>Ga0315309_1000198_pt1 | contig 36703 bp, 42 predicted proteins | sample TDP4_MG_FD_203080 | JGI IMG/M metagenome (GOLD analysis project Ga0315309, IMG submission 203080) | Freshwater sediment microbial communities from Lake Towuti, South Sulawesi, Indonesia - TDP4 | ecosystem: Environmental > Aquatic > Freshwater > Lake > Sediment | place: Indonesia: South Sulawesi...
TCGTATATCCTCAATACCGCAACCCATGATGCGGGCATTGTTATCCCCACCCTTCCCTCGGTTCTCCTATCGTCCCCAACCACCTCCACATGCTCTCTCCCATGCACACAGACAACCGTTGAAGGATATGTGCTTCTGGGAAGCCTTGCAGGGGCAGAGCAGGTCCTTGTCCAGAGTTCGGCAGGAAGCCCCCTCACTGCTCCGGTCTCATCAGACGGGTACTTCTCTACCACAGTTCAGACCTTTGAACCGGTATGCCCGGGGGAGGCACAGACATCTATCACCGTGACACCGCAGGATGCCCTGGGGAACGATGTGCTCCCTTCATTTAACTATGTTTTCACCCTGCAATGCTAAAAGCTGGACACTGACTGCAACTGCCTGTTCCTTAGCCTGCGTGCCTGATAGGTTTTAACCCACACCTCCCTTCGCCGTTAGCGCCTTATTGACAGACCGCCCCATCCATGATATATGCACCTTAACCTCCCGTGAGAAAAGTCCTCCTAATACTGCTCGTTGTCCCCCTTCTTGGATTCAGCCTTGTCAATTTGGGAAGCAAGGAGCTGGATAAAGACCTTGTAGAAAATGCAGGAGAGGAGGTCAAGGCAACCAAGGATTTGGGCCTTCTGGGACCAGGGGGCGATCCATCAGTACTTTATTCGCTGGCGAAACTCGGCGGGGTAGTGTTTGTCGATCAAACAACAAAGAAGCTCCCATGGATAGCTACTGCAGGGATGCTTGTCAATGCCAGTCCGGAGGAGTGCTTTAAGGTTGCAACGGATTTCACTTCATACACCAGCTTCATGCCCCAGGTGGACAGCGTTGTCCCAAGTCTGCAGGGAGACAATATTGAGCAAGTAACATGGACCCTGGCTTTCAAGGTGGCTATTATTCCCTTCTCCCTCTCATACTCACTCAGGTATTACCACAGGCCCCCCTATAGGACGGATTGGACCGCCATAGGCGGCGGAATCAAAAAGAACAATGGCTACTATGAGTTCGTCCCTGTAAAGGGGGAAAAGGGGACCATATTCCTCAATGCCTCGTATTCAGAGCCAAGATCGGGATTTCTTCAATGGGCTTTCAAGAAGAACCCGGATCTCGAGCTTGCTACAAACCTTTCCGCCAACCTTGTCCAGGTCAATGTGATCAAGAGGCGGATCGAGTCCCTCCTGGGCAGGGAGGAGCTGGCATCGGATGTTCCCAAAGAACTATCAATCCGCTCCATGTCCCTTGATTTAAAAACATTGGGGGATCTTTGCTCTAAAGGTGTGCTTATTATCGTGGAGAAACACGAGGAGGGGAAGCCGGTGTATGTGACAGTAGGGACAACATTCAATGCATCCATTGATGAGGTCTGGAAGCAGATCACCTCGTATCAGGACTATCCCTATTACCTCCCGATGGTAGAAAAGGCAAGTACCGTAAAGACATATGAGGGCGGGGCTGAGGTCAATTTCAGATTGAATATGAAAATTGTCCTTTTCGAATACATGCTGGACTATAATCTTGACAATCGTTTCGAAAAGCCCAACCGGATCACCTGGACCGAGACCAAAGGGAATATAAAAGGAGTGGCAGGATCATGGGAGCTTGTCCCGCTTGGCAGCGATAAGACGCTCGGATTCTACCGTTCCACTTCTGATTACCGCTCGCTTGGTTGGTTGGTGAGGTATATGTTCAGCCAGGAACCCACCTTTGACGATTCTGTCCAGGCTTCGGTAGGGACAGCGATGATGAGGAATATGAAGCGATGGATAGAGATGTCAGAGGCAGATCGTGATAAGATCAGGAAGAAGGAACAGAAGATTCGAAAGGAAAAGAGAGAGGATTACTATAAATTCTGATTGCTATGTAGTTGGAATTGACGAGAACGGCCTTGGTCCCATCCTTGGCCCCTTAATCGTTACAGGGTCTTTGTTTCGCTTGAAGGAAGGAAACAATCTTGGCTTTGAGAGCGAGCGTTTCCTTCCTCTTTTTATTGGGGACAGCAAGAGGGTTTTCAGCCAGAGAGACAAGGGGAGGGGAGAGAGGTCGGTCCGTGCACTGTCAGCAATGATCCATGGAAGCCCTCCGGAGTCAAGTGAAGAGTTTCTCAACAGGTTCACCTTTCAGGGGGAAGGAGGGCAGTCCTGTCCGGAGAAAGAAAAAGAAATGTGCTGGCACGGTATCCAATCCCTTCCTTTCTGGGACAGGGGTCGATCCACAGAAAACGTGAGGGAGGAGGCCAGGAATCTGAAGCGGGTTTTTTCCGGCCAGGGGCTTGAGCTTGTGGATGTAAGGTCTGAAGTATGCTGCGTCAGGGACTTCAATGCATTCCTCAAGGAGGGCCAGCGAAACAAGACAGCAGTGAATTTTCTCCTCTTTGAGAAGGTGATCCAATATTTTTTTGAGAAGCAAAGAGGGGAGATGGCGTTCCTCTGCGGCAAGAACATGGCCGTCAACAGATACGAGCCTTACTTCGGGTTTCTCGCGCGATTCCCCCTGGTATCCAAGAAGGAGAGTAAAAAGATGTCATCTTATCGCTTGAAGGGACTCGGAGAGGTGAGTTTCCTGATGGACGGAGAGGGTGCCAGCCTGCCAATTGCTATATCGTCCCTTTTCGGAAAATATATAAGGGAGATGTTCATGGAAAGGCAGAACATGTTTTTCAGAAAGCACATCTCCGGACACACCCATATCAGTGGTTACAGGGATGGAAGGACAGCAAAATTTCTATCAAGGCTCGGAAACCCGGAACATTCCCTGGGCATCCAATCCGAGTGTTTTCTCAGGATTAAATAGGATATTACTTTAGGTTCTGAAGATAGCGATGGATGCTCTTTGCAGAGGCCTTTCCATCGCCCATGGCAAGGATTACCGTTGCTCCGCCCCGCGTGATGTCTCCGCCGGCAAATACCCCCTTTTTGTTCGCTTTCCCTGTGGCAGGGTCAATGATGATGTTTCCGTCCTTCCCGCCCTCATATAGTCTATCTCTTGGATCCAATAGTGGCATAGGCAACGAGGATCTTTATATGCTAAAATAATGCTGTTAATATCGGACAAGGGTGCTACAATGAAAAAACATTTATATGAAGGTTACGGAATATTTCAAATACATTCGGGAGAGGCCCGATAGGGTTATCATTAAAGATGAATGGATTGAGCAGGCCATGAGAAAGCCAATAAAAGAAGAGCTCCAATCTGACGGCAGGATCAGGAGATGGGCTAAAATAGAAGAAAGTGGAGGAAGGGTATTGAGAGTTATATTGTTAAAGGATGGCGAAACTGTTCATAATGCGTTTTTCGACAGATCGTTCAAGGAGGGAGACGAATGAAGATTAAATATTTTTCCGATACGGATACGGCATTGTTGGAATTCTCTGATAGTGAGGTGTTCGAAACAAAAGAAATAACCGAGAATATCTACATTGATCTGAATAAGGACGGCAAACTGGTAAGCATGACAATTGAACATGCCAAAGAGCAGGCAGCAATAAAAGAACTTACATATCAGGAAATAGAAAAAGAAGTTGTGTAGGTGACAATAACCACTTTAAGTCAAGGTTAAGTGGGAGATAGGAAGGGCCTCGGCCTCAAGGCGCGATAAATTAACGACCTGGCTGGCGTGATCGATGTCAATGCCGACCAAGTGCCCTTCGGCGTCAAAATCCAACACAATACCAGGGGAAACCTCTCGGGAATCCACGCTCTCTTTCTCCGAAAGGTCAATGTAGAGAGAATCAGTCTCTGGATAATAGTGGAACTTCATCTTTTCACCGAATTACAATACCCTATCTCTATCGCTTACGCAACTGTGGTGATATTTTTGTTTGTTATGCGGTTACAGGGATGGAAGGACAGCGGAATTTCTATCAAGGCTCGGAAGCCCGGAGCATTCCCTGGGCATCCATTCCGAGTGTTTCCTCAGGATTAAGTAGGATATTATTTTAAGCTTTGAAGATAGCGATGGATTCCACTTGCAGAGGCTTTTCCATCGCCCATGGCAAGGATTACCGTTGCTCCGCCCCGCGTGATGTCTCCGCCGGCAAATACCCCCTTTTTGCTCGTCTCACCGGTCTCCGCATTGATAATGATGTTTCCCCATTCGTTGACCTTGATGTCCGGCGTGGTCTTTGGGATAAGAGGGTTGCTGCTGTTGCCGACTGCGACCACCACCGTGTCCACATCAAGCGTGAACTCAGTGCCTTCTACCGGTATGGGACGGCGGCGTCCTGATTTATCGGGCTCACCGAGAGTCATCTTGATGCACTCAATGGCCTTGACCCGCCCCTTTTCATTGCCTATGACCCTTCGTGGAAGGGTCAGTATCATGAATTCTATGCCTTCCTCCTCGGCGTGCTTTCGTTCCTCCAGCCTCGCCGGCATCTCGTCGCGCGATCTGCGGTAGACAAGATATGCGTGCTCAGCCCCAAGCCTTTTTGCAGTCCTAACGGCGTCCATCGCTGTATTACCCCCTCCTATAACGGCAGCGTTCATCGGTCTGTGGATGGGCGTGTCATATTCGGGCCAGAGATAGGCCTTCATGAGGTTGCTTCTGGTGAGGAACTCGTTGGCTGAATAGACGCCGATGAGGTTCTCTCCGGGGATATTCATGAAATTGGGCAGACCTGCGCCTGTTCCCACGAAGGCGGCATTGAAGCCGTCAGAGAGCAGGTCATCAAGGGTCGCTGTTTTACCAACGACAAAATTTGTTCTGAACTCCACACCCATGGCCTTCACATAATCAACCTCGGCCCGGAGTATGTCCTTTGGAAGACGAAACTCAGGGATGCCATATACCAGGACACCGCCTTCCTTGTGAAGCGCCTCGAATATGGTGACCCTGTTACCCATCCTGGCGAGCTCGGCTGCAGCCGTGAGCCCTGCCGGGCCTGCCCCGATCACAGCGACCCTTTTCCCGGTCCAGTTCGGGATATCCGGGACGATGACCTCATTGTGGCTCCTTTCCCAGTCCGCAGCGAACCTTTCAAGGTGTCCGATGGCTACAGGCAGATTGCCCTTTATCTTGCCGATTGCGCAAGGCCCCTCGCACTGGGTTTCCTGGGGGCAGACCCTGCCGCATATGGCAGGAAGGGCATTGGCCTCCTTGATTTTCCTCGAGGCATTTGTGAACTCACCCCTGGCTATAAGATCTATGAAGCCCGGTATGTCAATTCCAACAGGGCATCCGGGGACGCAGGAGGGCTTTTTGCACATTATGCACCTCTGGGCCTCTTTCATGGCCAGATCGGCATCAAAGCCGAGGTTCACCTGGAAGAAATTTTTATTGCGCTCCACGCCCTCCTGTTCCGGCATCTTCTGCCGGGGGATCTTAACTTTTTCCTTGGCAGTTACCATGTTTGGTCCATCTTTCCAATGAGGCCTTTTCCTGCTCCCTGTATGCGGCCTGACGCTTTGAGATCTCGTCGAAATCAATAAGGTGGCCGTCGAATTCCGGGCCGTCCACGCATGCGAACCTTGTTTTTCCGCCCACTGTGACCCGGCATGATCCGCACATTCCTGTGCCGTCCAGCATGATGGGGTTCATACTGACCATTGTTTTGATGCTGTAGGGCTTGGTCATTTCTGAGACAGCCCTCATCATAGGGGTTGGGCCCACGGCAAGGACAAAATTTATGGTGCGTCCCGACTCGAGGAGCTTTTTGAGTTTATCTGTGACCAGGCCTTTTTCACCGTATGTCCCGTCATCCGTAGTCACAAATAGTTCGTTGCTTGCCGCCTTCAATTCGTTCTCAAGGAAGATCAGGTCCTTGTTCCTGAACCCCATAATGGAGATCACATGGTTGCCAGCCCCTTTGAGGGCAGATGCCAGGGGAAAGGCTTCGGCTACCCCAACGCCGCCTCCAATGCAGACGGCTGTTCCAAATTTTTCTATGTGTGTAGGAGTGCCGAGAGGGCCGACAAGGTCCAGGATGGCGTCACCCTTATTAAGGGAATTAAGATGCCTCGTTGATTTTCCGACCCCCTGGCAGATGACAGTGATTGTTCCCTTTGATGGGTCGGTATCGGCAATTGTAAGCGGGATCCTCTCCCCGGCTTCATCAATTCGAAGTATGACGAACTGTCCGGGCCTTCTCTTCTTTGAGACATCAGGGGCCTCCAGCACAAAAAGGGAGATGCCGGGAACAAGTTCCCTTTTTTCCAAAATAAATGGCATAAATTATATTATTGACTTATATTATGCGCTTAGACAAGCATAGGCCTCGGAGACAGGAATTATTTCTTTTCTTTCTTTTCCTCCTTTGCTGCAGAAGGCTTATCCTCTTTTTCAATTTTTTTCTCCTTGCCCTTTCGTGCATAGTCGGTTGCATACCATCCTGAGCCCTTGAGAATGAATGCGGTGGGGGAGAGGAGCCTTGAGACCGGGCCGCGGCACTTGGGGCATCTCCTGATCGGAGATTCCGTGATTTTCTGGGTCTTTTCGAACCTATAGCCGCACTTCTTGCATTTATAATCGTATATCGGCATTACTTCTTCGCAAAGAACCTGAGCTTTTCCTCAATGGCGGTAAGCTCTTCCTCCCTCTCTTTTTCCGTCTCTATCATCTTGAGGTGTGTTTCGAGAAGGGCCCTGAGGTTGGCCTCAAACTGGATCTTTTGCCTCTTTAGCTCCTTGATCTCGTCCATGATCTCCATTGAGCGAAGCTGCGCGCTGTTGACCAGCTCCTGTGCCTTTACCTGTGATTCTGCCACGATGAGCTCTGCCTCCTTGCGAGCATTGGTTTTGATCTCCTCAAGGATCCGCTGTGCCGTCAGCATGGCCTCCTTCAGGGTCTGTTCCTTTTCCTTGAAGTCCTCGAGCTCAGCGACCATCTTCCTCAGCTCATCTTTGAGGTCGTTGTTTTCCTTGATTATCTCCTCAAATTCATTCTTGAGCAGCTCAAGGAAAACCTCGACTTCCCTTGGGTCGAATCCAATGAGCTTCTTGTGGAACTGCTGCTGCTGGATGTCCAATGGTGAAATTTTCATGTTTGCCTCCTGTTTTTAATTGTAAATCATTTCAATAGCTCGTGGGATACACGAGCCAGGCTGTTCACCAAGAAATTTTGAAGAAAGATGATAGCCAGCATAATCACAAAGGGAGTGAAATCAATCCCCCCGGCATTGAGTGGGAGCGGCCTTCTAACCCTCTCGAAGACCGGCTCTGTTGTCAGATAGAGGAACCGGACAAGGGGGTTCCATGGATCGGGATTCACCCATGACAGGACCGCCCTGGCAATGACGATCAGGAGATACATGTAGAGGACAACGTTCAGAACCACTGCAATGCCCTGGAGAAAGTATCCGAGGACGAACATCTATTTTTCCCCCTTTGAGCAGATCTCTAAGGACAGCTTTCGCGCCCTGAGCGTAGCTGCCTCAACCGCCTCCATGAACGCGGCCCTGACGCCCCTTTTCTCCAATTCCTTGAGGCCCTCAAGGGTAGTTCCCCCGGGAGAGGTGACCATCTCCTTGAGCTCGGAAAGGCTCTTTCCGGTTGTCAGGGCGAGAATAGCCGAGCCAAGGGCGGTCTGAATCGCCATGCTTGTCGCAGCCTCCCGGCCTAGTCCCATCCTGACCCCTGCATCTGAGAGGGCTTCAAGGATGAGGAAGATATAGGCAGGTCCGCTGCCGCTGAGGCCTGTTACCGCATCCATAAGTGTTTCGTCCTTCAGGATGACTGTCTTTCCCACAGAATTGAATATTTTTAAGGCGACAGCCTCGTCCTCTTTGCCTGCTCCAGGTCCGGAGAAGAGGGCCGAGATCCCCTGTCCTGCCAGGACCGCAATGTTTGGCATGACCCTGATGACCCTTGCCTGCCGGCCGAGGGCATTTTGAATAAGCTTTACCCTGACCCCTGCTGCAATGGAGATTAGAAGGGTTCTTTCTCTCAGGGCAGACGATATGCCGGTGAGGACATCTACCATGTCCCGGGGTTTGACGCTGAGTATTAGGATATCCGAGCCCTCTGCCAGCCTGCTGTTGTCCGTATAGGCCCTGATCCTGTATTTCTTCCTGATCTCCTCAAGCCTCTTTTTGTTCTTGTCGCTCGCAGATATCTGTTTGGTAGAGACGAGATTGCATTTGAGCATTCCCCTGATCAATGCCTCGCCCATCTGCCCGGCGCCGATTATGCCTATCTTTGTTTTCTTGTCCATTTACAGCTCTCAGTTCCTGGGGCCGAAGATGGCTGTTCCAACCCTGATGGCAGTTGCCCCTTCCTCAATGGCAACCTCAAAATCAGCGGACATCCCCATTGAGAGTCCCAGCGCATCAATCGGTCTCTTCAACATTTCAGCAGCCCTGTCCCGGATCTCCCTCAGCTCCTTGAAATAGGGGCGTGAGGCCCCCGCGTCCTCGGAAAGGGGAGGGATGCACATGAGCCCCTGAAGCTCAAGCCCTTCCATCCTTGACATTGAATCAAGAATCTGCAGGGCGTCGTTTTTCCCGCATCCTGACTTGGCTCCCTCTTCGGCGATGTTGACCTGAAGAAAGACCTTCTGGACAACATTCTTCTCCCTTGCCCTGATTGCGACCTCCTCTGCAAGGCGGAGGGAGTCAATGGAATGAATGACCTCAAAGCTTCCTATCACTGCCTTTGCCTTGTTTCTCTGGAGATGACCAATAAAGTGCCATTTGATATCCCCTGGAAGCCCCTGAATCTTGGATTTTGCCTCCTGCAAATAGTTTTCTCCGAAGATCCTTAACCCTGCATTGTATGCTTCCCTGATTGCCTCCATACCTATTCCCTTTGTCACTGCAACCAATTTGATTGATGAAGGATCCCTGTTGACGCGGCTGCATGCATTCCTGATCCTTTCAGTGACCGCTTGAATATTTTCAGCGATTCCTTCCACATGCGATCTCCAAAAGCTCGCGCACCTCTGTCAGGGGGAGTCCGATGACATTTGTGTATGATCCCTTGAAGCTTTCCACCAGGCGTCCTCCCTTTCCCTGGATGGCATAGGCACCGGCCTTTCCAAAGGGTTCTCCTGTCTTTATGTATTCCTCTCGCTCTTTCCAACCCATTTTTTTAATCGTAACTACTGTCTCCGAGCTCCTGTAAAAAGCATCGCCCTCAGGATGCCTTACGAGAGCAAGTCCCGTGATTACTCTATGGCTCCTTCCCTGCAGAATCCCGAGCATCCTTCGGGCACCTTCGATCGTTTTGGGCTTTCCGAGGATCTGGCTGCCAATTGTCACTACGGTGTCAGCACCGACAATCCAGCTCCTATTGCCCCTCTTAAGCTTCTTTGCTACCTGCCTTGCCTTTTCAAGCCCCATTCGTAGGGCAAAAATCCTTGCACTCTCTCCAGGCCTCCTTTTTTCAACGACATTGCCTGAAATAACCTTGGACCTAAGCCCCATTTTCCTCATGAGAAGCCTTCTCCGGGGAGATGCCGAGGCAAGGATTAGTGAGGGTAAATTTACCCTCTTTTTACTATAATTATTATAAATTATATTCCTTATGATGTCAAACCCTTGAAATCCTTCAGAAGACATTTCCGATGAAGAAATGGAAGCCCAGGAGGTGCTCGTCGCCCTTGCGGTCGAGCTTGAAACCCAGGTCAATCCTCAGGGGGCCTATCGGTGTTAAGTATCTGAGCCCCAATCCAGCGGATTCCCTCACATCTGAAAACCTATCCAGCTCAAAGTGGGCCGGATCCTCCCAGACATTGCCCCAATCCGTGAATAGCGCCAGGCCGAGAAAGCCCCAAAGGGGAGCCCTGGCCTCCAGGGTGAGATTGAGCAGTATATTGCCTCCAATTGGGTTTCCAGTTTCTGGGTCCTTAGGACCCACGGTGTCCTCAACGAACCCCCTGATGGAGTTGGCTCCCCCTGTGAAGAACCTCCTATCTATAGGGATTAACTTGGATTCCCTGTAGGGGAAACCGTAGCCAGCCCTCATCACTACGGCACCGATTACTGAATCAAAGATGGGATTGTAATAGCCCCATTTGGCAATGGCCTTGATAAAGCTTTCCTTGGAGCCTGCAAAAATGTCGGCATCCTCTGCCTGAATAGACCAGATATGTCCCCTCCGGGGATTGAATGGGTCATCACGGATGTCGTGTATGGTGGCGATGGTCACAATTCCAAGCTGGAGTAGTTCCTTTTCACCTTCTGGGTATTCTCCCCCGAGCTTTCGGATCTCAAACTCGTGAAGAATTATGCCTTTGAGATGGCGGGATAGATCATGCTCAAAGCCCCAGAGAGCGGAGTTCCTGCGGATGGAGAACTTGATAAATCGCCTGTTCTGATACTGGTGGATCAGGTCGGCCCGCGCACGGATTTTTGAGCGGAAAAAATATGGCTCCCTGTATCCGAGTGTTACCTTTTCTTCATTCAAAGATTCGGAAAATGTATACCCCCCTTTTGCGTATCTAACAATGTCCTCTGCCCCTTCCAGCCGTATTGCAGCAGCCCTTCCCCTTCCCGTAATGTTGTTCTCTGCGAATTCTATAAACCCCCTTATGCCGTCAATATTGCCGTATCCTGCGCCAACGGAAATATGAGCGGTGTTTCCCTCCTTGATGCTGACGAGAATGTCCCGGATCGAGTCCCTTTCTACAGGAGAAACGGAGACCCTGTCGAAATAACCAAGCCTGGTGAGCCTCTGTCTGCTCTCCATAAGTGCATCCTGTGTGTAGGGATCTCCGGGCCGCATTGTTACTTCTCTTCGAACAACATAGTCTTTTGTTTTGTCTGTTCCCTGGACGATGATCTTGCCTACTGTCAGCCTTGGGCCTTCATTGATCGAATATGCAACCCTGGCGTTCCCATTCTTTTCGAATTCAACATCGGCAGATGTTTTAGCAAATAAAAATCCCTTTGCCCTATAATACCTGAGGATTTTTAGATTCCCCTGGTCCACGGCGAAAAGATCCAGCGGGGCTCCTGGTTTGAGAAGAATGATCTTCCGAAGTTCCTCCTCAGGCATGGATTGAACCCCTTTTAGTTCAACGGCCTCAAGCATTGTCTGTTCACCTTCGTCAATAAAAACTACAATAGCCATCGTTTTCTTTTCCTTCTTGATGTCAAGCCTCACATCCTCAATCTTCGCGCCCAGAAAGCCCTTTCTCTGATACAAAGATAGGACTGCCTTGAGATCGTCCCTGAGCCTTTCTTCAGTGTAGATGCCGTTCACTCTTTCTTTGGATAGGAGGTCTGAAATGGCGCCCCAAAAGGACCAGGGGCGCGTTGCCATTTGATCAATAAGCTCTTTCGAGGACAGGCTCTTATTTCCCTGGAATGATATTTCCTCGAGCCTGATCATGTCGCCCTCGTCTATGCTGAAGAGCACCTCTTTCTCCCTTCCCTTCTCGGATACAGAGGGGTTTGCCCTGACATAAGGGAAACCGTTTGCCCTGTAATATCCCTCTATCTGCTCAGCCCAGTAGTCAATGGAGACACCACCTTCAATGTCAATGAACTTCTTGAGCTTCCCTTCTTTGAATTGTTTGTTTCCTTTGAAGGACACATGGTATCGCTCTCCTGCCTTCACAGGGAATACGAGCCGTGCGTCCATCTCTGACTCCAAAATGGTTACAAAAGGCGTTTCTACAAAAGCCCCCCAGAACCCGTCCTCCCTGTAGAGATTCTTCAGGGCCTGGACCGATTCGTCCAGCAGCGGCCTCCTGAGTATATGTCCTACCTTGAGGGGTATGGAATTTCTAAGCAAATTCACATCGTAAAAAGGGTCCCCCTGGAAATCTATTGTTGCAACGCGCTTGGGATAATTCTCGGAGATTGATATGATGAGCCTTATCCCATTTACAATCTTTTCACCCTTGAAGCTTGCCTCTGCATGTGGGAACCCCTCATCCTTGTATGACTCCTTTATTGCCCGGGACCATGAGTCAAGCTCATCCCTGGTTCCGCGGAACTCAGTCCCCTCCCTCAGGTCCATGGCTGATAGAATGTCACCTTTGCCGAGGGCATGGTTTCCTTCCATATTAATCTCCCTGATGAGTGTCTTGGAGACAAGGACGAACACGACCTTGACCCCTGTTCTTCCATCTGGCATGGAGACCTCTGAGACCTGGGCCTGGACATCCTTGAATTTCTCTGTCAGTTTCAGCCGTTTGATATCGTTATCAACAGCATCCCTTGAGAAGGGCACACCGGGCTTCAGGTCTATATACGGCCTGAAGTCCTTTTCATTCATTCCCATGGGGACCCTCATCTCGATTTCCGCAATATCTCCTGAAGGTTCATGCGTTTTTTCTCCCGAAGATGCGATCAGAAAGGCAAGGCAGAGGGTGAAAATGGCTGCTTGGGCAGACATAATTCCATTCTATCTTCCATCCGCATGTTCCTCAAATATGTTTGGTTCACCTCTATGGAGCAGGGATGTTGTATTTGAGAATTGACGGAATACAATATGGTATATGCCCTTGGACAAGGCCAGCATCCGTGAGAGCGCGGCCCTGCGCTCTTCTCAGGGAAAATGGGACAAGGCCCTTGAGGACTACAGGACCCTGAGCAAGCTCGAGCCGAAGGACCTGAGGCTACGCCTCAAGATCGGTGAGTGTCTGGGCAAGCTCGGCAAAAAGTCCGAGGCCATAGATGCCTATAAGGAGGTGGCCGCCAGATATGCACGGGATGGCTTCTTACTCCAGGCCATCGCTGTCAACAAGCTCATTCTCGCTATAGACCCTTCCCAGGAATATGTCCAGAAAGAACTTGCACGGCTTTATGCCAAGAAGGGTCTTATTGTTGATGAGTCCCTTCTTCAGAAAGAAGTGAAGGACATCAAGAGGAGGAAAATGAAGGAGCTTCCCAGGATCCCGCTTTTTTCTGAGCTTACGGAATCCGAGTTCGTCTCTGTGATCCAGAAGATGAAACCCAGGCGATACCCTCCTGACAGCGTCATCGTCCTCGAAGGAGGGGAGGGAGATTCCATTTTTATCATCACCGAGGGGGAGGTTGATGTATATAAAAAAGACAGGAAGGGGAAACAGGTTTGGCTCAATGTCCTGAGGGAGGGTGATTTTTTCGGAGAGTTCGGGTTCTTTTCAGAGTCAAGGAGGAAAGCTACCGTAAAGGCGAAAACAGAGGTGGAAGTTCAGGAATTATCCAAGGACGATCTCGAAGACATCGCGAGGACTTATCCCAGGGTATCGAAGGTCCTGGTGGAGTTCTACAAAGCCAGGGTTCTGGATTCCATCCTTGCTCTTTCCCCCTTGTTCCGCTTCCTTTCCCCACAGCAGAGAGACTTCCTTCTGGATAAATTTGAACTGAAGGTGGTGCCGAAAGGAGAAGTGATCATCCGCGAGGGTGAAATCGGTGACTCTCTCTACATCATTAAGAGCGGAGAGGTGGAGGTCTCCAGATCGGATGAAAAGGCTGGCAAGGTCGTTCTTGCCCATCTGCGGGAAGGGGATTTCTTCGGGGAGGTTTCCGTGATAACGGGAAAGCCGAGGACAGCCACTGTGCAGACCATCAGGCCGACTCGGCTCATGCGCCTGAGCAAGAAGGACTTTGACGATGCTGCCGCTGAAGCCCCAGGGGTCCTGCGTTCGGCAAGGTGGTATTCCTTTGTGAGACAATATAAGACATTGATGGCCCTCCTTGCATGGAGGGTATCGCCCTTCCTCGGCTCACTACTGAAAGGTGCATGGGGCTTACTCCCTGCATCGGTCAAGGGGCGGTCGGCCAAGAAAGCCCTCGTTATCGAGGACGACGCAGGGAAGAGGGGGGTCCTTGAAAAATACCTCACATCAAGGGGATATGAGGTGACTACCGCAGAGAGCGGAGAGCAAGGGGTAAAAGAGGCGTCGAGGGCGCAGCCCGATGTAATTCTTCTTGACCCGCTTCTTCCTCGAGCTGAGGGTATGGAGGCACTGAGGAGGCTGGAGTCTGCGCCCGGAGTAAAAAAGCCTCCCATTGTCCTCATGGATAAGGGATCTCTCACGGACGCCCTCTCTCCACCCGAGCCGGCCGCGGGCGAGGAGGAGGATCTTCTGAAGAATATCTTCCTCCCCGGCTCTGTCTTGGAGGATCTCGATTCCCTTACGGCAGAGGAGGAGGTCGAACTCGTCCCAATTGAGGATGTCGGGGGCAGGGAGGGAAATCTGAAGGAGCTTTCCTTTCCCAGGCTTCTTCATTCGCTCCACAGGGATCATTTTACAGGGACAGCAGATATCAGGGCGGCCCAGGGGGAAAAAAGGATACATTTTCTGGAGGGGCATCCTGTTTTTGTTGAGTTCGGCTCTTTCAGCGAAAATCTCGGCGACCTTCTCCTCAGGAAAGGAGAGATCTCTCAGGAGACCTACCTCAAGAGCGTGGAGGAGATGGCCAGGACAGGCAAGAAGCAGGGAGAGGTCCTCGTGGAGATGGGTGTCCTTACCCCGGAAGGGCTGCAGAGGGCCCTTGAAGACCAGGTTGCGGAAAAGCTCTTCAACTGTTTTCCTCTGACAGAGGGAACATACAGGATAAAAGAGGGAAAAGAGCATCTCACCCATATATTTCTCAAGAAGGTGAACACTGACCAGGTCATCATGGAAGGTATAAAAAGGAGCTTCATTCCCGAGAGGCTAAGGGACGAACTCGAGCCCATGAGGAATCATACAATAGCCATGGCGGATGATTTCACGGAAAGGCTTTCTTACTTTGGCAGGTCCCTCAGAGAGGGGGAGATCGGCGATCTCGTGCCTCTCCTATCCCAGGGCATAACCCTGGATGAGGTGGTCGCCAGGAGCCCCCTTGATATGGAGAGGACGCTGCAGATCCTCTGCGCATTTATCGCCACAGAGATGCTGATCACTCGCCCCCCTTCTGAGGAGAAGGAGTTCCGCGTCCCTTCAGTGGAGGTCCATGACCTATATGAGAACTGGGAAAAGTGGAAGCTCCTATGAGGGGGATCAGCGCATAGGGAACATACCAGGTTCTACGGTTACAACACCGACTGGGCCGTATCCACCCGTAGCGAATGGCGAGCCCGAAAGCTGGGACATGGTATTTGTATTATAGACCGTCAGATTATTGCCACCGTAGTTGGCAATAGCGAGTATGGAGAGATTGGGATCATAGCCGATTCCCAGTGGCTGGGTTCCCGTTGCAAAGGGATACCCAGGGATGGGCGTCAGGGTGTCTGTATTATAAACCCATAGACTGCTGGCGCCATTGTATTGGGCCTGGAAACAATCTTCTGATGTCCAATATATGACCGTATTGCCAAAGTTGTTTACATAAAGGCGCCTGGTTTCAGGATCATATGTCATAAGCACCGGATTTGCTCCTGCAGACATTGATCCGGTCTTTAAGAGGGTGGTAGTTGAGAAAACCTCTATGCCCGGAGGGCCGACATTCCATGTGTAGCCGTCCGGGGTGCACACTGTGCCCACATGGCCCACAAAGAGACGGCCATTGTCTTGATCCAGGGCCAGCCCTATTGGCCCGGATAGGGTTGTGATGGGAGTGCCAGCAAGCTGGGTCATGGTATCTGTGTCCCAGACAGAGAAGGTATTCTGCTGCACCTCACACCATGTAGTTCCGCCTTTATATTCAAAAGGTATTCCGCCTTGGACAGAAGGGAAGAAATGCGTGACATACAGACGGTGGGCGACAGGATCCACAACCATGTCTCCTGGCGTGCCTGGCGTTGTAAATGGTGAGCCCGGGATATGTGTCATGGTGGCAGTGTCAAAGACGGCAATGGTATTGGGGGAGAAGTTTCCGACATAGAGGCGATGAGCAAGGGGATCAAGCGTCATGCCAGCGGGATAAGAGGAGCCGCTTCCCGTTGTAAAAGGTGAGCCTGGAATAGGCTGCAGGGTTGGAGATGTCAGATCAAGGGCAAGGACAGCCCCTGCATAAAAGGCCACTGCATAGATTCTGTTGAACTCGGGATCCACAGCGGCAACCGACGGCGCCATCATGCCATCGAGGGTGCAGTTCCTTGTGGCTGGGGGGCCAAGTATGAATGGGGAGCCAGAGATCTGTGTCATTGTCTGGCTGTCAAAGACAGAGATGCTGTTCCCAATGAAGTTTGTGACATAGATCCTGTGACGGCATATCCCTGTTGTTGAAACCTGCTTACGATTGGTGGGCTGGCCTGATTTTGTGACCGCAACATATCCTTGAGTTACTCCACCTCCAAGCCTTGCCGTGACTTTGGTATCTGACCAATCCTCCACATGGTCTTCCTGGATAATGCGGCCCCGGACCCTTATGTTGTGGGACACAGTGGCTTTTTTCCCGGCTCCCGGATCCGGACCGAGGTTCATACCCAGGGCTTTCACTTTGCCGTTCTGGCAGTCGCTCTCTATAGAATAAAGCTCTGGGTTGTCGGAATACAGGCTGACACGGACGGTCAGGTTGGTCTGACCTGGGTTCTGGATGGAGAGGATCTTTGTCCCCGAGGCTCCATAAGCAAGGAGATCGAATAGGGACCAGAACCAGGTTCCTAGCGCTGTCCCATTGTCCGGGTTTAACACGCTGGCGAGGGCATTGCTGATGCTCACAGGGGTCATGTTTACCCCGAAAATCTCTGCAAGAGTGTTGTTCGTGATTGTCAAAGGCAGGCTCATCAGGTTCCCTGTGACCGTGAGTGCGGCTGTTTCCCTAAGAGATATCTGGCCGTCCGTTTCTATTGGGACAATGCTTGCCGTAATGGGCTGGCTGGACAGAACAATGTCCCATGTTCCCAGGTATGGCCTGGTCAGAGGAAGTGTCAGAATGGTGAGCCGGGCTGATGCAGTTTTTCTTGGATCGACAAGGCTGGTGACAGTGATGGATACAAGGGAAGGATCAGGATGTGCGGCCGGTGCGGTATACAAACCATCTGTGGATACAGTGCCCACTGTTGAATTGCCGCCGGAAATTCCGTTTACGCTCCAGGCTACTGCGGTTGCCGGAGAGCCTGAGATGGTCATGGTGAACTGGAGTGAAAGCCCAACCTGGAGCTGGACCTCGAGCGGAACAAGAGAGAGTGATATTGGGGGTAAAATGACAAGATTTATGATGCGCGTCTCAATCAGATCCGGACGGCCGGTGACCCAGACAGTTAGAGTCAGTGTGATTCCTCCGGTCTGGGACTGATCCGGAACCCAGGATAGGACCCCTGTTGTATTAGTAAATACCCCACCAGCGGGAAGGGGATCAATGCTGAAGCTCAGGCCGGCCTGGGAGGGATTGTCCATACTCACTGTAATAGTCAGAGGGTCAAGTGCGTAGAGCATGGATGTCTGCGTCACTGAAGCCCCGTTGACCTTCACATCCATGATCTTGGGAGGAGACAATACTGTGATGGTGATGGACTTGGAATCCACTAAGTTCGGGCGATCGACCATGGTGATCGTGAAGATGAATGAGAATCCTCCAATCTGGTCCGGTGCTGGGACCCAGTAGAGTGTTCCTGTGGTTTCTGTAAAAACGCTGCCATTCGGAAGTGGTTGTGGTCCAACACTGAAGCTCAGACCGTAATTGGAAGGATTGTCCAAACTCAGAGTAATCGCCAGAGAATCTCCTGTGAACAGTAGGGGAGCCTCAGACGCAGAGACGCCGTTTATCAGAATATCCAGTATCTTCGGGGGTATGATTGTTTCGTTGTTATAACAATGCAAGAGGAGAACCGAGCATGCAATGACATAGATTGATAGTTTTTTTATCATGATGCCACCCTCCTATCTTGGGTAATCCTTTTAGAAACATACTTAATTTTTCAATAAAAAGCAATATGTCAAGACCAGGGAAGGGTTTCAGAAGTAATGACGCTTAAGTTCGGACAAATAGCCCCTTCCAACGGCTTCAGGGTTCTGTTTTAGCCAGGTGCTCAGCTTTGTATGTCCTGTTGGAGTCCCATGGGAAACCAGAAGATTTGCCGTCAGTCCATGGACCTCATCTTTGGTCAATATCACATCATTTACCAAGAAGCTGAGGACCCTGGTCAAGAGGAAAGCTGCTTTTGGATTCAAATGAAAGATCAAGGCCCTGCTCCGGATGGTCACGGCGATGAGTCTAATTAGTTCATTAAAGGTGAAGGTCTCGGGGCCGACAGCGTCCATCACAATGTTATCTCCCTTATGGCCTGCGGCCACAGCGATATCAGCCAAATCCTCCACGAAGATAGGCTGGAGCATATAATCCCCTGACCCCGGCATGATGAATACCGGAAACCGCCTGAGGAGCCATGCTATGTTGTTGATTAGAATCCCCTCTTCGCCAAAGATCAATGCAGGTCTGATGATGGCATAGGAAAGACCCGAGTCCATGATGGCCTTTTCAAGCCGGGCCTTTCCCTTGAAATAGGGGAAAGGAGAATCCTCTGTTGCGTTTGTAATGCTGATGTGAACGATCCTCGTGATCCCAGCCTCCTTAGAAGCAGCGATGAGAATTTTCGTGTTCTCAACGGCTTTCTCATAAGTGATATCGCCGTAGGGAAACCGCACCCAATAGGTGTTGTAGAGGGTTGTGGCTCCCCTCAGTTCTTTCACGAGCTCCCCTGGATTGTTGAAATTATATGGGACAGCGCTCACCTTGCCGCCAAATGGATTGGGACGATCCGGGTGGCCTGTTAGGGTCCTGACATTTTCTCCCATGGCAAGGAGCCTCTGCGTGATGAGTTTTCCTGTAAAGCTGAATGCACCTGTGACGATGTTCATGATAGATAGAAAAAACCAATCCCTGACCTCTGCTCCCTTATGAGCTTTTTGTCCGTGAGCTGCCTCAACCGTCCGGGAAGACCCATGCTTATCGGAACTTCATAGAGCGCCCTTATCTTTCCGCCCACATCGCTTAAGATATCGAAGGGTAGATGATACTTTGATGCAAATTTGCTGTCGGACTCTATGGAGTCCGAACTGATCCCAATCACTGCAAAGCCCATATTTATGAACTCTTCATAGGTGATTAGAAATCAGTTACAGACACATTTCTCTTTCAAGCCCTCTTCCTTCTGGACAGGATGAAAATATGCCTTTTGATTGATCCCGGCCACTCCTTGAAACACCACATCCTTTCCAGAGAGGATATCTAAGCCAATTAACTCCCCCAAAGAGGAATGGAAAATGCAAAAATCGGCCCCTGAATCAATTAATGCCTCAAAAGAGACCTGTTGGTCTCCCCTATGTAAGCGAATAGGAATCACAGGGCGAAATACATAACCCCTGCGTGGACTATCAGGGCTTGGACGAAGAGGGAACCTTTTGTAGGGAAACCTCATAAGATGTAGGCACCGTGCTCCTTGGGTGCCCACATCAGGATGGGGTCTTTCTCCCCCTTAGTATGGGCATGGGTAAGAGCCTCCCGAGGGGTTTTACCACTGGCTATCACCCTGCGTTCATCTCGAGAAAGAGCTACCCATCTATCTGAATACTTGGCCAGAACTCTGGTTAAATCAATGATCCGTTGTGCTCGTGAGCGCATTCAATTTCTCCCTGCAAAACAAATATATCTCCATTACATGTAAGAGTCAATTATTCCCCGGTTTTGGTAATATTATCGTCCTCAAGCAGCTCTACTCCTCGGAATCGAAAAAGGATATTCCGGTGAATCCATTTTGGCGGTGTCATCCTGGCTTGCTCGTACAGATATTGAAGTATTCCCTCTGCTACTTTGACATAAAGGCCGGCCTTGGTTTTCGTCATGATTTCTGAGATCTTCTTATTCCTGAACCGTTTAGCTACCTTGCTATCAGTATCGCGTTTTTCCCAGATTTTGTATAAATGATAGTTGATACATGATTCAATGGCGAGATAGCTGTAAATAATTGTTACTGATGTTAGAGAAAAGATAATCGCTGTAAATATATCATCATCGCTCTCCGCTTCAAACTGATGGGCTGGAATGGATGTAAAAACGGCTCGTGACATTTCAAGATAGCACTGTGTCGGGTCCAAGTGGATGCCCACATTGTAGCTCATGATCTTGTCATGGCCTTCCTGTAGAGGATGTCCCAGAAGGCGCCCCTGTATCCTTCCTTGGAAATTGCGCGGGTGAGGACTTCGTTTGAGTTGTAGTTGTAGTTCTTTTCGGGATGTTCTCGTGAGTTGAAAAAGAACAGGGCGTTTCCCTGAACTCTCTCAAGAATATAGCGGTCAATATCGCGGGATATCCGTGGCTCGATATAAAATTGCGGCGCAAGAGGGCGCTTTGGTGGAGTGAAGCCCTGCTTCTTCAAGTATTCATAAAACTCTGTGCCCGGATATGCCCTGATCCCATAGGAAACCCCGACCCGTGTCGGCTCGAATGAGATCATATCGTCCATGACCTTTTTCAGGCTCTCAAGCGTCTCCCCTGGGGCGCCGAGAAGGAGGTCGAGCATGACCCGTATGCCCGCTTTTTTGCAGGCATCTACAGCCCTTTGGATATCGCCGAGCCTGTGCCTTCTCTTGAAAAACCCGAGGATCCTGTCATCCGTGTGGTCTGTGCCGAAGTTGATACCATCGCACCCGGCTTTCTTCATTGCATCTGCAAGCCTTTCATCAAAACCCTCAATGACGCAGTAGGCATACCAGTGGAGCCTCGGTCCCAGGCCCTTTTCAATGATGTTATCGCATACTCCAATCGCATGCTCTCTTTTAAGGTTGAACTCGCAGTCGCAGGTGTGAAAATGGTCTATGCCCATGTCAAGGAGCTGCTCTATCTCCATAGCAACAGAATCAGAGCTCCTGAACCTGAGTTTTCTTCCCTTGGCAAGGGGGTCTGCACAGTAGATGCATTTCCTATTGCATCCCCGGGATGTCTCGATGCCTGCCATTCCACCAAAGGTGAAGTAAAACCTGTTGTCAATATGGCCCCTGCTGGGAGAAAAATCCCGAAGGTTGAGGAAACAGGGTTTTTCCGGCCTTTTCCCATGCAGGGCAAGCTTGAGCATTGCCTCCTCGCCGTCGCCCCAGAGGCCGATATCTGCGCCGGTATTAAATAGGATCTCTTTAGGCAAGATGGAGAATCCCACACCACCGAGCACTACTGGTGTTTTCGGCGAGGAGGATTTAATAAGCGAGACAAGCGATTTTATGTCATTAACGAACGATTCCTGGGTGGCATAGCAACTGTCGTCAATGTTCCTGACAGAAATGCCCGTGAAGTCAGGGCAGTATTCTTTGATTGTGCCCTTCAGGTCATTCTTTTCCTGAATATTCAAATCGTGGATGGCTACTTCGATCCCATGTTCCTTGAGGAACGACGAGAGGTATTCGATGCCAAGGGGAGCAACGGGCGGCTTAATGGTATTCGGATTTATCAGGAGGACCCGCGCCATTATTTCCTTCCGCAGTGACCTCTTATGACCTTAAACCTCCCGTGAAGGGATTTGCTTCTGTAGAACATCAAGGAGCAAATTCATATCTTTGGGAAGATTATCAACGAGGTCGTAGTCCGGTTCTAGTTCTCTATAGAGAAAAGTTTTGCCATACCAAGATGAAGAAAGAATTCGAGGATCTTTGCACTCAAAATTCAATAGAGCTTTGGGCCCTTCAAAGAAACCTGCAAAGATAATATCCGATTTCCCTCTGTGTGGGCGGCCCCAACAGAGACCAACTTCTATTTTGGCATCATGCTTTTTTCTTCCTATGGTTATTGATCCTTCGGCTATCCCATGAATATATTTTCCCCATATCTTGTTATCCCCGGAAGATATCTCAATAGCATCTTTGCGTTCTGCCAACACAAATGTATCCCAATTATCCTTTTTCTCCAGTGTATCCCTGATTATTGACTCCACTTTCTTTTCGAAAAACTGAAGTGTTTGGTGCGCCTCCCGGTACTTCTTCATCCCTTCCCTCAAGAACCCTTGGAGTTTTTCATTCATCTGTCATCGCCTCCCGCATCAATTCAACCTGGCTTTTCTGTTGCAAGCCCAAAGAAACCGGCCCGTGGTATCCCATGTTCATATCCATTCGAACCTGTCCCAGAAGTTTTTGTTCAATAGCTCCAAAGAATGAATAGGCCCAGGCCATCCATGAAATATCCTCTTTGCCTACCCACAGATCTTTTCTCAGAGCAACTGCCACATTGTTCCATGTTATCGTGGAGATCGTCACAGCGCTATCTTGTGCCTGTTTTCCCTCTATATCACGCCATTTTGGCAGGGATTCCTTTGGGATGAGGATAAAATTTGTCAATTTAGGAAGTTTCAATCGGAGCTTTTTAGCCGTCTCAAAAGTTTTTTCAAAGTTTTCATCCCAAATCTTCACCTCAATATGTGTGACCAATCCGTTCTTCCATTCTATGAGAAGATCCGCCCGCCTTGTGCCATCTGGGGTAGAGAACTCTCTCTGGACTTCTGGTTCGGCCAGATCAGCCTGTTTCGTCTCTATAGCATTTTGAAAAATCTCCCATGCCAGTTTTCCGGTGCGAGAATTTTCAAGAAGGTGCGCCAGCCAATCGGACCAATCCTCCTCGCGTTCCAGTCGGAGCGGCCTGAATTTATCCCAATCGCGATGACAAGGATCTCCGCCGTAGTCCCGGAGTCTTTCATCCCAGGCCGCAACAATCGCGGCATCTCTGACCCATTGTTCCTCCAGCAACTCGTGTACTTTTTTGATTAATACATCGAATATTGTCCAGTCAGGGTTAAAACCAGGCTCGATACCAGCACTATTGAAGGTTTTAAGGAATGACCAGTCGGGTATGCGCTTCCCCATAGTGTTGTTAATTAATCCTCGGAGTGTTTGCTATTGGTTGATGTCATTAGAACGAGATCTGGCTTCTCGATTCCAAAATGTCATCAGGTCGCGTGCCCCATGAATAAACCCAATGATATATACGGTATTTTTCGTTACCTGATATATCATTCTGTAATTCCTGATAAAAAGTTCATGAATATCTTGTCTATTAAACTCAGGCACTATACGGCCACGCTCTGCCATGGAAACAAGCGTGCGAGAAGCTTCTCTCACCTCGCGGATGAACGCTGCTGCGTAATAAGGTGAATCCCTTGCAATATAGCCTGCAATGCTCTCAAGATCCCTCCATGCTATCTTCGTCCATTTTACTTTCCGAGCCATTTAGACATTCTTTTCTCTACCTCTTTTTGTGTAAGAACCCTGCCTTCCTTGATATCTTTTAGTCCGCGCTCTATCTTTTCTCTCACATAAATATGATACTGGATGTCCTCATACGAGGAGTCATCAGGAATAAGATCAAGCATTTTCTTAACTTCTTTTATTGCAACACTCATTCCAGCCTCCTTTTGTTCATTAGATTATCATATTTCTAAGCCATATTAAATACCGGATCTGTACCCCCCAATTGAATTGCTATGGATGTATGGCGACTTAGAACATTTGACTCTCATCTCAGGCTGCAACAAAAATAGTTTATCCAAACCGCTAATTACTATGCAAATGGAGGGTTTTTAGAGAAGGATTCTCCCTAACAGGTGCAGGGGTTTGTGCAATTGAAGGGATTGTTGCAAATGGTTTGCTGTTGTGGTATAGGCACATATGAAATGAAAAGAAAGTCGGCTAAAGGCAAAGGGGCTATAGGCAAAGGCAAAAAGAAGTCCGGCTCAGCGCATAGAAAGTCGCTGCTTGGCCTTGTAGAGAAGGCCATCATGGAGTTGGACGGGATCGACCTGTTCCAGGACCTCTTTCTCTTTCGAAACCTCAATTTTGACGAGACCGTTGCCCTTGCCCGTATATGCAAGGTGGAGAGATTTCCGGCAGGGGTTCCGATCATAGAGGAAAATTCTTTGGGAAGGGCCCTGTTTCTTATCAAGTCCGGAAATGTAGGGGTATATAAAGGTGAGAACCAGAGGCTCCTGGCCAAGCTCGGCAAGGGAGAGCTGTTCGGGGAGATGTCCCTTATTGAGGATGCACTCACTTCAGCGACCGTCAAGGCCGAGGAGGATGTTGAGGTTGTTGTTTTGGACAAGAATTCCTTCAAAGCGCTTATAGACTCCAACGAAAGGCTTGGGCTAAAGATCTATAAATCTTTCTGCAGGGTTCTCTCGGAGAGGCTCAGGAGGATGAGCGGAGAGATACTGGCCCTGTCAGGATCAAATAGGGGGTAACATGGAGGCTGCATATCTAAATCAGCTTTTAGGCGCGGCGGTCAAAAATTCCATCTCGGATGTCCATCTCAAGGTTGGAAGTCCACCCTTGTTCAGGCTTCATGGCACTCTAATGGAGGTGAAGGCTCCAAGGCTTCAGTCCGATGACACGAAGGATATTGCGAACATCCTTATTGGCGGGAGGATGGAGAAGGTGAATATAGACACCCTAACGGAGATGGATACATCCTATGCCATCTCTGGGGTTGGAAGGTTCAGGGTCAATGTCTACCGTCAGAGGGGCAGCTTTGCCGTCGTATTGAGGAGCATTCCCTTCGTAATTCCCACATTCAAAGACCTTGGCCTTCCGCCTGTTCTTGAGAAGATCAGCCAGGAGGAGAGGGGACTTGTCCTTGTCACGGGAGTGACGGGCAGCGGAAAGACATCAACTCTTGCAGCCATGATCAACTACATCAACGAGACGCGCAAGAAGCACATTGTGACCATCGAGGACCCTATTGAGTTCATACACAAGGACAAGGGATGCAGCATCTCCCAGCGGGAGGTCGGCAGCGATACCGGGAGCTTTGCAGTGGCCCTCAGGGCAGCGCTAAGGCAGGACCCGGACATAATCCTCGTGGGAGAGATGAGGGACCTTGAGACCATTGAGACAGCCATCAAGGCCACTGAAACCGGACACCTTGTTTTCTCAACCGTGCATACCACAGACGCCTCAAAGACCATCAGTCGTCTTATTGGTGTATTCCCTTCGGATGAACAAAACATAGTCAGGATGAGGCTTTCAGAGAACATCAAGGCAACGATCTCCCAGAGGCTCCTTCCGAGGAAAGACGGCCAGGGCCGGGTTGTGGCCGCCGAGATAATGATCGCCACACTTGGAATTCAAGAGTGCATCAAGGACATCAAGAAGACAGACCAGATGAAGGACCTCATTGAGAGGGGACGTGACATCTACGGCTCCCAGTCCTTCGATCAGCACCTCTCTGTGCTTTATAGCGACGGCATTATCTCCCTTGATACTGCCAAGTCTGCTGCGACGAACCCAGCGGACTTCGAGAGGGCTCTCAGCATAGAGTGACGGATTTCCGCCCGCATCTTGCTGTCCCCAGCCCTGATAGGGGTGTAATTGACCAGACAAAAAGCAATCCACTTAATCACACATTTGGCCGGGCTTTTTCCCACACAATCCTGCTTCTTGGCATAATCCTTTTGGGATTTCACACATTTCACTCAAAGCCAATCTGGGCAGTAATGTATCTGCTGTTTGCCATCGGGGCCCAGGTGAGCTGGGTGCGCTACTACTCGTGCACACGCTGCCCGCACTACGGCAGGGTTTGCCCCTCTCTTATCTGTGCTGGAATCCTGGGATCTCGCTGGTTTAAGAAGAGGGAAGGCAGATGGGATGATAGGGACTGGCTTGCACTTTTTCTCACCTGGGGTTTGATCCTGTTTCTTCCCGCCCTCTTTGCCTTGGTTCGGGGGCAGCTTGTCCTCACAGGGGTCAATCTTTTATTTGTCACAGGATTTTTCCTTGTTCACAACGAGATGGGATGCAAGTCCTGCCGTAATGCCCCCTACTGCCCGAAGGGGGTCTTTGCCCACAATCCCTCCATGGAGAGCTTCCTCCGCATGATCCCTTATGTTGGAGAGCGGATAGCCCGGAGTGCTACTTCAGGAGGCCCTGCCGCTTAAGGCGGAAGAAGTGCTTCCATCCCAATATGAGGGGGAACCTCCTCTCCCACTTCGTTAGCTCTATTCTCTGGCCAGTGCTCCTTTCCACTTTTGTTAGAAGGTAGTCCAGATAGTTTCCGAAGGTCATGAGCCCCTTGGGCCAGCGATAGACAGAACGCCGCCTGCTCCTCCTCAAGAAAGATAATGTCTGTTGGTTACGCCGCTCCCTTTCTTCCGGTGAAAAGAGGGCCCTGCATGTATTTCCCTCCCTGACAAGAGGCAGCCCATTGTCACGCGCTTTTTCCGTCAGCCAGCCGTAAGCATAGCGATAGAAGCCCTTCTCGGCCTCAAACAGCTCTTCCACCTTGGTTTCCCGTTCGATACGGAAATCCCCGGCATAGCTCATTGAGAGGAGGCGGATGATGAGATCGTCAAGGGCAATCTGGTCGGGAAGTGTAGGGAGGAGAAAGTCAAGGTTGAGCCACATGGCAGAATGAACACAGGAGGTGATTGCTTCAAGGGCGGCTTCATCTTTTGCATACACGATTCCAACCCTTTTGCCCAGGCGACCAAAGATGAAGATGTCTTTGGCCCGATTAGAGGTAGCTTTCTTCAGGTGCTCCAGGCTAATGACATTGTATTTGCATGCCAGCATATTCCCCCAGGGTGAGGGGATTTCAAGGTAATGCACATTCGGCGGAAGAATGTGATTAAGGACGGCATAGCGTTTTTTCCTGTAGAAATTCCAATAGCTGTCGCAGACAACGATGAAATCGTATATGCTCGTGGGTTTTTTTAGTTTTTCATTGAGGCAGCTCCCGTAGAGGATCACAGCAAGGAGTGAGTCTCCAAAGGTTTCCTGAAAGTATCTGGAGAACTCCTGCGCACAGGGGTCCTGGACAGAAAGGAGCAATTTTCTTAGCTCAAGGGAGAACTCCTGATCCAGCATATATCAATTATATCCCAGGATATTATAGTGCAAGAAAATTCAATGAGGGGCCCGTCGCGATGGTCACTTCAGTCTTTCCGGCAACATGGAACAGCTCGCCGTCGAGCGTGAACCCGCAGTCGGATTCAATTTTGGCAGAGCTCGCAGGGTTATTGAAGATCTTGTCGTGGGGGGGGAAGGTGCCGCGGGAAAGTGTCCTTAGATTTTTAATGACATCCCAGTTGTCTATATCAATGGCAAGCAGGTAAAACCAGGGTTTTTCTATGGTTTCCCCCTTCTCGCGGAAGGGTTTGAACCAGAGGACAAGCTTTGGGATGACGGCTGCAACAACAATCAGCATTGTTGGGAATGGAAGCTGCCTGCCATCAACAGTGATCTTGGCTTCTGTATGTTCAAAGTCAGACCTTGCAGTGGATGATCCGAGGAGGAAGCCGTAGACGGTAGAGGCAACCACATTGAAGGCGTCCTTGAAGGTGGGCACGCCCTTTCCATAATATTTCAGGAGGAGCTTGTAGCCGATGCCCGTGCCGTAGACAAACCCAAGGCGGCTTTTATCCATGGCCGGAGACGATACATTCAGTGTCCAGCATTTTTTTACGGGGAAAGGCCTGCCTGACCCTTTACTTGAGAGGTATAGATTTTTTACTGCTATAAGGGCTTTTGCAGGATTGCCTTTGACATTGAAGTTCTTTGCAAGCATGTTCATCACCCCGCCCCGCAAGGGAACGATGGCTGGGAAAGGGCCCTTGCCTCCGTATTCCTTGACGATCTCGTTGGCTACATAATGCTGTGTTCCATCCCCTCCGTTTATGCAGATTATTTCAACTTCCTTGTCCCTGAATTCCCTGATTATTGGAGGGATCTCATTCAGAGTCTTTGTGTCCCGTGAGAAACCCTGCGGGCCAACGATCGCAGACATCTTCTCTTGTGAATATGCCCCTGTCTTGTTCCTCCTTGAATTTAGATTGGTTATGATTCCGATGCCTGGCATGGCGGCTCAATCAGAGTTAGTTGTCACACCCTGATTTTTCCAGGTATTCAAGGGTCCAGGTGTCCTGGCCGATATCGTGCTTCAGGAGATATATGTAGAGGTCTTCAGCCCTAACCTTGAAATACTGGGATCCCGGGCTATACCACTGGTCCAGGATCTCCAGGACCCTGGTGGACCTGTCTTTGAACTGAATCGTCTCAGGCCTTTCATCGGCCTTGTAGCCCGAATAGGTTTTTACAGCAATAGTCATGAATGCTGCCCGCTTACTTCCCATTACCACATTTTCATTACAAAATAAATAGGGACAGCGCCCATTTATTTTTCTGTGGAGAAAGAGATCTATCTCAGGGGATTCTACGGCTAATACTATATTACTAATGGCCTCAGGGACCTGATAGGGGAGTTCTGTGAAGAGTTTGGATTTTCCCAGAAAGAGGTCTTCGAGCGTCTCTTCATCAAGCTCATCCCTGTGAGCACCCGACCTTACGGCAATCTGTACACCTACTGATCGATTCTGCAGTACCTATATGTGGAAAGGAATTTGTAAATGGCTTCTTGTCTTATAAACCTATTTGCTCCTGTTTTTACCCGTTGTTAAACATCTGTTTTTTGCAATCCCATTTCATAGCATTTTTTTCAATTTATCTAAGACAAGATTGAAGAGGATTTGTAAATCTACTTTTTTGTAATAATCCTTCTCAGAATATCAAAATACATCCTTAGCTCTTCTCCTTTTAATTCTATAAGAGCTTTTTCAAGAGCCGTTCTTATGGCCCGATCCGAATCTTCCCCTTCCCAGCAAAGAAAGAGTTCATAGAGCTCAATGCCTAAACCCTTAGCGATTTTTTCAAGGGTATCAACTGTAACATTCCTTTTTCCGTTTTCAATGGCAGAAAGATAACGAGCATTTATCCCAATTTTTTCCTCCATGTCTTCCTGGGTCAATTTTTTCGCCTCCCTCAAGCTTTGAATCCTCTTTCCTATTGCCTTTAGGGTATTCATTTTCCCTCCCTTTGCTTTTTATAGGGTAAAAGGCTTTAGGAGGCTTTCCCATATCTTATATATTACATATTGACCTTTGTATAACATTTAGCTTGACTATTATCAGCGTATGTGTTAATAATTGGACCGAAGTTCACATAAAAGGGGGATGGATAGTCGGGGGATTCCTCCAAAGGGCGAATTTTTTGAGTGAACGGGATTTTCCAAAGAAATAAGGAAGTGATAAACGCAATTCAATTTATAAACTTTTAGAAAGGAGGAAGATGATGAAAAAGAGATGTGTCCGATGGTCAAGAAGAGGAAGGATAATAGTCAGTTTATTTTTCGTTACAGTCTTTGGAATAAGTTGTGCAACTGTACAATTAAATACGAAAAGATTGAAGCCGGCAGAAATAAATATGACAAAGTACAAAACAGTAGCAATTGGAGGGATCGCAGGACCAAACGGTTCTTTGATTTCCGAAGAAATAAACACGGCTATTTTTGAGACAGGGAAATTCAAGGTTATAGATCGAGAGCACCTTGAAAGAATCATGCATGAACAACGGATGAGCGTGACTGATTCTTTTGATGAGAGGACCGCTGTAAGACTTGGAAAATTGGCGGGTGTTCAGGTATTCATCTTTGGAACCGTTGCAGATTATAAATATAAAGAAAATAAATCCTATCGAAGAGGGACCTGTGGCAGTGGAAGTGAACGATATCCTTGTACTTTTTACATGAGAAAAGGGGAGGCTAATGTAAAGGTAGGTTTAAGGATCGTTGATACAGCTACGGGAATGGTTGTTGCAATGAAGGTCGTAAATGGGGCCGCGACCAATACAACAAATGCGACAGATGAAGAGCCACCTTTAATTGACGGGGATTCTCTTCTTGAAATCGCGCGTGGCTCCGCTGTCAGCCAATTTATGGCGATGATTGCTCCATATGAAATAGATCTCACCATTACGCTTTACAAAGATAGTAAAATACCAACATTAGCAACCGGAATAGAATATGCAAAACAGGGCGATTGGAGAGAAGCTGTCAATATTTTCAGGGATGCAACGAATGCGGCCGCTGAAAATCAAGAATTATCCGATAAACAAGTGAGCATGGCTTATTATGATTACGGAATTGCTTTGGGTTTCATCGGGAGATACGATGAAGGTATAAAGATGGTGGACCATGCGTTCCATTTGAACCCAGAACCGGATTATAAACAGGGGAAAAGCATGATAGTAGAATTCAAAAAAGATGCAATGAAATTAAAAGAACAAGGAGTTAAATAAAACTTATGAGAGAAAGTGAGGAATCAACCATTGATGTCTCGGTAGGTTCTACTACTCTTCTCAAAGACCGTCCTTAAAAAATTCTTTTATTCTTTTTCAGCCTCCGAATCCTATGTCTTAAGGGTTCAATCACCGAAAAATATTGGCGAATGTCATCCTCGGTGTGTTCCTCCAGAAATCTCTGGAGTTCTCTGTGTACTCCTTATATCCCAAGCTCATTAAAAAATTACATGTAATTCTGTACACATCTTGGTCCAGCAAGAAGCGCATTCGTTGGATTAGACAGGAGCGATGTGGATTTCTTCAGACCTGATTATTTCTGTGGCGTATTCAATGCAGGCTTTAATATCATCCAGAGTGATATCAGGATAATATTTGTTGACGATGTCATCAAAGGCTATACCTGCCTGAACCAATTCCAGAATGCAATAGACCGGAATCCGAGTTCCAGCAATGCATGGTTTGCCAAAATGCTTTGTGTTGTCAACAACGATCTTCCCTTTATTCATTGAATAAAACCTCCTATTAGTTAACATTCTAACACGGTAGAGGAAGACGATCAAAGGGTATTTTATCATGGGATTGGGAAGGGGAAAGGGAATGTTGACGCAGGGGGACGCCCTCCGTATGATAATAGTTGACAGGGCAAAGGCCCTCTTTTTATACTTCTGCAAGCATTCGTGAAGAAGAAAACAACATTTCGGTCTTTGAAAGTAAACTTTTCGGACATTCCTCGCGAAGGAATGGAACTGACCTATTACCTTGATGAGGATTGGTTTAAAGCCATTGCTCCTCAGGGGATGCGGTTCACTCGTCAGGCCAGGGCCGATGTTTTTCTTGAGCCATCTGCCAGTGAGGTCAATATTAACGGTAGCATTTCCGGCGAGGTTGAGCTAACCTGCATACGGTGCTTGAAAACATTTCCTTTCAGCCTTGTTCCGAAGTTTTCTCTTTCAATGGTTCCTGAAGAGGTGCACCATCCAAGGGAGAAAGGGCTGAAAAGGGAGCAGCTGGATATAGATGTATATCAGAAAGGCGTGGTTGATATCGAGGGAGTGCTGGTGGATCAGATAATGCTGAATCTTCCCGACTATCCTCGCTGTAAAAAGGATTGCAAGGGTCTCTGCCCGCAATGCGGAGCCGATTTGAACACTGAGCAGTGCGATTGCCTTAAAAAGGAAGGAGGACGCTGAAAATGCCCAATCCAAAGAGAAGACATTCAAAGTCACGAAGGAACAAGAGGAGGACACACGACAGGCTTTCTTTGCCCACGCTTGTTCCCTGTCCGCAGTGTCACCAGATGAAACCCTCCCACCATATATGTCCAAATTGCGGTTACTACGGTGGGAAAGAGGTAATTGAGACAGAGGAAATATGAGACAAGGGGCGGAGAGAATTGCTCTTGATGCCATGGGGAGCGAGAATGCTCCCCATGCCGAGGTTGAAGGAGCAGTGCTGGCTGCCCGCGAGAAGCATGTCCCCATCATCCTTGTAGGACCAAAACAAACAATTTCCCGCGAGCTGCAGCATCACAAGGCGGACGGGCTGCCAATTGATATCTTCGACGCCAAGTCAGTTGTCGGGATGGACGAATCACCATCTATTGCGTTAAGGAGGAAAAAGGATTCTTCTCTCGGTGTGGCCTTTGACCTGGTAAAGAGAGGCGAGGCCGGGGCTGTTGTGAGCGCTGGAAATTCAGGGGCCATCATGGCCTTCGCTATTTTTGTCCTGGGAAGAATGAAAGGGATTGAGAGGCCTGCAATAGTCGGCCTTCTTCCCACGATTAAGGGCTCTTCGGTTGTCCTTGATATGGGCGCCAATGTGGATTGCAAGCCAAGCCACCTCGTCCAGTTTGCCCTTATGGGAAGTGTATATGCCCGGTATATGCTCGGGAAGGAGAAGCCTACGGTTGGGCTTCTGAGCAATGCCGAGGAGGAGGAAAAGGGAAACGAACTTACCAGGGAGACGCATCAGATTCTCAAGCGGAGCAGTCTAAACTACTGCGGCTATGTTGAAGGAAGGGATCTATACTATGGGAATGCAGATGTAATTGTCTGTGACGGCTTTATAGGAAATGTCCTCCTCAAGGCCAGTGAGGCGCTCGCAGAGGCAATAGTAGTGATGTTCAAGGAGGAGATCAAAAAGGACCCTCTCTCCATGCTTGGAGCCGTTCTCGTGAAAAGAGCGTATAAGCGTTTAATGAAAAAGGTGGACTACTCCGAGTATGGAGGCGCCCCCCTTCTCGGGATCAACGGCCTCGGCATTATATGCCATGGGGGATCGAACTCCAAGGCCATTAAAAACGCCCTCGTGCTTGCCTGGGAATATATTCACAACAATTTGAACGAGAGGATCTCCGAGGAGCTCAGCAGGAGCAAGGAGCTAAAGCTTCTTAGTAAGCATGACCATCCCTAAAATAGGTTATCTCTTTCCCGGACAGGGTTCTCAATGTGTGGGAATGGGGAAGGATCTATTCGATAATTTTCCTGAAGCAAGGAAGACCTTTGAAGAGGCCAATGATGCGCTTGGATTCGACCTCAAATCCCTATGCTTTGAGGGGCCAGAGGAAGTCCTCCGGATGACAGAGAATGCGCAGCCAGCCATCCTTACGGTGAGTATCGCTACAATGCGGGTGTCGGAAAGGGAGGGTGGGATGAGGCCGGACCTTCTCGCCGGACACAGCCTGGGGGAGTATTCAGCCCTTGTTGCTTCATCCAGCCTGAGATTCTTTGATGCTGTAAGGATCGCAAGGAAAAGGGGCGCCTTCATGCAGGAAGCAGTTCCAAAAGGGAAGGGCTCCATGGCAGCAATCCTCGGGATGAAGAAAGAGGAGGTAAAGGAACTTTGTCGCGAGGTGCAGGGCCTTGTCCCTGATTCCGTTGTTTCTCCAGCGAATTTCAACACCCCGGAGCAGATTGTAATTTCAGGGCACGCAGGAGCTGTTGAGGCTGCAATGGAGATTGCAAAAAAGAGGGGGGCCAAGAGATGCATTCCCCTGAATGTGAGTGCGCCCTTCCACTGCGCGCTTATGGAGCCTGCAGGCCGCTGGCTGAAAGATGAGCTGGATAAAATTGTGTTCGGACCTATGAAGGTTCCAATTGTTTCCAATGTCACGGGAGGTATCGTCACTAATAATGAGGAAGTTAAGTCACTGCTTGTCCAGCAGGTATCCCGTCCTGTCCTGTGGGAAGAATGCATTAAGACAATGGCGAGTGCAGGGATCAACGAGGTTGTTGAGCTTGGTCCGGGCCGGGTTCTCTCAGGTTTCATGAAAAGGATAGCCCCATCAGTGGCTGTCAGGGATCCGTTAGTCTATAATCCCAATTTCAGGATATAAATGGAGGAATTCAAGGATAAGATTGCTGTTGTCACAGGAGCATTCCGGGGCATAGGCATGGCTGTGTCCATTGCACTCGGAAAAAGGGGTGCAGAGGTGGTAATGGTTGACTGCAGAGACGAAGCTGCTGCTGCCAGTGCCAGGGAAGAGCTCGTGCGCTCAGGTGGACATGGAGATACCATGAGGGTTGATGTTGCCGATGCAAATGGTGTAGAGGCTGCTTTCAAGGAGATCAGCAAGCATTATGGGAAAGTGGATTTCCTTGTCAACAACGCAGGGATGACAAAGGATTCCCTGCTCATCAGGATGAAGAACGAGGACTGGGACAGGGTGATCGAGGTGAACCTGAAGGGTTGTTTTAATTGCACAAAGTCAGCTGCACGGCTGATGCTGAAACAGCGCAGCGGAAGGATCGTGAATGTTGCCTCAATTGTAGGTATGATGGGTAACGCCGGCCAGGCGAATTACGCAGCCTCAAAGGCGGGTATCATCGGGTTCACAAAATCCGTTGCAAAAGAGCTGGCGTCCCGCAATATCACTGTAAATGCAGTGGCACCGGGATTTATAGAGACCGATATGACAAGTGTTCTGCCGGAGGATGTCAAAGAGGCCATCAAGAAACAGATCCCTCTGGAGAGGTTCGGCAGCCCCGAGGAGGTTGCCGGGGTCGTTTGCTGGCTCCTTTCAGACGCAGCGAGGTATGTTACTGGAGAGGTGATTAGAGTTGACGGCGGACTGTATATGTGAGAAGTATTAGGAAAGGGGGATAATATGAGCATAGAACAAAAGGTGAGGGAGATCATTGCCAAACAGTTGGAAAAGGATGTCTCCGAGATAACGCTTGAAAAGACTTTTATTGACGATCTCGAAGCTGACTCACTTGATATTGTTGAAATGGTAATGGAGATGGAGGAGGAGTTTGAGATTGAGATCCCTGACGAGGATGCAGAAAAGATCAGGACCGTGAAAGATGCGGTCAACTACATTCAGAAAAAGACAGGAAAGACCTGAAACTGACTCGTTCGTCTGGGTGCCGGAGGGATGATAAAAAAGTTTTAAAAACCGCAAGTGACTTTTAGCCTTAAGTTCCTGCCATCCCATTGAATGAGGTCCATCACATGCATTCCCTCGGCGCCCGGATCCCAGTATTTCTCATTAAAGATATTATAAATGGAGGCTGAAAGGGTCGGGCTTTTTACCAGTTCCTGGCTTAAAATCGTCAAGTTGACGATGGTATAAGCGCCTGCATCCCTCCCCTTGGTTTTCCGCTTACCGCTTAAGGCATTTATATCGTTAAAGAAAATTTCAATTGATGATAATCAATATGCAGAATAAAATTCTTCAAAAAATTATTAACACCAAGCAATGTAAAAGCTAACCCTGGCATATAATCAATTAACGTATTTTCGGTTGTATATTCTAATTGATATGTATGGGGATTATAAATCTCAAATTTTGTTGTATGGGGAAATACTATTGTTGGGCCACCGCCAGTAGTAACTTCTTTTCCATTCACTATTTCAAGATTGTGACCTAAAAGTGGATCCAATCGTGCTGGCACAGCACATTCATCAGCGCCCGTATCGATTAAACCCCAAGTTGGAAGAGTCCTTCCTGTGTGAGGATTGATAATTTTTATTGGGAGGAATGGACGAGGAAAATTACCAATTAAGGAATCTGTTCCCCCTGGACTCAACGAAGGAGAAGCGGAATTTATAAAGATATTGAGAAATTATTTGAAGACCCACCATAAATCATTCACAGGGGAGGAAATATTCCTCCTGAGAAATCTCTCACTGAGGGGTGTCAAATTTTTCCAAACAAGCGGATATTATCCGGATTTTATATTGTGGAGGAAAAAGAAGGACAGACAGACTGTAGTGTTTATAGACCCCAAGGGAATAAGACATGTTGAGGATGAAAAAGTTCAGTTGGGTGTCAGGAAAGCGAACCGATCAGGAATCGGGGAAGGCTGTGCCTTTCAACATTGCGCTTCTAAGGCTGAGCACCCGCCTCTGGCGGGTCAGCCAAGCTTTTGACGGCTCAGGTGTTCGATGAGGAATTTTGCCTTTTCAAAACCAATTTTTACAACATCCACGGTGCTGAAGCCCTTATAATAACCGAATACATGAAGAATCTCATAGACATTGGACAATGCGCCTTTAACTTTCCCGTTGTGGACCAAGTATTTTTTAAGAGCGATGTTATATTCCTCAATTGAATCAGGCAACTTTTTCGGGTCCATGCCCCTCTCTACAAGATACCCGTTGAGAGCCTTAAGAACAGCAAGGTAAGCGGTTCCACAGGCTTCCTGAATATATTTCATATCCTGATAGGAATTTCCCTTTATTGGAGATAATCGAAGAATATCTTTGGCGTTTTTATAATAGCGATGCGCCTCAGCGAACAGGGTATTACCTTTATGGTTCCCGCTGTTTTTCATTATGTTTTAACAATATACGGACCGAGTCAAAGTGTCAAGATGAGTTCACTGATCCGTTCAAAAACTGTATGTGAGCTTCAGCCGTAAATTCCTGCCGTCCTGCTTAATGGTCTCAAACTCGGCGCCCGGATCCCCGTATTTCTCATTAAAGAGATTATAAATAGAAAACGAGAGGGTCAGGTTTTTTGCCAGGTCCTGGCTCAAAAGAGTCAGGTTGACAACGGTAAAGGCGCCTGCATACTCCCCAGGGGTTATGGTTTTCCGCTTGCTCATGAATTGTATTTCCGGATTGATCGAGAGCTTTTCTATCACCTGGGCTGACAAATTGAGCCTGACCATGTTCGTTGGAGAGTTGATCAGGAGACTCTTTGTCTTCTTGTCCCTGGCATCCTGGTAGGTATAGCTGAAGCGGCCCTCAAGGATGTCCCATCTGCCGTCCAGTTCCAATTCAGCGCCGCTCGCATTAACCTCTCCCACATTTTTATATATAAAGAGATTGTCTGCCGGATCCACTTCCTGCACTATGAGGTCTTTCGTGTTGTAATAAAAAGCTGAGACAGTTGCGCGGAGGCGCTCTCCGATGCCTTGTTCAAGTACTGCCTCATATGTGTTGATGGTTTCTGGCTTAAGGTCAGGATTGCCTTTTTGAGAGGTGCCGTTGTCTTGGTAGTAGAATTCGTAGTTGTTGGGTGCCCGGAAGGCTATGCCGTAGAGGGCCTTGAGGGTTGTTTTTTCATACAGGTTGTAGATGGCTGCAAGCCTCGGATTTGTTGTACCGCCGAATGACTTGTAGTTATCGTGGCGAAGACCGGCATTAAAGAGAAGGTCTTTGAGGGGCCTGATTTCACCCTGTGCATAGAGAGCCCAATTTGTAGAGCTCCTTTTATCATCCATGTATACCTCGAAGGGATCTTCAAAGCGCATATCCTGGCGCATATGGTCCTGCAATTCCATGCCAACGGTGATTTTATGCTTTTCATACAATGTCTTTGTTGCCTGCACTTCGGCGCCCAACCATTCTCCCCAGCTTCTATCTGTATAGACAATAGGTTCGGGAGGGTTAGGGGGCACGGCATTATCGTAAACATAATACGCT
>Ga0315309_1000199_pt1 | contig 36634 bp, 29 predicted proteins | sample TDP4_MG_FD_203080 | JGI IMG/M metagenome (GOLD analysis project Ga0315309, IMG submission 203080) | Freshwater sediment microbial communities from Lake Towuti, South Sulawesi, Indonesia - TDP4 | ecosystem: Environmental > Aquatic > Freshwater > Lake > Sediment | place: Indonesia: South Sulawesi...
GTTGTGTACGTAGGTACATTGGGCGATGCCCCCCTATACGAGGTGCTGGCCGGATGGCTCCTCAACCTGGCCGGAGTGCAGCCGCTCCTCACCGCGCCGGAAGGGGTCGAAGTGACGGAACGCTGGCAGGGAGACCAGCGGTTACTGTTCGTGCTCAACCACACCGATCGAGAGCAGGAAGTAACTTTGGACAAGCGCTACATGGATTTACTGGACGGCTCAGCGGCCCTCGAAGGGGCCGTCACGGTCCCGCCGCGGGACGTCCTGATACTACTGGAGGAAGGGAGAGACTAGGTTATGGAATACCGTGAACTAGGACGCACGGGCTGGCAGATCTCGGCGATTAGTTTTGGCGGATGGGCGATCGGTGGCACATGGGGACCGGTGGACGACCAGGAGTCCCTCGCTGCGCTGCATCGTGCGGTGGACCTCGGCGTGAACTTTTTCGACACCGCCGATGTGTACGGCGACGGCCGTGGTGAGCGGCTGCTGGGCCAACTGCGCCGGGAGCGGAGTGAGACCCTGCACATCGCCACCAAGGCCGGGCGTCGCCTCGACCCCCATACCGCCGAGGGCTATAATCGCCAGAACCTCACCGCCTTCGTTGAGCGCAGTCTGAAGAATCTCGGAACCGACACGATTGACCTGCTGCAACTCCATTGCCCACCCACCGAAGTCTACTACACCCCCGACGTGTTCGACATCCTCGACGATCTCGTGAAGCAGGGCAAAATCCGCTATTACGGCGTGAGCGTGGAAAAGGTCGAGGAGGGGCTCAAGGCCATCGAATATCCCGGCGTGCAATCGGTGCAAATCATCTTCAACATCTTTCGGCAGCGTCCTGTCGAATTGTTCTTCTCGGAAGCCAAACGCCGTCGGGTGGGTATTGTGGCGCGTGTACCACTTTCGTCCGGCATGCTTACAGGCAAGATGACGCGCGACACTACATTCTCTCCCGACGACCACCGGGCGTTCAACCGCCAGGGCGAGGCGTTCGACCGGGGCGAAACCTTCTCCGGCGTGGATTTCGAAACCGGACTGCATGCCGTCGAGGAACTCCGCCCTTTGGTCCCGGAGGGCATGACGATGGCCCAGTTTGCCCTGCGCTGGATTCTGATGTTCAACGCGGTGACCTGCACCATTCCCGGTGCCAAGCGCCCGGCACAGGTAGAAGAGAACGTCCGCGCGGCCGATTTGCCGCCCCTGCCCGACGCGACGATGGCCAGAGTTCGCGAGGTGTACGACCGCCTCATCCGTGAGCAGGTGCAACACTACTGGTGAGTCTCCTTATCTGAGGAGAGATCTGTGAGCGAGCGGATCCGGTTCGCCATCGTCGGCACAGGTAAGCGCAGCGGTTATCTCTATGGCCCCTTGCTCACGACCCTGTCCGACGACATAGAGCTGGTCGGGGTGTGGGGGCGCTCGGAGGAGAAGGCCCGCGCGAGGAGCAGTGGGAGCACGCGGTCCTCCGTTTTGGGGATAGCCGTCTGGGGTTCTTCAACTGGTCGAGCATCGCCTACGATTCCGCCCTGCGCTGGCCGACGCTTTCGGTCACAGTGGACAGTCAAGAATACGCGCGCTCCGCGATTCTGGAAATCCTATGAAAACTGCTTGGTGAGGTAGCCCATGTTCAATTTCTCCTGCCGATCCCATATGCTCCGGACCATTGTTCGCTTGGCGTTGCTCACGCTGTCACTAAGCATGTTGATCGTGAGTGGCTGTGGCCCTACCCCAACCCCGGCGTTAACACCAACGACGGCGTTAAGACCAACGACAGTCCCTACCCCCCCACTCTCGCCGACGCCCACTTCTAACCCTCTTCCCCTGCTTGCTGTTTCACCCTCTTCCATCCCCCTCTCCGGCGAATGGCGTTTTGCTGTTGACCCCAGCGCGCGTGGAGAAGCTCAGGGCTGGGCCGATCCTGGTTTCGATGACTCGGCGTGGTCACCGGTAGCAGTGCCTCACACCTGGAACGCGATGCCTGAACATTACGACTTTAATGGCCTAGGCTGGTATCGCCGCCGATTCAAGCTCCCCGCCACTGCCCAGGACGCGCATCTGCGTCTGCGCTTCGAGGCGGTCTACTACCAGGTTCGGGTTTGGTTGAACGGCCAATACCTTGGCGAGCACGAAGGTGGATACACCCCATTCGAATTTGATGTCAGCGAGATGGTCGAGCTTGACGGGGAGAATGTAGTCGTTGTGCAGGCGGACAACATACGCTCCACCGATCGGATCCCGACCAGACGCGTTGATTGGTGGAACTATGGCGGGATCGTGCGCGATGTTTCACTGCAAATCTCTAGCCGCGCTTTCATCTCCCGCCAGCAGATTGTCGCCATTCCGCACCTTGTCGCCATAGACGAGGCCGACACGGCGACGGTTACCACCACGGTGACCATCAACAATACCTCCGCCGAACCACTTGAAGGCACGCTCACTGCCGATGTCCTCGACGACGCCACTGGAGCCTCGGTTCTTTCCTCTCTCCCCACCTCGCCAGTCAGCCTCCCACCCGGCCACAGCGCCGATGTTCAACTGACAGCCACGATCTCAACGCCCAAACTCTGGCACTTCGATCACCCACATCTATATCGCTGGTCGGCAGCACTTGTGACGGCTGATGGTCAAACGTTGCACACCGACGAGGACACTTTCGGCGTGCGCCTGGTGGAACTGAAGGATGCCCAGTTCCACTTGAACGGTGAGCCGGTGCGGTTGGTGGGGCTCACCCGTCACGCCGACTCGCCCGAGCACGGGCTGGCCGAGACGGTCACAGTGATGGCGGCAGACTATGACGACCTGAAACGGTTGAACATGGTGTTCTCGCGTCCGGTGCATTACCCACAGGCCGAATTCATCCTCGATTACTGCGACCGGAATGGGATTCTGCTGATTCCTGAGATTCCGACATGGCAACTCAGCCAAGAGCAGATGGCCAACCCGGACATGCGTGAATTGTCCCGACAGCAGCTACGTGAGATGATCACGGCGAACTTTAACCACCCCTCCGTGTGGGCATGGAGCGTAACCAATGAGGTCGCCTCCGAAACCCAGGCTGGACGTGATTACATCGAAGAGATGATTGCCTTTACAAAGTCGCTCGACCCCATCCGCCCGGTAAGCTTTGCATCCTATCGCCTCTACCACACGTTTGAAATTGAGGATGAGGCCACCAAGTTCGCCGACTTTGTGATGATGAATGAATACTACGGTTCATGGGCAGGTCCTAAAGATGGCCTGGGCATTGCGCTTGACAGGGTCCATGCTACCTGGCCGGATAAGCCGGTCATTATCTCCGAGTTTGGACTTGATGCGTATTGGAACACATATCGGTGGTCGCCTAGAGACACAGGTGACCCATCAGAGTTTTACAGCATTCCGGAAGGCCAGCCCTCCGATTCGGAAGCAACAGACATTCAGCGCCGCCTGGTGATCACTGAGCAAATGGATGTGTTCCGCAGCAAACCCTTCGTGGTCGGTGCGATTTTTTGGACCTATCAAGACTATCGCACGCCCACCGGTTTCAAAATGGGTTTGGTGGGCGCTGACCGAAAGCCACGTGGTTCGTGGTGGGTACTGCGCGAGGAATACGCGCCAGTGTTGATTGATTCCGTGACCTTTTCCCCTACATCCGGCGATAGCCGGAGCGCCACTGTGAGCCTGCACACGCGCGGACCAGTGGAAGTGGACATGCCCGCGTACACCCTGCGGGGGTATAGCTTGCATTGGGCAGTGACGTCACCGGAGGGCGACGAGACGTTTTCGCAGGGTGCTCTCCCACTCCCTACGCTTGCCCCGGCAGCGGCATGGTCGGGTGAGGTGGAGTGGGACGTACCTGATGCGGATTATGTGATTACTGTAAGCGTTGTCCGCCCCACGGGGTTCTCTGTGATCGAACGCTCGTATAACTCTCAAGGGGAGGTACTTCCAACCGAATGAATTGTTACTTCCCAGATCCAGTCCCACCACCCCAACTTCGATCCCCCACTCCTTTCGGCAGTCATTATGCGGCGTTGCATCGCCGCAACGTGGGGGTGGACATTGGGCTTTGCCGTATCAACGACATCCCTGGCCTCACAGCATACAACAGACGCAGCGCCCTGGCCTGCTCGCTGCGATGACAACCCCAGAAGACGGCGTCACGGAAGGCGTGCGTGCCGGCTTCGATGAGACAGATGCCGCGCGCTTGCGGAAAGACACGGTCACGACGTCTGCTGCTGAGACGGCCAAAAGCCTGCCCATTCTCCATCGCACCGAGCTGCAGAGTTGCGTCCCGCCAATTATTGTGGTATACTATTAAGGAAAATCCTGAAAACCGCATCGAAGTGGCACACTCTGATACCTTGCCCGCACTACAGGCAGCGTGCCAAATGAGCCGACGAGTACCAGAAGATTTGGCCTTGGTGATATCCCCGAGTCGATTCAACCCAGTCCAGGCTAGTTTCTGATGCAAAAAAGGCAATAGATCCCAACGAATTACGGACTAAGAGTTAGGCGAGCAGCGTACTGCGGGAAGCGCGATGAGCCTTTCCCAAGGTTTGTGAAAGGTAGGAAAGGAGGTGAGGGTGACTTAATCGACGACGTTGTATTTCCACGTATTACCCTGTTTCTCACGCATTGGGCTTTCCTAAGAGGTACCAACGAAGAAGCCCAACCAATCTTCTAAAGGAGGAAAGAAATGAGTGCAAAGAGATTCAGTTGGCTAATCTGTAGCCTGGTCGTGCTGTCGGTGCTGGTCACCGCTTGTGGACCAAAAGCGACGCCGGCTGCGCCGGCTGAGGTGGTCAAAGAGGTCGAAGTCACCCGCATCGTTGAGGTGACACCCGAAGTCGCACCCGCCACAGGCAAGACCTGCGAGGGTGTGAAGATCGTCTTCTTCCCCGGAGGACCACCAGGGTGTCCCTTCGGCACCGTCGTTTACAATGGAGCCGTAGCTGCAGCAGCAGACCTGGGTGCCGATGTGGAATACATATTCTCGGACTGGGATACGCAGAAGATGATCAGCCAATTCAAGGAGGCTATGGCCACCAAGCCCGACGGGATCGCCGTCATGGGCCATCCAGGACCAGACGCCTTTGGGCCCTTAGTGGATGAGGCCGAGTCCATGGGGATCATCGTAACCAGCCAGAACACCACCCTGCCCCCAATCGAGGAGAATTACAAGAGCGCAGGGTTCGGTTACGTAGGGCAAGAACTGTATGCGTCTGGCTATTTGCTGGGCAAAGACGCCATCAAGAGAACTGGCCTTGGAAAGGGTGATCGGGCCATGGTCTGGGGGCTCTTGGCTGAACCGACCCGCGGGTTGAGGACAAAAGGGGTCATAGATGCTCTGGAAGAAGCCGGGATGACCGTTGACTACATCGAGATTGACAAGGCTACAAATGCTGACGCTACCGCAGGTGTCCCAGTCTTCACGGGATATGTGACGTCCAACCCCGATGTCAAGTTGGTCTGCACCGATCACGGCGGGCTGACCTCTACCCTGGAGACCTACCTGACGGCGGCAGGTAAGGGCCCGGACGACATATACGCCATAGGGTTTGACGTCTCGCCCGCTACGCTAGAAGCGATTAGGGGCGGGTGGACGGACCTGGTGCTCGATCAGCAGCCCTACCTGCAAGGCTACCTGCCCATTGTGCAGATTTGCCTGACCAAGAAATATGGATTCGCCGGTCTGCACATTGACACCGGGTCAGGTTTGATCAGCAAAGACAACGTCGAAGCGCTGGCACCCCTTATTGAGAAGCAGATCCGGTAGGGGTATCTGCACCCTCGCTTCTCAGATCTATTTAAGCGGTATTCTGCGGGAGGGGGTGCAGAAGTAGAACCATGTGGGGCAAACGGCGCGACGTTCGCGGCGCATGCTCGCCGCGCTCAGAGGCGTGCGGCGTGGCGATGGTATGCGCTGAGACAGACGTGTCTGGCGCCGTTTGCCCCCTTGTTTCAATCATAGTGGGGCCGCTATCAGCCGCCACCTGATACTTACTTAAGGAGATTGCCTGATGGATTACATGCTTGAAATGAAGGATATTTCTAAGCGTTTCGGGGAAGTTGAAGCATTGCGCCAGGTCAACTTTGCAGTCCCCTACAATGAAGTTGTGGGATTGGTAGGCGATAACGGTGCTGGCAAATCCACTCTGATCAAGATCGTCACCGGCTACTATCAACCAGATAGTGGCGAAGTGTATTTCAAAGGAGAGAGAGTGGAGAACTTGTCCGTCGCAGAAGCCCGACAACTGGGAATTGAAACGGTTTATCAGGAACGAGCCCTGGCTGACCTCCAAACTCTATGGAGAAATATATTCATGGGGCGAGAACTGACGACTCACCTGAGCTTCCTTGACGTAAAAAGGATGGAGCAGGAAACAGAGAAACTGATGATTGAGTCAATGGGGTTTACGTCAGCAGCCGTTACGCCTGATTCTGCGGTCAGGACCTTTTCTGGGGGAGAAAAACAGGGCGTAGCCATTGTGCGGGCCTTGTACTTCCAGGCTGAGCTCATCATTTTGGATGAGCCGACCATGGGGTTATCGCTGTCAGAGACACGAAAACTGCTGGAGTTCGTGCGTGGGATCAAGGAAGCTGGCAAGACGTGCGTCTTCATTGATCACAACGTGTTTCACGTACATTCAGTGGCGGACAGAATTGTCGTGTTGGATAGAGGAGAAGTTGCGGGTGAGTTTTTGACAAAAGACATCGCTTTGGAAGACCTTATGGATAAGATGTATCGGGTGGCGCAGACAGGGAGTTTGGACTGACACCAGTCCGGCCTGACTGGAACGGCGATCCCGTATCCAGTGAATGCGCAGTAGTCATATATCAATCAGTATCAACTTGAAAGAGGGAGATGACATGACTTCTCGTGTCAAAGATCAAGCTGGGGCTATCAGCCGAAGGCGATTGTGGCAGGGCAGTCTGGTCAGGTTTGCTCGCCGGTATGGGCTGCAGATTGGCATCGTTTGTGTCCTGCTGGTTATGTGGGCGTTTTTTATTATAGGAGCACCCAGGACGTTTCTTTCTCGCGAAATCTATGCCGCATTCATGTCTACCATACCGTTCTTTGCCATTATAGCCTTGCCATTGACAATGGTGGTTATCGCCGGCGAGATAGACCTGTCGTTCGGATCTATTATGGCGGTAGGAACGCTGGTATTTGTCAATGTTTTTCAGACAACCGGCAATTTAGCGTTGGCTTTTGTTTTGTGTCTGGTCGCAGGATTCCTGGTAGGGCTCTTAAATGGGATCATAGTGGTTAGGTTGGGAATCCCATCGCTAGTGGCCACGATCGGTACGCAGTTCTTTTGGAGGGGAGTGGTCCTGGTTGTCACGGGCGGACACCCGGCGTCTCTCGTGCCCGTGAAAGGAACGATCTTGTATCAGGCGCTGGTGAGTAGGGTGGCGGGTTACGTGCCGGCTCAAATGATCTGGGCCGTTATTGTGGCGGGACTCGTGTGGGCCTTTCTGAACCGTCATAAATTCGGAGCGCACGTGTATCTAACTGGAGATAATGAGAATAGCGCCAGGCTGATGGGTGTCAACGTTGACCGAACAAGGATGATGGTATTTGCCATCGTCGGTCTTGCCGCGGCGTTCGCGGGCCTCTTGGCCAGCCTGGAAGTGAACTACTTCTGGGTTAATCTGGGCGAGGGGTATCTTCTGAGGACGCTGGCGTCTGTATTCCTGGGCGGCACTTCGGTTTTCGGCGGAACGGGAACCATTTTGGGAACGTTTGTTGGATGTTTCATCATTGGCGCTATAGAAGCTGGAACTGTGGCCATAGGTCTGTCAGGGTTCTGGACGCAACTGATCTATGGTTTGATTATCGTCCTCTCCGTTTCGATGCACGCCGCTGTGAATAGAAGACTGGCACGCTGACAACGCGCCACGGGGCATCCATGAAGCCGCCAATGGGTCGCGCGAGTGAGGCTACCTTTCCCGGTCTTCGTCTTCGTGGGGGCAGTGTGGAAGGTGGGTAAAGATGAAACATCGAGAGCGAGTGCTCATGGCTCTCCATCACGAGGAGCCCGATAGATGCCCAATGCAGATTAGCTTCACCCCCGAATTCGCGGCACGGCTCAAGAACGGCCTGGGGCTGACCGACGCCGACTTCCATAACCCGCACGGGGGTGGCAACACCTACGTGTTGGAGCGTACCCTGGACGAAGACATGCTTTTGACGTCCGTCGGATGGGCCAATTCGTACTACGCCACCGAAGCATACAGCGAAGATGGCGTTTCTTATACCGATGAATGGGGAGTTGGATGGAAGAACGTAGAGTATGAAACCAGATTCGGTGAAGGTCGTTATACCGAAATCGTGGGTCACCCTCTTGCCGATGATGAGGCCATAGACTCGTATCAACCGCCTGATCCGAATAGACCTGAGTTGTACGCCGATGCGGAATGGACCATCAAGGAATTCAAGGATGAATACTGGATTGTGGGCGTCACCGTCACGACAGTTTTCGAGACCGCCTGGGCACTCAGAGGGTATGAAAAAACGTTGATGGATTTGGTTATCAATCCTGATTTTGTCGAAAGACTCTTTGATATTCCGTTTAACTATCACCTGACTGCAGCTAAGAAATTGGTGGAAATGGGTGTAGACATGATTTGGATAGGAGATGATGTGGGTGCTCAGGATAGGATGCTCATTTCCCCAGAAACCTGGCGTCGCTTCTTCAAGCCACGCATGGCGACCTTTATCGCCACCCTAAAGAGCATCAATCCAGACGTGAAAGTCGCCTATCATTCGGATGGCCATATTTACCCCATCATCCCCGAGTTGATTGAAATCGGATTGGACGTTCTCAATCCAATTCAACCACGGTCTATGGAACCTGAAAAAGTAAAGAAGGAATACGGGGACAAACTGTGTTTCTGGGGCTCAATAGATGAGCAATACACCCTACCCTTTGGCACGTCGGCTGAAGTTGAGAGAGAAGTGATAACACGTCTAAAAACGCTTGGCAAGAATGGCGGATTGATCATGGGGCCGACTCACCACGTACAGCTTGATACATCACTTGAAAACTTTTGGGCCATGGTCAACACCATAACGAAGACGCCTTACAGCTCTTTGTAGAGGGAAAGTGTGAATCCACGGGAACGGGTCATGTTGGCCCTGAATCACCAAGAGCCCGACCGCGTCCCCATTGATCTGGGGGGGAGCATTTGTTCTTCCATCCACAGAGATGCTTACATCGAGCTCAAGAAACACCTGGGGATGGATCTAGAAGAGATCCAGATGGTGGACTATGTCCAACAATTGCCCTACCTGGATGAGGCACTTCTGGAGCGTTTCGGCGTGGATTTTCGTATGGTCCAGTTGCCGGCCGCTACAGCGCCAGACCTGAATATCTTTGAGGAAGGCGACTACTATGCCTTCGTTGACCGCTGGGGCTCCAAATTATATATGCCCAAAGACGGGGGGCTGTACTTCGACTGGGTGGCCTTTCCCATCAAGGAGGCCACCATGGAGGCCTTGGACAACTACACCTGGCCGCAACCCGATCCTCCGGAGTATAATGCCCAACTTCGCGAACAGGCTGAGTACCTCTACCAAAACACGAATTATGCCTTGGTAGGCAGCGCCGTCATCGGCGGTGGAATCTTTGAGCAACCTGCTAGAACCATGGGCCTGGAAGATTTCTTCATAGCCCTGGTCACTGAGCCGAAATTTGCCGATGGGCTGATGGGCCAGATTACTGAAATCTACATTGAGTCCTGCAATAACTATCTGGAGCAGGTAGGAGAATACCTTCACGTTTTCACGTATTGGGATGACGTAAGCGGCCAGGATGGCTGGCTCATATCGCCAGATATCTACCGCAAGATGGTCAAACCCAAACAACGCCGCCTACTCGAGGCTATCAAGAGTAAGACGGACGCCAAAATCTACTATCACAGTTGCGGGGCTGTCTACGATCTGATCCCAGATTTGATCGAACTGGGTTTCGACATTCTTAACCCGGTGCAAGTCTCGGCTCGTGGCATGGACACCAAGCGGCTAAAGGAAGAGTATGGCAAGGACATTGTCTTCTGGGGCGGCGGAGTAGACACCCAACGTGTGCTGTCTTTCGGCAAGCCTGATGAGGTAGCCGACGAGGTCAAGCGACGTATTGATGACCTGGCTCCCGGCGGTGGATTTGTCTTCGCTGCTGTCCACAATATCCAGGCATTTGTTCCTCCTGGAAACATCGTCACTATGTTTGAGACAGCTCTCGAATACGGAAAATATTGAAAGATGACGAAACGAGAAGTCATCAAACTGGTACTTGAGGCGAAGCGTCCGCCCTACGTTCCATGGAACATTGGATTGACCAAAGAAGCACGGGACAAGCTCCAACAGCACTTTGGTCAATCTGATTTAGAAGATGTGTTGCAAAACCACTTTCTCAGATTGGGCAGCGACATTGGTTTTTTCACAGACCTTGGCAATAATTGCGTTCAGGACGTTTTTGGGGTGATATGGGACAGAAGCATTGACAAAGATATCGGTAGCCCTGCAAACTGCGTCTTGCCTAAGCCCACGCTCAAAGGCTACAACTTCCCCGACCCCTTGGACCCCCGCTTCTTTGACGATATCCCTGCAAGAATTGAGAAATCCGGCGACCGCTTTTGTGTTTTCCAAATCGGGTTTTCGCTTTGGGAGAGAGCCTGGACAATGCGTGGTTGGGAAAACCTGATGGTGGATTTTCACGACCATCCAGGTTTTGTCAACGACCTGCTGAACACCATTGCGGATTACAACATAGCCCAAGTTCAAGAAGCCCTGAAATACGACATTGACGCGGTCTATTTTGGAGATGATTGGGGAATGCAGCGTGGACTGCAAATGGGGCCTATTATGTGGCACAAGTTCATTTATCCCGTACTAAAGCGCATGTACGCCGTCGTACGCGAAGCAGGCAAGTATGTTATGATTCATTCCTGTGGAGACATAGACGAGCTCTTTGATGGCCTGATTGAGATAGGTGTGAATTGCTTCAACCCATTTCAGCCGGAGGTCATGGATGTGACCTCTCTAATCCAGCGATATCGTGGGCGTTTGGCTTTCCACGGGGGCCTTTCCACACAACGGACTCTGCCCTATGGCTCCAGCGATAATGTCCGTAAGGAGACCGAACATCTCTTGGAACTCGGTGGCGATGGCGGGTACATCTTTGCTCCGGCTCATGATGTTGAGGGGGACGTGCCCCTGGAAAACATGCTGGCTTTCATCGAAATAATCCAGCAGCAGCCTGGGTACGTGAATGAGTTGAATGAAGATAGGTCCCCTTCAGCAATTACTGGCTAAGGAGCCTCCGCGAGCGCCCTTCGACCCGGGCCATCTACCTTGAGGAACAAGGGACACTCCATGGATGGGTTCTCAGCAAGGAGAAAGAAACCGTATGTCCGCACGCATCAAAATTGACACCGACCGCTGGCTGGGCCGGATCGATCCGCTCATCTACGGTCAGTTCATCGAGCACCTGGGACGGTGCATCTACGGCGGCATCTACGCGGAAGGCTCGCCACTGAGCGATGCCCGCGGCTTCCGACTGGATGTGTTGGAGGCCGCCAAGGGGCTGCGACCGCTGGTCCTGCGCTGGCCGGGCGGCAACTTTGTCTCTGGCTACCATTGGGAGGACGGTATCGGGCCCAAGGACCGGCGGCCACGGCGTCTGGAACTGGCCTGGCACACCGAGGAGTCCAATCGCTTCGGCACGGATGAGTTCATCGCCTACAGTCGCGATTTGGGCGCGGAGCCGTACATCTGCATCAACCTGGGCACAGGCACGCTGGACGAGGCGCGTAACTGGGTGGAGTACTGCAACGGCACCGGGAACACTCACTATGCCAACCTGCGCCGGCAGAACGGCCACCCGGAGCCATACAGCGTCAAGTACTGGGGGCTGGGAAACGAGATGTACGGGCACTGGCAGATGGGGCGCAAGCCAGCTGAAGAATATGCCCGCTACGCGCTGGAGGCGGCCAAGCTGATGAAGTGGGTCGATCCATCCATACAACTCATCAGTTGTGGACGGGACGGCCTCAGCGAGTGGGATCGCATCGTGCTGGAGGTACTGGCGCCTATCGTGGATTTCCATAGCATCCACCTCTACACGGGCAGCAGTGACTACTACACTAACGTCTTTCAGCCGCACCACGCCGGCCGCATGATCGAGGCGGCGCAAGCGCTCATTGACACCATCCGCTTTCAACAGGGGATCGAGCGCCCCATCCGGAACGCCTTTGACGAATGGAACGTCTGGTTCCGCGAGAAAGCCGAGGAGGGACGGCTTGAGGAGCGCTACACCTTGGCTGATGCGCTGGCGGTAGCCGCTTACCTGAACGAGTTCCAGCGTCACCCTAAGGCCATGGGCATGGCCAACCTAGCCCAGATGGTCAACGTGATCGCGCCTATCTTCACCCAGCCGGACGGCCTGTTCCGCCAGACGATCTACTATCCGCTTGTGCTGTACGCAACCCACAGCCAGCCCATTGCGTTGGACGTGTGGGTGGCGTGTGACACCTATACCTTCCCTGAGGCTCCAAAAGACCGGCGGCTGCGCGGGCTGGGGCCGTTTCCGTATCTAGACGTGTCCGCCACCCTATCCGAGGCAGGTGACACGCTGACGTTGGCGGTGATCAACCGGCACTGGGAAGCAGCACTGACGACGGAGATTGACCTGGGCGGGTGGCAGCCAGTCAGCCCGGCGACGGCTTACACGGTCAACGCCGACGACGTGGATGCCACCAACGATTTCGGTCACGAGCGTGTGGGGGTAGTGGAGAGGTGGGTGGACGTGGCTGGGCATTTCACCTACCAGTTCCCCGCCCACTCGCTGACGGTGATGACACTGCGGAGATAGTGCAGCGAATCCCCATCATGAAAGGCCTTCTTTCATGGCCATGACGGCAAAACGGCAGACTCAACGGGTTGTTTTTCAACCCGCTGCCTATCGAGGCATACAAAAGGGTATCAACTGGATCGCCAATGCGCTCCGGCCGACCCTGGGACCGTTTCCACGTACCGTCGCCATTGAGCGATTGCCCAGGGACAAAACGCCGGAACTCCTCGACGATGGTGGTGTAATTGCACGACGTATCATCGAGTTGCCCAACCGCGACGAAGATGTGGGCGCGATGTTCATTCGCCATGTATTGTGGCGTCTGCACGAAAAGGTCGGTGATGGGACAGCAACCGCTGCTGTGTTGTTCCAGTCGGTCTACAATCAGGGCGTGCGCTACGTCGTCGCCGGTGGTAACGCGATGGCGTTGCGTCACTACCTGGAGAAAGGCTTGCGGGTCGTCCTCGATGAGCTGACCGGTATGGCGGTGCACCTGGAGGGCAAAGAGAAACTCGCCCGGATCGCCGAAACGATCTGTTATGATCCGCTCCTGGCCAAAATGCTGGGTGAGATTTTCGACATTATTGGCGAGTACGGCCAGCTTGAGATCCGGTCTGGCCGCAGCCGGGAACTGGAGCGAGAATACGTAGAGGGGATGTATTGGAAGGGCGGCGTCCTTTCATATCAGATGATCACGGCTCGACTGAGCTCGCCGAAGTCTGACCACACCAGCCTCAGAACGGAGATGGAGAACGCCGCCATCTTGATCAGCGACCTCGAGATTGAAGATCCACGCCAACTGATGCCCGTGATAGAAGTAGTGATGCAGGCTGAAATCCGTTCCCTGCTGATCATAGCGGGCAAGCTTTCCGATAGCGCGATATCCCTGTTGCTGACGGCGAGTCGGGACCCTGCCAAATTCAAAGCCATCGCTGTGAAGTCTCCGGGGATGACTACTGGTGATCAAGCGGCATCGCTGGAGGATCTGGCTGTCTTGACCGGTGGGCATCTTTTGGCGAGGGCAGCGGGCTATACGCTGAGTGGGGTAAAGATCCAAGACCTGGGGCGTGCACGCCGGGTCTGGGCCGACCGCACCTATTTTGGCATCATCGGGGGCAAGGGCAACCCACGCGCGTTGCGTAAGCACATCGTAAGCTTGCGCGCCGCCTTCAGACGGGCCGACGACCCGGACGTGCGCAGGAAACTGCAGGAACGTATTGGCAAACTGATGGGCGGGTCGGCGGCGCTGTGGGTGGGTGGTGCGACGGAATTGGAGATCAACGCCCGCAAGGAACTGGCACAACGGACCTCCGATGCGCTGCGGGGCGCTATCACGGATGGCGTGTTGCCCGGCGGTGGTGTGTCACTGCTGGCCTGCCGTCCGGCGTTGCAGGAGATGTTAGATCAGAGCACAGACCCGGATGAGCGAGTTGCTTATCGCATTCTGATCAAGGCGCTGGAAGAGCCGATCCGTACGATTCTCACCAATGCAGGATATGACGCCAGTGAAGTCATGGCCGAAATTAAACGGGCTGATGCAGGCTATGGGTTCGATGTGCGATCCGGCCAGATCGTTGATATGGCGAAGGCGGGCATCTTCGATGCGGCCAGTGTACAGAAAGCGGCTGTACACAGTGCAGTCGCCAGCGCTGCCCTGGCATTGACGATTGATGTGTTGATCCACCGCAAGACTCCCAAAGAATCTTTGACAACGGCCTAGCCGAGCAGGAGACGACGATGGTAGACGACATGAGTGCAGAGCCCCAAATTCAGGACCTTGTTTATTCCCTTGCTACGTCGCCTCACTTTGCCCATGATGGCATCTGCTTTGCCGCCCGTCAATCGGGGCTGTACCGCTCTGATGATGGAGGCATCACCTGGCGTACCACGTATGACTCGTTGGACTTGGAGGCACCTCTGGCGACGACGGCCGTCGTTGTTTCCCCCGGTTTTGTGTCCGATCGAAGCGTGTTTGCTGGTGTGCAGGGGGGCATCCTGCGCTCAGTTGATGGCGGCAAGAACTGGAATGCGGCCATTTTGCCCTCGCCGTCGCCGCTTATTTCAACCTTGGTCGTCTCACCGAATTTTGCCCATGAGGGCACGTTATTTGCTGCGACGGTGGAAGACGGCATTTTCCGTTCGGCTGACCGGGGTAGCCATTGGGCCGCCTGGAACTTTGGCCTGTTGGATCTGAGTGTCTTCTCTATGGCCATATCCCCTGACTTCGCGAATGATGAGACACTTTTCGTTGGCGCGGAGACCGGCATTTTCCGCAGCACGAACGGTGGTCGCGCTTGGCGAGAAGTGAACTTTCCCACCGAGTTTGCGCCGGTGCTCAGCCTCGCGCTTTCGCCGGGCTATGCCGACGACGGTGTCCTGTTCGCTGGTACAGAATCATATGGCCTCTTCTATTCGGATGACAGAGGACGCACCTGGACACGCCTGGGTGAAGATGTCGTCGCTGACGCCGTTAATGGTATCGTGCTCTCACCGCAGTTCCCTGCCCAACCGGATGTTCTGGTGATGCTGAGCACGGCGTTGCTTGTCTCGCGCGATGGAGGCCAATCCTGGTCGGATTGGAAAGCCGGCTTGTCTTTTGAGCAGGGCCTGGCTTCGGTGGCGGCTCCGCAAGGGCTTGATCCGGGTGTGCCGCTGCTGGTCGGCCTTGTAGGAGGCGACGTGCTGCGGGTCTGATCGCACCCATTCCACCAATAGGAATTCACATATTTGACGGCGTATTGCTGCAATACCTCTGTAAGGTTCAGGCCCATAAGGGAAAACAGGGTCATCTGGTGACTGGGCAGGGTGTGGATCCTTCAGTATTAGAGCTCGCTCTGACCGCATTGCTTGACAATTGAGTAAAAATATGCTAACATATATGTAAAGCAATGTAAGTTTTGCCGGAATCTCCTCTCCTAGTTCGCCTCTCCGACCCCTCTTCTTCGCCTCTCCGACCCCTCTTCTTCACCATTCCGGCCACGTGCAGGTATCTGAACATCGCACTGGAAACAAAAGCACCCTGACCGCAGGCAGCGTGTAGGGCGACTGAGTTTCTAAATGGGCTGGGCATTACCCGGTATCTATCACGCCGGGTGCATCTACTTGGTTAGATAAGTTGAAAGGAGGGTAAAACCATGAAACTGCTAAGTCGTTTTGTCTTTGTGGGCGTCATCGTCGCCCTCGCTTTGGTCCTGGTCGCTGCAGGGCCAACGACGGTTGTGGCTGGAGGCAAGATCAAACAGAGGCCATATGGAACAACTGCTGATGGCAAAGCCGTTGATGAGTACACCCTGACCAACGCCAGGGGGATGGAGGTCAAGATCATCACCTACGGCGGCATCATCACCTCGATCAAGCTGCCGGACCACCGCGGCAAAATGGCGAACGTTGCTCTTGGCTTCGACAATCTCCAGGACTATGAAACCAAGAACCCCTATTTCGGCTGCATCACGGGCCGCTACGCCAACCGCATCGCCAGGGGGATGTTCACGCTTGATGGCGTAACCTACTGCCTGGACATCAACAACCCCCCGAATTCGCTGCACGGCGGTCTCAAGGGATTCGACAAGCAGGTCTGGGAGGTTAAGGAAGCGACCGCAGGTCCAGACGGGGTGGTCCTCAAGCTCCACTATCTTAGCCTCGCCGGGGAAGGCTGGGATCCAGAGAAAAACAACAACCCCACATGCACCGGCGAGAAAGGATATCCTGGGAACCTTGAGACTTACGTTACCTATACCTTGACCGACAAGAACGAGATCCGCATGGATTACCAGGCAACCACCGACGCGCCGACCGTCGTCAACCTGACCAACCACACATATTGGAACCTGGCGGGCGAAGGAGAGGGCACCATTTACGACCACGTCCTGATGCTCAACGCCGACAAGTATACGCCGGTTGACAGCACCCTGATCCCGACCGGCGACATTCCGCCCGTTGCAGGGACGCCGTTCAACTTCCGGGAGCCGAAGCCCATCGCCGATGGTATCCGGTCTGACCATCAGCAGATCGTGTTCGGCAGGGGTTTTGACCACAACTGGGTGCTGAAGCGGAAATCTCCGGATGACAAGTCAATGATCCTGGCGGCGACCCTGCGCGAACCGCGTTCCGGTCGCGTCCTGAATGTTTGGACCACCGAGCCTGGCATCCAGTTCTACGCCGGCAACTTCCTCGATGGGTCACTGTACGGCACCAGCCACCGCGCCTACCGGCAGGGCGATGGTCTTGCCCTGGAGACCCAGCACTATCCTGACTCGCCGAACCACTCGAACTTCCCGTCCACGCGGCTGGATCCTGGCCAAACCTATCAGACGACCACCATTTTCGAACTCGGGGTACATCCCGAATAAGGTGAATAGGCCCGGCTGAATTTGAACCGCATGCCAACTTCAGCTCAGATCAGGCCGAGCCTGTTTGGCGCTCAGTCCAGTACGTTAGCCTAGGCAGTGTGCATCGGGAGCGGGTGCGCTGGTGACAGCGCACCCGCTCCGCTCTTGACAAAACCAACTCACCCAATCAAAAGATACGCTCACGCCTATGTCTCGCCTTCCGACCAACCGGCGCACCTGGAGTACGCCACGCCGACGGGCCTGATCGCCTGCGTGCGTCTGGTAAGGTGCAACGCCCAAGTTTGCACCTCCTTGCCCATTTTGTCAAGCTGATGGATGTCAAATTTCCATCTACTGATCCTCCTTAACTTCTTACCTCCTCACCCAGGATTTTAACATAAACGAAGCAGTAGATTAGCTTGACAAGGAAAACGTTTCCCAATATAATTAGATTGTGCGGTAAACGTATTCCTTTATGCACTAATGCCAAGACGCTATCCCGAGGATATTGTCGAATAAAGTCTGACTTGGAAAGGAGGTGTGATTGTGTAGATTCTGAGTTTTTGACGTTCCACCACTAAGAGTAAGGAAGGAGGAAAAGAATGAGTAGCAAAAAAGTTAGTCGCCGACAGTTCTTGAAAGTAGCCGGCACAGCCACCCTGGGCGGGCTGCTTGCTGCCTGCGCACCGGCCACGCCTGCCCCCGAGAAACCGACCCCGACCACAGCCGCGGCGGCGACAGCGACCCCAGCCCCTGCGCCCACAGCGACGCCGGTCCCTGAGAAGATCACGCTCCGATACGGGATACATGACCTTCCTGAAGCTCGTGAGGATATGCTTAGGATCTTCAAGGAACAATATCCCAACATCGAGGTCAACATTGAGCAAGTGGGAGAGTTCTCCACGAAGGTGCCTGCCATGGCGGCCGCTGGCAACCTGCCGGATGTCACCCGCATGTGGGAGGCCATGGTGCTTGACATGGGCCGCGCCGGGCAGGTCATCGATCTGAATCCGTATGTCGATGCCACGCCAGACTTTCACCCCGAAGACTTCATTGAGGTCTTCTGGAACTACCCCGTCATCGCTGGCAAGCGCTACGGCATCCCCGACACATCCGCCCCGCACATATGCTTCTACAACAAGGACCTCTTGGACGAGGCGGGCATACCCTACCCAAGTAAGGAGAAGTTCACCTGGGAGGAGTTCGTAGAGAAATGCCGCAAACTCAGTAAGCCAGAGGAGAAATTCTGGGGCTCAGAGACCATCCCCCTGGGCTGGCATTACTACAACCTGAAGGTTATCTGGCAGAACGGTGGGGATATGTTCAGCCCCGACTACAAGGAGTGCTGGCTCGACAGGCCCGAGGCCTATGAGGCGATCCAGTATTGGGCCGACGTACTGCTTGCGGGCGATGTGATGCCTTCGCCTACCCAGGTGGCCGGTTTCGGCGGGGAACTCGTTTCAGGCCAACTCTTCCAGGCCGGCCGTGTGGCTTTCGACCGCATGGGCAGTTGGCTCACCTTGTCTCTCAAAACAGCGGGTGTGAAGTTCAAGTGGAACGTGGTAGCCGAGCCATCGAAGGTCCAGCGAGGCACGATCTTGCATACCGCCTTCAACGCTATCGCCACCACCTCGGAACACAAGGACGAGGCCTGGAAGTGGGTGAATTGCGCTACCAGCACGGAGGGCGTGTACACTTACCTCCGTTATGGACAATTCCCGGGCGTAAGGAGATCGGCCAACGAAATAAAGCCATACGCTTGGGTGATCGAGGGCCTGGAGGGCGTTGATTGGGACGTGGTCCCGCAGACCGGTGAGTACGGGCGGGTTCTGCCTGGTCCGGCGCACGAGGGCGAAGCCATGAAACTGGTCGGCGACGCGCTCGATGCCATCTATCATGGCCGCCAGACGGCGAAGGAGGCCTTCACGGAAGTGGCTCCTAAGGTGACGGAGATCATCTCCGCGGTCTAAGAGCGGCGCTGTCCAAAGTATCCACGAAGCTGCGGGGCAGGTTTTGGGGAGCCTGTCCCGCAGCTTCGGAAAATGGCGCAAGAATAGCAATATGGTTGCCATTGGAAAAAGAAGGAGGTGAGCATGTTAAGGACACGTAAGCGGCTCAGGGAGGCGTTGGTCGCCTACGGATTTATCTCTCCCTGGCTGATCGGATTTGTCCTCTTCATGGGTGGGCCGATTGTCGCCTCCTTGGTCTTAAGTTTCTTTCGCTGGAAATTAATCGAGCCACCTGTTTTTGTGGGGTTGGATAACTATGTCGAGATGTTTACGGCAGATCCCCTTTTCCTACAATCCCTTAAGGTTACAGGTCTCTATGTGCTTATCGCCATCCCGGCGGGGCAAGTCTTAGCGCTCTGGCTGGCGCTGCTACTTAACCAGAAGATTCGATTCCTTGGTTTCTGGCGGAGTTTGTTCTATCTGCCGTCTGTGATCGGCGGAGTCGCTGTTACCGTGCTCTGGCTCTGGATGTATCAACCCGACTACGGCGTAATCAATAGCCTGCTCGAGTTAGTAGGCCTCAAAGGCCCGAACTGGCTTTATTCAGAAAGCTGGTCGCTTCCGGCGTTGATGATAAAGAGCCTGTGGAGTGTTGGAGGGTCGATGGTCATCTACCTGGCCGGGCTACAGGGAGTGCCGCGGGAGCTCCAGGAGGCAGCCCAAGTCGATGGCGCCGGAGAGGTTCAAATGTTTTTCAAAATCACCTTGCCCATGTTAACGCCTGTGATTTTCTTTAACGTCATCATGGCCATCATTTTGGGGATACAGACTTTCGTCGAGCCCTACTTAATGACCCTAGGTGGGCCATCCAATACGACGCTCTTTCTCGGCCTCTACCTCTATCAGGCTGCATTCCGCTTCTTAAAGATGGGTTATGCCTCGGCCATGGCCTGGATCATGTTCATCATCATTATGACTGTGACCCTGATTCAGTTCAAGTTTAGCGAGCGCTGGGTCTACTACGAAATGCCAGAGGGATAGGGAGTCAGACTATGGCTAATACTTTTCAGAGAGACTTCAAAGGCATAGGATGGAGCATGAATGGTTCCGTGCCTCTCCGTCGTCGGATCCGTTCCACCTTGTTTGGGACCCCCGGCCGTATGGGTTTACTGAAGAGGGTCTTTGTATATTCCATGCTGATTATACTGGCTATAGCGTTCGCTTTGCCGCTCTACTGGATGATCGCGACCGCGCTCAAACCTTTCGACCAGATTTTCTCCATCCCACTACAATGGTTTCCAAACCCGGTGATGTGGAGTAACTTTCCCGACGCGACGAGGGTCCGCGGAGCCCCGTTACCCCTCTGCATCTGGAACACGGTAAAGTACACGGTATGCGGCGTGATCGGGACCACTTTGTCAAGTGCGCTGGTGGCTTATGCCTTTGCTCGCCTGGAGTTCCCGGGCAAAAGAATGCTCTTCATGTTGATTTTGAGCACTTTGATGATCCCCTTCGCCGTGGTGATGGTACCCCAGTTCATTATCTGGCACAGGCTTGGCTGGTTGGATACCTTGAAGCCGCTGATGATCCCGCCCTGGTTTGGTGGAGCCTTTAACATATTTCTCTTGCGCCAGTTCTTCCTCACTATTCCTAAAGAGTATGACGAGGCGGCCTTGATCGACGGCGCCTCGAGGTGGGATATTTTTTGGCGCATCATCGTGCCACTTTCCAAGCCAGCCCTGGCTACCGTTGCCGTCTTTGCCTTCGTCTATTATTGGAATGACTTCCTGGCTCCCTTGATCATCATTTCATCCGAGAAGAATTTCGTCTTGACCCTCTATTTGGCCAATTTTCGACTTCCCTTTATCGGGCCGATTCAGTGGAATCTCTACATGGCAGCGGCGACGATGTTTCTTGTGCCTTGCTTGATCGTCTTCTTCTTCGCCCAAAGACTCTTTGTCCAGGGGATCGTTATTACTGGTATTAGGCGGTGAAATCGCCATCCTCGAAGGCCTAGGGCGGTGAACATACCCAAGGCGTTTCTTGTTAGGCATGAGCTCTCCGAACTTTTAAGAGCTAGGATGGAGACTTCTACAAGGTCATCATGGAACCATAAATCATAGTTCACAAATCAGGAGGTCTACATGAGCAAGCACAAACACGCAATCGGAGTGGATTTTGGCACTGAATCGGGGCGGTCGGTACTGGTAGACGTGACCGACGGTCAAGAGGTGGCCACCGCCGTCCATCTCTACACCGACGGGGTGATTGACGAGGCGTTGCCAGGTACCGACATCGAACTCCCTCCCGACTTTGCGCTGCAAAACCCGGCGGATTACATTGAGGTGTTGCGCGTGACCATCCCGGCGATGTTGCAGGAGAGCGGCGTGGACCCGGCCGACGTCATCGGCCTGGGCACCGACTTTACCGCCTGCACGATGTTGCCCATTGACGAGACAGGCACGCCGCTGTGCATGAAGCCGGAGTGGCGGGATAACCCCTACGCCTGGGTCAAGATCTGGAAGCACCACGCCGCCCAGCCCGAGGCCAACCGATTGAACGAGATCGCCCGGGAGCGAGGCGAGAGGTGGCTTTCTCGCTACGGAGGGAAGATTTCGTCGGAGTGGCTCTTCCCCAAGATCTGGGAGACGCTCAACAAGGCCCCCGAGGTCTACGAGACAGCCGACCGTTACATCGAAGGGGCCGACTGGATCGTGCTCCAACTCACCGGGCAGGAGCGGCGCAACTCCTGCACGGCGGGCTACAAGGCCATCTGGCACAAACGGGAAGGGTATCCCAGAGATGGTTTCTTCGCCGCTCTCGATCCCCGGCTGCGGAACGTGGTGGACGAGAAGCTGTCGCGCGACATTTATCCCCTGGGAGGGCGGGCCGGAGGGCTCACCCAGGAGATGGCCAAGATCACGGGCTTGCGGCCGGGGACGGCGGTCCCGATTGGCAACGTGGACGCCCACGTCTCCGTCCCGGCGGCGACGGTGGTGGAGCCAGGGCGACTGGTGGCTATCATGGGTACCTCGATCTGCCACATGGTGTTGGGCACGGAGGAGAGGGTCGTCGAGGGGATGTGTGGCGTCGTTGAGGACGGCATCATCCCCGGTTTATTCGGTTTCGAGGCTGGGCAATCCTGCGTTGGCGACCACTTTGCCTGGTTCGTGGACAACTGCGTACCAGCGGGGTATCACGAGGAGGCGAAAGCCCGCGGGCTGAACGTGCACCAGTTGCTAGAGGAGAAGGCCGCCCACCAGAAGCCGGGGGAGCACGGACTGGTCGCGCTGGATTGGTGGAACGGTAACCGCTCCATCCTGGTGGACGTAGACCTGACCGGCCTGCTGGTGGGGGCGACGCTGGCCACCAAGCCGGAGGACGTCTACCGGGCGCTGATCGAAGCCACAGCCTACGGTACGCGCGTGATCATCGAGGCCTTTGAGAAAAGCGGCGTCGCCGTGAATGAGATCGTCGCCTGCGGAGGGCTGCCGGAGCGGAACAAGCTGTTGATGCAGATCTACACCGACGTCACCGGGCGGGAGATCCGGGTGGCCGCCACGGCCCAGGCGGGAGCCTTCGGCTCGGCCATGTTCGCCGCTGTGGCTGCGGGCAAGGAAGCCGGCGGCTACGATTCCATCTTCGAGGCGGCCAAAAACATGGCTCGCCTGCAGGACGTCGTCTACCGACCGAATCCAGCCCACAAGGCGGTCTACGACCAACTCTACGCGGAGTATCTGAAGTTGCACGACTACTTCGGCCGAGGGGAGAATGACGTGATGAAGCGGTTGAAGGCCCTCCGGCAGCAGGTTCTGGCTGGCGATTAGCCTGCCCTGATCGGAGAGGCTCTATGCTCGAGCATCTCAAGGAAGAGGTCTGCAGACTGCACCTGGAACTGCCCAAGAACAACCTGGTGGTCTGGACCACTGGCAACGTCAGCGCTAGAGACCCGGAGAGCGGCCTGGTGGTGATCAAGCCCAGCGGCGTACGGTATGATGAACTGCGTCCAGAAAACCACGTCGTCGTGAACCTGCAGGGTGAGGTGGTCGAGGGGGACCTCAAGCCCTCGTCCGACACCGCCAGCCATCTCTACATCTACCGCCACAGGCCGGACGTCAACGGTGTGGTGCACACGCATTCGCCCTATGCCACGGCCTTCGCGGCGCTGGGGCGTCCCATTCCAGTGTACCTGACCGAAATGGGGGACGAGTTTGGGTGTCCGATTCCCTGTGCGGGCTTCGCGCTAATTGGGGGCGAGGAGATCGGCCAGCTCGTGGTGGAGAATATCGGGTCGTCACCGGCCGTGTTGCTCAAGCAACACGGCGTCTTCACCGTGGGCCCCACGGCCGAGGCCGCGGTCAAGGCGGCGGTGATGACGGAGAACGTGGCGAAGACGGTGTGGCTAGCACTGCAACTGGGCCAGCCAAAAGAGATCCCTCCAGAGGACGTGGCGAAGCTACACCACCGCTACACCCACGTCTACGGCCAGTAAAGGTCCGATATGAAGAAGCCGCCGAACAGGCGGCTTTTGACTTGTCCTCAATTGATGATTAATCGAGTAAGAGGATCAGACACACCCTATGATCCCAATCCCCCTACCCTCAGTACCGCTTGCCGTTGGCCGTCTCATCTCCTTCGAACCTCCTACGAGAGCACGCCATGGCGGCGTAGTTCATCGGCCACCCACCCAACGCCCAGTTCTTGCAGTTTCCAGCCTGTGGGAACTCCCCGTTCATCCCAGCCCATCATCTGGTAGAAAGTGATGCGAGCGCGCTCGAACGCCTCCGGCGGCAGAGCATTGCCGGCCGAAGGCCCCTCGCGAAATGGCTCAAAGAAGCGGGCTGGGATTTTGTCATCGGCGGCGGTGAATCCCTCGCGGGCATTGAAGGCACGCGCCATCGTATAGGCCCGCTCGGCGGCCTTGTGCAGTTCATAGAGCGATGTATCCCAACCTGTAATCGCCCTGACCAATTGCACCACCTTGAATGCATCAAACGTGGCCGCGACGAAGAAGCATTGACCCAGGACATTGCCCACCATGTTCCAGGGGATTGCAGCAACCGCTATACGCATCTTGGCTGGACTCAAGTCATCAATTGCAAGCGGCTCTATGATGCCGAAAGGCCGGATCCTGTCAAGGCCTCCCTCATTGTCAAAGTCTCTATCGTGGAAGTTGTGTATGTGGTCGGCGCCGGTGGGCGAGACGGCGTAGCCCAGGCCCAGCCCATATTTCACCCTCGGCTCGTGCATCGGTATCTCCTGGCCCTTGGCATGCATCACAAAAGCCTCAGTCTCACGTCCGACCGTCTTCGCCGCCCGGTACGATCCCTCGCTGAGAAGATGGCCAAAACCCTCACGCTTCCCGATCAATTCGACCATCTGTACCATCGCTGCTGCATCGCCGAAGCGTAACGCGATGCCGCCAGTGTCCTGGGTCGTGAGCAAGCCGTGCTCGAAGCCCTCCATCGCCCAGGAGATAGTCACACCGCATGAGATGGTATCAAGCCCATAGGCGTTACAAAGCTGATTGGCCCTGGCGATGGCGGCCAGGTCGCTCACGCCGCAGTTTGACCCAAAAGACGCAACCGTCTCGTACTCCGGGCCGCCGTAGATGGGGTCAACAGGATATGGCCCGTCTGGGATATCCACCACATACTTGCAGCGCACGGGGCAGGAGTAGCACGTATCGCGCTTCCTGGCGATGGTCTCCACCATGCGCTGGCCGGTGATCTGCTCCCAACCCTCGTCAAAGGTCCCGCGCTGGAAATTGCAGGTCGGCAATCCACCGAATTTATGCTGCGGCACACCACCTCCTGCTGTCCCTGTTTCTTGCAGACCCAATGCCCAGGTATCTGGGTAGTGCTCTACATACCAGCGGGCGATGTCCCGCAGCGCTTGCCGATCGGCGACCTCCTTCTTGCCCGTGCCGCGCACCGCGACGGCTTTGAGGTTCTTCGAGCCCATCACCGCACCCAGGCCGGTGCGCCCCGCAGCGCGGTTGATGTCGTGCATCACGGCCGCAATGAGCGACAACTGCTCGCCGGCCGGACCGATTTGCGCCACCCGCACCCGATCATCGCCCAACTCCTCGCGCAGTGCAGCCTGCGTATCAGCCGTGAGCCTGCCCCACAGATGTTCCGCCGGACGGATCTCCGTCACGCCATCCCTGATCCAGAGGTAGACCGGCTTGTCCGCCTGGCCCGTGATAAGGATGGCGTCGAAGCCCGCCATGGTTAACTCAGCGCCCCACCAGCCGCCAACGTCGGCCTCACCAAACCCGTCCGTCAGAGGGGATTTGGCCCCCACCTGGCTTCGCCCAGCACCGGCGACGGGATTGCCCGTAATCACCCCAGTGGCGAAAATCAACAGGTTGTCTGGCCCCAGAGGGTCTACCCCGGGTGGGAGCTCTTTGAGCAAGTAATGAGCGATGACGTTCCAGCCACCCATGTACTTCCTATAGAACAGGTCATCTGGTTCCTCGACCGTGATCTCGCTGGTGGACAGATTGACTCGCAAGATCTTGCCTGCATAACCGTACTGCATTGTAATAACTCCCCAAAAAGAACCCCGAAGGTTACCGCAGATATTTGCGGTTGATTTTGGCCACGTAGGTATACAACGGATCTACAAACTGGGTGCAGCGTGCTTCGAGCACCTGGCCCAGCAACAGAAACGCGTCCCGTTCATCTATGTTGTAGCTGTCAGCCAGCCAGTAGATGAGTTGCTCGACAGCAATACGGAAGGCATCTTCGGCCGGGCGTGCGCAGCCCACGGTGATCAAGTGTGTGTCGTCAACAATGCGCGGCCAGCTCATCCGCTCCGGCTTGGGCTCAAGATTGACCGTCAACGTAACCTCCGCCCGGCACTCAATCCCGCCGCCACAATTGATCTCACCGTCACCCTGGATAGCGTGTACGTCGCCAATATGCAGGAGTGCCCCAGGCACGTTAACCAGCAGATAGACAGTTGCACCGGGGCAGACCTCCTGCACGTCCATGTTGCCACCATGCCGACCAGGCCAGGCGTTGCTGAACACCTCCACGGCCGGCGCAGTGCCCAGCGTGCCGATCATTGGTTTAATAGGCAGCTTGAGGTCGTCGGACCACTCGATCAGGCCATCACGGATGCGTACTGTCTTGGTGACGACGCCCCATTCGACATGGCGGATCCAGTCGGGGAACGGGTTCTGTCCGGGAGCAAAGCCGGTGTAGCCTAGCTCGTCGGGTTGGATGTCGTCAATGTGCACGGCGAGCATGTCGCCCGGTTGCACGCCGTCAATTTCGACCACAATGGTAGGGTTGGGGCCAAAGCCGATGCCTGGCTCCCAGCGGTCGTCTATGCTTTTCAGCCAGTCGCCGGTGCAAAGTTCGGTTTCGGCGACGAATGTTTCTCCGGGTGAAACGATGAGCGTGGGCTCGTTGAAGCGGCTATGCGTGCAGTAGGTCACGTCGCGGGTCACTCTACGGATGGGAGCGACGCCGCGTTTGTCATCAACCATAGTTCCTCCTCATTGTCACCAAGGAGAGACTTCTCTATTCACTTCCAATCTTCGGGGGTCTATCTCACCGATCGTCAGTCCCTATCATGCTTCATCAGCGCGGATAGGCAACCTGGCCTCTCCACGCAGATAGAGCGGAATGCGTTCCAGTGGCGCGTCCGCCGTGATTGACTGACCGCCATCGAAGGTCTCGTCCGTCCAGGCGTCGGTCCAGGTCGTCCCGGCCGGCAGGTAGACCTCGCGGCTGCGCGCGCCCTCGTAGAGCACCGGGGCGACCAGCAGGTCTGGCCCGAACATGAATTGATCCTCCACCGTGGCACAGCCCTCGTCCTCGGGGAAATCGAAGAAGAGCGGACGCATCGGGGGGATGCCTTTCTCGTGGGCCAGGCGCATCTGATCCATGATGTAGGGCCGGAGCCGCTCGCGCAGGAACAGCAGTTCCTTGATGATGGCGTAGGCCTCGTCACCGAAGGACCACACCTCGTTGGGGCCGCCTGTGTGCCAACCACTGGTCGGCAGCCGGAAGCCGTGCAGGCGGAACAGCGGGCAGAAGAGGCCGTACTGGAACCAACGCACGATGAGTTCGCGGAAGTAGGGCGACTCAGGGTCGCCGCCGATGAAGCCGCCGATGTCCGTGGTCCACCAGGGAATGCCGCTCAGGCCGATATTCAGCCCGGCGCGAACTTGGGCCTGCAGTGCCTCGAACGTAGACTGGATGTCCCCGGACCAGACCGCCGCGCCGTAGCGTTGGCTCCCGGCCCACGCCGACCGGCAGAGCGTGATGATTTCCTCTTCGCCCTCGGCGCGCATCCCCTCGTAGAAAGCGCGCTCGTGCATCAAGGGGTAGATATTCGCCACCGCCAACCCGTTGCCGATGTGGAAGCGCAAATTCCCGGGGTCTTCGTGACGAGTCTCTGGCTCGCAAGCATCCAGCCACCAGACCTTGATCCCGTGCCGGTAGTAACCCTCACGGACTCGCTCCCAGATGAAGTGCCGCGCTTCGGGATGGGTGGGGTCGTAGTAGTGCATGTAGACAGGCCCCTCGAATCCGGTATCTGTAAAGAGCATGATCGCCGGAACACCGCGCTCGGTACGGAGCAGCAACCCACGTCGCTGCATCTCCTCGAAATTGGCGCTGGCAGGGTTGACTGTGGGCCAGATGGAGACCATCACCCTGACCCCCATCTCCTCTAACTCGCACACCATCCCCGCCGGGTCCGGCCAACATTCGGGGTCGAACTGCCACTCGCCCTGCATCGTCCAGTGGAAGAAGTCTATGACGATGACCGAGAGGGGCAGGCCACGACGCTTGTACTCGCGGGCCACGGAGAGCAACTCCTCCTGCGTGCGGTAACGGAGCTTGCACTGCCAGAAACCTGCCGCCCACTCAGGCAAAAGCGGCGCGTGGCCGGTAGCGTCGGCGTAGTGGGCCATGATCTCCGCCGGCGTGTCGCCGACCGTAACCCAGTAATCCATTTGTTGGGTCGCCTCGGCAACCCAGCGCGTCTGAGCCTGACTCAGTTCCACCCGCCCCACGGCCGGATTGTTCCACAGGAAACCATACCCCCGGCTCGAAAACAGAAAGGGGATGCAGACCTCGCTATTGTATTGGACCAGATCAATCACGGCGCCCTTCTGATCCAGCAAACCGTGTTGGTGCTGGCCCAGCCCGTAGATCCGCTCGTCGTCGTAGGCCTTGAAGCGCGCCTGGACCTGGAAAAGGTCGCCCCCTACGGGCTTGAACTGCCGCGCCGGTGGTCGGGGGAAATGCGATGGCGACTCGGCCAGGAGTTCAGCGCCGGTGGTGCTATTGATGACGCGGATGGCCGCCTGGGTACCGGCATCGACTCGGTCCCCGCCTGGACGGACTTCGGCGGCAATTGCGCCATTGCGGATGACGGCACGCTCCTCGCCGATCTCGATCTGCGCTTCCGTGGCGATTGGATCTAGCAACGCACCGGGCAGGTCGTCACGGATCTCCGGCGCCATCGTGGCGCGCACCCGGAGGCTATCGCGTCCCCAAGGCTCAATCTGTACCGTCTCGTGGTACTGTTCCCAAATGAGGGAATTCTTCTCCTGACGAAAGCCTTTCATGGAAATATCCCCTTTGCCTGTTGGATGGTTTGGACCCTATTTACTTTATTGCTCCCACTGTAATTCCCTTTGTCAGTGTTCTCTGGAAGAGAATAAAGAAAATTATACATGGAAGGACGCCGAGGAAAGCAGATGCGCTCTGCGGGGTAAGAAGCGTCTCGTGTTGGGTCTGAAAAACAGCGGCGGCGAGTGGAACCGTCTGCTTCGCATTGGAGACAAGGAAGACCAAGGGCAGGAAGAATTCATTCCAGGTCCAGATGAAGAAGAACACGAAAAGCACTGAGAGTGATGGCATACTGAGTGGCACGACAATTCTAAACAACAATTGCATCTTATTGCATCCATCGATCATAGCCGCGTCAATCAACTCTCTGGTGAATACGCTGAACACCGAGGTCAACAAGTACGTGCCGTAGGAGGCGTGAAGCACCGTAAAGACCAGAATGACCGCCAAACGAGTGTTATATAGCCCGACTGACTTAAAGAAATAGTACAAGGGATAGGCAAGCACCTCCTGTGGCAGAGTAATAGCCAGAATAAAGAACACAAGGAGAAAAGCCTTTCCTTTGACTCTCCCTATCCCCAGGGCATAGGCATTAAACAATGATACCCCAATGGCCAGGAACGCTACCGCTGTACTGATGACCAGGCTATTCCATAGTTTCGTTGTATAGTCCACCCTTGCCCACGTCTCTCGAAGATTTTTGAAATTAAGACTTTGGGGCAGACTCAGTGGGCCATGGGCGTACAACTCGTCCTCGGTCTTGAATGCGTTGAACGTTATTATGGCAAAGGGAGAGACCATGATCAACAACAGTGTGATTAAGGCAATCAAGGAAATTGATTTAACCGTTCCGTTGACTATCAGAGATCTATTAACCATATCCTAAACTCTCCTATTGCTCTCGCCGGGTTTGCACTATGATGAAAACAGTGGTGAGCAGAATGATGATGATAGTCAATACCGTTGCTATCGTTGCCCCATATCCTACGTTAGAACGTTCAAAGAAGTTTTGATAGGAAAAGTAAGAGGCAACAATAGTCGCTTTCCCCGGCCCGCCTCTGGTCATAGCGTAAATTGGGGCAAAAATTTTAAGGGCGTGGATCGCCGTAGTCAGAACCACTACGTATATTTCCGGCCGAATGAGATGGATGGTAATGTAGAAGAACTTCTGCAACCATGAAGCCCCGTCAAGCGCTGCTGCCTCATACAGTTCAGGATCGACCCTTTGCAAGGCAGCCATAAAGATGACCAGAGGATATCCAATCTGAAACCAGACCATCATCCCCATGACCGCATACATAGCGGTGGAATGATCCCCCAGCCAGGCACGTGTCAGCGAATCGAGCCCTAAAGACTTCAGCAGCCCGTTCAAGGCTCCCCAATTCGGCTGGTAAATCCACCTCCAGACGATAGCAGCTACCACCAGAGGAATAATTTGGGGCAAATAGAACCCGGCGCGGAAAAAGCTAGAGACGCCTTGGCCGAATTTATCTACGATGTAGTCGAAGAGAAAGGTTGCCAGAAACAGCCCGATGATGGTCGGGATGATGGTCATGGCAACAATCAGGAGAAGGTTATTCTTGAAGGAAGCCCAAAAGGAGGAATCGCCCATCGCCTTATCATAGTTGGCTAAACCGATCCAAATGGGTTTGCCTATTCCTGACCACTTGGTAAAAGAGAGTCCGATATTTGCCAGGAAAGGAAAGACGATGAGGAGCAGGAACGCGAAAACGCCTGGCAACAGAAATACCACGTACCCCTTGCTTAAGGAAGAAATTTTGTGTGCCACAAATCTTTCCTGACTAAGGCAGTGCTCTTGAAATGCAAGAGCACTGCCTTTAGCTTGGTCTACACGCTGCGATGTGTCATGCTTACTCTAAGGATGCCTTGTACTCGTTGTAAGGGCCTGCGATACAGTCGTTGAATTCTGTGGGGGACTTTGTTCCCGCGATTAGTTCCTGAAGGCAACCGCCCAGGATATCCAGGTAACCGGGCACAGGCCAGTCTGGATAGAACGCCAGGCCGTCATTCTTGACTATGGTGGCAAAGAGCTCGTTTAGCTCGCGCACTTTTGGATCCGTGACCTGGGAAACATCGGCGTTGAGTGCGATACCGCCGGCGTTTGCCATGACAGTCTGGGCTTTCTTGGCCAGGGCCAGGTCAATGTAATCGTACGCCAGATCCTTGTTCTTTGCATTCTGGGGCACAATCCAGAGGTTACCACCGGAACCGGTGTTGAACTTCTTGCCGGGCATGAGGAACATACCCCAGTCAAAGTCCTTGATCTGTTTCATGAACTCGCCAAACGCCCAGCTACCCGTCAGGTTCATGGGGACCTTGCCTTGAAAGAAGGCGGCGTTGGCATCCACATAACCCACGGCATTGGCGTTGGGACCGTAATAGCCCTTCTGGACATGCTCGGCGAACTTTTCGGCTGCGAAGGTGAACGCTGGCCCGTGAAAATCGACCTCGCCTTGGAGAAGCTGGTAGTTGGTGATAAGGTCCCGGTCAGCCTTGTAGAGAAGCAGTTCCTGCCAGTTATGGGTCTGCGGCCACATTTCGAGGGCACCAAGGGTTAAGGGAGTGATGCCCTCCGCAACGAATTTGTCACAAACAGCCTCAAATTCCTCCAGACTGGTAGGCACCTCCACCCCGTACTCCTCGAACATGTCTTTATTATAGTAGACCATGACGAACTCGCCGTAGGTGGTGACGCCATAGAGTTTCCCTGACCCCATGATGCCCTTTTCATCGTAACGACAGGTCGTCTGAATGCTGGGGCTCATGATCTGGTCCCAGCCGCGCTCCTTGGCGACCTCCGTGAGGTCGGTGAGCAGCCCTTCCTTGGAATAGAGGCCGGCGGTGGCATTGCCTTTGTTGATCTCCATGGCATCGGGCACATCGGCTGAGCTCAAGATCATCCTGGCAGTTTCCATGATCTGCTCAAAGGTCTTCTCTTCGAACACAACTTCGACATCCGGGTGCGTGGCTTTGAAGTCTTCCAGGGCGTCGGCCCATGAATCCCCCATAGCGTATCCCACTTCATAATGCCACACCTTGAAGACACGCTTCTCCGCAGGCGGCGCGGTCGGAGCTTGAGTGGGTGTTTCGGCAGGGGCTTTAGTAGGTGCCTCAGTCGGAGGCGGAGCCACAGTTGGTGCAGCAGGAGTTGGCGCGCAGGCAGCCAACAGCGACAGAATGGCCACTACAGCGACAAAAGTTGCAATCCATCGTTTGGTAAGCATTTTTTCTCCTCCTTAAAGGATGTGGTTGTGATGTGCAGAACCCTGCACAAAGCCTCAAACTGCCAACCGATTGTCAAGCTGCTCTCTAGCCATCACCTCCTTTCAGAGGCAGGAACCGGCTACACGACCAGGCAGGTTCCCCCCTCACGCGTTCACTGGCCTGGCGCACCGGGGTTCCGGCGGCGAGGGCCGGAACTACCGCGCACGACAAGGCGACACGGCAACAACACTTGTAGTGCACTCTGTCCTTGTCCTTCCAGTTGTTGGATCAATAGCTCAGCCCCCAGGCGCCCCATCTCGGCCGTCGGTGCATCCGCCGTCGTCAAGGGGGGCATCATCATCTCGGCCATGCGTGCCGACGAGGCGATGACAACTAACGAAAAGTCATCGGGGATGCACCAATCCCGGTCAGCGATGGCCTGCATAACGCCTGGAATAGCGCGTTCATTCATGGTTACGAGGGCGGTCAAATTGGGGCACTCGGCCAACAACTCATTGAAGGCCTCGTATCCGGCCCGCGGCGCAGCGCGACAGAACCGTGTTATACCTTTTAGCCCAGGGGCTTGCATCACCTGCTCGAAACCGGTGTGAGTGCGAACGACCGGGCCATAACCCGCGTCAAACGCTGACTGGGATTGGTTCAAGAAAGCTATGTGTGTATGTCCCAACCCAGACAGATAGCTAACCACCTCTTGTACAGTTTGCTCAAAATCAATGTCCACATAGCCGATGCCGGTTGTGTCCGCGCATCGCCCGATCATACTGAAGGGGAAACCGATCTCGCGCAACAAGTTGATGCGTTCGTCATTCAAGTGCACTTCCATGACGACCACGCCGTCTGCCAAACCTTGCTGTGTCAACTGCCGCAGTTCGTCCGGATCGTGCATTTCAGACGACCACAGTACCAGGTGATACCCGTTTTCCCTGGCAGCGTCGGCTCCACTTGTGACAAACTCGAGTTCCGTGATACCGAAACCACGTTCTGGAGCGGGAAACAGGAGGGCGATGATTCTGCTGCGCTTGCTGGCCAGGCCGCGTGCAAGGGCGTGAGGTCGGTACCCTAATTCCTCCATCGCGACAAAGATGCGCTGACGAGTTTCTTCGGAAATGGGCCGCGTGCCGTTTAACGCGTAGGAGACCGTACTTACAGCAACACCGGCACGTTTAGCCACATCTAGCATCGTAGGCATAGCTACCTCTTAAAGTCAAATAGGAGTGCTATCATAAAAGACACAATTCGTCGAAACGCTTAGTCGAAGCGCTTCGACATTTTATATTGTATCACGACTTCTGGCCGTTGTCAAGACCTAATCGACAGGCAACCGGTCCAAATTTGATGAAGGATGTTGAGAAAACCCACTCTTGTCTTTATATCCTTTTTGTGCTAAACTTAGGGATGTCAAATGAGTTTGGGAGGAGCTCTCATCTATGAGAAAAATGGTGGCTTCTTGTTTGCTTCTGTTGCTTGTTGGGGTATCTTTAGTTGTGGTCATTGAGGCTGCCCCTGGTCGCAGCCCGCAGGAGCAGGGACCTGAAGCGGTTATTACCTCGCCCCGCGACCGCGCTGTAGTGCGAGATAAGGTGTCCATCAGGGGCACGGCCACTCACCCCGAATTCTGGAAATACGAGGTCGCCTATGGGCCGGAACCCAACCCCGGCGACCAGTGGACTCTGATCGGCGCGGTACACGAAACCCAGGTCGTTGACAACGTGTTGGAAACGTGGGACACAACCTTGCTGCCTGATGGGAACTACAGTTTGCGCCTTAGAGTCGTGCGCCGCGATGGGAACTATCAGGAATATTTCGTGCGCGAGATTGCCGTAGCCAACGCTCAGCCAACGGACACGCCTACCCCTGAGGTTACGCCCACGCCTACCAACACGCCTACGCCGTTGCCACCGACTCCAACCATCGTCATCACACTGCCAGTGCTGCCGTCTCCTACCCCCCGGCCCCTGCTTACTGTTGCCCCGGTAGTCCAACCTACACCGACGCCTGCACCGTCGTTCTTCAACATAGAATTGCCCGATTTGGGAGGAGCTTTCTGCTGGGGGGCGGGAGCAGCGGCCTTCCTTTTTCTGCTGGTTGGCCTTTTGGCTCTGCTGCGGCGGTTGTTTTCGCTATTGCTCCGTCGCTGAAGTACTTGGTAGCCCTTTAGACCTCTGAGGTTTTGACTGAAGATTCAGGCTGGTTGAAGCAAGAGCACAAGGTGAAATTCTCAGGAAAGCACGTACCATTTGAAACCTCGGAGGTCTTTTCCACATGGGTTTATCTCAGGGGCTGGTCATTTTGATTAGCCCCTAAAAGTGTTGGAGTAGATGGGTGGAAAATGGTTAGTTGGTTGCGGTTCCTGCGCCACAGAGCGCAGGATGGGCCAGTGGAAAAACTGATCGTCGGTCTGGGCAATCCAGGTCGCCAATACGCCCACAATCGGCATAACGTTGGCTTCCAGTGTCTGGACCGACTGGCCCAGGCTCGTGGCCTCTCATTTGCCCAACGGCGGGCTAAGGCCTCCCTGGTCTTGGGGAAGATAGCCGACGTCGGGGTTGTTTTGGCCAAGCCGTTGACTTACATGAACCTCAGCGGCCAGGCGGTGGGGCAATTGGTCAGCTTTTACAAGCTATCTCTTGAAGACATCCTGGTCATCTACGACGATTTGGATTTGCCTCTGGGGACCATCCGTCTGCGTCCTGAGGGTGGCTCGGGTGGACACAAAGGGATGCGCTCCATCATCGAGGCTTTAGGTAGCCAAGCTTTCCCTCGTCTGCGGGTGGGCATTGGTCGGCCACTGGACAACGATGCGGTCAGCTACGTTTTGAGCGACTTTACCGCCGACGAGCAAATCACGCTGGAGAGCGCCTACGAGAAGGTTGTGGCTGCCGTGGAGCTTTTCTTGCGGGAAGGCATTGAGGCAGCCATGAATGCATACAATTAGTGGCTTAAGGAAATAGACCGTTGAACCTGTCTGGACTTTTACCCCTGCTGAACGAAATACCTGCCTACCGTCATCTGGTTGACACCCTCCAGAAGTCAGAGGGTGGTGACCACTCCGATGATCTTTTACAACACCCTCGGACCGCCCACCTTAGTTTGATTGCCTCTGCCCGGCCCTACCTCATGGCCGCCTTGCAGCAGGATTTGGGCCGGCCTATCCTGGTGGTAACAGCCCAACCAGAGCGGGCGCAGCAGCTCTACGATGAACTGCGTGTCTGGTCGGCCACGCCAGAGGGCGTGTTGCGCTTCCCAGAGCCCGATGCCCTGCCCTACGAACGGGTGCCCTGGGCGATGGAGACTATTGGAGAGCGCCTGGCAACTCTGGCTGTATTAGCGGGATGGCAAGGGATAAGGGAGGAGCCTGGTCCCCTCTCCTCTCTCCCCGCTCCCCTGGTTGTCACCTCGGCGCGGGCACTGATGCACAAAACCATCCCCCTCAAGGAGTTCAAAGTGGGTGTCCACACCTTGCGTGCTGGCCAAATCATCTCCCTACAGAAGACGTTAGCCCATTGGTATGCCCTGGGCTATCGGCCGGAGAGCGTCGTTGAGGAGCCGGGCACTTTCAGCCGCCGGGGGGGGATCATTGATGTCTTCCCGCCGGGTGGCCCCTGGCCGGTGCGCATCGAGCTTTTCGGCGACCAAATCGAGTCGTTGCGCACTTTCGATCCCACCAGCCAGCGCTCACAAGAGAGCATAACCTCTTTCACTCTGATACCGGCCAGCGAAGCTTTGCCTAAATACGGCCAATGGGCGGCTGAGTTGGTGGCTGAGCTGGACCTCAGCGGCTGCCACTCGCCAGCCCGAAGTGAGTTCAAGCGCGATTGGGAGGCCCTTGAACGAGGGGAGGGCTTTCGGGGCCTCGAGTTCTACATCCCCTATCTCTATCCCCAGCCAGGTATGCTGACGGATTACCTCCCGGCCGAGGGACTTTTGCTCGTTGATGACTGGGTGGAGCTAGAGGCCGCCGTGGAGGAACTGGAAGCCCAGGCCATGAAGCTGAGGGAGGACCTGGCTGAGGCTGGGGATTTGCCTCGCAGTTCGTCCCGCCCTTCGTCCCGAGGCTCAGGGCCGAGGGGCTCACTGCGGGGTGAGTTGACCGTTCCCTATTTCACCTGGCAGGAACTGGAGCCTGTCTTGACGAGTCGCAGGCCCCTGGTGCTGGGTTACGAATGGTCAGTCCTCGAGGCTGACTTGGCTGATGCTCAAGAGCAGTCCCATCTGGAGGCTCAAGCAAGCGTAGGGAAGGCAACGCCCCACGGCACTGTTGCGCCGTTTCGTCTGCGCTTGAGCCAGCATTTCACTCCTGGCCCTCGCTATGGCGGCCAACTCAAGCGGGTTTTGGAGGATTGCCGCTCCATGACCGGTGAAGGGCAGAGGGTCGTCGTGGTCTCCCGGCAGGCGCGGCGGCTGTCTGAACTCCTGACCGAGCGGGGAATACACGCAGCTCCTGTGGCGGATGTCCCGGAGCCCCTCCCACCCCGTAGCCTTACTCTGGTGCAAGGGACGCTGACCGAGGGCTGGAGATTGCAGATTACAGGGGGCAAATTGCAATCTGCCACCGTTCGACTGGGGCTCACGAACGTCTGCAATCTGCTGACGGACGCCGAGATTTTCGGCTGGGCCAGACCGCTACCGCGTCGGGCTCCACAGCCACGGGCCATTACCCCAGAGGCTTTCTTTTC
>Ga0315309_1000202_pt1 | contig 36571 bp, 34 predicted proteins | sample TDP4_MG_FD_203080 | JGI IMG/M metagenome (GOLD analysis project Ga0315309, IMG submission 203080) | Freshwater sediment microbial communities from Lake Towuti, South Sulawesi, Indonesia - TDP4 | ecosystem: Environmental > Aquatic > Freshwater > Lake > Sediment | place: Indonesia: South Sulawesi...
TTTTCGACGACCATACCATAAGAATCCCAGCTGAAAACAGCCAAATACAGGTCACACTAGGAACGCCCAGCACGCCGTACATCAAAAACTCTAACAGAAAAATAACTGCCTCAAGTTATGACAGTGATAAACTAACTTTTACGGTCGATTCTCTTTCTGGAACGGTTAGCAGAACTAAGGTTTACGCGGGCAACAAGGGAGAACCCGCAAGAATTCTGGGAGCCCGATCCTACTCTTTTAATGTATCATCCAATATCTTAACTATAATTGCATCACACAGCAGTCCCGCGACTATCACTGTTGATTGGACAACTGGAATTCCAAACACACCTCCGGTCGCGAGCGCTCTTGCAATCACCCCATCCACACCACACACAGCAGATGACCTAGTTGGAAGCTACACTTATTTTGATGCAGAGGGCGATCTTGAATTTGGCACCGAGGTTCGATGGTACAAGGACAATGTTCTGCAACCACTTTATGATGATACCTTGATTGTTTCTTCGTCATCCACAGAGATAGGAGAGGTTTGGCATTTCACGGTTAGACCCAAGGATGGAAAGGACTTCGGAACCCTACAAACCTCGCCCACAGTTACCATACGGGGTCTTCCAAACACACCCCCTGTTGCAGGTGCTCTGATCATAGCTCCCTCTTTACCATACACCACAGATGACTTGGTTGGAAGCTACGCTTACAATGACGCTGATGGCGACCCAGAGTTCGGAACTGAGATACGATGGTACAAAGACAGCATTCTGCAATCAATCTACAATGACACGTTAATTGTTTTGTCCTCATCGACTGAGCCAGGACAAGAGTGGTACTTTACGGTTAGACCTAAGGATGGAAAGGACTTCGGAGTGTTGCAGACTTCGCCTTCCGTCACCATCTTAAATACAGCATCCTACATTTTCTTCGATGGATTTGAAACCGGCGACTTTTCAATGTGGGATGGAACTGCAATTGGTGGTTCAGATAGCGTATATGTTGCGTCTGAAAGTTCTCATGACGGAGCTTTCAGCGCGAAATCAGTCATAATCGGCAAGGGACATGCATACTTCCAAAAAAGCTTCACCAGCCAAGCCACGATTTACGTGCAGTGGTACATCAAGTTCGCAGCAGATATGCCAGATGCGCCTGGCGAACAAGTTTGGCTTTCTGTTTTGCTTGGAGCGAATGGTGTAACAGAGATTTGTCGTGTGGGAGTTTCTTACTACGACGGTGGAGCTAGAATCACTCTGTACAACGTGGGCGGGAGCACATACTACGGTTTGACACTACTCAGCCCAAACACTTGGTACAGCCTCGAATATAGGTTCGGCAAGTCGTCCAATGGAGATTACAAGGTATGGATGAACGGCTCACAGGAAATTAGTGTTAACTTGAATTTGTCAGGCAAACCTGACGCCAATCAGGTCAGGATCGGCGTGGCGCGTTACACTGAGCTTTCCCCAACAGTTTACACCGATAGTGTTGTCGTGGATGATAGTTACATAGCGCCCTGAGAACAACCATAAAGACTCGGCGGGACGCTCAAAACATGTCTTGAAAGATATCTGTTCGGGTCAAAATCATAACGGAATGTTGTGGATCTCGCCATTGAGGTGTCTGGCATGTGTTGTCTAGTCACCACTAGCTGGGACGATGATTCCTTGTCTAATAGGAAGACCGCAAGCATTCTTAACAAGTTTGGCATCCTCGGAACGTTCTATATTTCTGGATCCGACCTTGCCGGCAGCTTTGAAGATGAAAGGATAAGACGCATGGTGTTAGAGCTATATCGCAGTGGACATGAGATAGGAGCACACACCAAAAATCACTCCAATCTGACAGAGTGCCAATGCGCTGTGACGGAGATACGGGACTTTAAGAAGGAACTAGAAGATTTCCTGACGAACGAAGTGATCTCGTTTGCATATCCTTACGGAAAGTACAATGCAGAATCAAAAGAATATGTTAAGATTTCTGGGTTTAAATATGCTAGGTCAACGAACAAGTGGTCAATTAGCCTTCCACAAGACGTCTACGAAGCTGGAGTAACAACCTTTGCATCCAAGCACTTAGTACTCAGGGATAGAATAGAATTTATCTGCAATTTTTTCCCAAGAGGCATTAGCAGATTCATGCGATGGATCGATATTGCTAAGTTCTTGTTTGACTTAGCCTGTGAACATTCTGGGGTTTTTCATCTATATGGACATTCGTGGGAACTAGAAGCTCAAGGACAATGGGATATGCTCGTTGAACTCTTCAGATACATGAAGAGAAAAAAAGGGGTAACGTACGTTACTAACGGAGGGCTTCTCGAATTTTTGTAGACTGAACGCGGTGTCAAAGATGAAAGAATGGAAGGTACGAATGTATCAAGAAGGCGATGAAGAAAGTATAATACAGCTTATGAAATTAGTGTGGCCGCAATTTGAACATACCATTGAACATTGGCGATGGAAGTACCAGAATAATCCTTTGGGCTATCTTCTAGTTGTAGCCGAATGCAAGAATGAAATAGTAGGTCAGACGGCTTCACTTGGGGTTGATTTGATGATTGATAACAGTATCATAAGAGGTTCGCAGGGATGTGAATCCGCTGTTCATCCGGAATTCAGACGCCAAGGAATGCTTGAGACAATGGAGAAATTCATGAGAAAGAAATCCGCGGAAGAGGGTATTCCAATTTCATATGGCTTTCCTAATGAACCTCTGTACTATGGTCTCATAAAATCTGGGTGGTTTGATGTCTGCATGGTTCCAGAGTTGATCTTTTGCATAGATACGTACAATGTTATTAAACGCAGATACAGGAGACTTGGAAAGTTCCAAGTGGTGAGTTACTTTTCCAAATTCGCTGATGAGCTCTTCTCCCTAAGAAGAGATGAAGGTTCCAAGGCACTGAACCGCGACCATCTCAAGACTCAGGAAGTTGTCTCCTTTGACGAGCACATCGACAAATTTTGGGAAAAAGTCTCTAGTAAATTCACTTTAGGCGTGGTGAAAACATCGAAGTACTTGAATTGGAGATACCTAAAGAAACCAAGATCAGACTACAAAGCCTTCATTGTCGAAGACGATAGTCAAATTGAAGGATACGTAGTACTGTCCATCAGGAAAGTCAAACATGGAAAAGAGGGATATATTGCTGATGCGCACGCAAGTTGTGATGGCACTGGTCGGCATCTGCTCCATGCAGCCATGGAATATTTCATTAAGCAAAAAGTGGACATAATAAAATGCTGGATGCTGAAAGATTTTTTCTGGCATAAGATTCTGAAACAAAATGGTTTTGTAAATAACTTTTTTAACTCACCTCGCGAGCAAACAAGACTCGTAGCACGCATTAACACCCCCAACTTTCTTGAATCATATAAAAACTCTTTGAGAAAATGGTATGTTACTTACGGCGACTGGGATGTGGCTTAGCGCTGGCACAACTCTCTGTGGAACATGCGCAAATGCGCCACTCTCTCCAAAATTCATGAAACGCTCATCTAGCACGAAAAAGGATTAGACGCAGAATGATAATCGGTGTGTATTCATTCTTTTCCTTTCCAAAACCTCCTTTTGGACAGAATTTAAGAATGATAAAAATCCTGAAACAATTTTCAAAGTCTAACAAAGTCGTAGTGTACAGTCCAGCTGTCCACAAGAACAATACGCCTAACCCATATGAAGAGGAGATCCGTTCTATTGGAATTGAGTATTTTGATTTCAACTTAGAGCAAGAGTACGCCTTTTTGAACGATGTTAGGGTGCATCGCTTTCTAAAAAGGGAATACAAACGCGGTAATTTTGATGTTTTGCAGCTGGAAAACTCTTTAGGAACTTTTTCCTTAATGAGAAAATGTAACGTGCCAAAAGTAGGCGTATTTCAGACTAGAGGAGCGGATGAAATTTCTTTCTGGACTAGAGGTCAACTTCTGCAGGGCAATGTGAAAAATTTTTTACGCGGTCGCTACCTAATGTTTTATTCCACCTTGTGCGAAAGGACACTGGCATGCAAATCGAGTTTTGTAATTACTACATCACAGCAAGTCAAAGAGTATACCGTAAACTTAGGAGCAAATCCCAAAAAAATTGTAATAGCAAGGAATGGTGTTGATTTAGAAGAATACCAACGCTATTCACGTTCAGCGGACAAGCTCACTTTGCGCAGAAAACTCGGGATACCTGAAAATGCTTTTGTGTTTATTTTTCATGGTTCATTTGATTTTCCTCAAAATGTAGAGGCTGTGAGAAACATCCTTGAGATTAGAAATTGCCTCAAAAAGTCCGAGTTGGCTGAAGACTATAGATTCCTAATTGTTGGAGGACCCGTAGAAAGACTGAACACGAGAGTTTTATATACAGATGCAAGAGATAATGATGTCTATTTCACAGGGTATGTGGAGGACGTTAAACCATACTTGTTTTCTGCAGACTGTGGTTTAGCACCATTTCCAGAAGATGCGTTGTCAGGCGGACGCATTAAGATTGTGGAGTTTTTAGCCGCCGGGTTACCAGTCATAGCCACGAAAACAGGCATTTATGGACTTGAAGAGCTGGTCTATGATGAACCAGTTTACATAATCAGAGATCCTAAGGATACACGAAACTTGTTACCAGTTCCTAAAGTTGATGTTAACAAATCAAAACTCAAAAATTTCGATTGGTCAAAAACAGCCTCAACAAATGAGAAAATTCTAAGAGAAGCCTTCGAAAATCAGTTTAGTTGATTAGAAAAGAGTTAAAAATGAGTTTAGGGAGAAAGCATGAACCCCTTGGAAGAACTTACATAAACGTGGCTTGCAACGGAGGCATTTAACATGAATGAAAACAAGAAAATTACGCATTTTTACGACAAACGGTATTTTGAAGTTTTGACCGAAGAATACAGCCACATAAGTTACCACTATGTCTTCAATATTCTTTACTCAATCCTAAAGAAATATACCGGAAAAAAAGATAGCGTTCTTGACCTGGGTTGTGGAGTCGGCTGGCTTTTGAAAAAGGCCAAAGACATAGGATGTAATGTATATGGCATTGACTTCGCGAAGTCAGCGATCAAGATTGCAAAAGCAGAGATAGGGGAAGCAAATCTACTCACTTCTGATGCCGCTCACATCCCATTCAGAAATGAAACGTTCAATTTGGTTGCTTCTATTTGGCTCTTAGAGCATGTCGAAAACCCTGAAAAAATCTTAGCTGAGATAGCCCGCACATTAAAAATTGGTGGCTTGGCAATTGTCATGTCTCCATCCGGGGAACTAAGATACACAAAGAAGAAATCACCCGACGTGACCTCATTCAAAGAATTCGGGAAAGAGCATTTCTGGGAATTCTCGCCTCTTGGAATGCAAACCTTGCTTCAAGAGAGTGGATTTCTAATACGGGAACGAAGAGGAATCTACAGATTCCACGGACTCAATATTTTTACGTTTCCCATATTCAAACTGATGTCATCAATCGCTCCACCACAGAACTCAAGTGCTAGGATTCCAACATTAATTAATGGGGACAAGAAAGAAAGTCTTGAAAAGTTTACTCGAGTTTTTGAAAGACTATTTCCATCCTCAGTTGTAGAAATTCTGCTAAATTGGAGCTTCAATTTCTTCCTAAAGATTGAAGGTTTCTGGGGCAATAAACCACCGTTTAACTCTTTTGGAATCGAAACACTCTTAATCGGTCAGAAGCTCAATTGAATCGCCCTATTGAAACACGGACACGATAGATTCTCTCTTCAGAAATCTTTGCCTTTCGCTGATCCTGAGCAAAAAAGTCGTAGAAGTGAGCAAATGGCAGAGAAAAAACTAAGATTAGCATATGTTATCGCTTCTCAGGGGCATCGTCGAAGATTTCTTTCTGAGCACGATTTTCAACCGTGGGTTGAGAACGTAAACAAGCTCCTAAATGCAAGCGACTTCAGAACTGTCTTGTTCAGTGCTGGAGACCACAGTGGAATCTACTTTTCAGATTATAGAAGGTTGAAAATAATCATTCACAAGAAGATTAGGCTGCTCGACGATTACTTCTCAATCTTTTTAAGCTTTAAGATGCTGGTCGCAAGAAGACCCGCATTTGTTGTAATACATGGACTTCAGCATTATTTAACACTCATATCGCTTATCGTTTACGGGCTCCTCAAAAGGGCACCACTTCTAATATTAGTACATGGAATGTATGCAACTAACGGTCCGGTGGAATCGGTCAGAGACAAAATCATTAAGCTTTTACTCGAGCTGCTTAAGAAAACTAATTCTCAGTGTTTTCTACTTTCTTTAACACACTATGACAAAGGCAAACTGATGAAAAAGTGGGGAATCATCGATAGTCGCGTGTTTGTTTCACTTTTCCCTTTGTTCATGAGCTTCGATGAAATCAGAACGCTTTCGAATGTCGAAAGGGTTGTAAAGAGAGAGTGTGGAAACCAATGCACTTTCCTGTACGTAGGGAGATTAGCAGAGGAAAAGGAAATTCACAAGATAATACTGGCATTTTACAAATTACTGAAAACGGGATACAAGGTACGGCTAATAATTGTTGGCGGCGGTCCTCTAGAGCAGCAAATAAGTTCACTAGTACAACGCCTGAGGTTGAGCAATGAAATTAACATACAAGGTATCGTGTGGGGTGACAAGAAGTGGAACTTCTTCGTAGAAAGCGATGCTCTAATTTTGGCCTCAAGACATGAAGGCTTACCAAGGGTTATCATCGAGGCGTTTGCTGCTGGCAAGTCCGTTGTGGTGCCCCGCATTAGTGGAATTCCTGAGATTGTCGTGCATGATATCAATGGTGTTTTGTTTGAAGGTGAAGAAGAATTAGTGGAATGTGTAGCGGAATTTGTTGAAAAAATAGATCTGTTCAGAGAAATCGGTATGGCAAATAAGAAAATCGTTATGGAACGGATGATTCTCGAAACAACTGGGCTGGAAGACTTCAAACGAATAATAGGTCGGATTGGGATATGCGCATATTGAATACCTCTATATGACTGAGGGGGTTGTAGAAATCAAAAGAGAAAAGCTTCTAGTATTTGCTTCCACATTGCTGCTTTTAGAAGTGTTGGTAAGCAATTTACCTGTCTTGGTTTCAGAATGTCAACTCCCATTTTATCGATTTGATGCGGACTCTTTATCATCTAATGTGTTTTATCAAGATTGGAGAGAGAACAAACGGGTTGAACCTGACTTTCATAACTATTTCAATAGCTCGGGACTGTACTTTAAGGACTATTTCCAGCACCTCTATCAACAGTTTGCAATCGAAATAGATTCAGCTAGTTTCGACGAGAAATATAGAACCCCGGTGTGGCGCTGGAGTCACCCAATGTACGCTCCAGGATGTGCACCCTTAAATTTGGAACCTTTGGCCAACTTCGTGGTTTGGAAGAATCCTATGGGAATTATCTTCGAAATGGACACATCCACTTCACAAAACTTTACGGACGGAGATACCGACGCCACAAACGAAATCAACTGGGCTTTAGGCAACGTGACATCCTCAGGAGGAATTGTCTTCATCAAAGCTGGAACTTATAGAATACACAAAACTCTGGAGGAAGCGCTTAGGGTATTCAGAAACAATACAATATTAGCGGGCGAAGGGTGGGCCACGGCGCTCTCACTTACAGATAACTCCAACACATCACTTATAATCTCGAAACAAGTGTACAATATCATTATTCGTGATTTAATGCTAAATGCCAATCGCTGGGGAAACCTCGACGCCGTGGAAACCAATGCCATTAATATGCGATCATTTGATGACGGAAATATTTTTCAAAACGCGTCAGTTGAAAATGTCTACGTAGTTGGTGCCAGAAGATTCGGCTTGTTTTCACGAAGAGGTTGGAATGTTCATTTTCTAAACAACGTCATCATCGACTCTGGATGGAATGGAATAGAGCATTGCTGGTCGTCCTACTCCTCTGCAGTTGCCAATTTTGTCACAGAATTTAGTGATGTGGGCATCTCCACGTGGGCTTCTCACCACTTAGTCCTAAGAAACAATTATGCAATAAACGCAAGAAACATAGGACTTGGCTACAACAACGCCGGCTGGGCGTTAGGTTTTGAATCCTCCCATGTCCCCCCATGGGATACGCGGCCAACGCACCACATTTTAGCAATCAACAACGTTTTTAGCAACAACACAAACGTTGTGTCCGCCTTCAAGGGAAACGGCGTGTGGTTCATGAGACAGTCCTATGCTATTGCCCTCGATAATAATAAAATCAATAGAAACAACCGCTGGGGAATACATTTCGAACGAAGTTCGTTTGAATATCCTGATGACACAATAATTGTGCAAAACAATGACGTTCGCGACAATAACATAGGAGGAGCCGGCGAAAACATTTCGATCGACAATAGACCAGGCATTGTCATAAGAAACAATCTATCTGGCCAGACGTGGCACATATCGTGGAGCCTATTAGATGAAGATGATAACGATGTGGCTGCGGCTGTCACATATGAATTGTGGAATTATACGCAGCAACTATCTTACGATCCCGGAGAATGCTCTCTCCTCATGGGAAACTATACGCTCAAAATCTTCTATTTGGGCGAGTTGATAAGTGCAACAAACATTCCAACGTGGATGAATGGTAACGCCACAACCACGGTCAGGTTGCACATGGTGCCCCATAGTTCTATTTCGAACGGTTATATTGCCTTTAATGATACTGTATCTGCCATTATGATATATTCTCAAACTTCGCGGAACCTTGTTTTCGGAGCAGTCGCAGGTGCGCCCGCATACAAAATCGTTATCAACGTGCCAGAAAATGCAACCTCAATCAAGAAAGATGGGGCTAATCTGGCGTATGGAACAGAGGCTAACCAGTGGAACTATGCCAATCAAGCCATACGAATTAGGATAACAAGTCTTGGTCTATTCGAAATCAGTTTTTCAGACGAAGAGAGCGCGCATTCAATAGTCCCAACTGATGTCGTCTTGGCAATTATGCTCAGTCTAACATTGTTGTCTCTTTTTTCCCTGACTATGCGCAGCAGAAGGTCGAAAACTCATGGTCGCAATGGATGCAACAGTGGCATGACAACAAGGTTAAAAGAATTCTTTAGACTTGAGGTAAATTTCATCTTCTCGGAAGGGTTGCGTCAAAGCGGTCAAAGAGATCGAAAAATGGGAGGATATGTTTCGATTTTGCGTAGTCCAATTGTTTAGGAGTGATTCCATTAGAAAAAAACAGACATTCAGGATGCTGCTGGATTGAAGATATTATGCTCAGGTTTTGACGGAGCTTCACCTTACTTAATCCACAAATGGGTAGACTGTTTACCGACTTTTAGGAGGTTCATGGAAAGCGGGATTTTCGGACAAACGATTCCCCCTGTTCCAGCCCAAACGCCTGTTGCATGGTCAACATTTATGACTGGAAAGAACCCAGGAAAACATGGGATTTTCAGTTTCGCATCTAGACAGATTGGAACATACGAAAGAAAAATCGCAGATCCGAGAATGCTAAAGTCTGAAACATTGTGGCGTCTCTTAAGCAATGCTGGAAAACGAGTTGGAGCAATCAATGTTCCAATGTGCGATGTTGAAAACGTCAACGGTTTCATAGTTCCCGGCTTCATGTCAGAAAGCGAGGGCATTCCTCACCCCTCACCATTAGAACAGAAAGTTAAACGCAAATTCAGCATCGATAAATTAAAGGGAGACTTGGAGATAGACACTTTAGAAAAAGCCCAAAGCGATCCTGAGCTGTTTTTCGACCGGGTAAATCAAATGACAGATGAGATGGTTGAAGCCTGCATTTTCCTCATGCAAGAAGAGACATGGGATTTTTTCATAACTGTCTTCATGGGCATGGATAGAATTCAACACTTCTTTTGGAAACACATCGATTCAACTCATCCAAAGTTTGAAGAAAACGCGTTGAGCGGCTTTGTCAAGGATTTTTACATAAAGGCGGACAGAATTGTAGGTCGTTTCCTAGAATCTGCAGATGAAGACACCCTACTCATCGTCCTATCTGATCATGGATTCTGCCCAGTTTACAGGGAAGTTATGGTCAATAATTATCTTGAAGAATCCAGATTTCTTAGCGTGAACTCGAGGAGGGTAGATTTGGAGAAGAGCACGGCCATTTCCTACGGATACGGAGACATTTGGCTAAACGTTAAAGGAAGAGAGCCGAAGGGATTCATCGACCCAGTAGAAGACTACGAAAACGTAAGAACTGAAATCTCGAATGAGCTTAAGAAAATTCGTATTGATGATGAAAAACCAATTAAAGATGTCAAGAAGAGAGAGCAGTTGTGGTGGGGATCCTACCTAGACCAAGCCCCGGACCTCAACATAATATTTAACATAGGCTACCAAGCAGCGAGGCAACCAGAAATAACACAAAAGAACGAGAACAGAAGATACGTGAATGACAATCCGAGGTGGAGCGGAGGACACGACGGCACGCATGATCCATTAGAAGTTCCAGGAATAATAGGGATTCTTGCACCCGAAATTAAAGGTGGAAAGGAAATACAAATTCATTTATGGGACCTTGCTCCAACGGTACTAAACTGGATGAAGGTTCCAATCCCACAAGATATGGATGGAAAACCCTTCCTTGTCCGAAACTTAGAATAGTATGACTTTTAAGCGTACACAACTGATTATTTCTTGACAAGTCATGGCTAAATACGTAAACATATCAATCCCTAAACCCCTGTATGATCGGCTCACAAAGGCTTTAGAAGGAAGCGGCTACCGTAGCCCAACCGAATACCTCATCTTCTTAATCCGAAAATACCTGCCCGAGTTGGAGTCAACAGATGCTGACAAAAGGCTAGAGGCTCTAGGATACAAGTAAGCATATTATATCTAGGTTAAGCATACGTGAAGCAACACTTAAATACCACAACCCATGTAACTCTATCACCGACTAGAGAGAGGATCCTGATTGGCAATCCAAAGTACGAACGCAGCATATCTAGAAGAACTAGAGAAAAAGAGCATTGCAATAATAAGAGAAGCCAATGCTCAATTCGAAAATCCAGCAGCACTGTGGAGCACTGGGAAAGACTCCACAGCCACTATCTGGCTCTGCAAAAAAGCATTCTTTGGCAAAATCCCATTTCCTGTCATACACATCGACACCGGATGCAAATTTCCGGAAATCTATGATTTCAGAGACAAACTAGCCAACGAATGGAATCTTAACCTACTCGTTGCCAAGAACGAGGAAGCTATGAACAAAGGGGTGTCACCTCACAAAGACAGATTCGAATGCTGCACTCTTCTAAAAACTCAAGCTCTGAAAGATCTTTTGGAGAAGAAAAAGTTCGATGCCCTAATTTTGGCAATCCGACGCGACGAGCACGGGATAAGAGCCAAAGAAAGATACTATTCTCCAAGAGATGACAATTTCAAATGGAATTATGAAGATCAGCCAGCTGAAATGTGGGACCTATACATAAAACCCTCAGAAGACTTCTCCCACATGAGAATCCACCCGATCCTACATTGGACAGAACTGAACGTCTGGCAATACGTACAAAAAGAGAAACTGCCAGTAAATCCTCTATACTTTGCAAATAACGGAAAAAGATACCGAAGCCTCGGCTGCCAACCATGCACCGTACCAATACCATCATACGCCAAAACAATAGACGAAATTGTCCAAGAATTAGAAACATCCAAGATTCCGGAGAGGGCTGGAAGGGCGCAAGACAAAGAAAAGGCCTACATGATGCAAAAGCTGCGAAGCCTAGGCTACATGTAACGGGTCCTCTGAACGCTTTTATTGCATGATTAGACTGTGACCATAATGAGCCTATCTAAGGTCAACCTCGTGATAATCGGTCACAAAGACCACGGGAAGTCGACTTTGATAGGGCGATTACTCTATGATTCTAACGCTATCCCTGAACAAAAGCTGCAAGAAGTCGAAGCCGAACTGAAAAAAGCAGGGGACGAGGGTTTCAGATTTGCGTTTTTGCTTGACACTTTTGAAGAGGAGAGAAGAGGAGGCCTGACAATAGACATAATGCAGACTCCCTTCCATACCCAGAAGCATCTCTATACAATTATTGATTGCCCAGGTCACAGAGAGTTCATTAAGAAAATGTTTACAGGGGCTTCCCAAGCCGACGCTGCAGTGCTTGTTGTCTCAGCAAAAGAAGGCATACAAGACCAGACCAAACAACATGCTTTTTTGATCAGAACCTTGGGGATTCAACAGCTAGTTGTGGCTGTAAACAAAATGGACGACTCAAACTATCAAGAAGCAAAATTCAAGCAAATATGTCAGGATTTGCAACCGATTTTAAGATCGCTCGGGTATACGAATCCTCCAGTCGTCCCTCTCTCGGCTTTGAATGGAGAAAACGTATTCAAGCAATCCCGGAAAATGCCATGGTATAAAGGGTCAAGTTTTGTGGAAACCGTTGACGAAAAGGTAACCCCCATTCTACCGTCAGTTGACAAACCACTGAGAGCCTGCGTTCAAGACGTATATGAAATTGAGGGAAAGAGAATTGTTGTCTGTAAAATACTAAGTGGAATACTCAAAGAGGGAAAAATCGTCAACCTCGATCCGTCAGGAGAAAAAGGGCTCGTCAAGAAAATACAGATGTTTGGAAAAGACATAGAAAAAGCTGGTCCAGGAGACTCGGTTGGTCTTATCGTTAACAATCTCGAAAAAGTCAGAAGAGGCGAAGTAATAAGCTATCCAGAAAACAGGGCAAAAGTGGCAAGAAGCTTCGTTGCTGAAATAATTCTCTTCTCTGATATCGATGTAAGAAACAACGACACACTAATTGTCAGACACGCGACTTCGGAAAACAAATGTAGAGTAGAGAAAATTCTGGAGAAAATCGACCCTGTCAATCTCACGGTCGCTGCCGAATTTCCACAGGTTCTGGAGCGTGGAGGCGTTGGAAAATTGCTTTTCCAGTCAGTTGAGCCAATATGCATAGAAGCCTACTCTGAATTTCCCGAACTAGGAAGACTTGTTGTCGAGGGAAGGAAGGGACCTGTGGCAGCCGGAATAGTTCTGCAAATCGGTAAGGAAAAAGGTGACCAAACTTGGTGAACTTTAACAAGAAGTTCCTAGCCATTGCAGTGGTGTTAATTGTCATACCGTCGGTTGTCGCGTACAACTATCTTAATACTCCAAAGGAGCTGACAGGCAAAATCACTGTGTCAGGCGCTTGGGCCCTCTATCCAATGATGGTCAGGTGGGCTGAGGAGTTTCAGAAGATCAATTCCAAAGTAAAAATCGAGGTATCAGCTGGCGGCGCTGGTAAAGGAATGGCAGATGCTCTCGCAGGTTTGGTTGACATAGGTATGGTGTCGCGGGAAATTTCTGACGCTGAAGTCGAGAAAGGTGCATTTTGGGTCTCTGTTGTCAAGGATGCTGTGGTTCCAGACGTGAACAAGGGTAATCCTGTTTTGGCAGATATTTTGGCCAAAGGGGTGAAGCGGTCTGATTTCATGGATATCTATGTTTATGGCAACATGACCACTTGGGGCCAACTGGTTGGCAGGCCTGAGATCGCAGATCAGATTAACGTATATACGAGGAGCGACTCTTGCGGTGCCGCTGAAACGTGGGCCAACTATTTTGGCAAGAAGCAGCAGGATCTCAAAGGCACTGGCGTCTACGGCGACCCCGGCATTGCAGAAGCCGTTAGGAATGATGCTTTGGGTATAGGCTTCAATAACATCAACTATGCTTATGACGCAAACACAGGCAAGCCAGTTGAGGGACTAGTGATGGTTCCAATCGACCTCAATCAGAATGGAGCAATTGACACGGACGAAGATTTCTACGGAACTAGAGACAAGATCGTCGAGGCGATAGCCTCAGGAACTTACCCGTCACCGCCTGCAAGGGAAGAACATCTTGTAACCAAAGGGACATTCAGTGGAATAGTGATGGAGTTTGTAAAATGGATACTAAATGACGCACAGAAATACGCTCTGGAAACAGGGTTCATCCCATTGACTGATCAGAGACGTGCAGAAATGCTTCAGAAGTTGGAGGGGTGAAATGGAGGGCAGTCTCCCAGCCATTTCACCCTTTTAAACTGTATGAGATGAACATATGAACAGAAGGCTGACTGACATCGTGGCCGGCAAACTTATGCTACTGGCCACACTTGTTTCAAGTCTAATAGTTATCATCATTGCACTCGTTTTGCTCCAGAGGTCGAGCCCAATCTTAACCAGCAAATCCGTTAGTGATTTGTTTCTCGGGGCTTCTTGGCATCCCTTGCAGGGAGAGTTCGGCTTCTCTCCATTTATCATAGGCACACTCTCGGTGACAGCTCTTGCCATGGTTTTGGCAATTCCTGTCTGTATCTTAAGTGCAATCTATCTTTCAGAATATGCACCAAGCAAAATACGAGGAATTATTAAGCCGCCTATAGATTTGCTTGCAGGCATACCTTCCGTAGTCTATGGACTATGGGGCGTTTTGCTTGTGGTGCCCTTAATAAGGTATAATATTGCGCCGTTTTTTGGAACTACCACGACGGGTTACAGTTTACTTGCAGGAGGCGTTGTTCTGGCCATAATGGTCTTTCCCATAATAATCTCAGTTTCCGAGGAAGTGTTCAGAACCGTTCCGTTTGAAGTGCGAGAGGCATCTTCCGCCCTCGGCGCCACAAGATGGCAGACGGTCAAGCATGTAGTCATGCGGAAGGCTCTTCCAGGCGTGATTGCAGCCATAATCTTGGGCTTCAGCCGTGCATTTGGGGAGACGATGGCCGTGCTGATGGTAATGGGCAACGTGGCTCAGGTTCCTTCATCACTTTTTGATCCTGCCTATTCCTTACCGGCGTTGATAGCCAACAACTACGGTGAGATGATGTCCATACCCCTGTACGACTCAGCCCTGCTGCTTGCGGCTCTTATTTTGCTTGTTTTGATGGCCTTTTTCAGCATTCTAGCAAGGATTGTCCTACTGAGAATTCAAAGGAGGTCAACTTAGATGAACAGAAGAAAACTTGAGGAAGCCTTTTTTAGAGGACTAATGCTATTATCTATCTCTATAGTCCTAGGAAGTCTCGTCGCCGTATTTTCAGTGGTTCTCCTGAAAGGGTTGCCAGCTCTCAGTCTTTCCATGCTTACCCAGACTCCAAAAGGAGGATATTACCTAGGAAAAGAAGGCGGCGTTTTGAACGCCATAATTGGATCACTGTATTTGGCTGCTGGAGCAACGGGCCTTGCTTTTGTCTTGAGCCTCCCAATAGCGTTGTACCTTAACGAATATGCAGGAAATTCCAGGTTCGCGAATTTCACCAGGTTTTCCCTTGATGTTTTGTGGGGCGTGCCATCAATAGTGTATGGCGCGTTCGCCTTCATAGTCATGCTCTCTTTAGGTGCGAGGGCATCATTGCTCTGGGGAATTATCACAGTGGCGTTGCTTATGCTTCCAATCATGACACGAGCCATGGACGAGGGGATGAGGATGTTTCCTTCCAAGCTTAGAGAGGCATCCTATGCCTTGGGATCGACCAAGCTAGAAACAGCGCTGAAGATTTTGACTAGGCAAGCACTACCGGCCGTGTTGACGGCCGTTTTGTTGGCTTTTGGCCGGGGCATTGGGGATGCTGCTTCAGTGCTATTCACTGCAGGCTACACAGACTCTGTACCACAATCCCTGTTAGATCCTGTTGCAACGCTCCCTCTGGCTGTCTTCTTTCAGCTTGGAACGCCAATTCCTCAAGTTCAACAAAGGGCCTACGCATCTGGCGTTATTCTGTTGGTCTTGGTTTTGTTGTTAAGCGCTGTCTCCCGATTTTCCACAAGGAAGCTTACGAAATACGTAATAAAGTGAGTGGCGATGAGTCTTCTAAAACCGCAGATAAGCATTCAAAAACTCAACGTCTTCTACAGAGAGCGACACGTATTGAAGGACATAACCGTGGATATCCCTGAAAAACAGACTACTGCTATCATCGGTCCTTCTGGATGTGGAAAGACAACCCTCCTGAAAAGTTTGAACAGACTAACTGATTTGGTCGAAGGAGTTAGAGTCTCTGGCAACGTGTTAGTCGACGGCGTCAACATCTTTGACAATGGGATAGATGTCACTGACCTAAGGAAGAAAATGGGGCTGATCGCTCAGACCCCCAACCCATTACCCATGTCGATTTACGATAATGTAGCCTATGGACCAAGAATTCATGGACTAAATGATAAAAGAAAACTGGATCCAATCGTTGAACAGTGCTTGCAAGCAGCAAGTCTGTGGGATGAAGTTAAGGGACGGCTCATGGAGCCTGCCTCAAAGCTCTCTGTAGGACAGCAACAGAGACTATGCTTGGCCAGAGCACTTGCTGTACAGCCCGAATGTCTTCTGTGCGACGAACCCACATCTGCTCTTGACCCAGTCTCAGCGCAATACATAGAGAAGCAACTTATCAACCTGAAAAAAGACTACACCATAGTGTTTGTCACCCACGTTTTACGTCAAGCAAGAAGACTTGCAGACTACGTGATTTTTCTCTACCTAGGTGAGCTAATCGAACACGGACCAGCCGAAACAGTCTTCACTCAGGCCAACAATCCAAGGACAAGAGCATACATTGAAGGTGTGTTCGGCTAAACTTGATGCCGATTCGGACACGCAAGATTATTAAACGTCAGTCTCAGCAGCGCGCGCTGAAGGAAAAGTTTGATCCTTTCGTGAGATTTCTGTGTTCTTCCAAGAAGACAATTTTGCTGCGGGCGCGCATCAAGAAGCTTCACGAATAGCCATCTAAACTGCGTGTGAAGAAATGAAAGCTGCTGACGAGATCTTGGAAACAGTGAGAGAATATGTTCTCGCACTCGTTCCTATCTTACTAATAGTCTTGACTGTCTTGATCCTTTACTGGCAAGACCTATCTATATTAGCCAACGAAGCCCTGCAGAGCGAGGCCACAAACCACATCATCCTAGTACCAATTCTAGTTTCCATTCTGATCTACCAAAAAAGAGAGTTCTCAAGAGCCTCCGTCGGTCTAGAGAAGCTTAAGAGAAAGAGCAGTTTGGTCTCATTTGGAGAAATGACAGGAATCGCAGTCTGTCTCTCCGCCTTCTCGCTCTATTGGTACGGGTCATACACTTTCTACCCAATAGAATTCCACGTCGCCTCACTCATATTATTCGTAACAGGAATAACCCTGACCCTGTTCAACGTCAAAACACTCATAGCCCTAATCTTTCCAATCCTGTTTCTGATCTTTCTAGCACCTCCACCATCTACCATCACATACAACGCAGGAGGCATATTGGGAAACTTCAACGCGCAAGCCGCATGCACTCTATTGAAAGCATTGGGTATACCCGTAGCCCTGTCATCAGAGTACGGACCTCCAACCATAGTGCTCAACAGCTCTTCAACCTCTATGCAGTTTGCCGTTGATCAAGCATGCTCCGGCATCTACTCGCTGATAGCATTCATCATGTTCGCAGCCTTTCTTGTCCTCATTGTTCGGGGATCAATCGCTAAGAAAATTGCCTTAGTCTCGATTGGGTTTCTGATGCTTCCAGTCATCAACGTCTTTAGAATCTCACTCATAGTCTTCGTTGCCCAGAGATCCGGCGAAGCCCTCGCCATGACGATTTTTCACACATTTTCAGGATGGCTTGTTCTATCTATAGGAATGATAATGCTGCTACTAATCGCCGAAAAACTCCTGCACCTGAAAATATACGAAACCCCAAGCAAGATTGCAACTTGCAACAAATGCAATGACGCATCCAAAAGCAATGAGACGTTTTGCCCAAACTGCGGAAAATTCCTCAGAAATCACCAAGCCACAATCGACAAAAAATTCTGGACAAAAATAGCCGGTCTGTTGCTCATTACTGGTCTTATGGCACTCAGCATACAGGCCCCGGTCTTCGCCTTCGCACAAGGACTAACGCTGACAAATGCTAATCCCGCGTCAGGTACAGATGCTTTTCCTAAAACCTCTGACTATCAATTAGTGTTTGTTTACAGAGACACCGACTTCGAAAGAAGATCACATACAGACGCCTCACTCACCTACGCATACATCTCTCAAAACCTCACACACCCCACGATCTATGTGCTCGTTGGAGTTGGAAGCTCAATAAGCAACCTGCACAGCTGGGAAGTGTGCCTCGTCTCTTGGCGAACGGCTCAAGGAATGGCACCAGCGGTAAACACACTTGACTCCAGAGACGTCCAAATCATGGATAACCCTCCAATTACAGCAAAGTACTTCGTGTTCACATACCCACCCCATTCTACTACGTTGCCCAACTACACACAAGTCACATTATACTGGTACCAAAGAGCCCTCTTCAAAACAGAACTGACGATCGAATCGAAATATGTCAGAATAAGCCTCGCAATCCTAACACGCAACCCAAATGACTGCCCAAAACTGGAAAAAACACTGCTAAACATGGGTCAAACAATCACTGCCTATTGGGAACCATTAAAAAACCAAACCCTCATCTCCATGGGCATCCCGACCACGCAAGTCCTGTTGGCCTTTACAGCAGCATTCGCAATAGTAGTGCAGACAACTCAGTACACAAACGAACGCAGAAAAAAAGTAACAAATCTACGACTCTTTGAAAGATATGGCTCGGCAGACGAAAAAAGACTCTATCAAACCATAAAAGACCTAAGACAAAAAACCAAAGAAACTACAACTCAAAACATAGAGGCAGAATTCGAAAAAACCGCAAAGCCAACAAAACCCCAAGACTTCAACGAAACCATGGAAAACCTAAATCAACAAGGAATCATACGTGCAGACATAATAAACACGCTTGACCAGCCAAGGCTCATTTGGAAGCCCTAATATGGAGCTTTCTGCGCAGTTAAACATGACAAACATTGACGTCTTCAGAAAACAGCGAACAACCAGAGAGAGCGCAGATCATTTCTAACGTACTCGCCTGTGTCTTTACGCATGTGAAAAATAGAAATTGACGCGCCTTTTGCAAGAAAAAATAACTGCATATCAGAGATATAGAAAATCGCTCCAACGATTTTCATAGGCTTTTATAAGTTTCCCAATGCACGTATCCTTACGGTGGCAAGAGAGATGAAAGTACGATGCGCAGCACTAGGTTTGATATTAGCGGTGTGCTTAGTGTTCGCAAGTGTAAACTCAGCGCACGCACAATGGGCAGCCATTGAGGGAACTGGCTTTGCAACTACCACAAACTGGCACGGAATAGACGTGCCATTTGGTGAATCCGTGACAGCAACAGCTGGATGGGTACCCGCAAATGAACCCACGGGTGGACCCCCCCATACACCGATCTTGACCGTGACATTCGTATGGCATTACCCAGATGATTACTTACCGGATCCCGGAGGCGTTGCCTGGAGTGACACTGTCCCTATCCTTGGTCCTTTCACCGTTACTGGGGACGCAGGTGATCTTCCACCCAACGTTCCTCAAGAGATCGAAGACTGGTACACTGACCCCGCGAATAAAGACCTTGTATGGTGGTATGCGCAAGATACACGCGTACCAAATGCTTTCGGTGATTGGGGCGTTCAAGCAATATTCATAGACGAGGTATATACGCACCAGGGTGAATTGGAGACATTCAGGGTTATCCGCAGCACTTCAGGGAACGTTGTGCCTGAAGTACCCTTTGGGACAATAGCCATCCTAGCTGGCTGGCTCGGAGTCTTAGGCATATTTGCACTAAGAAGAAAACACATTCCGGCATAAAAACCGCCACCCCCACGGTTTTTCCCCAAGTCCTATCGCAGGCTGCATTTTATCAAACACATCCAGCGCGCGCTACCAAGCCATAAAAGACCTAAGAACAAAAAACCAAAGAAATCACCACCAAAAACATAGAAAGGGAACTCGGAAAAGCAAACTCAATAAAAAGCGACGAGCCGCTCAGCACCATAGAGAATCTTCACCAAAAAGGAATAATACAAGCAGACATAGTCAACACCCGAGTCAACCAAAACTCATTTGGAAGCCCTAATATGGAAGATTACGCACATTAACAATGGCAAACAATGAAGTCGTCAAAAAACAATAATGAATCAGAAAAAAAACAAGAACCCGTTACAATACAGTATCTCATGAGAACACTGCAACAACTGCAAAGCGAACACGAAGCCCTAAAACGCGAATTGCTCAAATCCAGACGAATCCCATCTGGTAGAATAGGATTTGCCTTTCTCGTAATCGGGGGGGCAACCCTTGCAGGATCTGTGGTTACCTCCTCAACCACGCTGGCCTTCATAGGCTTAGGCCTCACATTCTGGGGCGCTCTGTTCCTCTTCGCCAGACCAGTGAGATTCGTCAAAAGCACCCTGCTAGATTCAACAGCACTCTCAACCTACACCACAGTAGACAGAATGGTTTCACACCTCGGCTACAAAGCAAAATCCATCTACATACCTCCCTACCCAACAGAAGCATACCTCCCAGAGTACATGAAAGGACTCAAAGAGATGATTGTCTTCATCCCAGCTGAAGATTCTACCACAATGCCAACGCTGGAAGAAATGGCCAAAAAGCAATTCCTTCTCAAACGCCCCAAAGGCGTATGCATAACTCCTCCAGGGTTTGGACTCTCTAGCATAATTGAAAAAGAACTGAAAACAGCGTTCATAAACATCGACCTAGAACGCTTAACCAACTCATTGCCGAAAGCCGTAACCGACAACCTAGGACTCGCCAAAGGCTTCGAAATAAACATCGAAAACGACATCATACACGCCAAAATAATAGGCTCAGTCTACAACAGCCTCTACTCAAGAGAACAAGAACTAAAAAGCATCCACTTCCTCGGCTGCCCCCTCGCAAGCGCCATTGCATGCGCCTTAGCCAAGACTACCGGAAAACTGGTGACAATAGCGAAAGAGAAAGTGTCCCCCGACCTTCAGACAATCGACATCTGGTACCAGACACTAGAAGGCTAGAACACATTGAATTTTCCACTTTCAATATGGGACATAAGCCTATGGATAGCTGTCATGGCAATAATATTACTCGTAACATCAGAACTCATAGGACCATACTCGGACTACTTCGGCGACTTCGTCATAGAAAAAACAAGACTGCGGCTGACCGCACTAATTCTCGGAGCCGCATTCATGGGCACGGTAATACTGCGAGTCGCGATGCCATACTAAAGATCCGAATGACCCAGACGACCTACAGAAACGGGCGCGACAAACGCATAGAAAATTCAACAAGACTCTATACATGCCACTTCACACGTTACAGCCATCTGAGTTTTGCATATCACGCGAAAAATATGGTAGCCTTATGCATTCTCCTCCACGTCTCTCAAATATAGAAAATCCCTTGGCAGATTTCCATGGGGTTTTATAAGCCCGAAAGCCCCGTAAACAAGTGTCGTGCTAGAAATGAAACTGCCATACGCAGTAGTAGCGATATTAATTAGCTTGCTAGTTCTGGCAGGAGTAAACCTAGCCGACGCACAATGGGACGCACTAAGTTCTGGCTTCGCAGTGACCACAAACTGGCATGGAATCGACGTGCCAATCGGTCAGCCTGTAACAGCTACGGCTGGATGGGCACCCGAACTAATCCCTGAGAATAGCCTGGTAAAACATGTCGAAGTCAAGAAGGTGGAATTTGTATGGCACTATCCAAATGGCACAGTCGCTTTTAGCGAAACGATCCCAATTTCCGGTCCCCTTGTAACTCCAAATGTCCCTCCAGATCCGATTCCTCCAGAAATCATCGAGTGGGCTGAGAAATATCCAGAAGTCGAGTATTGGTACGCGCAAAACACACAAATCCCGGATGTTCTCGGCGATTGGGGTGTACAAGCCATATTCCGCAACACAGTTCAGACTTGTGGCAAGAACAGCGACACCGTAAGGATTCGAGCCACATCATTCAACGTCGTTCCCGAAGTACCATTCGGCACAGCAGTCATATTGCTTAGCTGGATAGGACTCCTCGGAGTCTTTGTCACAAGAAAGAAGCATCTTCTCACCTGAAAGCACGTGTCACACTTTTGCCTTCATGATCATGCTTTGAAACTACCTTGAGGTCTAGAAAATGAAACACAAAATGGCACAGGCGCTCCTAATACTTGTTCTATTAGGAACATTGCTTGTGCTATCCATAACTGAAACAGCATCAGCTTCAGGAACCATCTACATCAGAGAGAACGGAAACGTTGATCCACCAACAGCACCAATCAACCGCGCCGGAGACACCTACACACTCACCAGCAACATCTACGAAACCATTGTCGTCCAAAAAGACAACATAATCGTAGACGGTAACGGCTACACGCTTCAAGGCTCTGGAAGCGGCGCAGGATTCGACCTAACCAACAGAAACAACGTAACTCTCAAGAACACCAACATCAAGCAGTTCAACTATGGCGTATCTCTGTACAAGTCAAACGGTAACAAAATAAGTTACAACAACTTGACAAGCAACGCTCAGCATGGAATATTCGTATCGAACTCTTCTAGCAATGTCATAAGCGGAAACAAAATAGTCGAAAATGTTAATGGAGGCATCTTCCTGTGGTTGGCAAACAATACTCAAGTCAACGGAAATAACGTGTCGGAGAACGGCGGAGACGGGATATCCATAGGATACAAATCACACAACAACACAATAACCCATAACACTGTATCCTACAACTCCGAGGCCGGCATTTCCTTGGGCTGGGAATTCTCAACCAACAATCGAATAATAGGCAACAACATAACTCACAATGGTTGGACTGGCATTTACATAGTGTGGTCAACAATATACAATAACGAGTTCTATCATAACAACCTAGACAACGCTATGCAAGTGCACTCAGTAAATGCCATCAACATCTGGAACAGCAGCTACACTTTTGGCGGCAACTATTGGAGAGACTATTGGAGAGACTATGCGGGCGCGGACCTGCGGTGGGGGCCTTATCAGAACAAGATTGGGAGTGACGGAATAGGAGATACACCATACATCATTGATGTGAACAATGTAGATTACTATCCTTTGAGGAGTCCCTATGAGTATTGGAGCAACCCAACCCCAGGCGACATCAACAAAGACACAAACGTAAACAACAATGACCTGTCCCAGCTGGCAATAGCCTATGCCTCCACACCAGAAAAGCCAAACTGGAACCCAAACAGCGACATCAACTCAGACAACATAGTCAACGTCTCAGATCTACTCCGCTTAGGCAAAAACTTCGGCAAAAACGGCTGACAACACTGCATAGCCACCTTATGGCAAAACCACAGAATCAACTTGGTGTAAATAACTCCCTAAGTCGCAGACACCAATTTGAGACCAGTATCGGTGACAAGCTAAATTATTCTTCGAGTTTTTTGAACTTTTTCTTGAAAATGCACGCATAGTATCAAGGATTAAATTAATCAAACGGAGGTGATGTGCACGACCAAAGATCAAACTATTGGCGGACTAGTCTGCATCGTTTGCGTAGCAATCGCAGTGTCGTATACTCTCGCGCTGTTCTGGCCGGCCCTAGAAGCCATAAGACTCTGGCTAGTCGCCATCCCAGTGCTCATCGCATTCACCGCCATTCTAGGAATCGGAGCATGGATCGGCTGGACTATGGCCACAACCCCGCCTCCAAAACAAATCGAAGAAATACAAACCGAAGAAACAATAGAAGCCAAAAGCAACTGAAACGAGAGAGTGCATTCCCACAATACCCTACGCGTTCCATGTGCCAGAACCCGTGATCACGCAGTCCTCTGGCAAAAACCATGCCTATGGAATTCGAGCAGTATCGACCAGCCATCCTATCGGCAATCGAAAGGGAACCGATAACTGGCGATACCCAGCGTCCGCGAGGCACATGCACTTGGCACGCATCCTACTATGTATAAATACATCCGCAAGCATGTTAGGAGCAACGATTGAAGCTCCAAGCTAGTGAAGCACAACGTACACAGTAGGACACCTAGCTGTGGGCTACGTGACAGGAAAGGCTTCATCCAGATTCCTAGACATCAGAATCAACATCCCACTGGCTCTAACACTGTCAATACTTCCGGACGTTGACATTCTAATACCCGAGCCTAAACATTGTGGACCAACCCACTCAGTCATACTGCTCCTAGTGTGTTAGCTTCCTATCCATTAACGACAAGCTGGTTTTCCGGAAGCTCCGAAGCCCTGGACCTCACATACGTTTATATTGAATTCGCATTATTCGCGGCTTTCATGATGCTGATGCTAGCGTCAAGAGACCTCTCAACACTGCTGGAACTCCATACACTAAACCTACTGCTTGCAATACCCATATCCACAGCTCCGATCCAAGTATTCTTAGAATTCCCATTACCGCTTCCAACCGAACTCATCGCACCACACCTCATCCTAATCCTTCTCTTGACGATTCCTATTCTCACAGACATCAAACACATAATAAAGCCCACACAAAATCGACCTGCCTAATTGCGCGCGCCAAAACAAGATCTGACACGTTTCTCAAACAAAAATCGGCTTGCCATTCCGCCCGAAACATAGGCATAAAAGAGCCGGCGGCAAACCGATTTCAATCGGAGACTATTACGCGCATAAATCGTGGCGGGCCCGGAGGGATTTGAACCCTCGTTCTCCGGCTCCGAAGGCCGGTGCCTTAATCCGGACTGGGCAACGGGCCCTCTTCACGTATCATGCAGTGCTTGTGATAAAATCTTTCTACCGTGATTCTTGACGTCTTTTCCGTATCTTGTCTAGGGCTTTGGGTACGGCTTCCCACCCCTTTCTTGTTTTTGCGGTTACGATTTCGAAAGCATCTGAGGCTGTTATTCGGGTGAGTTCTGCTCCTGTAGCTTCTCTGAGCAGGTATTGTGCGGCGCGTAGGACTTCACCGTTGAGTCGTGAATCCGCCATGTCTGCCAGGTGCACGATCAAAGCTTCTGCTGTTCGTGGTCCTATTGGTCCATGCTGCCAGCCCATATGCGAATCCATGATGTGAACCAAGTCGAGGGGGAAACCTCTGCGGATGAGTTCGGCTACTCCTAGTGTGAGGTGATCCAGGCGTTCGGCTATGGGGGCGCTGGCGTAGGTGCCATTATTTCGTTGAACGTATGTTAACGCTTTGAAAATGTCGTGGACGAGTACTCCAGCCAGGACTAGGTCTCGATCAACTTCTCCATTGTACACGTTTTCTATTGTGTCGCAAAGCGCCAACGCAATGTTCGCTGTTGAAATCATATGCTCGCGTAAGCCACCTGGGTAACTGTGATGATGAGATAAACCCGCAGGCGATGCTTCCAAAGGTATTCCCTTGTAGACGTTCCCTCCTATCTCTATTGTAGGGTTCTCCATCAAAGCAGCGACTTTCCTTCGAAGCGGCTCGTCAGCAATCTTGTTCAGCGTTTTTTTCAGTTGTGGATGCACTTTTTGGGTTCTCCTCTTGGCTGATTTGTTAGGATTCGCGTGTTATTTCTTGTTTGTGTTTCTTCCTTTCCTCGGTTGCTAGAACATGTGCCATGCGGATTGGCTCGGGCAATCTTTCTGATTTCGTGCAGTGCCTAACGATTTCGATGGCTCTTTCCAACGAAACCTTGTGCCCAATACTTACGTATACTGGCTGCTCGTCTTCGGTTCGTCTAAGCGCTGCGCCTATGACCTCGCCTTTATCCGTCAAGGGCGACCAGCCTTGCTTATTCATAAGTTGAACCTGTCCGCACAGGCGGCTCTTTGCCACTCCGATAGTTGGCTTGTCAAGAAGTAGTCCTAGGTGACTGGCGAATCCTAGCCGATAAGGGTGGGCTATTCCTTGGGCGTCAATGAGGAAGACATCTGGCTGGGTTTCCAACTTACTAATGGCTGCTCTTGCTGGTTTTACTTCTCTGAAGGATAAGAGTGTGGGAATGTATGGAAGACTCATCTTGACTTTGGCTTTTCTTGTTTCTACAGTTAACAGCGAGGCGTAGTCCAATACAGCAACTGCGCCGATCGCCCATTCTCCAGCATAAGCTACGTCAACTCCAGCTATGTAACACAGCTTTCCAGCAAGCGCGTCTTCCATGATGACCTGTTTTGACAGGCGTTTCTGTAGTTTGCGTGCTCGCTCAACCGAGAATCTACCACGAAGCATATTTTGCTGACTCTATTTCTATCTCTTAGTCCTCTTTTTGACGATTTTCTCAAGGTTTTCCATGCATTTCTCAAGCGAGCTACGTCGAGCTTCGATGGTTATGTCGCCTCGCGTGGTTTCTATGAGGTGTCTTGCTACATCGCTCTTTCGGCGCAATCCAGGAACAAGCATGTAGGCTTCATCCATAGCCATGAGTTCCACGTAGATGTCTTCCATCAAGTGCAAACAGTTTTCAGCCGTCTTAATGTCTTCTTTGCGCAACGAGTCTAGGGCTCTTCTCCTTAATTCTCCGATTACATCAGCAAGTCCTAGAACGTAAGCGATTGAAGGCACGCTTATTTCTTCTGAGCTTATGAAACGGTTCTCCTCAACCAGTGTCAGCAAAGTCTGAGCTTCAGAATACTCTTGAAAAGCTGCGTCAACCAGGCCTGAATATAGCATGTCAGGATAAGTCTCAGTCATGAAGCGGAGTTTAGTGAAAAGCCCGGTGGCTTCTTTCAGTAGTTTTTTGGCGTCTTTGAACCTCTGTTGATGCGTGAACAATATGGCTTGTTTAGAAAGCCTTGTGGCTCGCCGCATGTCTCGCTGAACTTCCCCATGGACCTTTTCACGCTTTTGCAGTTCACCCTGAATCTTGCCTAACAGGTTTTTCAACGACAAGGATTTGCAGCCGTCCAAATGGTTATTGGAGAACATCACGCTAGCCTAATAGGCTTTTCCAACCTGCTCAACAAGACCACGCGGCTTTCAAGAGCCTCATCGAGAATGTGGTAGCCTGTGTTTTCCGCTATTTCTTCAGCGAAGTTTCGAATCTCCTCATGGCTTGGCATATGGTCATAGTTCAAGCGAAGTCTTGAAAAGCCTACATGCATGTACGCTTTGGGTTCGATGTAGGTTGGATTCGCCTTTTCAATCAGCCTTGCGTAGAGTTCGGGATGTTTCATGTTGAGGTTGCGCGCCAGCGTCAGCCTAAGCACAGTTGGACACGTAAAACTAGGCAACAGGCTTAAGGTTTCGTTAAGTTTAGTCCAAGCTTGGGGGAATTGTGGACGACAGGTTTTGAGGAATGACAGTTCGTCGTAGGCGCAGAGTGAGACATACAGTTGCGTAGGTTCTTCGCTTAGTTTAGTCAGAGCTTCCGGAATGGTTCCGTTTGACACAAGGAACGTGGTGAATCCCCGTCTGTGGAACAAGAAAATCAACTCGCTTAGCCAGGGGTATAATGTGGGCTCTCCTGTAAGGCTTATGGCAACGTGTCCGGGTCTCATGCTTTCTCTCAATTTCCATGAGTCGGTTTTAGGATTGCCCTTATAGCCAGTTAGAATCTTCAGCTGCATGTTGATGCAGCCTTCCACTATTTCTTCAGGGTGATCCCATGCCGTGTTAGGGTCTTCCTTCCATCGCAGGTCGGGTTTGTCTCCGCTGTGTGCACGCCAGCAAAAGGCACAATGCATGTTACAGTAATGAACTGCTGGCGTCATTTGCAGGCATCTGTGCGTTTTTATGCCGTAGAACTTCTGTTTGTAGCACGGGCGTTTGTTGACTAGGGTTTCGTGTAGCCATCGACATCGTTTAACGGCTGAGTGTGAGCCGACCAAGTGATACTTCTGAGCTTTCAGCAGTCGTGCGAGTCTATCCGGGATTCTATTCGGCACACGTGTTCCCTTGATGGCTCTCTTCCATGTCAAGTAGCCATGCTCTTCCATTAAAACATGGCTGTTGCCGTCTGTTGAAGATTTATATGCAACTTAAGCCTTTCACGTCTCTAAAAACGTAAGGTAGACGTCAGCAATTCAGCAGTAGCTGCCATTGGAAACTTGGTGACGAGAAACTTTGAGTACAGAGAGAGAAGCCACAAAAGAAGCCAACATCAGAGCCGATGAGATTAAACAGGCTGGTATGAGGAAGCGGCTTTTGAGGTTTCAGACCGCCAGAGTCATCATGCAGGTTTTGTTGTTTTTCCTATTCAACGCGGTTTTCTTGGGTCTGGGTCCATGGCCAATACTCTTGCCTATCACTGGGTTGCTCGGTGTTCCTTCGAAGACTGTGGGCGAAGCGTTAGGCTCGCTGCAGTACATGTTGTATTTGTTGATTCCGCCGTGGCTCGCTCTTGCATCGATATTTGTAGCCTCTGTCCTAGTCGGTCGAGCCTTCTGCGCTTGGGCATGTCCGTTTGGTTTTGTGCAGGACATCTTTGAAGTTATGAGGAAGAGGCATGCAGTTGTTGCACCGCGTACCCACAATCAGATGATCAAGTTGAAGTATTTTGTTTTGGCTGCGACCTTGCTCATTTCAGGCGTTTTGGCTTTGTCTGTTGCGGCAGGTCTGGGAAAAGGTTATCAACAAGCGTTAGGAGTCTTCGCCGTCGCGCCTTTTAACGCAGTAAGTCCAGCGGACACGTTGTTTGCTGTGATTCCCAGAACGGTGTTGGATGTGCAATATGCTATTCCATTGTTGTTTGAGCCCGGCGCAGATGCTGCTGGCCTGATGATCAGCTCCTTGTCGTCTACTCAAGCTTTGTTTTGGGCTCGTTTGATCATTCTTGGATTGACGTTGGCTCTCGTCTTGTATGTTCCTCGAGGCTGGTGTCGATATTTCTGTCCTCAGGGCGCGTTTTCGGCTGTGCTTATGCGTTTCAGTTTCTTTGGTTTAAGACGTGACCCTGTGCGCTGTGGAAAAGACTGCCGCGACTGCATCAGAGCCTGTCCGATGCTTGTGCCAATATTGGATCAGCCGTGGGAGAAGTTTACGCATCCAGAATGCATAATGTGTCTTAGATGTGCCGATGCATGCTCAACAGCCGCGATAAAACCAAAGTTTCCATGAAAACGCTTATTTAAGGCGTCCCAAAGCATCTCTTTCATTATTCCAGTGGAGCATTTGAAAGGCTTCTTGCTCTGTCGTCCACACGCAATCAGCAACTTCGGATTTCTGCAGTTTGATCGGCTCCTTCGAATCTGCTTTCACCAAGTAGCTGGACACGATGTGTCTGATGCCTTTGAAAAAGTACTCGTAAGCGTGCACTTTGCCCAATATTTTGAAGTTTCTCAGACCTGTTTCCTCAGAGATTTCTCTTTGTAAGCCTTCGATTTCCGGTTCGCCGTTGCGCAAACCGCCTTTGAGCAGTCGCCAGCGGTAGCGACGGGATGAGTAGTCGATTTTCTTAAGGATTAGGACTTTCTTTGCGTTGTCAACTTCGTCGAAGATTATCCCTTGGACTTCTCTGCGTACCTTCAATGCTCTCTTCGCCCCGTTCTTCCTTGGTTACATGTGCGGTTTGCTTAGCTTGAGCTGTTAACTAAAAATTTATATTTTCGTGTTGAATAGGGTTGCGCTTGTCAATTTTAACATGTGGGAGGCGAATTCATCCATGGCAGGAATAAAGGAACTCCCGACTCCGAAATCACGATTCGAGCGCATTGGCGCGCACACTCATGTGAAAGGGCTGGGTCTGGATGAGAAGCTCAAGGCTGTTAAGGTCAAGGATGGCATGGTGGGTCAGGAGAAGGGGCGCGAGGGCGCAGGCTTGGTTGTGAAAATGATTAAAGACGGCAAGCTAAGCGGCAAAGCCATAATCTTGGCTGGGCCGCCGGGCACTGGCAAAACTGCCATCGCCGTGGCTGTGTCCAGAGAGCTGGGAGCCAATGTTCCGTTTATTCAGATGAGTGGAAGCGAGATTTACAGTAGTGAACGTAAGAAGACCGAGGTGTTGATTGAAGCTATACGAAAATGTATTGGCGTTGAGATTCATGAGATGCGCAAGGTGTACGAGGGCGAAGTGGTGAATGCTGACATCAAGACGGCTCCCCATCCCTACAACCCATATCAGAAAGTGCCTGAAAGCGTCAGGCTTACTTTGAAGACTGAGGAGGAAGAGAAAACGATTGAGGCTGGAGCTAGCATTGCGCAGCAGATCATTCAGGAGAACATTTCTGAAGGGCATGTGGTTCAGATAGACGCTGAATCTGGACGAGTGGCAAGTCTAGGCTTAAGCTTGGAGAGTACTAAGGGCAAGACTTATGATGTGGACACGAGGCAGAAGATTCCGCGTCCAAACGGGAAAGTTCTGAAAGAGAAAGAGTTTGTTTACACTTTGACCCTTGCCGACATGGATGAGATAAACGCTAGAAGCCGTGGTGGAGGCGGATTCTTCTCCATGTTCTTTGGTGCTGCTGAGAGTAAAGAGATCGATACAGAAATCCGCTCCGGCGTGGATCAACACGTTAAGGAGCTGGTTGACGAGGGCAAAGCGTTCATTCATCCCGGCGTGTTGTTCATAGACGACTCTCATCTGCTGGATTTGGAAGCGTTCAGTTTCTTGGGTAGAGCCATGGAAAGTGAACTTGTGCCCATAATCATACTTGCCACGAACAGGGGTATAGCTCGCATACGTGGGACAGATGTTGAAAGTCCCTTGGGCTTTCCTCTTGACCTGATAGACCGAGCTGTTATCATCGCAACTGAGGAATATGATCCTGACAGTATTCGTGAAATACTTCGTCTGAGGTCTGAGGAAGAGAAAGTCAAATTAGAGAAGGCGGCGCTCGAGAAGTTGACTGAAGTCGGCGCTAAAAGCAGCCTTCGCTATGCAGTGCAGCTTTTGAGTCTGGCGGCACAGAACGCTCGGTCTCTGGGACACGAGAAGGTTGCTGTAGGAGACGTAGAAAGAGTGGACACTTTGTTCATGGACATTGGAGAAGCAGCTGAACACCTGAGGAAATACGAAGACAAATTCATGAAACATTGAGACGCCAAAAAACTATGATAAGACTTTAATTCTTGACACTCGCGTATTTTTCTCTTGGGAGATAACACGGATGCCTAAGGAGAAGCGGAAGAGGGGCTTATTTGACCTTTTCGGCTTCGACGAGTCCAGTTCCATGTTTGAGCCCAAGTCGTTTTCTGGAGGCAGCTCAGGCTACTCCATTTCAGTGACTTATGAGAAGGGAAAACCAGTCGTGAAGGTGCAAACTCAAGGCGATGTTGATGTGGCTGAGCTTCGGCGAGATATTGAGCAGAAGTATCCTGGCGCCAAAATCGAGGGCTTGGAAAAGCAGCCTTTGATACGTGTTGTAGACGAGGAGCCTGAGGCGGCGAAGAAAGAGGAGCAAAAGGAAGTCAAGAAAGACAGGAAAAAGAGGAAGCAGCCCTTAATCCGAGTTGTTGAATGATTCTGAGCGTGTCGAAAAGGCTTCAGCCCGTAATTCTGAGTTGCGAAACGAGATTAAATGATAATCCGGTTTATACATTTATATTTGACCCTTCGAGAGTAAATAGAAGCATTGATTGTAATTACGTTTCTCAAGCTTGTGTTTGCTTTAAGGCTTAATTGTGAGGGGGAGCACTGTTACTGGCGGATCTGATATGAGTAGGAATAGGGGGGAGGAGAAAGCGGCTTATCGTCCGCCTGTTCCCATGCCAAGACGCCCAGAACGTCCAGAGGAGTTGGGTTGGCCATCTCCTACGCCTACGCCTATAACGGCGACTGAAGATGTGAGTAGGACTTTGAAGCAGATACTTGACCGTTTGGATGCGATCGAGAAGCGCTTGGAGAATATCGAGAAAACGTTGATGACGCGTCAAGCTATCTGATAATGAGAGTTGGTTTCTGCTTAGACTAGTGTTCGCCATGTTCTGATTCGGCGTCCAGTGATTGGTATGAGTTGATCGCATTCTGGGCATTTGTGGGTGTCTGTCACTTTGTATTGCGATATTGTGTAGTCGAAGCGTTGTATGAGCATGTTGCCACATTTTGGGCAGTAGGTGTTCTCGTATTTGTGGCCTTGAACGTTTCCGATATAGGGATAGCTGACGCCCTCTTTCTTGGCCATGTTGTAGGCTTTTTCTAGGGTTTCGATTTTGGTTGATGGGTTTGTGAACTTGTGGGCCGGGTTATACCGTGTAAAATGCAGTGGAGTTTCGCTGCCCACGTTTTTTAGGTGTTTCTTGATTATCCAGCGCAGGCATTCTTCGTCGTCGTTCACGTCGGTTACGACTAGGTTGACTATTTCGACGTGGAAGCCTATTTTCTTGGCTTCGTGTGCGTTGCGCCAGATTTTTTCTACGTCTGCTCCGCCGCAGTATTTTTGGTATGTTTCTTTGTCGCCTTTCACGTCAATCTTTAGTCCTGTCATGTTGGCTTCTTTGAGGAGCTTCAAGGCTTCTGGTGTCATGTATCCGTTGGAGACGTAGCAGGAGTAGAGTTTTTTTTGTTGTGCTAAGTTGAAAACGGGGAGAGCCCATTCTGTTAGCATTGTGGGTTCTTGGAAGCTGGCGCACAAGCCGTTGTCTTGTTGGTATATGGCTAGGTTCACGATTTTCTCTGGGTTGAAGTAGTGGCTGGATTTGGTTGGGTTGGGTTCAGTTTTTGAGAGGTGATGGTTTTGGCACCATAGGCAGTTGAAGTTGCAAGACCATGTTGAAAACGTAAGTGCAGTTGAGCCGGGCCAGTAGTGGAAGAAGGGTTTGATTTCGATCGGTCGGCTTTCGAGAGCGCTGAGGTCGCCGTAGACTAGAGTGAAGAGCGTGCCATCAAGGTTGATTCTTGTCTTGCACACGCCTCTGCTGTTTGGCTGGATTGTGCAGCGCCACTCGCATAGGCTGCATTTGACTTTGCTGCCTCTTTGTTTTTCGTAGAGCTGTGCCTCGTGAACTACGGGGAGGCGTAGTAGTTCGGAGAATTCTAGCTGTTGCTGCATTGTGTTCAGCTCTGCTCTCACTCTGTTCAGTGTGGGTGGTGTAACTGCTTCGCTTTGATTAGAATGCTTTCCGGTCTAAAAAAGTGTTTCAGGACTTGATACTTGTTTTTGATCGTCTCGCTGAGCTTGGAGGTGCGAAAAGGAATAATTGCTGTAGTGGGCATGTTACTCTGCAGGTGCGTTAGTTTGGATAAAGAAGGGCGTCGGATTCCGCCGAATCAGCGGGTGACATCGAGGTTTCCGGTTTTGCATGTTGGTCCGGTGCCCAAGTTTGATTCGAAAACGTGGGATTTTGTGGCTGAGGGTTTGGTGGTAAATCCAGTTCGGCTGAGTTACGATGCGTTTTTGAGGCTTCCAAGGGTTGTGCGTGTTAGCGATTTTCATTGTGTTACCGGATGGAGCCGCTTGGATAATACGTGGGAAGGCGTGCTGTTCAAGACTGTTGTCGATGTGGTCAAGCCGTTGCCTGAGGCTAGGTATGTTACTGTTGTGTGTGACGGCGATTACACTACGAGCCTGCCACTTGAGGAGCTGCTTGACTCGGATGTGTTGTTGGCTTATGGGTTTGAGGGTAAGCCTTTGGAGCCTGAGCATGGTGGACCGTTGCGCTTGGTTGTGCCTAAGAAGTATGCGTACAAGAGTGCGAAGTGGGTTAGGAAGTTGAGGTTTGCGAAGGATCAGGAGTTGGGGTTCTGGGAGAAGCGGGGGTACAGTAACTCGGCTGATCCGTGGAAGGAAGAAAGATACGGATAGATATGTCCGTACTGGGTGGGTGCGGCAGAAGAAATTTCAAAAGAAGAAGGCGCCATTCCCTTAAGGTCTTCTTCTACTGTTGTTGTGGGTTGTGTGCTTGGTAGTGTTGACTCGCGCTATTATTTCATCATCACGTATGTATCTGGCTGAGCCTGTATGGACATCGTCGTCAGAGTGTTCCCAGCGACATCAACGACCCGCATGTTGGGGGCAGGTTGGAACAGTTGTAGTTGAAAACGCAAGCGTAGACTGTTCGTCTGGGCGGTCTTGAATTTTCATGGGTTATTAACTTCCGCTTAGAACAAGTAATAACACCGAAAGGGGCTTTTCACCTTAGAAGTACTTGTCTGCACCGCGTGTACGTTGACTACTACTTCTATGTTGAGCTACAGGCTGTTGATATGCATGTCATCCGGCTATTTCTACACATAATCATCCGGAATGTTGGGCTGCGGTTTGAACTGTTGTAGTTGTACACGCTGAACTGTGCTGTACGACTTCTTTGTTTTGATTCGGTGCGTGTTGATGCCTAATTGCTCTTAGTGTCAACAAGAAGTGATGGTTGGCGGGTTTCTGTTTCAGATGCTATTAACTTCCGATTAGAAACAGCAATAACGCCGAGCTGGTTTCTGGCTTTCTGTCGTTGCTTCTTCTAGACATCTTGATGTGTGGCTAGGTAGGAGAGAGATAGGGGTTTAACTATCATATTTGGCTTAAGGCTGATGAGCATGCTATCGACCTCTTCCATGTAACCCCCACTGTTATGCTTTAAGCTGCTCATAAAATCACGAAAGTCTGCATAGTCTTTGTGGAGTGAAATCATTACTCCATTTCTTCCCATGCCATCAGCACTTGCCACAAATATCACCCGCGGTTCCTCGAACACGAGTTTCTTTGCCTTTTCTTGTTCATTTGGAGCAAGAGTTTCTTTGGCCTTGGTAATGGTGACTGCCATGATTTCGTATCCTAGCTTTGCGAAGTCAGGTATTGCTGTGAATTCCCGTATGACTCCTTCTTTGATAAGTGTATGCCTCATCCTTGTGATAGTGGGTTGTGAAGTCCTCAAGACCTTAGCCAGTTCGCGGTCACTTCTTTTTGAATCCTTCAACAACTCAGAAACGAGACGCCTCATCTTCTCTTTCATTCCAAAGCAGACTTCCTATGGCTAGACCCGATTTCACTACTACACGCACGCCTCCTAAGAAAGCTTTTCTCTCATGAGCGCAACGAATTTGGTCGGTTGGACAGAAATTCTACCCAGGTGAACGGTCCAAAACTTGCTTATCTTTAGTATGCCTATGTTGCTGCCTCTTGACTAATTCGATATATTCGTCTATGGTACTCGGATCCCAAGTTATTATTGAATTAAACACGCTTCTCCACCATCGGATTTCTTTCATGAGTTGAGAACGCAGAAAAAACAGAAAGGCGATTGTAGGCAGAATCAGCCCAAAGAGCGCATTCAATGGAAAGAACAAGATCTGCGTAGCCACCCAATATACCAGAACACTGAAAAAACTGTAAACTGCTACCAAGCTCATTAGAGTAATGCAAGACACTATCGTCTGTATCATCGGCAACCCCTTGAAAATGAAGAATGGAGTCTTACCTGTAGGGAGTGATAACAGCATTTTAGTTAACACACGATAGTCCAACGGCATTTGTGAGACAATGTCCTCCATGCCACCTTGCGTTGCCAAATTGATAATGACTCCACTAGAATGAATCATTCGTCGCTCTATTATTTCTTTCGGTAGAGATTCTATCCATTAAATGGGACTAAATTGTTACATTTGAGATATGAATGCTATCCCAATAGCCACATGCTGAATGTGAAATAGTACTCTGTTGGTCTCATGAGTCTTCTTCCGTCTTTCTTCGTTCATATATGATGCTAATTGAACACATAGTGCCCAAGATTCTAGGGTAGGAGAAAGAGCAGCTTTCACCACCGAAGAAAATTTCTCCTTAGCAAAGTATCTTCACCAGAAATAGAAAAAGAGAAAGGTCTGTTGCCACGAATTAAAAAAACGGGTTTATCATTGACCTTGTAATCTAAACTACTTGTGTTATAGGTTTAGGGGAGCAAATATGTACATTTGGTTTTTCATTTGTGCAGTGGGCGTGGTTGCCGTTATGCCGCTTTATTTCTTGTCAATCAAGCACTTGAGCCTTCAGGAAAAATATGGCAGAGAAAGGGGAATTACGATTGGTGAGATTTCCGGTGTCGTTTCAGGCTGGGGATTCTTCCTCTTCTGGTTTGGAATGTGGGTTTCACCTCAACCCAGGTTTACTTTCCCAGCTTTCCAGAATTTGTCAGTTCTAGTTCCAGCTATTGAAGTCTCAATTCCTATTTTTCACTTGGCAGTCTTTTTACCCCTTTTTACGGTTGGTGCTTGGCTTGGAATTGAAGGAGTTGCAAAGACAACATTGTACACAGCGGAAACACATCGACCAGACAAAATTGCGATTGAAGGCGTTTACTCCATTGTTAGACATCCACAGTATCTAGGAGGGTTGCTAGCACACGTAGGAACTTCCTTTCTATTGTCGGCTTGGTATTCTTTGCTGTCCACTCTTATGATGGCTGTAATCATTTACGTTGTCTCATGGAAAGAAGAGGAAGAGCTGATCAAGGAATTCGGCAAAGAATACGAAAATTATAAGAAGAAAGTGCCAATGCTAGTACCAAGACGAGGAAGACAATAAGAAGAGTTCAAGAAGATAATTGAATACGGTAACAAGCATAAACGAACCATCATTCTGTGTGCGCATAGAATTTCTATCGAACCAACGCGCGCTTAACTGCCTAGGAAACTCTTTTGGCTTGCTCATGACAACTATAAGGTGGCACGCTTGTGTTGGAATTAGAAGAGGAAACACAAATGGCTAAAGTTCGCATGTCTGAGATGACGAGGGTTGATATCCAGAAAGCCCTGGACAGAGGTTTCAGCACGGTTGTGTTCGCTGTGGGCTCAAATGAACAGCATGGTCCTCATCTACCTACCTGTACGGATTCGTTAATAGGTGATGTTTTGGCTAACAAAGTGGCTGGGAAACTTGGTAGGACTCTTCAAGCGCCTTCGATAAACGTG
>Ga0315309_1000204_pt1 | contig 36245 bp, 28 predicted proteins | sample TDP4_MG_FD_203080 | JGI IMG/M metagenome (GOLD analysis project Ga0315309, IMG submission 203080) | Freshwater sediment microbial communities from Lake Towuti, South Sulawesi, Indonesia - TDP4 | ecosystem: Environmental > Aquatic > Freshwater > Lake > Sediment | place: Indonesia: South Sulawesi...
CGATGCCGATCGTGTCGTATTTGTCGGCAAGTTGGGCTATCAAGACTTTGGTGCCTATTTCTTCGATTACCAAGTCGAGGTACAGGTCGCTAGCTATTGGGAAGATGTTGCCGTAGGGAAGCCTGACTACAGATCCATGCCTGCTGAACCGATACGTTCTGTCAAGAATGTCTAGAGCTTTCTTTGACTTCGCGCGGAGTGTTCTGTCTACGCCTGTCTTTGCGTATGTTAGTTTCTCAGGCTTCTTTCTAGGCATGAGATATTCACTCAAGTCACGATAAGATGCAGTCTTCTGTCTCGTGTTGCTCGTTTAATCTCCAACGCGATTCTGTCGCCCATGCTCGTAGTCTTGTTGTATTTGGCGTTGGCGTACTGTGAGCCTAAGCCCATGTGCACGTTGGTTCCTCCGCCGTGCCTCAACGCCACGTCTTGGGTTACCGGGATATGCATATAGGGTTCAGAGCCTTCTGGAACGTCGTATAGACCATAATCGATTGTCGTCTTAGCTTCAGAACCCAATGTCACATCTACCTTTACTGACGGATTGTGCTCATACTTTGAAACTTTATCCCATGTTATGAGAGTCTGCAGGCACCAAGCACCAATTATCCCAGGATGTAGGTGTTTTCTCATTGCCAGTAGGTAAGCGTCGGCGTAGCGATGCACATCCTTCAACAATGATTCGCGTAGGCTCATGACTAGGTGGGCTGAAACCTCGAATGAAGGCACTTTCTTGATTTTTTCTTGCACATCAATTGGTAAGCGTTTGACGCCGTCCAAGATTGTTTCACGTCGTTCATCTATGGACAGAAATTGATTGGCAAGGCATGTTCGCGCCTCTTCTAAAGTGACCTTGTAGAGTTTGGTATACCACTTGTCGACGTCTCCCCAATCGGCTTCAGCATCAAGCGGTGAGAAGAAGAAGTTGAAGTTGGCGTGTGGTCCTAAAACAATTTGTTCAACGCGGCCTCGTTCCAAACATTCCTTGTTCAAGTTTCCAATCTTCATTTCGCGTTCAACCTTCGCCTCCAAGTCGTTAGAATCCGCCGCAAAGATGAATTCACGCTCAAACGCTCGATGCGCGTGCTCAGCTTTCAGCAGTATGGGTTCGTCAATTGGCTCTTTGAACCGAATACCGTTGTTATGAACTTCATACTTGTAGGATTTTGGATATGGAATGTGGGCTTTCTCTGCGAACCAGTAATAGTCTTTCTCGATTTCGCCTCTGTTCTCCACTTTCAAGGCTAAGCGTGAACCCAAGATGGGGACGGGGTAATCGTTTTCAATGGCACTACAATACTCGTCTCCGCCTACATACACGGAGAACGCTCTGTTTGGAATCTGCAAGCATTCCAAGTCAACTAGCAGGTCGGCGTACTTGAGGATGTCTTTATACTCGTTCATTATTAGGATGGCACTTCGCCACTTTTTGTCGCTTTTCTTGATGTCTGACGGGTCATCGGTCACAATGAGGTCATTACGAACTTGGCTTGGCAGGTCTTCAACTGGTTTCCCAGGCTCACCTACCATCGGGTTTTGCAGGTAGATGCGCGCTCTTCCAGGAGTTGTGTAAATTATACTTCTCAAGCCAAAGTTTCTTTGCCCTTGCCAAGCATCTAGGGCTGAGTGAGAACCAAGATTGAGTCCAATCGGTTCCTTGTATGATTTGACTGTTTCCTGCATTTCTTCTCTTGCTATAACCATTCTAGATCACACGGCTCTGTAAACAAGAAGGAAGCGCATATAACAGTTATCGTTAGAATGTTTGAACATCTAAAAAGAGTTCCAACGTCTATATCTCGTATGAAAACTCTAGAATTTTCTGCCTGTTAACCGTTCATAGGCTTCAATATATTTCTTAGAAGTCGCAAGGGCAACGTGGTCTGGCAGCTTCGGAGCTGGAGGTTGCTTGTTCCAGCTGACCCCAAGTAAATAGTCGCGAACGTACTGCTTGTCGTAGCTGAACTGATCTTGTCCGATTTGGTACTTCTCCCTTGACCAAAACCTGCTTGAGTCAGGAGTTAAACATTCATCTATCAGCAGTAGCTCTTTTTTGCAGAAGCCAAACTCAAACTTGGTGTCAGCGATTATTATCCCCTTTGCCTCTGCTCTCTGAGAGGCCCTCTCATAAATCCTGAAACTTGCTTCCTCGATTTCAGCTGTGAGTGGTCTTCCGATTTTCTTGACGACGTCTTCTTTGGATATTTCAACGTCATGGCCTACGTCAGCCTTTGTTGTCGGCGTTAGAACTGGTCTTCTAAGTCTTTCCGCCTTTTCCAGACCTCTTGGCAAACTTGATGCCTTGCCTTGCCTGTAACTGTCTAGCAATGAGCCGTAGAGATAGCCTCGGACTACAAACTCTATTTTGATAGGTTTAGCTTTCTCAACCAAAACTGTGCGTGGATCAACGATGTCTATGACATGGTTGGCTATGATGTCTCCAGTTTGGCTGAACCAGAAGTTTGACAGGCGGTTTAAGGCTTCACCTTTGGATGGGATGCCGCTGGGCAGAACGATGTCGAAGGCTGAGATTCGGTCGGTCGAGACAATGAGCAGTCTCTTCCCTGAATCGTAGATATCTCGTACTTTGCCTCTTTTCAAGAATGGTAGCGGAAGGTTTGTTTCCATTACTATTTCATTTTGCATTAGGTGTCCTCTGTGTGCTCCATTTTCTCTAGATGCTCAATGCGCTCTATATGCTCGCGTTCTCGCTCGTGTTTTCCCTTCTTTCTCAAATCGGCATCAGCCTTTGCGACTACATCTTTCAGCTTATCCAAGTACTCAGTGACGTGTTTCTTGAGGGAGAGGTCAGACAGAGCTAGGATTTTGACAGCGGCAAGAGCGGCGTTCTCAGGCGTTGAAACCAAGCTCACTGCGATTCCTTGAGGCATCATCATTGATGAGAAAGCTTTGGGCAATCCGTGTTTTTCAAGGTCAGGTGGGCAAGCAATAACTGGGTGTTGAGAGATGCCTGCGACGACACCCGACAAAGCGTCTGACAAACCAGCCATCGTGATGTAAACAATTCTATTCTCAGACTGTTCGTAGCTTTTCAGGTCGTTCAGCAGTTTCTCCATGTTCCTGTGTGCCGAGCTAATTCTGTATTCACATTTCACTTGGAAGCTTGATTCGCGAAGAAAGTCTTCTACTCGGTGGGCAAATGGTAGGTCGCTCGCCGAGCCCACCAAGACAACGATTTTCTCTTTGGACATTTCGAATCTGTCTAGTCTTTGAGTGTTCGGTTATAAATCCATAGTGGTAATGATGAACGTAGTCTCAGAAAGGAAGCAGTATGCTAGTCTGGGGATTTCAATGAAAGAGCGGCTTCGTGAGCTATCAGTCTTCTGTCTTCAGCGAGACTTGTGGCGATTTTGTCAATCATTTCGTCCTCCTGAGCAAGCCTGCCAACCGTGTGAAGAGCACCTTTTGTTATTGCAGCGACGCACTCAGTTACTGCCAGACCGTAAGTCTCGCGACCGAACACATGCGGATTCGTGTTGACCACAATGGTGCTGATGCCTTCTTTTTTTATTATCTTTGAGACTGCCATAACGTCTCGAATAGCCCAGTCCTCATACTCTCGAACAGCTATGCCAACCGCATCGAATTTGCGAACCTCGCCTGTCTCCAAGCTTCTAGCCATTGGCACATTGGCGCTTCCATCTGTCATGATTATCATTACCGGTATGGTCGATGTGTCTCGCCTTCTTGCTTCCTTCAAGACCTCCCAAGCTTTCAGCATTCCGCTAGCCAATGGTGTAAACCCGCTGATCTTCAACCCTACTAATTTGCTTGCGACTACCCGGAGGTTAGTAATCGGGTGTTGCACGACCTCGGCGCCCGTGTCCTTGACAGCGACTATTCCAACCCGGTCTCTGGATCGATAGGCTTCTTTGTGTGAGTTCAGAATAGCCTTCTTCAAGGCTTCGATGTTCATTAACATGGATCCACTCAGGTCGATTACAAACATTACGGTCATGGGTGCTTTGTATAGCCTTAATTTCTCTCGAACATCTTCTAAGCTGATTTGAAGCGCAATCCCCAGAGGCTTTTCTCGTTCCTTCAATCTTTTGGCAGCTGCTCTGATAGTCGCCGGCAGATGGATGTCTCTGGGTTGGCCTTCTGGAAGCCTCCAGCTGTAAGGCCGACCTCGATGAAGTGTGGTCACCGTTTCTGCCCTCTTTCCAACATGGCTTCTTAACCTCTTCTTTTGAGGTCTTACGCTAGGAGAGAACTTGAAAGTCGCTAAGAACTTCTCTTTGAGTTTGGCAAATGCGGAGATGCCTTGGGTGGGTTGAGGCGGTCCGAGCGCTGAATTGACGGTTGGAATAGGCTCTTTGGTGAGGAGTACTGAAATTTCCCTTGTTGATTCTGCTGGTGTCGGCTGCGCACTCAGGGTTGGGTATGCTTTAGCGTCTTTCTTGAGTTCTTTTTCGTCAACCTTTGAGGTTTCACTTGTTTTGAACTTGCCTCCTTTGACGGCTCCATCCACCATCGGCGCGTTTTTTATCGCTTTTCTTAGCCTTTTTACCTTGCCAAAGATCACTCCACCTAATAATCGGTTGAGTCCAAAGAAGATTTGAGACATCCTCGAGCGGGCACTTTCATGCTTTCTTAGGCGTTCTTCTTCTTTCTCACTTGCATCGCCAGAGTGCCAAAACAAGCCTTTACCTTTAGCTTTTCTTTTGTCTGCCTCAGGTTGAGGGGGGCCAGTGTCTTCAAGGTATTTGATTTCTTTCGCCTTTGTCGTGAAGATTTGTCGTATTTCATCAGGCGTTGCGGGTTCAATGAATCCTCCTTCTCTTGTTCTATGGCTTAGAGCTAGCTCAGAAGCAACGAGAATATCGTTCATCGTGACTGTAGTTCTGTTTTCGAAGGCGGCTAGGGTTGCTGCTGCTTTGCTTACAACTATGTCAGGTCTCATGCCGTCGACTTTGAGATCCAGAGAAGCCTTGCATATGACTTCGAGAAGCTTGTCCGGCATTTCAACCTTGGGCAAAACCTGTCTTGCCTGAATTATTCTCCTTCTCAGTTCCTGCTGGAGCGACTCAAATTTCTCATTGAATTTCTCTGGGTCTGCTTCAAACTCTAAATTCCTTTTGACAACTTCCATCCTATCTTGAGCAGAAGAAATCCTGCCAACTGTCACAGACAGAGGAAATCTGTCGAGAAGCTGCGGTCTGAGTTCGCCTTCCTCTGGATTCATCGTGCCAATAAATATAAAACGTGATGGATGTCTAACCGAGATCCCCTCTCGTTCAACGACGTTCCAGCCTGTTGCAGCCGCGTCCAGCAGGTCATCGGCTATATGGTCTGGCAACAGGTTTATCTCGTCCACATAGAGAATGTTCTGATTAGCTTCAGCTAGGATGCCGGGCTCCAAGGCCTGCACGCCGAGTTTTATGGCTTTTTCAACATTTAGACTTCCTACGACTCTGTCTTCTGTTGCGCCCAAGGGCAGGTCAACTACAGTCATGTTGCGTTCTTCTGTAGGAAGGTTCTGGCCTTTGTGGTAGCGTTCGCTGCACAATGCACACATGTTAGAGGGGTCATCCGGGTTGCATTTGAAAGAACACACTGTGGACACTGCTATCCTTGGTAGGATGTCTGCCAGACCGCGTGCAACTGTGGTTTTTCCTGAGCCCTTCGGACCCCGAATCAAAACGCCACCTATCTTCGGGTTAATGGCGTTGATGATTATAGCCAGCCGTAGTTTGTCAAGGTTGACTATGGCTGAGAAGGGAAACATAGTACGCTTCTGCATTTGAGATTGGGCACCTAGGTAATGATGTTAGACTCGTTAGAGCAATTTAAACAAATCTGCAGAAACTAGTGTTTTCTCGGCTTGCAGACGACCTCGCAGTCGGTTTCTCCTTCATCGGACAAGACTAGTATTTAGACATCACTGTCTTGCTTTCTTGCGTTGCTGTTTTCTGAAGAGCTCCACAAGCTCTTCTATGGTCTTTGAAGTGTCCCATTGAACCGGTGAACCAAATACAGTTCTCCACCAGTGTATTGACCTCTCAAGTTCAATTCTGGCAAAAAATGTCACGAAAAGACCCAGCACGGTCAATATTACGGCGATGTTCAAAGGGAATCCGAATACAAGTGTTGCCGTAGGAATCAGCCAAAACATGAGGATCCCCACAAGAAACACAAAAATAGGCAACATCATGCCATGAAAGACTCCTTCAACAAGAGGAAGTTTTCTGGTGATGAGAAACGGCATCCTTGGAATCGGAATTTTCTTCAGCAGTTTGGCAAGTAAGCGATACCTGAGTGGCATTTCTGAATAAAGAGTCTTGAGGTCTTCATCTTGATCTGGCAATTCTGCTTTGGTCCTATGGCAAAAGCATATCGCACAGTCTTTAAATACCTTTTCGGATGGTCGACTGTCTTGTTGACTTCGTAAATTTTCTCTTAGGTTTTTGCTTCGAGATCACGCCGCAGCTACATATGCTCGCTCCAATCAGAATGGATGCAAGTGCATATGGAAGCAGATACGAATTGGGATAATCAGTGTCAGTTGTTTCGACTATTCTATATACAACTAACAAGAGGGGAGATGCTGGGTCAATCAGCCCAGGTGCACCCACTTGAATTCTGTAGGGTCCTGTATAGTTTGCCAGAATTCCTTCTTGGAACTGAGTTTGATACGGTATGCCCGTAGTTATGTTGCCATAAGGATCATAAACGTTAACGACTACTTCGTTCGGGTCGACGAATCTACCCCCTCCAGTTTTCTGTGCGACAAACTTTTCGCCTTTGGTCAGGTTAACGTTTGACACTTCTGGAACGTCTTTCACTCCTTCCGCGATTTTCTGAAGGTCTTCGTCTTCTGTTGTGACTGAGTTCCTAGAAATCGCGGAGAGAGTCAGCCCAACAAATAAGAGGATTAAGCCCGTGACAAACAGCCCAATCCTCATAATCTACTCTCCATTTGAATAGTCCATCTTCGACCTTTAAAGGGGTTATTCCTTCATGAATGTCTGTGACAGGTTTGTCGATGCATTTGAATTAAGAAACGTGGAGACGCCTTATATTGCGGATGTCCTATGTTGCGGAGCCGAATTCCTTCCATTTTGCTGTCCCGATCAAGTTACACGCTGCGTAGTGTCCGTTACCGTAGTCCGTCAGAGGCGGTTCCTTTTCTTTGCAAAGCGGGAACTCGGCGATGGGGCATCTTGTGTGGAATCTGCAGCCTGAGGGTGGATTCACAGGGCTTGGAATCTCGCCTTTTATCACTATGTCACTGCGTTTGACAAGTGGATCTGGAACTGGTACTGCAGAGATCAGCGCTTGTGTGTAAGGATGTAGTGGATCATAGACCAGTTTGTCGGTTGGTCCCTTCTCCATTATCTTGCCCAAATACATCACTGCGATTCTGTCGCACATGTGTCGAGCTAGAGCCAAGTCATGGGTGATGTATAGGAATGAGGCGCCTGTCTTCTCTACAAGCGTGGACATGAGGTTCAAGATCTCTGCCCGGATAGATACATCAAGCATTGACACAGGCTCATCTGCGACGATGAACTCGGGGTTCAGGACGAATGCTCTTCCTGTTGCAACTCTTTGTCGCTGTCCTCCGCTTAGTTCATGTGGATATCTGAAAGCAAATTCTTGAGGCGGCACAAGATCTACGTTTTCTAGGGTTTTGTAGACCTGTTCTTGCACATGTTTCTCATCATGGCCTAGTCCTTGAACTTGAAGTGGTTCCGATAAGATGTCGTTGATTGTCATTCTTGGGTTCAAGGATTCGTAGGGATCCTGAAAGACTATTTGCATTTTTTGGCGGAGGGGCTTTAACTCAGAGTCTGACAGTGCTGTTATGTTTTTTCCTTGGAATTCTATCTTTCCGCTGGTCGGATCAATAAGTCGGATCATTAGTCTGCCTGTGGTTGTTTTTCCGCTGCCGCTCTCGCCTGCCAGGCCAAAGATTTCGCCTTTCTTGATATCAAAGCTTATGTTATCAACTGCGCGGACATAAAGCTGCCTTCTAGAGATGATCGATGATAGAAATCCCATGTTGACTGGGAACCATTTCACTAGATTTTCGACTTTCAGAACAACGTCTTGTGTCACTGTCGTACTCTCCTTACGTTTTTGTTACAAGATAACAAGCTGCAAAGTGATCTTTCTCTATCTCATATAGCTCAGGCGCCTTTTCTTTGCACACTTTCATTGCGTATGGACATCTTGGATGGAATCTGCAGCCTGACGGGGGGTTTAAAAGGTCGGGGGGTTGTCCAGGGATCGAAGCCATTTTTGTCCTCGCAGCTCTGATGCTTGGAAAAGCCGCCATCAAACCCTGCGTGTATGGATGTAAGGGTTGCTTGAATATGCCGACTACGTTTCCATACTCAACTATTCTACCAGCATACATTATTGCCGTCTTTTCGCATGTTTCAGCGATTATGGATAAATCATGCGTGATCAATATCATGGCAAGGTTAAGTTTGGTCTTCAGCTCGCGCAGTAGTCTGAGTACTTGTGCCTGCACAATGACATCTAACGCGGTTCCGGGTTCATCTGCTATTAAGAGGGCGGGGTTACAGGCAATCGACATGGCAATTAGCACTCGTTGTCTCATTCCGCCGCTGAACTCGTGGGGATGATGACTTGCTCTTGAAGGGTCTATTCCAACCATTTGCAGGAGTTTTCGAGTTCTCTCGTCAGCTTCCTTTCTGGAAACTTCTGGCTCGTGGGTTACGATGGCTTCCACTATTTGGTCCCCAACTTTGAAGACCGGGTTCAAGGCATTCATTGCCCCTTGAAAAACAATCGCCATCCTTTTCCATCTTACGTTCTTTCTCATTTCGTTTTCTGCGAGGTCTACAAGGTCTGTGTTGTCAAAGAGCACTTTGCCCTCGATTATTTTGCCAGCACGCGGAAGTAGCCTCAAAAGGGACAAGGCCACCGTGGTCTTGCCACATCCGGATTCGCCTGCAAGGCCTAAAGCTTCTCCCTTTTCAACTTGGAAGCTTACACCTTCAACGGCTCTCACTGCGCCTCTCAGCGTTGTGTAATATGTTTTGAGATCTTGCACATCTAATAGAGGCATTGTGACGCCTTCCAATCTCCCGGGCTATTTGTGAAGGAATCGTATTGATAAGCAGAACGGAGAATATAAGGTTTTTTTGAATAGAAAAGTTCCCCGGCTTCTTGCATTTCAAGAGAATCACTCGTTCTGAATATCAACTGTCTCTTGTAGGCTCCCTTAACGCTTGAGCTCGTATTGAAGTTCCATTGTTCCCAGATATGTCGGTGTTGTAAGCGAGATACGGAAATTGAGTCGCCATTGTATATCTTGCTGTCTGCTTGGATTCTCGTAGTAGTCGTTGAAAGCCTTCGCGGTTTCATCCTTGGCAATAATGCTCATTGAGAAACTATCTGCTGAATATGGAGTTACCCGTATCGGTTCGGCTGGAGAGATGTAGCCGTCGGGTAGTTGCCAGAGATTTGTCTCAATTGTTTGATAAGGGCTTCCTCCACGTGGTCCTCCAGGCGAGATTCTGATAGTGTGGTTTTCTCCCTCGTAGTAGACTGTTGCAGCTACGCCATTAAGCAGCAACTCACCGTAGTCGGTTGGATTGCTGACCTTCAGCTTCATAGTTACATTCAGATTTTCCTGCGTTGTCTCAAAGCTGATATTGTTCAGTTCCAGTTTGAAGTTGGTTAAAGCATTGAAGAATCGCACATATCTTGCCGTGGCGTCAGCAAGGGAAATCGACGAAACGATTACCACGACTAGAAGAACAATGCTAATCATCTGCGGTCTTGATAGTTTCAGATTCTTTCACCTTAGGTCAAGCCAAAATATATTAACCTGTGTTTCTACCTTTCGCTTGATTATGATGTTGAGGCTGGAGCTCAGAGACGTCGCCGCAACTATAGGCTGGTCTGTTGTGCTCGCTTCTATTGTTCTGCAGGCGTTGTATGTAAGAGCTTCAGTAGCCGAGTTTGAGATTGTTCTCCTGTTTTTTGGCAGTGTGATCGTGGGCACAGTGTTAGCAGACTTAGAAAAGCTGATCATAGGTTGCGTTGCGGCCATTGCTTTGTCTCTTGTTATCATGTATGTCTGTCTGAATCTTCCTGTCATCTTGCATCTGGCAGTGGCAGCTGAGGCCTTGGGCGAAGGAGCAATTGTCATGATTTTCAGAGGCATTTTCCCTATTCCGATCGTTGCCATTTTGTTTGGCGGACTCCTAGGCAGCTATATTGGAGAAAGACTGCATTTTCGTTAGCGTCTTTGCCTCAACTTCGGGTTAAGTATTTCGTCAAGTGCGTATCCAATTAGGATGAAGGAGAGAGACACGAGAGCAATAGATATTCCTGGGGGTACTATCCACCACCAGTATTGGCCGCCTTGGTATTGCTGTGCATCGTAGAGTGTTCTTCCCCAAGATGCTTGATTTGGATCAAAGAGCCCTAGCCAGCTTAGAGCTGCCTCTGATAGTATGGCGCTTGGAACGTTTAGTGCAAGTGATACATAGACTAGGTTCATGACGTTTGGCAAAACGTGTCTAGATATGATGTGCCATTTGCCTGCTCCCACTGCTCTGGCAGCCTCCACAAAAGGTCTTTCCCTCAGGCTGAGAGTCTGAGACCTGACCATTCTTGCGAAGCCCATCCATCCTAAGACACCGATTACCATGATTAGGTTCCAAAGTGAAGGTCCTAGCACAGCGATCAGAACCAGCAGAAGTGGCAGACCAGGCAGGACGAGAAGTGCATCTGTGAATCGCATGAGGATTTCGTCTACTACTCTGCCTAGGTAGCCGGCAATCAAACCGACGAACAGTCCGACGACCACGGATAGTACAGCGGATAAGATTCCAATGAAGAGCGAGATGCGTGCTCCATAGACTAGTTGTGCGAACAGGTCTCTTCCACGCTGGTCTGTGCCCAGAACGCCGTATGCGTTTCCATAGAGCCTTAAGCTCAAGTCGTCTACGTTTACTGTTATGTCTCTGTCGATTGTCCTTAGACTTTGGTCTGTGAATATTACTTCGAAACCGAATTCGTATTCTCCTGGAGTTGGAAAAACTGACTTTGCCGCTTTCAGTCCAATTACCCCCGAGATCTTTTGAACTCGGGTGACCATGCTCGATTCATATGAGTCAATGCTATTAGCGGGAACTAGCCAGTTATCCGTCGAATTCGCTATTTTTTGTGATGTCCAAAGGTAGAACCTATCGAATTCCGCCTCGCCTATTCGAAGTGCGCCGCTTGCGTTAGCAACAAACACGCGGGTTTCGACACCTACGTCCTCGGCTCCGTTGACCAGGACTGTCACCTCAGCACTGAACCTTTCTGGCGGTGATTTAGATCGATAATTGAAGTTGTTTATTAGAGCAACATAGATTATTCCTGCGGGAGTTCTTGATTTTGTTCGGTGGAATGCTATTTCTGCTGATCCCGGGCCTGATCCCCCATATTCAACTGGTCTTCCTATGGTCGAGTACTTTAGGGTGACGTTGCTCAAAGAAGGATAATCAGTTGTCACTGTAAGGTTCCAATCAGCATTGCTACCAAAAAGTGAGTCAGCCGATTTGAAGTGTGGGTCTTTCACCGGGTACATATCTTCGGCTACGTTTTCGCCACCGGGCAGATACTTGAACCATACAGGCTGAGTGTAGTCAGCGGATACAAAGTTGTCAAAGGTAGGGTCATTCGGGGTCAGAAGTGGCGCCGCTACCGCCAAGAATGTGAAGAAGACCAAGATTCCTATGCCAAACATTCCTCGCTTGCTTCGACCGAAGACATTAAGAAAATTCCTGAATCTTTTGATTGTGAACGCGAATCTGGAGCTGTAGGTTGGGGGTTGGGAAGTCGTTGTTATCACCCGTATTTGATTCGCGGATCTACAATGCCATACAGAAGGTCAGCTATGAAATTAGCCGCAATCACGCATAAAGCTATCAAGTAGAAGATCGATTGCAGGACTGGATAATCGTTAAATGATATTGCTGCCCAAGTCCATTGTCCAAGTCCAGGGTATGTAAACACCTGCTCCGTTATTATTGCCCCACTTAGTATGAAGCCAAACGTGAGAGCCACGCTAGTGATCAGCGGCAGTGAAGCGTTCTTCAAGGCATGTTTGAACAAGATGGCTCTTTCTCCCAAGCCCTTTGCCTTCGCAGTCAGTATATAGTCTTCTGAGAGGGTCTCAAGCATTGTAGCTCTTGTCAAGAGCGCGTATCCGCCGTAGCTGAAGAGAGTTAGTGTTAAGGCTGGAAGGAAAAGATGTAGCAGCCGACCTTGGATTTCTATCAAGCTTGGTAAGGCGATCTGGACGCCTAAGAGGTCGCCTAGAATGATCTTTGGAGGCAAGCCGCCAGTGGATTGATAGATTATGGCCCACTGTGGTGGATACGTGTTGGCGTTCGGGAACCAGCGCAGATCGAAGTAAAACACTAGGAGGAGAACCATACCTATCCAGAAGGATGGAAGCGAATAAGTTGTGAGTGAACCGAGTACCGAAAGATTATCGAATATTCCTCCTCTTTTGTGTGCTGCTATTACTCCTAGCGTGACACCTATCACGATTGCAAGTATTTCGGCGGTTCCCATTAGAACAAATGTGTTGAATAGGCGGTCTCCTACTTCTTTTATTATGTAGTCGCCGGTGCGGTAGGAAGCGCCGAAATTGAAGGTGAGCATGTTGATGAGGTACAGTCCGAATCTTTCGGTAACACTTTTGTCCAAGCCGAACCTTCGTATGATGTCGTTTCTCATTTCTTCATTCCTGATTCTGTTTGAGCCTGCAAACACCTGTATTGGGTCGCCTGGCATTAACTGGAATATTATGAAATTCAACGTAAGGACGAAGAAGATGAGGAAAACGGAGAACAAACTTCTCTTTAATATGAAGGTTCTAAGTCCCATGTTTTTTCACCTTTCTGTCTCTGGACTTTGCATTATGCAGAGTGATGTTCGGAGATATTTTAAGTTTCGTGTATCGTCTTTGTTTGTGATTGTGCTCTCGGTAAGTTTCTTCTAGAACTAGAAGACTAAAAAGCCTTAAATTCTCCTTCATTTCTATGTCTTATTGCCGACAAAAGAGAAAGGAGAAGGAAAAAGTCATGAACATGCAAATTAAGTCTATAGCTTTGTTTCTAGTGTTTGCTTCATTGACAGCAATGGCTCTGGGTGTAATACCTATGGCTATGGCTGGAGGACCTGTGACTGGCAACTTGCTGATTAGGATATACTATGCCCCTGATCAGGAAGAGGCTGCTTTGGCTGCGGGAGACATTGACATAAATGATTGGCCTTTGACGTTCTCGTTCATTAATACTCACGCAACCGATCCGACTATCACGATGAACGAGTACGCTGAAATCGGCGAGATGGAGTTTGACATAAACAATCAATTGTGGCCGACTGGTCCAATCACGTCGCCTCGCTCTGGGGCGAAGAACGATTTCTTCAATCCGGCGGGGGTGCGCGACATTGCAGCTTGGCACTTCAGGCGTGCTTTAGCTCATTTGACAAACAAGGACAAGTACGTAACCGTTTACTTGGGTGGTTACGGTTACATTTTGCGTACAATGGTGCCTATTCCTGCGCTGGAGGGCTTCACAGAGTTTTCAACGCTGGAGGATGAAGCTGCCGTGGCTGATGCAGGTCCGGGTGGATACCTCTACCCGTATGATCGTGCTGCAGCGATTGCTGAGTTCGAGTTGGGCGGCTTCAGAGACTACGAAGTACCTGGTGATGGTATCAGAGAATGGAGAGATCCTGGCGCTGACAAAATCTATGGCACCGGTGACGACGGTCCAATTGAAGAACTGCCCAACATGAAGTTCTGGATTCGACTAGACGATCCACAGCGAAGGTCAGCTGGAGAAGATCTGTTTGATGAGATGACTCTTTACTGTGGAATACCTGTTGCTGCATCTCCAGGAGCTAATGGACTTGATAAGAGAATAGCTGAGAGGTCAACCTGCTTCAACAATGTCATGGTGTACTTCGACTACAACATTTACACTGGCGGTTGGTCCATGACTGCGGATCCAGACTGGCTATTCGATTTCGGGCATTCCAGTATGGGACAATACTCTTGGTGCAACAACTACGCAGGCTTCAAGAACACCGAGTATGACTATTGGGCTGAGAAAGTCAAGTATCCATTGACCTTGGCGGATGTCCGACCTGCTGCGATTGAAGCCCAATATGTTATGGCTAAATACATTCCAATCATTCATCTGTGGTCTGCGAAAGGTATCAAAGCCTACAGGACTGGTTGGGATGGTGTCGTCAACTATGCGGGCTTTGGAACAGACAACGGTTACAGCTTCCAGTTGATGAACTGGGTCGATGGACCCGGAACCAGCAGAACCGGACCCCCCAACACTATTGTGTACGGCTTCAAGAGTGACATTTCTGCGCTTCACGTGCTCACGTCAGAGTGGCTGTGGGATTGGAACGTCCTGCTCTTGATCTACGACAGTTTGATCGCTAGGAACCCATACAACCTGCCTGACGAGGTAGGCGGCGTGGCAACAAGCTGGAGTGCAACAAACAGCTATCCTGGTTGGGAAGGCAAGACAGTGTGTACGTACACAGTGAGAACCGATGCCTTGTTCCACGATGGATCGCCTGTGAAACCAGCAGATGTGGCATACAGCATTTTGTGTGTTAAAGCTGCGGGCTCAGGCAACGCATGGAACTACCCAACCGTAATGGATGTCAGCAAGGTTGAGATTCAGGGACAGACAGTCAGAGTCTACTTTGGTGTTGCAAGCGCTTTTGCAGTGCACTGGGCAGGTTTCCTGCCTATAATCAACAAGGACCTGTGGGACGATGCGATCGGTGCTGGAACAGCAGCAGGCTACACAGGCTTCATTCCAGACGATTTGGATGGATTCTACTTGCCTGGAACATATGCTAGTCCAGCTGCGATACGAGCGTATCACCCATGGGAAAGCACTGCTGCAGGCGACCCCGCAAAGAATGACCTGTCAGAGGACGGCGGCGGGGCCTGGAAGTTTGTGTCATACACTACGGGCAACAACGTTGCTTTGTCAGCGTTCTCGCAAGCGTACTCAACCATTGAATGGCCAGGCGCATCACCTATAACTCTCGCCAACTTCATTCCCAAGGCATTCAACAGAATTGGCAACGTGAACTATCCTGGTGGATACGGCGATAATGCGGGATGGTACACGACTGACAGGAAGATCGATATTTGGGACCTGTTAAAGATCCTTAGATCGCTTCCGTCCTTAGCTACCCAGCTGCCATGGGGTACTGGCAAGAGGCAGTACAACCCAGATTGCGACACCAACAAAGACGCTAAAGTCAATGTCATCGATTTGGCAACGGCTTGCGTGAGCTATTACAAGAAGCAAGGATAAGAATGAGGTGATTAGAGTGAGAGGCAAACCTAAGATTTGGACGTTCGCAACGATCTGCATTGCGATGCTCGCTGTTTCCATGGTGAGTGTTCAAAAGGCATACGCAGAGAATACGATCGCCATCACACCTAATGTTGTGGGACCGTTGGAACCAGGCGACAGCTTCCATGTAGACCTAGTGCTCGATGAGTCCTGGCTGGTCCGGGCTTGGGAGCTTACGGTAAGCTGGGATCCGAGGATCCTTCGATTGAATGCGATGACACCTATTGTTGAAGGCCCATTCCTAAAAAAGAATGGCGACCCAACTCTCTTCGTCTACGCTATTGGCATAGCAGGCTCAGTGACAGGTTGCAACATAATTACAGCGGATAAGGCGGTTGATGGCGGTGGAGTTCTGGCCACGGTTTACTTTGATGTCCTGGCCGGTGGAAGCACAGACATAGGCCTTGCTGGGACAATGGTGGACCTAGACTTCAATGACATGTATCCCACACTTGTTGGTGGAAAGTTCATAAGTGCATTTCCAATGATTGCCCTGACATGGTATATACCAACCGCTGTGGAATCACCACCGCAGGACTCTGCAGAGGTAATGGGTTACGGCTACTACACTACAACAGACCCTGACGGTGACATGGACTATCTCGACCTTCCGCCAACGATCCGGGTCAAACCTGTTTTGGCAATTGACGATGAGGGTGCCCCAGAAAACGTTGTCAATGTTGAGGGTGGTACAATGTTCTTCGGTGACGAGATAATCTTCGATGCGTCAGCAACCTACGATTACGACGACGAGGGCAACCTTGTTGAGCTCGACCCAGATAACTTCAGGTGGATCATTAGAGCAGGTGGCCAAAACACTATCACGTACAGAGGCAAGGTCTATGACTCGCGGTACGAGTCCGGTGTTGAACTGGACTACGGACCAGTCATAAGCTATGTGTTCCCTGGTGCTCTTCCGTCAATGTATACATTGTACGGTGCGGTGCATCTTGGCTGGTTTGACCTGACGTTGGAGGTCACGGACTCTGACAACAATGTGGCTACATACCACACTTGGATTAGAATCTTCAGAATATGCCCTGCTAGGACTGTGATGCTACACATTAAAAACCCCACGCATTCATTGTCCGAAGACGGCAACACCATCACTTTCGGCGGCAAGATGCAGAACCGAGGCGGCGCAAGCGACTTCCCATATGACGCGTTGTCAGTGTACCTAGAGCTCGCCAGAATGGTTCACGGAAACTTCTGGGGAAGAATGCAATTCGACGTCGAGGATGCAACAGGCCGTGTCGTTGGCACAGCATACTCTGACGCCATATGGTTCGGAGCAACAGAAACCCCAATAGATCACATGCACGCAACGTGGACAATCCCACCGGATGTTGGACCAGGAGTATACACTGTCAGAGCTAGAGGATACTTCTGCGCTTCAGGAGTAACGTTCAGCTTTCCCGCAAGAGGAACTGAATTAAAGACCTTAACCATCGTGCCATAAGATCGAACCGAAAGCAACATCTCTCCCCCTCTTTTTTTGTTTACATATCTACAGTGAAAAGGACAATGACCGTAATTGAGAAGAATATTCACTATGAATCATAGAAAGAGTATTTCGTTGATTTTGCTAGTTCTGTTGATGGAAAGTGTTGTGTTCGTATCTACTTCAAATGCTTTTACGGCTCCGTTGATCTGGTCTGGTGAGATTCTCATCGCAGTTGATCCATCTTTCAGTTATGAGGAGGATAAGGGGAAAATCATTACCATCTATTTTACGCCGTGTGACGAATTCCCCTCTGCTATCTCTACACAAAACAGAAATATCTGGGTTGCATGGCAATCAGAGTATCCTCGTGAGTCTGAGACTTACGAAAGAATCGAGGTATTCTACAGAGTTTACTCGGGATACTGGACTAACGCAACTCAGCTGACGAACAGCCCAGGCAAAAACAATAGAGCTCCTGCTTTGCTTCAGACCTCTGACGGCACCATCTGGGTTTTCTGGGTTTCTGACAGAATGGGAAACGATGATATATTCTATAAGACTACGTCCAATTATGGCATATCATGGTCAGCTGACACACAGTTGACCACTGACCTAAGCCCAGACGCGAGTCCAACTGCTGCACAGACAAGTGATGGAAATGTGTGGCTCGTTTGGTCGAGAAAGCTCAACTCAACAACAGAGCAAATCATCTACAAGACTTTCAACGGCGCCGCGTGGTCAGCTGAAAGTCAGTTAACTACGACTGCCAATTCCATAAACCAGTTGCCCTCAATCGTTCAAGCCCACGATGGGAAAATATGGGTTTTCTGGAGTCGAAATATGACGACGACATACCAGATCTTCTACAAAACTTTCAATGGCACGATGTGGTCAGATGCGGCTCAGATTACATCTGACGACAGGTACAACTTGGATCCAGCGGCTTTGGTTGAGAGAGACGGGACGATTTGGGTTTTCTGGCAATCTAGGACCCAGCAATCCACGTATGATCTTTATTATAAGACTTCAGCGAACAACGGTACAACGTGGTCCTCTAGCGCTCAGTTTACTACGGATCTGGATGATGATTGGCACCCCACAGCCACGCAGACTCAAGGCAAAGGCATATGGGTGATTTGGGCATCGACGAGAGACGATCCGAATGACAATCCTAATCAAGACCTTTATGCCCGTGTCACTGTGCTTGGTGACATAGATCACAGTGGCGTGATAGACATGACGGATTTGGGCATTATTTCGAAGGCTTTAGGAACCAATCCGTACAGCTGGCCTCATGGGACAGGCTGGAATCAGTGGAACCCAGTGTGCGACTTGAACCTTGACAATAAAGTCAACGTTATAGATTTGAGTACAGCTGCTTTGAGCTTTGGACAGAGTGCTTGACTCTTCATAGAACACTTGGAGCAGTAGTTTGTGGTTTTCTGCAATGTGGTTTGGGTGCTGCTGGTGTGGGTTACAAGGGTAAACAGAAGCCTTAAATCCTTTCGTTCATTATACTGCACGCAGCTTTACATGTAGAAAATCTTCAAGGGGTGTAGATCGTGAATCCCAAGGCCTTCTTTGTGTTGTCGTTGATGGTTTTGACTGTGTTTAACTTGATGTCAATTGACGTGAGCAGAGAGGATACATTGCCGGCGGTTTATGTTTTTGATCCCGTCACGCAGTCAGGGGTTACTCGCGCTGGCGTTGGCGAAAATTTCACAGTAGACGTGAGAGTTAGGGATGTCCAGCACATGATGGCTTTCGAGTTCTATATGGAATGGAATGACACTTTGTTGCAATTCATTCGTGCGACTGAAGGACCGTTTCTTAACTCAACTAACACGTATCAGAGCATTTATCAGGCAGTCACCCCGGGCTCTGAGGGCTTCCCTTATTCTAACAAAGTCTATGTCGTAGATTCAATCATCGCTGCGACGGAGTCCAGCTCTCCTAGTGGAAGTGGGACCTTGGCAAGAGTTACATTCAAAGTGTTGGTCGAAGGAAGTGGGATACTTGACCTTCAAGACTCCATACTTGTTAGATACTCGCCCTACGCCCCCCCTCCAACGATTGACCATACGTCTGAGGATGGTTATTTTACTACTGCTTCACTCCCAAGAGTTGTTGTTGAGCCCGCAGAAGTCGTTGGCACGTTGCCGGGCGAGAGCTTCAGTGTCAATATCACCGCTCTCGATGTTTTGAATGTCTACAATTGGACTGTGGCGATGAAATGGAGAGAGATTGATTTGTTGAATGCTACTGAAATTGTCGAAGGGTCTTTCCTCAGTGAGGCGGGTGCAACTGATTTCAAAAGTGCAATTTATCAGGATAATGGTGTCCTTTATATTAACAATACGTTGACCGGTGCTCCTCTGGACGGTGTCTCGGGCAGCGGCACGTTGGCAGATATTACGTTTATTGCGGAAATCAGAGGCAAGACAGACCTTGAATTATTGGCTGTTAAATTGTATAAGCAAGATGGGTCGATTTCACCGGTTGCTGTTGAAAGCGGCTCTTTCTCTAACACGTTGCGTGATGTATCCATTACTGAGGCGATGCTTTCTGCTGACTCAGTAACTCAAGGGCAGAAGGTTAACATTACGGTGACTGTCAAGAACAATGGATGGGAAAATGAGACGTTCACGGTTAGAGTTGATTTTGATGGTCAAGCTGTTGAACCAGCCAAGAAGGTTAATAAACTCGTTCCAAACGCAACGCAGACTTTGATCTTCCATTGGGACACTTCAAATGTTGAGCCAAAGGAGTATACTCTGAAAGCCCTTATTGTGGAGACGATTCCAGGTGAAACTGCTGAGGATAGGGCGGACAACACACGTACAATTGGCACGGTCAGAGTGTCAAGTGGAAGTTTCGACTTCAATCTGTTGTTGATAGGTGGAGCCATAGCAGCTGTAGTTGTTGTTGCGTTGGCGTTCTTTTTTGTCAAGAAAAGAAAGTGAAGCTTGATTTTTTCCTTTTACTTCGTTTTCTTGGCTACTGCATCATACGTTTGTTATGCTGCTCTTGATACTTGAAGTGGCTCTGTTTGGATTGCTGACTAAGCAGGGCGTAAACGGTCAGTGCAGTTGGAGTCTTGGTGCTCAAGAAGAAGCCCTATTTTTGTTCTAGAAGTGTGAATGAAGAAAGGTTCAAATATGCTATGTTTATTGATAAGTTGTTGTTTACAGAGGGAGGAAAGGTGCGGACTAAACGTACTGTATCCACGTTATTAATCATGCTTTTGCTCTCGTACACGGCAACCGCTCTAATGGGCACGTTTCTGCTTCAAAAAGCAACGGCTGATGAGCCTACTATTACCATGTGGGTCACACCGCCCACCAGGGTTTTCGAAAAGGGCAGCACTTTCAATATCACCATTTGGCTAAATGACACTGCTGACCCGGAAGGGCCGTGGGGCGTTATGGACTGGGCGCTCACTCTAGACTTCGACACCTCAGTCATTGACTACATCGGAGCAACGGAGGGACCTTACCTAAAAAAATACGCAACCAGCACGACTTTCGTAGCTCCCAGCGCTCATTCCATCCCAGTGCACTTGGCCTGCTTAATCGTCACTGGAGAACCAGCTGCAGGTCCAGGAAACTTGACAACAGTCACATTTCAAGTTGTAGGCAACGGAAAAAGTGTTATTGACTTGAAAGAGACTGAACTCATAGATGTGGATGACCTTCCAATGCTAGCTTCATCAGTGGACGGCACGTTCTACACCACATATCCAAGAGCGTTTTTCTACTATTCGCCAGGTCCGAAGACAGCCGGTACGCCCGATGGATACCCGAAATATCTCAGCCGCGACCCATTGGTGGGAGAAACCATCACTTTCAATGCTTCGGCCTTCATGCAAGGTCAGAGCTATATGGGAAGCTATGACCCGGACGGCACGCTTGAAAACTATGAGTGGGATTTCAAAGACGGCGACAAAGCCTCAGGCGATCCAGTTGTCACGCATAGTTATGGAGTTTATAGACAAGAGGGATACACCGTAAACCTGACCGTTACCGACAATGAGGGAAAGAAGAGCTGGTATGCAATAAAGGTAACACCGATCAAGCGGGATGTGGCAGTTTCCAGCATACAGGTTGATCCAGCGATAGCGAGCCCAGGCGAAGAAGTCTTTGTCCAAGTGAATATAACTAATCATGGATCAGGATCAGAGTACGTCAACGTCACATTGTATCACAACAGCACTTTAATATGGTACAACCAGAGCGCAGGTAAATCTGCTTATTGTTCAGCAATCGAGTGGGAAATCGATCCTAAGACTGGCTCGCCGACAAAAGTCGACTTTGTGGCGGGTGAAAGCATGCTTTTGAATTACACTTGGACAACAACAGGTGTGCCATCAGGGAATTACACGATATGGGCTAACATAAGTCAGACTGAGCCGGACGGTCAGCACTTTCTAAGAGACGTTTATCTTAAAGAATTGGACCTAAACCCTGCAAACAATAATCTCACATGGGGAAACAAAGTCTGGATCAAAGAGCTGCCCAACATTAAAGTGGCCGAAATCAATTTGTCACCTACACTGAAATCCCCGAACATAGTTCAGTATGGCATCATTGAAGTGGTAATAAGAGTCAAAGTTGCGAACACCGGAGATTTTAACGAGACCTTCTTCTTGATGCTTCACCAAGATACAGATCTCCTCATGAACTGGACAGATCAGTTCCTACAAGCGAAGACATCCATGTTTTTCGAGTATCAATGGAATACCGAGACCTTGCCCAGAGGTCAATACAACCTAATAGCTCAAGCAAGCAACGTAACAGATGAAGTTGTAAACCACAGAACCGGTGACAACAAGCTAACACTCCAAACTATTATAACAAGTGCTCCAGTAGCCACATTCACTTATTCACCAGCTAAACCTCTCGTCGGAGACAAAATCAGTGTTGACGCCTCAGCCAGTTACGCAGCACCAAGCTGGTCCATCAGTACATATACTTGGCTGGTTAACGCCACCGAAGACAAAACATTGAAAAAGGCTGCTGGTCAACTCTCCCAACTACTTCAGAACAGAGCAATATGGAACGTAACCTTGATAGTGACAGACAATGCCACAGTAAGTAGCTCTTTGTCCCAGCTCATACGCGTGGGCTCCCTCCCAGTGGCACAATTCACCTTCACGCCCACCGCTCCGAAAGCAGACCAAGCAATAGCATTTAATGCCTCGCTTTCAACACCAGATACCGCGCCAATAGTCGGCGACCAAATCAAGACCTATAACTGGGACTTCGGCGACGGCACAAAAGTTGTCTACACAGGCGCCAACCTTACCAAAGCCACGACGCACAGCTACGCAAAGAGCGGCAATTTCTCAGTCACGCTGAAGGTATTCGACGGCGATGACTTCAACGCTACAATCACCAAATCCGTTCTGGTAGCCAAAATCACCAGCGGCGTCACAGTCAGCCTGAACGCACAGACAATCGAGGTAGGTCAAAGCGTCACGATAAGCGGACAGGTCACACCAACTCGCTTAGGAGCAAAAGTCTCCATCCTATACAAAACAGACACAACAGACTGGGCACTTCTCCAAAACGTCACATCTGACCAAGCTGGAAACTACCAACATATTTGGACAATTAACACAGTCGGAAACTACACAGTCAAATCACGATTTACGGCTGACGACAAATACACCGGCAGCGAAAGCCAAACAGCCACAATCCAAGTACAAAGCACACCACCACCTCCACCACCGCCTCCAACCACACCAGACTGGACACCATACATCATAGCCGGCGGAATAGCAATAATCATCGTGATAGCAGTAGCCGTTTACTTGATGAGAAGACGGAAGTAAACAGAAAGGCGCAGACCCTTATCTTCTTCACCCATTCCCCACGATTCCGAAATCAGAGCAACGGCTCCCGTACGACTCAGAATAACATTGAAAAACCAGAAAGCTCCCACATACACAATGAGTGAAACAAGGTCATCCACTTGAAAACAAGTAAGATACTAGCATTACTCTTGCTCTTCACGCTAGTCCTGAGCCTCACAATTACAGGTAGAAAAGCATGTTCGGAATATCCTGAAAACACCATTTTCATAGACCCACCAAGCCATATCGACGAAACAAACACCCTCACAGACTTCACAATCAACATCAACATCTCCTACATATATGGACTATACAGCTGGCAAGTATATCTAAGATACAACCCAGAGCTTCTCTACACAAACAGCACCTTAGTCAAAGAAGGTCCCTTTCTGAGAAGCGGCGGACAAACGCTGTTTCTGTCCACAATCAAAGAAGATTACCTTATGATCGGCTCACAATTCACTAGTCGTAACTCGGTTGAGGGAAGCGGGACTTTGGCAAATGTCACTTTTGTGGTGAGGAGAAGAGGAGAAACAGCTCTGCATCTCTTCGACACAAGACTAAATGACATAAATGTTGATCCTATTCCTCACACATCACAAAATGGCTACTTCAAAAACATCGAATCAACAAAAGTACCCAAAGCAGTATTCACGTACACGTCACAAGCATACAACGTAACTTTCAACGCTTCCTCAAGCTATTCACCAAGTGGCATCATCCAGAATTACACATGGTTCTGGGGCGGCGGTTCATTAGACATAAAGAATACTAGCACAACAAGCCCAGTTATTTATCATCTCTATTATGGAGTAATACCACCTGAGGAAGGAAACGCCACTGTTAGGCTGATCGTGACTGACAGCAACAATGTGACGGGCAACATCCTCGTCGCAATGATAACCTTCGGAATCGCCGTCCACGACATAGCTATATTATCTGTCCAAGCTTCACCCAAGAGCGTAATCGGAAACTACAGCACCACAGTCAGCGTGGTCGTGAACAACAATGGAAATCAAGTCGAAAACACGACCCTCACAGTCTCGTACAATGCAACAGCAACTCAATGGACCGCACTGCACACTCAACAAATAAACGGTACTGCAGGATTAGAAAACAGAACAATCACCTTTTTCTGGAACACAACAGGCTATCCTCTGGGCTTCTACGCAATAAAAGCTGAAGCAAGCCCAGTTCAAGGAGAAGAAAACACAACCAACAACATACTCATAGGCTTAATGCGAATCGTAACCGTGCTTTACGCTCCAGTGCCCATCTTTGACTTCAACCCGACAAAACCGTATGCAAACAGAGAGGTCATCTTTGACGCGTCCATGAGCTACGATCAAGACGGGAGCATATCAGGCTACACATGGAATTTCGGAGACTCAACAACAACCACAACAACACAAGCATCAACAATACACGTCTACAAGAAAGCTGGAACATTCCTCGTCACATTAACAGTGACAGACGACGATGCAATCAGCAAAAACACGACCCAATCAATCATCGTTCAGAAACTGGCAACAGCAACAACGATTTCAACGGCGTCAACCACGATCAGAGTTGACACCAAAACAACCATAAACGGCGAAGTCGCAGGAGCCGAGTCACCCGTCAACGTAACAATCCTCCAAACAACCTACGGAAAAAGCCTCTGGACCACCCTAGCTCATCTACAAACAGACCGAAATGGCATATTCTCATACAATCACTCATTCTCCACAGCCGGAGCCTACCAGCTCAAAGCCGAATGCAACAGCGACGACGTTTACCAAGCATCAACAAGCAACACCATACTCATTATAGCCAAATTAAACAGCACCATATCTCTTTCAACAGACAACCCACAAATCTCTCTTGGCGACACCATTACACTCAGCGGATCCATTTACCCCGCAGGCTACGGCGCAGTTGCCACAATCGAATACAAACTGAACAGCGGATCTTGGACTCTAATTGCACACACATTCACGGACGAAAACGGAATGTACACATTCAACTGGCGCCCAGACCAAGGGGGCACATACAAACTGAGAGCAAAATGGAACGGAAACTACCAAGCCTTCGGATCACAAAGCACCACAACCCAAGTGAACGTTACCCAAAACCCCCAAAACCTAACCACCTACATAATATACCCAGCCGCAATTATCGCCCTAATCGCCACAATCGCAATCCTCATGTGGACCAAAAGGCACAAAACCCTGCCCAGCCCAGCAAAGAAGTAGTAGTCAACGTACACGCGGCACGGACAACTACTTCTAAACCTAAAGCACCTTGGTATTATTACAATTTCTAAGCGGAAGTTGACGACATATGAAACAGAAACCGCCCACAGCATTCAAGAAGTTGTTGTGACAAAGCACTACAAGAGTCAACAACAACTTCGAAACAGCCACAGCCTCTGGGCGTTGATGTCATAGGGAACACTCTGACGACGATGTCCACACAGCTTCAGCCAAACTCATACGTGGTGATGAACCAGTAGCGCAGGTCAACTTCATCGCGCACACAAACAGACTGCGCTTGCATGTTCAACAACAACTGTCCAAAATTGCCCGCAACACGGTAGAAGAAGGTATAAGGGACATAGCGCCTTCTTCTTTTGAAATCTCTTTTCCCGCACACAGCCACAGCCCCAAATGCAACAAAGGGGACAATGAATGTATTCCCATCTTGCTCCAACAAAACAGCACACATTCACCCGGTCTAAAGCCGAATTCGGGCGTAACTCACGCGGGTTTTCAAACGTCTCCTAACTCTGCCTTTATTCGGCTTACGCGACACCGCATAAACAGTCAAAACCGCAGCAACCACAAACACGCCAACCAACATTATCTCAGTACCGAAACGCCAGACAAAACTGAACGGGTTTGAGCCTTCAGACTCCCAAATGTTCGTGCTCTTCATCGTTATCACTATGGACGAAAGAGCAGAATAATCCTCAGCCAAATCCTCCTGGAAAAACACCATCGCCACCATAATCCCGGTGACTTTATCCCAGCGAAACTCATACCATCGATCACCCACAAGCGTAGACTCCGTAACGTTCGAATAATTCACCACGCGTTCAGCATTAGCATACATCTTTCGCTCCGTGAACAAAATCCTCAGAGTTATATTAGGGTTAGCGACAACACTGTCTCCAACTTCCAAGTCACGCGAAACAACGGTAAGGTTAAGTGTCCCCGTACCAGACTGAACATTGCCCGAAATCAACGCAACCATCCTTGTATCATTCGTGAACTCAGTTGTTCTTGCCAACGTAACTGTCTTTGAGGACACGTTCTGCACGCTCATATTTATGAATCTTGTATTCCGCGCATCTCTAATCGCCTGAGGCATCGAAACACTGGCATTCTCCGGTTGAACCTTCCAACCACCCAAAACAGAGTACGTTGCCCACTGACCTGTCCTAACTCCAACCTCATAAACCACAGCCGACACATCCTTGACCGGCAGGGTTAACGTAGAGGTCCATCCCAACAGAACCAACAGAACAAGTGCCCTTTTCATCATAGTTTTCTCAATCCAAGAATACTTGACCTCCAGCCTATAAATAATGCTGAACCAATCAAATCTCACATGCCAAAAACGGAGAATCGCACCGAACAATCATACGAAGCTAATGACTCATTTCTCCAAATGCCTAATAGAGTAATGTCCGCAATAGTGTTTAGTTACATAAAACTTTATCAGAAAGTTAAAATATAGTCTGAGCAGAGTACGTAGTAGATGAGAGAGAGGCACATACAATGTTTAAGAGATATTCTAGACTGTTACTAATTGCCATAATGCTCGTTACATGCGAAATTCTCGCAGCTACACCTGTAGTACGAGCCACGAACCCCACGATCTTCATAAAGCCCAGCACACTCATAGGCGATTTAACCCCCACACCAGGCTCAGTAACTCAATGGAAAGTCAACGTGTCAGACATCGATACACCAGGCTTGATCGGCTACGAATTCTACATGACGCTTGACCCAAGAACCTTCCCACTAGACTACTGGCCCATAGCGAACAGCAACTTCACAACAAATGCCGACGGATGGGCAACCACAACATATGGAACCGTAACCGGAACGCCAACCTACGGATGGGACGGAGCCGACGGCAACCCCGCACCTGGCTCAGGCCTTGGAAGCTATTACGTAAGAGCAACAGCTTCTGCAACTCAGGCGGCGTCGATAACTTTCTTCACCGAGTATTCATTCTCATGGGTCGGAGGAGGATCACTAGAGGAGGGCGCATTTCTATCCTTTGCCTACAAGATTTCGGGCAACTCGATTGCGGCGAACGGCGCGTCAATTCACATACAGCGCGTGCAGCCTGATGCAACAACTTCAACGCTGGTGGGACCCAAATACTACTCAACAGCCCAGCCTTGGTCATACAACTTTACGGAAACAGCGATTTCCGGTCCAGCAGGCACGTACAAGCTGCGACTAAGAAACACTCTTAAGACAGCTGCAGCCGGAACCAGTAACTATGTACAGGTCAACTGGGACGACGTTGGCCTATTTTTAACCAAAGTCGGAGTCACCGAGGGTCCCTTCCTAGGATTAGGCGGAGGCAGTAGGGCCGCTACTGCCAAGTACATAAAGTATCCCACCAACACAAGCCTTTACGTCGCTAGCTCCTTGATAGGCGAACCTTGGAAGGACTTCGATCCAGTTCAAGGCGGCGGCACAATCGCTTACGTGAACATAACCACGAACTATGGCGTAGCTGACCTTGACCTCTGGGGCACCAAACTGCTTGAGCCAAGCTTGGTTCCACCCTACCTCCCGGTGGAGATCGAGCCACACGACGCCATAGACGCCTACTTCGACAATCGGATACCAGGCGACATAGCTGGACCCCAAAATCCTCCTGGCAGCGGCCTGTATCCATACGACGGCAACGTAAACAACTACGACCTCACCTACCTAAGAATGAAATTCGGCACAAACGACCACCAAGCTGACTTCACTGGTCCAGAGAATCCTCCAGGAAGCGGAACCTACCCGCCAGACGGCATCGTGAACGTCAGAGACCTCAGACCGATCGGCAAGAACTACGGCAGACACTACCCATAATCATACCACTTTTTCCATTTTAGACATAAATGCAAAACATAATCCTGACAGATCCAAACAAGAACTACCGATCTACTAGGCTCTACGAAGCAAAGCCGCCCTTACCCGCACACCAACTCTTCTCAAACCCTTCTGCACATGATAGAGCGGCCTATCCGACATCAACAACCTAAGAAAACTCCAGCAAATCAACCCAAAAAACAAGATTCCACTCACAGCAAATATCACCTCAGGCAGACGCATCAAAAACGACCTGTAAATCTTCTTGCTTTCAAAATGCCCATAACAAACATTGTTTCCAACATCGAACTCTCCCTGCAGAAAACTAATCTCACCCCGAATCCTATGCTGAATAAAATCACTCCAAATATACTTAGACGCATCCACCGGCGAAAACGTCACAGTCCTACTGCCTCCTGGTTCGAGGGTCAATCCGCTCTGATAAACCAGATCAGAATCAATATGCACAGTCACGGTGAAAGTCTCCGAGAAATCCCCAACATTTTCAACCGTAAAAGACACAGTTAACGTCTCCACATCTGAGGCATTAGTAATCGTCCCGGCCACACCGACAATTCGGATTTCGTGGTCTTCAATGTATGACCCAAGGGTTGGATCACCAATAATCGCTGTATCATGGAGCAGCACCTCATATTCGCTGTCCCCCAACGTGTTTGACGGAAAAGAATTCGCTGAGGCATATCGCATGTAATCTGCAGTAGCGCTCCTAAGCCACTGAAGGAAAGCGGCGCCTATGACCTCTCCTTCAGAAATTGCCCTGTAGAAGCCATTGTACGGAAAAGTGAATGCGTCACTAGTTGAAGCAATCGCAAGCAGACCATAATCATTCCGGAACACTGCAGCTCCCGCCAGATAATCCTCTTCGACGTATCTGCCCGCTGAGCAGACGAAAAGCTGATAGAAGCATACCCGAGGGTTAAGAATTTCATAATCTGAAGAGTAGACGGTACCATCCCATTCGTAATAAGTTTCCTTAGAGGGAATCTGAAAGGTGTGGTCAGTTGCGTTTCCATGCGACATCAGATACAGCCACTGGTAACCCACTTCATCCCGTAGCTTCTGTTTGTAGTCCTCGGCATTCGTTTCTGTAACCTTAGTTACCGCGACCACCTGAGGAGCCACATAGTGCAGAGGCGTCAGAGCGTCATGATTCTGGGCTACTCCCAGCTCGTCCATGTACAAAAGAGCTCGCCACCACGGAATAGACGAAAGCCGATTTCTGTAACGATGATTCTTTTCAAAGTATCTATTCAATAGATCCACCGCTTCACCATTGACAGTTGACACTTTGAGTCGTCCAACCCATATCTCTGGTCCCGAACTGTCTGAATGCTTGTCGTAGATTCCATTGCCATCTGCGTCGATCCACGTTCCGTCTAAATCCATGTAGTAGACATCTGTGGGAAACTTTCTTGAACCTACCTCATACCATGCGTCTGGGACGTCTCCAATCAACAAGGCTCCGCAAAAGTCCGGGTTTGCAGGCTTCCAAAACTCTCGAAGATACGTTTTAACCCCCTCTTTCGTTTGATTCAAGAGGTTGGTCGTCTCAGTTACGTTAAGTGAGAAGCCTAATTTCTCAACATCTTCTTCGTACTGCCGCAGAGACGGCTTGATCCCATCATATATTCCAGAATCCACTATGACGACAACTAAAGACTCATTAGATTGGGAATCCGCTGACACCCAAAAAGACAGCTCGCTGAAGCAGACGCTCAGCAACGTTACCCCAAGCACTAAACCTATTAACAAAACTGCTTTCACAGACATACTGAACATAAAGTACTGGCTGAAAACAGGAATAAATATTTTCTCACGCAATGAAAGAAGTCTATTCAACCAGGCTAACCGGGAGTGCAGCATTGGATTCGCTTTGTGCGATCATTTGGTCGTTTGCGCGTCTAAATTGTCCTGGTTTGAGCTTTCCCTCTTTTCTTTTTGCTTTTATCCAATCTTTATAGCCGCCTGCAAGGCTCCAACCTACGATGATGCCAAAAACCGCTACTGCTCTGAGAGGGGCAGGCAAGAAGATTATGATGTATATCATTATCAATGGTCCTATTACCACTGCGAAGCAGCCAAGAATGGTTATCCAATACCATCTGTCAAGCAGGAGCCAGTCTAAAGGGAATCTCATATCCTCTTCCTAACAAATAAAGTCTCAGGACGACTATTAATTGCTTCGTGTTGTAGACGTTCCTCAGAGCAAGTGATATGCGTGGCTTTCCATTTTTTGCCCTATAGCAAGCTCGAATGTCTGTCCTTTCTAACTTTAGCAACAAACACCAAAGTGCCCGAAATGACCAGAATCGATGAGACTGCAAAAGTGTTGATGTAAGCAGCGCGAGCTGAGGCACCCAGAACTGCGGTCTGAACGTCAGCGAGGGGTCCGCCTATGAGCAGGCCAGCTGGTCCCCAAGTCAATGCCATGACAGCGTTGTACCTGCTCAGCAATCTTCCTCTCCTGTTGACTGGGATTATGTCTCCTGCCAAGGCGAAGCCTGCAGTCTGAAGTGTCATAAAGGCAATCCCGTTCATCCCGTAAACAAGCGCCATTGAAAGCACGTTTGGCGCGAGCCCATACAAAAGTGGAGTAGCAACTGCCATCAACAAGCCAGCCAGAATCACAGAGGTTCGCCCGATTCTGTCGGCCAGTCTGCCCGCTGCGATGCTTGCTATCATTCCGCCAAGTGTCCATGCTGAAAGAATTAGGCTCACTTCGATGTCACTCGCGTTTAGTCCTTCGTTGAGTCTTAGGAAGAGGGGGAAGATTTGACCTGTGGATGCCACGCCAAGAACCACTATTGTTAACGCGATTAGGAACCAGCGGAACGCTCTCTCGTTTTCCTTTTGGGATTTGTCCTCGGATCTTGCACTCGTCGCTGACTCGCTTTTCGTTTGAGAAATACTGTTTGGGCTTCGGGGCGAAGAGGTGATGTTTTTTTCCACGAGCCACATTATGGTGGCGCCTATGAGCAGCATGATGCTTACGATGTAGAAGATCGTGCCGTGCTTGAAACCTAATCCGTTTGCGTACAGTGAGCCTGCGAGTATTATGCCTGTCATTCGTCCGATGGACATTATGAAGTTTGTTGTTCCGACGAATTTGCCTCGGGTTTCTGGGGTTGTGATGTCTGTGACCAGTGCTGCCCAGCCTACGTCGGACATTGACCAGAAGAATTCGAGTACGGATAAGCCTGTGATAAGCGCGAATCCAGCTGTGAAGTTCATGCTTGCGTCTATGTAGGATTTGTGGAGGAAGAAGACGATTATGTAGGTTAGTCCAGCGGTGATTTCGCCTATGACTATTAGTTGGGCTCTCATTTTGTGGCGGTCGGAGATTTTGCCCCAGAGCATGTTTTGGCCTAGGGTTGACATCAGCATTGTGAGTGTGCCCAGGGCAGCGGTGCTGGTTACATTGCCTAGGAGTGAGAAGAGGTAGATGTACATGAAGGAGTAGAAGACTCCGCGTCTCATCATGGTTATGAATTGGAAGGACCATAAGCCAAATAGTGTTGGCTTGGCGATGTCTGCGGTTTTCATTTTTTGTCAGCCGTTTGTGAATTACAAAGTGAGATGGAGGGCTTAATGTAAAGGTTGTCGTTGGTTCTACGTTTCGTGTGTGCTGTAGCTACGGGAAGAGGAATTTCAGAAGAAGAAGGCGCCAAATCCCTTTAGCCTTCTTCTACCTTTGGTGCCCCTGAAGAGCTGTGTGCGCGTCGTCGTACGACTGTTTCCTGATGACGACATCATCCAGAATGTGCGTGTGCGGCTGAGCGTTTTGTTGTAGTTGTACGCGCTGAAACTGTGCTGTACGACTTCTTCTGTATTTTAGCTGGCGGATGAGGCTGAATGCAAGTGTAGTGTTGATGCCCAATCGCCCTTAGTGTTATCAAAAAGGTGTCATGGTGCGGAGAAATATGGATGTTGTTGTTGGCTCTGAAAGCTTTCCTACAACAACTTCTTGAATGCTGTGGGCGGTTTCTGTTTGAGATGTTATTGACTTTCGCTTGGAATCAGTAATAATACCGAGGGGCTTCAGGTTTAGAAGTAGTAGTCTGCGCCGCGTGTACGTTGACTACTACTTCTTTGCTGGATTGTGGGTTTAAACTGTCTCGTAGTGGCTTGCCTCTTAGTTTAGCGGCTTCTGACGAGTGCTCTATTGTTGTGAGGTTGCTTTCTTCCTCGCTGTTTTGCGGTCCATTCTTTTTATCTCTTTGATCATCTTTTGGAACGTCGGGTCGTTTTTCCATTCGGGTAGGGCATGCTTTGCAGCTCTTTCGTGTGCTTCTTGTGAATCTAGTCCTGCTGCTTTGTATTCGATTTCTTTGATTTCGTGGAAGAGGATGTATTTTTCATAAGGTTTCCACATTTCGGAAATCCAAATCTCGTTGAGTGGCACGCCTATTTTCTTTGATGCGTTTGTTGTGATCACTTTACCCTGGTAGATTACGTTATACGTGGCGTTGTAGTCTTCGATGATGTTGTGGGGAACGTAGACGACCTTGTACCCTAGCTTCCCTACTATTCTCTTGAACTCGTTAACGTTATCTCTGCTTGTCATCAGCGATTGCCCACATCACGTGTATGAAGACTAAATGCCGAAATCTGTTATGAACAGAGTCGCGCCATGTATAAGGTGCGTGTGGGCAAGTATTAAAAGTCTTTAGAACCTGATAGCTGGATTTGGGTCGATTTAATGCGGGTTGAGAGAGTTACGTCGGCTGATTTGGACTCAACTTACTGCTGCATGAAAGAGACGCCGCTAGGTGTTAATTGGGCTGATTATGTTCCGAAGTCAAGGGAATGGTTTGGAGCAAGCTTAGGCAAGTATACTGATGGTTATCACTTGCTGGACGGTGACAAGGCTGTTGGGTTTGTTTATTGGGCATCGTCGGAGAATGCTATGGTGCCGTATGAAACTGAGCCGAAGGTGGCTTGCATTTACTGCACTGAGATGCTGCACGACTATTTGCACAAGGCCTACGGTCGGCTGATGTTCGACTTTGTGAAAAGTGATCTGAAGGGGCAGGGTTTCAAGGGCATGTTGGTTGATGCTAGCGATTTCAAGGAGTGGATGCATTACGAACTGTTTCTCAAGCAGGGGTTCAGGGTAATCAAAGAGCATGCACCTTTCAAACTCATGTATTTCCCTCTTACAAGAGATGCGGTAAAGGTTAGACTGATTGAACTGAATTACAAGCCGTCGAAAGACAAGGTTGAGGTCACGTTGTTCAGCAACTTTGCCTGTCCCGTTGGTCCCAGCATGTACAACCTTGTTAAGAACGTAGCGCAGAGCTTTGGCGATAAAGTTAAGCTGGTTGAGATTCCTGGAACATTTGATTCTATTAGGAAGTATGGGACTTCGGATCCTCTAATTAACGGTAAACTCAAGCTCTTCGGTCCCGCCTCCGAAGAAACTGTCCGAAAAGCTATCCAAGAAGAAATCGAGCAGTTCAAACGCGTGGTATAACTGAGCTGAGGTGTGTTTGTGAAAGCTTTCATTTCAGTTGATCTTGAAGGCATGCCTTACCTTGTCATCCCGGGTCAATTAAATCTGAAAGGGGTGTTGTATGATGAGGCAAGGAAGACTGCCACGAAGATAACGTTGACAGTTGCTGATGAATTAAGGAAAAACGGTTTTGACAAAGTTGTAATCGCTGATAGCCATGGACCTATGGTTAACTTGCTCATAGACGATCTGCCCGAATATGTAGAAATCGTCAGAGGTTTTCCTAGACCGTTGAGTATGGTTACTGGCGTCGAAGGTTGCGATGCCGCGCTCTTCCTAGGTTATCACGCCAAGTTTGGCACGGCTAAATCGACTTTTGATCACACTTACAGCGGCGGCACCATCAACAGGGTAGAAATAAACGAAGTTACAGCGAGTGAATTCCTCTTGAACGCATACGTGGCTGGGGAGTTACAGGTGCCGGTGATAGCAGTTGCAGGTGAAGCCCAACTCATTAAAGACGACGTTAAGCGACATGCACCTTGGATTGAAACAGTAGCATTGAAGCATTCCTTGAGCCGACTTTCCGCCAAAAGCCCTAGTATGACAACAATCGAGAAGGAACTTCGCGAGGCTGTCAAAAACGCGGTTGATAAATTCAGGCACGGCAAAGCCCAGACGCTAACTGTGAGGGCACCTGTGAAGACACGAGTGACTTTTCTAACAAGTCTTTACGCTGATGGGGCTGAGTTGCTGCCGATTGTCAAGAGACTCGATGCGTTAAGAGTGGAATATACTTCAGGCAGCATGATTGAGGCTTACAAAACGTTTGAATTCTTGGCTATTGCTTCGATGGGCTTGTTTAGAATGCTAGAGGATTTGAGGTAACATACCTGTACCACACTGATGACTCTTCCGCAATTCAACAATTCCAATGAATCCACTCTCAAGGTCTCCGCCTTTTCGTTCAACTTCATTGAACTAAGTCTTGTATCGCTTAAATACTGGTTGTTGTGTTTTATGGATAGGCGTGAGGTTGAAACATCAGCATGGGTTCAAAGACCACTGGCGAGTTCGCGGCGCGCAAACTAGTGGAACGTAGGAAGCAATTTCGCTGGAGTGACATGTACTACAAGCGCCGCATGTTGCGGCTGGACATCAAATCTGACCCTCTAGCAGGCTCGCCGATGGGTCGCGGCATAGTTTTGGAGAAAGTAGGTGTTGAAAGCAAGCAACCCAACAGTGCCATAAGAAAGTGTGTCCGTACTCAGCTCATTAAGAATGGCAGAGTCATCACAGCGTTTCTGCCTGGAGACGGCGCCCTGAACGTAGTTGACGAACACGATGAGGTGATTGTTGAGGGAATTGGAGGCTCTCGTGGAGGAAGTATGGGCGACATTCCAGGTGTTCGTTGGAAGGTTGTCACTATAAATGGCGTTTCTCTCAAGCAGCTTGTTTTGGGCAAAAAGGAGAAACCGATGCGCTAGAAGTGAGGATGGGCTACATGAGCAAACATGTAGTTGAAGAAATCAAGCTCTTCGGAAAATGGTCTTTTGGCGGCATTGAAGTCCACGACCAAGGTCTGAAACGTTACGTTTCGCTTCATCCGGTTTTTGGACCCCATAGCATGGGCAGACATGAACACGGTCGGTTTCGAAAGGCTGAGGTCAACATTGTTGAACGCTTAGTCAACAACCTCATGCGACCCGGACGAGCGGCGGGAAAGAAGGAAAGAGCCATAAACGTTGTGAGAAACGCGTTTGAAATAATCAGCCTACGCACTGGACAGAACCCTGTTGAAGTCTTGGTCAAGGCTGTAGAAAATAGTGCGCCATGTGAGGACACAACGCGTCTGAGTTACGGCGGAATAGTGTATCACATGGCTGTTGACATAGCGCCTCAACGCAGAGTGGACGTGGCTTTACGCCTGCTAACGGAAGGCGCCAGAAAGTCTTCGCTCAACAACCCACGCACATTAGAAGAATGCCTAGCCGACGAACTAGTCTTAGCGGCAAACAAAGACGTCAAAAGCCACGCTATCTCCAAACGCAACGAGATCGAGAGAATAGCACGTTCATCCCGCTAGGAGACTTAATTACCTACTTCGTGTGTAACTCAACCACGTCTTTGTCTTCCAAGACAAAGGACGGTCCTACTTTCTGTGGACTAAACGTCAGCCGTTTTGCCCAGACTCGAGCATAGGCGAATCGCTCGGCAAAATCGCTGTGTATCTGTTTTGCGAGGTTGGCGACAGCTGAGCCACGCTTCAGGATGAAGGGGTTGCTAGAGGGCTCTCTCTCGTTGGGCTCCTTGGTGTAAACCCGTATGATGTCGAGCATTCTAAATATCTCAGGTCCGAGCTTCTCCAGTCCAGTTCCTGTTTGACAGGAAACTAGGACAATAGGTAATTGGTCATCAACGAGCTCTTTCAGTTGCTGCAAACCTCTTTCTGCTTGAGGCGCATCTTTCTTGTTGGCAACGACGATGGCTGGTCGATAAACAGTGCTTTCAAATATGGCATCTTCCACATCGTCAAGTGTGGCTTCACCATAGATCTTAACCGTTGAATCCAAAATGCGATAGCCTTTAAGCAGGTTTTCAATGTCTCGCAGGTTGCAGTCCAATAGTCTGCCAAACACTATGATGCGCAGTCCGGCGCCAACGTGCTTGCCTTCGATCTCAACCTTTGCCCGTGGCCTCTGAGTTAAGATTCGAGCTTTCTCCAATTCATCAAGTATCATGGTCAGCTGTTGGCTTGCATTTTCACTCAAATCAACCATCAGTATGAGTCCATCAGCGTTTCTCGCCAGCCCTAGTGTTTGCGATCCCCCTAAGCCGCCTTCAGCTGCGCCATCAACCAGCGCTGGAGCTTCAACCAACTGAAGCTGAAGGTCTTCGAATTCAAGCATTCCGGGCACAGGTTCACGAGTTGTATAAGGATAGTCTGAAACCTCAGTCTTTGCGTTGGTGACAGAAGTCAAGA
>Ga0315309_1000205_pt1 | contig 36083 bp, 38 predicted proteins | sample TDP4_MG_FD_203080 | JGI IMG/M metagenome (GOLD analysis project Ga0315309, IMG submission 203080) | Freshwater sediment microbial communities from Lake Towuti, South Sulawesi, Indonesia - TDP4 | ecosystem: Environmental > Aquatic > Freshwater > Lake > Sediment | place: Indonesia: South Sulawesi...
CGCCTCAGCATCTCTCTCGGCGGCACGATCTCTGGAGAGCATGGAATAGGACTCATTAGGAAGAGATTTCTGCCCATGGCTCTAGGCGACACTCAGGTTGAGCTCATGAAAGGAATAAAGAAGATCTTTGACCCGAACAACATTCTGAACCCTGGGAAAATCTTCGACCTGAAATGAGACGGAAGACAATAATGGCATCGTCGAACGAACTCTTAAACGTGTGTAGGTACGGGTCTAGAAATGATAGTCTGCATCAAGACGAACCTTGTCACTAATGCCCTTATTTGCTTGGGAGTAGAAGCCTTGGTTAACGCGTTTGAGGTTCTATAGCTTTATCAGTGACTCCTCGTAATCGCTAACGACGTAATCCTTGCCTTTTCGAATTACTCTATGGCCTTCTTTTTCCAAAAGCTCCTTCTGCCTTTCTACCCCTCCGGGATACTTGGGGTTTATTACGCCACCAGTTTTCAGGGTGCGCCAGTAAGGAGTAGTGTCCCTTTTTCCCTCTTGTTTCTGCTCTTCAGCGGCATTAGCAGCTATCCAAGCGAAGATGCCGGTTGTTATTGGGCAACCAATTGTTGCATTGTACTTCCTAGCCAGAGCTTCACGCATCTCGTTGATAGTAATAACCTTGCCTTCTGGTACCCTTTTCATCATGGCATCCACTTCTAATGGAGCAGGAATGGCCACAGTTCCAGTTCCCCATCTCTTGCTCATTTTTTCAGTGATTTCCTCTACTCTCGGTAATCCTTTGCTATTTTCCAGTTTCTCAACCCAACTCTTCTTTCTCTTTGTCATGTCTTTACACTATCACTTCTCTAAGATTCACTTCAACTAGATATAATATTTTTGACTCTCCTCACTCTTCCCAAGGTTAGAGCACAGTTTCCAAAGACCAGAAATACTCAGTCCACCTCCAATTGACAATTCCGTCTAGTTCCAGAAGGCTTTGTCTGCCACTTCATAGCACTCCAAGATTCTCGCTGCAAAAGGGGCGGCAATATGTGAGTGTGTCCTTCCGAATGCTCACAATGTAAGATTTTCCCAAAGAGAGGATAAAAGCTAATATCGGTGTGATAGTATTGTTTCTAGTGTCCTTCACGAAATCTATGGCTGGGAGTACCGTGTACGAGTTTGACACTATTATTGTTGAAGATGAGACTGGTGGATATATAGCCTTTGTGCCGACACTACCTGGCTGTCACACGCAGGGCGATACCTTGCAGGAACTTATGGGGAATGTGAAAGAAGCTATAGAGCTCTACTTAGAGACCTTAACTGAGGAGGAGAAGAAGGAGCTTCTGCGACAGAAAGTCGTCGGAATGCAGAAAGTGAAGGCGTTTGCCTAGGATTAGACCTTTATCTCCCGAAAAGCTCGTAAAGATTCTTGAAAAGATTGGCTTTAGAACGGTTCGTCAAAAGGGTTCGCACATTATCATGATCAACGGCCAAGGAACAAGGATAGTCATCCCAGTTCACCCGGGGAGAGATATCAAACCAGGGCTGGTTAGGGCAATTGTAAAGGAGGCGGGGTTGAACAGAGAACGTTTCTTCAGGCTTCTAAGAGGAGTCTAATATCTTCAATATTCAAATTGCCGAATCTGCTTTCAGTTGACGATGTTGTTTAGTTTTTCCGCAGAAATTCTAGAAACTCTTCCTCATCAATTTCCATCACGTCACTCACTGTTCTTCAAGGTAACAAGATGCAAAAGTTCTTCAAGATTTAAGTATTCGAGACAGTAACTCCGTTCCCGACGATTTTATCGCTCTGATACCTGATCACACCAAGAAGGATACCAATCCTCATGAAACATTCTTCCTACCAGTCGCAGCGTAGGTGCATAATTGGGGGTGGCAGAAAAGCATGAAAAAGATTCCAAAAAGATCAAAGAAGCCGATCATCTAAGGACTAGATATGGGCTTCTTCTCACAAGAATTCTTTCATGCGTGTATGCTATTCTCTTGTGAGATCCTTCTGAGCCTGAGTAACAACAGATTCGATGAACGACGTCTTTGCTTCTGTATACCTTTCACGATCAGACTGATACTTTGTAGCCAGTTTCTTCTTCAATTCATGATACCGCTGGGCTACTTCTGGGTGAGTCCGAAGGAAATCACGAAAGAGCAGGTGCTTCTTCCAGTGTTCGCCATTGAACCTTACCAGATGAAGGTGATAAAGGTGTTTTCCTCGGTTTCTTTTTCCCAGACAGTAGTACCAGTCTGGATTTTCAGGTTGTGGGGTCACATCCTCGTATCCTAGAGGTTTGAGGAGTGGAAGGCACTCATCAGCGTCGGTAGACCCGAGGACAGCTGCCATTATGTCGACGATGGGCTTCGCTCCCAAACCTGGTACAGCGGTACTGCCGATGTGTTCGATGGCCATGAGCTTATGTCCGATGACCGCAAGAATCCGGAGCTTCTCTTCTTCATACAGGATTGCCCATTGGGGATCATGATCTACAATTCTGACAGGACTTGACATGCCCCTCTTCTCACTGAATTAGTATTTCACACTATCGAATATGTGTTGTTTTCTTGATGATGAGACTGCAGTAGTTTTTGTGGTTGGTGCGTATCAGGAAGTCTAGGAGATACAGTTTTTCATCGCAGACCTGGGGCAGATAACAATGCGACGTTGCTCAGAGAAAGGAAGGAAAATTATGTTATGAAGTTGGTTAATCCGGCTTCTTTAGCGAGTTCTATGGCTCTCTCCATCTCGTTTCTTGTCAACCTCCTCTGAAGCTCAGGCATCTCGTAAGCCCTCCATTCAGGTCTGTACTGGAACATAACATTCGTTCTGACACCTTTTCCCAGGTTCTCTGCTATCCATTCTAGGATGACCTTGGTGCAACATTCAAGATGATTGGGCAAAACTAGGACGCGGATGATCAGCTCGCCATATTTTTTCCCGTAAAGATGATTTCTTGTGCAGGCTTCCCAGTATCGAGGCGCATCAGATATTCTTTTGGCGCACTCATTGGAGCCGTATTTAAAGTCTAAGAGGTAGATGTCGACAAACCCAGCTAGTAGCTTCGCAGTTTCTTCGCTATAGTAGGAGTTGGAGTTCCAGACGACGGGCACACTCACATCTACATATCTGAAGGTTTCAAGCCATTGTTGAAGCCAAGGTGTAGGTTCACCGCCTACGAGGTTGACGTTTCGACAACCATTCTTCCTCAACCTTTCAACAGCCAGAGCCAAACGTCTAGGCGAATAAACCTCTCCCTCTTCAATCCATTGCGATATTGTCCAGTTCTGGCAGTGGAGGCAATGCATGGTGCAGCCTAATGTGAATATGGTTCCAGATGGAACGAGCTCAGGTTCCTCGCCCATATGTTCAAACATCGTGGAGACAGAAATGCTTAAGCCGCATTTGCAGTGGCCTAATTCTCCAGCTGAACGGTTGAGGCCGCATCTTCTCGTGCAGAGGTGGCAATGCTCAAGGATTCGATTAGCCATCACAATCTTCAAGTCTAGATACGACTTCTCAGGCTTCTCTATCCTGTCTAAGCTCTTCTGATGGCGATCTATCTCTTCCTGTAGGCTATAAAAATCGTCCGTCAGTTTATCGTGGATTTGCCAAAGATCCGAAAGAGAAGCTTCCTCGTCGAATTCTGCGGGAAGCTTCCTAGCGATCAAGAAATTGGCTGGTTTCTCCTTTTGCATGACAGCGAAGTATCTCGACAGACTTGCTCGAGCTTTTTCATCTCTTAGGACGGCTATGGAGTCAGCCCTGAGAACATGCCACATTCGGATCAAAATAAAGTTGGGATAAAAGAGGTTTATTAAGCCTCTGTCCACATTACTGGTTTTCATTTTTGGCAAACGGATTAAGCCTTAATTAATCAGGTATCAGGAATTATTGATGTAGGCTGAAAGACAGTGGAAGATAACTCAGTGGATTCGGGTGTTTTCTCCCTTCTCGCCAAACCGGTGCGTATTGCACTCGCTAAGGCGGGGTTTTCTGAGCCAACGGCTCCGCAGATAGAAGCTGTTCCTCCTATCTTGAAAGGGATGAATGTTCTCCTGATCGCGCCTACCGGAAGCGGAAAGACTGAAGCAGCTCTGCTTCCGATATTCTCTACCTTTCTTCAGCTAGCTCAGAAGAGGGGCATATCGATCCTCTACGTAACTCCGCTTAGGGCTCTGAATCGGGACATGGTTAGACGTCTCTCCTTCTGGTCAGAATGTTTAGGCGTTTCTGTTGAGGTTCGACATGGCGACACAGAGATCAAGATCCGAAGGAGGCAAGCACTTAAACCGCCTGACATGCTTGTAACGACGCCTGAGACGCTTCAGGCCATCTTACCCGGCAGCCTCATGCAAGGGCATCTCAGCCATGTTCGGTTCGTCGTTATCGATGAGGTACATGAGCTTGCAGAGGATAAGCGCGGTGTCCAGCTCACAGTTGCTCTTGAGAGACTCAGAGAGATTACCGGAGTAGAGTTCCAGAGGATAGGCTTGTCAGCCACGGTCGGTGATCCGGATAAGGTGGCTAGATTCATCGCTGGAACCCATCGGCAAATATCGGTTATCGATGTTTCCACACCGAAGAGCTACCAATATTCCGTCGAATATCCAGTTGCCCAAGAGAGTGATTACGATCTGGCTCAGGAGCTAAAAACAAACCCAGACGCTGCGGCTCGGATGAGACGCATTGTCGACTTGTTGAACGAACACATTTCAACGTTGATATTTGTTAATAGCCGGACGAACGCTGAAATGCTGGGTTACAAGCTCAGTCAGCTCTCATCTAAGGTGGCCGTTCACCACGGATCGCTATCGAGAGAAGAGAGAGCTTTGATTGAAGACCAGTTTAAGGCGAAGAATCTTAAGGCGATCGTGTGCACAAGCACCTTGGAGTTGGGCATCGATGTGGGTCATGTCGATCTCGCCGTCCAGTATCTCTCGCCTAGACGGGTTTGTAGCCTCATCCAACGGGTTGGAAGAAGCGGACACAAACTTGGGATGACTTCGAAGGGCATAATTATTACAGCCTTTAGTGACGACACGTTAGAAGCGGTCGCCGCTGTAAGAAGGGCGTGCAAGAAGCTTCTTGAGCCGATTTACATCCATGAGAATGCTCTGGATGTTTTGGCCCATCAGATCGTAGGAATTTTGATGGATCAGAAGCAGAATGCTCTCGACAAGGTATTCAGAATCATACGGCGGGCATATCCCTATCGCAGTCTTTCAAAGGTTAAATTTCTGGAGGTTATTAAGTATCTAGAAGATCTAAGGGAGCTGCGGGTAGAAGGAGATCTTTTGAGGAGGGCTCGGAGGACAAGGTCCTATTACTATGAGAACCTCTCGATGATTCCGGATGAGAGGAGATATCCCATAGTAGATGTGGTATCAGATCGGAGGATAGGCACACTTGGCGACGAGTTCATGGCTTTAAGGGCGAGACCAGGGTTGAACTTTATATGCAGAGGCAAGGTTTGGCGGATCGTCCAGATCGAAGATGAAACTGGAGATGTCTACGTTGTCCCCTCTGAAGATCCGATGGCGGCTATACCCGGCTGGGACGGAGAGATGCCGCCCATACATTTTTCCCTAGCCCAAGAGGTAGGTCGAATTAGACAGGAAATATCTGAAGAGGTGAAGAGAGCCGAGAGCCCTGACAGGGCGGCTGAGCTTCTCGCAGACAAGTATTCAACTGAAGGGTCGGTGCTACGTGACGTTGTGAACGAGACCGCCGAGCACGTAAGGCAGAACATTCCTGTTCCAACCCATAATCGGATGCTCGTCGAAGGCTTCGACAGATACATCATCGTTCACATGTGCTTTGGCGATGTTGTGAACAAGACCTTCGGCTGTATCCTCGACGCTGTACTTTCAGACCGCGAGATGATCGCTGGATGGTGGAATGACGGATACAGAATCCTAATCGAAACCCCCAGGAACGTTGAGAGCCAAGATCTCAAAAGATTCTCAGATCTGCTTTCCTCACTAAGTGATGAAGAGGTGGACAAGGCTTTTGACGCCTACCTGAAGGCTCGCTTCCCGTTTGCATACAAGATGAAATTTGTTGCCGAACGTTTTGGGGCTCTTCCACGAGGCAGAACCATGGGTCCGCTTAGGCTTTCTCAGCTGCCTACGCAATTTGAGGGAACTCCAATATACGATGAGACATTGCAGGAAGCCATGCTTGAAAAGGTTGACCTTGCCATGGTCAAAAAGATAATCTCGTCCATCAAATCTGGCGAGATCACTGCCAGCGCAATCCTTCGTGATAAAGAGCCTTCACCGATTGCTTATCACATACTGTCCAAGTACTCCGATGTATCAGAGTTCATGGCGCCGAAGCAAGTTCTGGTGAGCAATATCAAGCGGATGAAGATGGCGATCTCTTCACGTAATGTTCACCTTCTCTGCCTGTCTTGTGGAGAATGGTCAACCAAGATTCGGGTCCGAGACCTACGGGATAAGCCGACATGCAAGAGGTGCGGATCTGGACTTTTGACGTGCTTAGAGAGGGGGCAAGACCCCGAAGATATCGTGAACCTTCTGAGACGAAGACTTGATAGAAAGGAGCTAGTTGAGGACGAACTGAAGGAATTGACTCACGCAAGACGTGTGGCCGACCTCATCTTAAGTCATGGTAAGCCAGCGGTTGTAGCCTTACAGGTCAGAGGCATAGGTCCTGAGACCGCATTCAGGATACTTGGTAAGATGCACATGGATGAGGACGAGTTCTATATGGACTTGTTAAAGGCGAAGATACAATTTTTGAAAACCCGACAATACTGGGAGGACAAGAAAAAAGTTTAATGGTTTCTCAACCATGTATCAACACGTTTATCAAAACAAGCATTCTCTCTGAGCTGACCAAGATTGGTACCTACCTTATCACATTTCGCTTAAGTGTTTCGTGTGCAGTAACCACGTGACAACATTCACAGAAGACTATTGGTTCAACCATAAGGTTTCCGATGTATCGAATGTTATGAGCCTAAGCCCTATCTTAATTTTCACAGATATACATTTTTGAAGATTTCAGGTTTTATATGGTCATAGAATCTGCCATTATAACATGGATAATATTGAGAGACAAGAATTGCTAGTGTTTCCGCAGGGATTGCAGAAGGTCAATCAGGTCCTTAGTTTTTCGTCCCGTACTTACCATTTGTAACAATTGTTCTATTTCTTCAGGGCCAAAAACGGACACGTCTTCTGCTTCATAATAGTCAAAATCAGCTTTCTCGGTCGTAAAGACCACAGGAATCACTTCGTATTTGGTAAATATGTCTGTCAGCTTCTCACTCATTTCACTTACAATGGCTTTCAGTTTTGGAATGTCTTCTGTTGGAACAGTTGTTGTGCAACCTATAATGTATAGATGGAAAGTAGTCGGAGAAAATGCTATGATATCAACAGCTCTTGATGTGGGCACATGTAAAGTCACAAAGTTGAAGGCAGAGAAAATTGTTCGAACCAAATACTCAAACTTATCTCCACCTTTAATACTATCACGAAGATGGATTCGATCTCTCCACATTTGGTAGATATCGCCATATTTTCTCTCCTTGGCAAAGAAATCACTAACCCGAAGAACTGGATTCTCTTCGAAAACATTTCTGATTTCGTGAAAATCCACACCTATTTCATTCAAACAACGCACAGCAAATTTGTAGGTCACGGAATCATCACTTTTTGCCATTCTCAACAGTGTTGGCTTGGCACGTTCACCAACATCAAAAGCAATGCGATTTAAGTAATGGACGATTGTTGGATCTCTCAAACGGTTTATGGTGGCATTGAGTACTCTACAAAAATCAAGATTTGACATTTCTTTCATTCTCGTGAATGCGCCGAGCAAACCTTCTGGATTTATTGTTTCTTCGAGAAATCGATAAATCTCCTCTAGAGATTCAGGATATGCATCCGCTAGACTCGCCAAAGATTCTAGGACTTCAGGAGACCGAGCATTTGATTCGACAACTTTCAATATGAAAGGCAAACTTTTCATATCGGGTACTCTCCTGAAGAAGTAGCATATCATCTGTTGCATTCTGTTTTCATTACCTCCATAGTAATGTGTGAACGTGCGTTCAAACGCTTTGAGCATATCTAGTGTGAGGCTAGAATCGCCGATTTCTGAGCCGACATTAACTGCAAAGAATGCTTGAGTTACTTTGAGAGATGATAAATATGGCGCGATCAGTTTAAGAATTTCGTTTCGTATTGTCTGCTCATAACTCATCCTAATGAGGCCTTTGCATACACCAAGATCGTTCAGATCATCTCTACTCATCAGAAATTCGACTAGGGGATGAACTGATTGCTGCTTCTTTCCTAGGTCAAGATGCGGAGCTACTCTTAGGAAACAGAAAAGAAAGTCGGGTTTTCCGCCAAGCTGCAATTGCCCCTCAAGTTCGTGCAACACTTTACCAAAGAGTTCATTCTTTTTTCCTATCAGACCTACTAGAATTTCAGCGATCAACGATGATTCGGGATCTTTAGCGCCATATTTACTTGCCATGGCCAGAAGAATATCGGTTGCTTGTCCGACATCTGCCAAGGAGTCAGTCATAGCTCTTCTTTTTATCTCTTCCAAGCCTTCGACTCTCTTGTAGTAATGAACGTCGGAATGGCCCTGCAAGCCTTCTCTCAACAGATCGAATATTTCTTCCTCCATAAATGCCTCATGAGGACTACTCTTTTCTGACATTGGCTCCCAACCGATAAGGAACACGCCTGCAAATAAAGATAGCTTGTACATGATCACTTAGCAGGACATTTCAAAAGGAGAAAAGAACGTGCCCTTTTACTTAATCTGGATAAGAGGGATGAAGATGCAGGAAAAGGCTATTTCAGGTGTATGGTTCCTATTCAAGAATGATTCCCAGAAGACAACTAAAACTTTGCTCAGTGATAAGAAGCGATTAGACCTTTGGAAAAGCGTTTGGGATTAGAGAAAGCAGATGGAATTTATTTATATGAATGCTGGTCTAACCGTTAAAACTTTTCTGGACTAATAGACGGTTAATCCGTAAAGTTTAGATGTTCTAAAAGCAAAAAGCAGAGTGAGAAGGAATGAGTAAAAACAAGGATTGGCTAGAAGACCCATACGTTAAGCGATGGTTCGATAAACTGAGTAGTCCAACCACTAAGAAGATAAATTCATTGAGTATAAGAACAGTCTTTTAACGAGAGGCTACAGAGCAACAACCGCCAAAAGTTACTTGATTTCAATATTTTCGTTTTTCTCGAAGAATAGGCTTAAACTTCAACTTAGCAGAGGAGACTTGAAAACCGAAGATAGCCGAAAGGTTGCAGTCCTACCTTGTTGCCCATCCGTCTAGTTGTTAGAGCCTAGTGGTCTCTCTCAAAGCCTCTCTATTACTATCTTAGAAACGAATTTTGGAAAGACTCAAATCAATGATGCAATCTTTATAACCATTTTATTTTAGCAAAGTATAACAATTCAAAGATGGATGCGATGATTATTTTGATAATTGCTTCATATCTTACATCTAGGAGATGGTCAAAAATCGTTTGATTAGCACTTATATAGTCCTTTATGCCATTTTCAAGTTTTCCGCTAAATATGATATCGTGGTTCTCTCTCAAAATACGCCAAGACGATGATATGCTGAAGAGCATTCCAAAAAGTAATCCTGCATACAAAAAAGAAAGCAGTCTTTTTTCCCAAGAGCCTTTCTTAACCCATTCTTCAAACGAAGGAAGCAGTTCTATTGTTCCAACAACACAAGTGAAAAACAGAACTGCATAGAATATTAAGAAATCATTGTTTGATTCCACCTCAAGCCGTGCACCTTCTTGAGTCAACGCATCAATATTACTTGGCATGTTGGTTTGTAGCATAACACAAACGATTAGAATGGAAGAAACCGCAAAAACTAAACATATAGAAATTATCTTACGTATTTCCATGTTCTTCACCTTCCAATAAGAATATCATCTAAGGCATTTATAATTATCTTTCACAAGGCTTAAATCCTCAATTCGCCTATTTCGTGGTTGAACATCCACTTTAACGGTTTAACCGTCAAATAGTCTAAAACATCCAGAGAGTTACGGTTTGACCGCATGTCTCATTTATAGATGTATCTGCCTTACTCATCTCAAGTATTGGATGAGCACTATAACAGTTAAAATCGACCAGGATCTCAGGGAGGCGATGAGGAAACTGAGATACGTGAATTGGAGCGAGGTTGTTAGGGAGGCCATAAGAAGGAGGGTGAAGGAGGAGCGAAGCCGCAACCTGGCTGAAGCTGTTCTACTTAACGAGAGGCTTAGGAGGAAGGCCCCAGAAGGCTGGAATAGTGCAAAAGCGATTCGTGAATGGCGGTTCCATAGGATTGCTTAGATATTAAAACGAATAAATTTAATACATGGTGGTTAAATGCCCATTACTGTCACAACGAGAGTTGAGGAAGACTTAGTCCAGATCATAGATTTGATCGCTAAGAGCGAGGGTATGGACAGATCCACGGTTATCAGACGATTTCTGCTCAAGGCCGTAAGGGATTGGTTGATTGAAAAGAGCTTAGAAGAGTATGAACAGGGTAAGTTAACTCTTTGGCAGGTAGCTAAGAAATGTGGCTTATCTCTTTGGGAGATTATTAATGAGGTTAAGAAGAGAGAGATTCATGTTCCATACACTTTGGAAGAACTGAAGGAAGACCTGAAGGCTTTTGAATGACCAGTATCGTTTCCAATGCGACACCCTTAATCTACTTGGCTAAGACAAGTCGACTGTATCTGCTCAAGAAGCTTTTTGGAGAAGTTTTCATACCAGAAGAAGTCAGAAATGAAGTTGTTGACAAGGGAAAGCAACTCGGAGAACGAGATGCTTACATAGTTGAGAAAGCGATTGAAGATGGCTGGCTGAGGGTCTTAAACGTTCAGATCGCAGAGACTTCAATAGAATTGGAACCTGGAGAGGCTACTGTTCTTTCACTTGCGAAGAATCTGGGAAGGGGAGAAATACTAGTCGATGAAGTCTCGGCAAGAACTGCGGCAAGGCTGATGGGCATAGTACCTAGATGTACCATTTTCGTTTTGTCGAGAGCTTTAGAGGTTAAAGAGATCAGTTTGAATGAGTTTTAGGATATCTCAAGTGGATTGGTGAAACACGGCTTCGGGCTAAAGGGAGAGATTTATCTAGAAGTCGTGCGAAGAGCAAGGGAGATTGCCGAGAATAGCAGAACAGGAGTTTGATGAGTTCTCAATCAATCATTCTCTTCTTGCTTCGTTTTAGCAATCTTAATAGCCGCTTTACGTAACCATACTGTATGAGAGAAGGAATTCAGGATTTAGTTAGGGAGTTCGTAGAGAACTACCAGATCAATAATAAGACCTTGACAGGTTGGGACGAACCAGTTGTGGCTTTTGCCGATGTCCATGATGCTATGTTCTTGAGATTAAAGGCTGCAGTCAGTGAAAGACATGCGTTGCCAACGGACTTAATGAAGAATGCAGAGACAGTGATCTCCTATTTTATACCTTTCAGGAAGGAAATCGTTTTGAGCAATATTGGAGGTCAGAATTCTTCAAGAGAGTGGATCATAGCTTATCTTGAAACTAATAAGCTAATTGTTGATCTGAACAGATTCCTATCAGGAGAATTGGAGAAACTGAATTTTGAATCAGTGATCCTTCCTCCAACTCACAGTTTTGACGAAAAAGAATTGATTAGTGATTGGTCACATAAGCACATTGCCTTTATTGCTGGTCTAGGCAAGTTCGGATTGCATCATATGCTGATCACTGAAAAAGGTTGTTGTGGAAGACTAGGAAGTCTAGTAACGAACGCCAAAATAGAACCCACAGAAAGACCTGACATGGAATTTTGCTTGTACAAATACAACGAAAGCTGCAGGAAATGTGTTGAGAACTGTGTCTTCGGGGCATTGAAAGTCGACTCATTTGACAGGCACAAGTGTTACGAAATCTGCCTATCTAATGCTGAGTTGTATTCCAAGTTAGGATTTGCAGACGTATGTGGAAAATGTATCTGCTCAGTTCCTTGCTCCTTCAATAACCCCGTAAAATAGAGCTCAAAGTAGTTTGCGAAGAAGCCAACCGAAAATCGGAAGATCATCTGGATTGAAAAGGACGTCTGATACCAAAAATAGGGGGAGGGGGTATCATCTATTGGTTGAATTTTCCGTCAATAGAGCGCTCGGACATGACTGATGCTACCCCCGGATAGGGGGTTATGGGAAAAACCTCTATCGTTTTTTTCACGCAAAAATATACCGGGGTATCGATTTTACGAATAAAAATCTATCATAAAATAAATGATCTGCGACTGAAGTCGCAAGGAGACATTACATCAAAAAGATGAAGCAAGATGCTTGGTTAAGCGGAAAAACGTGAAGTGGCCAGTCTTGTACATTGTTACGAATAAGGGTAGAAAAATCCTTACTGAGTGTTGCAAGCTAAGAGTATGGCTGACCGCGTTGCGGCTAGCCTCTGTGTGAAGTATGGTTTGAAGTTGGGCGAGGGTCAGCTTGTTCCTATGAGGCATGTTTGGAGTTTATGATCCTGTTGCTGAGTTGTTGATTAGGCGATCGAAGTTAGTGATGATATTGGCAAGACTGACCGCGGCTAGGGCGTGGTTGAAATCGACCGGTTCAGTGCTAAGGCTGTGAAGGATTATTTGCTCAAGCCTTGGAACGTAACTCAGCGCATGCGACGCATGAATAGGAATCTAGATCATTTAGTTGGTCAAAAAGCAGCCGGGAAAAGGGGTAAAGGCTGGGTACTAACAACATTTCTACGAAAAGCATGGGGCTCAACTAAGGAAGAAATATCGATAAACATGACTCAGAATTATAGTTTATTCCTGCCATATTTTGCTCTTCAGAGTTTGAGGGAGCTCTTCTGGTTTAGGGAATTTTCCAATTATGATGGCGCTTTTTATCTCAGACAATTTAAATAGGTACTTCTCTGGTACTCCACTATCTTGGAGGATTTTTTCATAACTCCGCCCTTCTTTACCAAATTCTACTGCTTTTAGAAGCTTACCAAAAATAGGAATATACAAGTTGACGATTTCTATCCTCTCTTTGATGGATAGAGTAGGCTCGATTTCTACATATCGGTAACCGTATGATTTCGATTTAACAACGGGGTTGTGTATTGCTTTCGTGAACTTCACCGCTGGCAGGTCGTTTTCGTCGAGCGGTTCTGTCCAGATTGTCGCAACATGCCAATGGAATCTGCTTAAGACGGTCTTGCCAGTAGGGTAAATGTGTACTGCAACAGGTTCATAGTCGAAGGGTTTATAGAGGTCCCAATTCCAGTAAAAGTAGTGATTGTCATTTTGAGCATGTACTCTTTTGGGATATGATCCATGGATTTTAACTATTTCACGCGAAATACTCTGGCCCTCCCTAACCTTTCTTTAGTGTCCTCTAATATAACCGGGCGAACTCCCATCTTTTTGGCTTTTTCCCTAACACTTATTATGTGTCCAAGTATATCCAAAAATTCATCTAGATTTTTAATGATCTCTTCATTTTTACTTTGCCTCGCGCTAACGACCAATTCCCTTACTCTGTTGTGCAGATCTTCGAAAATTTCATAGTTTACTGTACTCTCGTTGTAAGCGAGTTTAGTCATATGAAAGGCCGTTTCTAAATCTTCCAGAAACTTCAGGCTTTCGCCCGAAAGCTCACCTCGTTTCACCTCTTTTGCCACTGTTTTTAGACGCCCGTATTCTTTTTCTAAGTTGCCTGAAACGACATCGATGTATAAAGTTGTGAGACGGGTTGGGAAAACTAGTTGACCTCTCATATGCGGCTTAGTACTAATTAGATCGAAGCTTTCTAGAGAGGTAACATAGGGGCTTACAAAGTTGCGACTAAGCTTACTGAGATTTGCTATTTTCATAATACTGGGCTCAACCGTTCTGATGAAGTTTGCTAACCGGGTAGTTACTAAAATCTTGAAGGCATTAACTGTGCCCTCTGTTAAACCAGGGGGAATGGTCTCCGCGAATCTTTCAGAAGTTATTGCTGATTCAAAAAGGTTTGACAGAGTTTCAGGAAGCTCTTTTTCCTGGATCCCTGCTTTCTCCTGAAGCCTCTTGGCTATGATCTCTGGTTCTAGAAGTACAATATCATCGGGGAAGGCTAAATTCGCTTTATTTAGAATATTTTCTGTTTTCATTGCGGTCACGCATGCATAGTATGCGTCGCATGCAATATAAGTTTTTCGGCGCGATCCTAAAGTCAGCTTGAATATGTTGCCGACACAATCAAAATAGTTGACGCTTTGATGGTTACTCAGCGGTACATGGTTAGGGGTTTGGAGCACGAGTTCCCGCTTAATCAGGAATATGTGGAAGACGTGCCCTGCACGGTTGAGGTTAAAGAGGGACAAACTTAACCCCCGTAAGTAATTAAACCCTGTGGTAAACACGGTTCTTCCTAAAATAACCAGAAAGTCAGGGGGAGAGAGGGAGGGGTGCAAAAACGATAGGGGGTATCATCTATTGGTTGAATTTTCCATCAATAGAGCTATCGGACGTCACTGACCCTACCCCCGGACAGGGGAGCTATGGGAAAACCTCTATCGTCTTTTTCACGCAGAAAATATGCGAGGATATCGTCTATTGGATAAAGTTTTCCCCTGAAAAGAACAACAACTATGCTGTTTCAGTAACCCTGTAAAATAGAGCTCGGAGCGGTCTGCAAAGTAGACACCGTAACCATATAAAGGTCGTACGCCTTTCAATGCTAATGTTTCTGTCTCTTTCTTCGCAGATCAGCAGTCCTATGGAATGCTGCGATTGGGAACATGAGAATGCTCATCAGACTCACAAACTCACCAACTTTCACGTCTGTGGTCTTGTCAAAGTAGAATCTCACAGAATAATCGCCACTTCTCTTGGGGAAGACAAGCATCATGTTCGGTCCAGCCCTGAAAATCTTCAAAAGAGTTTGAGGGTCATCCTCCATCCGTGTGGTCCATCCGGGATAGTAACTCATCTTCACCCAGAGAGCATCTTCAGAAGATCCGTTTCTCACATGGACGATGATATCCTCGGGACGCGGTTGCTCAAAACGAACTGTACTTTTCGAGGATTTAGTTTCGGCTGATACTGTCTGACGTAAAAGGTTGACGAGAAACTTCGCTTCCTCATCACTCCTTGTTCTATCATTGGAAGCTTCTTGGAGCATTATCATGTATGGAAGCCTCAGTCCGACCCAGAAAACTCTTCCCAAACCTTGTTCCCAGAATACGAGCACGGGTTTATCTTCGTCACAGACGAGAACTGACGCACCGTTCTTTATCGATCTCCCGTGGGAGATTGTGCAAGGTTTCTCCGTACTAAATTTCGAAAAATCTACATCTTTAGTCACGTCATGTGGGACGATCAAATTAAGCATGAGACAGGAATCTTCGTAGGTTATTGTCTCAACTGGAGAAGAACCCGGCAGAACGTCCATCTCAGATTCAAGCTCAACATTGCCAGTGTCCAGGATCAAGGAACCTCCGCCTTCTACGTAGGCTGAAAGAATCCGGGATACTCTTGACGAGTCTTTACTCCTCAAGGTAGTAAGGTAGACCATGTCGAAATTACTGAGCATAACGACATCGTACTCGTCTAAAGTGTTCGCCCCATAGATGGGCACAATGTCTTCTGGGTTTGATTGAGCTATTGATGTGAAGAACCGAGAGTATTCACGTTCTTCGCCTATGAACAGAACCAGTCTGCTGTCAAATCCAGTTATCTCAGCGAATTTCGAATTGAAGCCGGTCACTTCATACGGGGAAACAGGATCTGTTCTAGTCAATCCAGGCATCTTAGGGCCAGTAAACCATCTCACGTTATAGCTTCTCGCGAAGTAACGTAGAAATCTACCGTCCTGTTCCATGAACATGTACCGCCAGAAGAGATAAGCAAACTCGTTCACCATGTACACGTAATGAATGTTTCCACCACCAGACTGAGGGATTTCAGTGTAGAGATTAAAATCGTATCCACCATCTAAACCGACCCTCTCACCAGGCTTGGCGTGATATTCCAGATACTGGACATACTGTGGTTTCTGTGAGATGTCGAAGCCCAAGAAAATGGTGCTCTCAGAACCGACAACAGGATAAATGGACCCCAGCAAAACCAGCGAGATGGCGGAAAACAAGCAGATCCTGCTAATATATTTCCCAAGAGAGTTCTCTCCCAAGAATTTTCCGTAGAAGCCACTCATAAAATCAAAAGTGATTCCGCCACAGATTGAGGCGAAGAGCGAAAGATACAAGGTGAATCTCCACCAGAATACGGGACCAACGGGGATACGAAGCCAAGGTGCTAAGCAGAAGATGAAGGCTACAAGGAAGCATAGAGGAGCATCAGCGACCTCAGCCTTACGTTTCACAAAAACCACAATACACGCAGTGATCGCCAAGATGAATTGTCCAATCCCTGGCGAATCTATGTTCGGATGAACTCCGAGGAGCGCCATAAGTTGGCCCTCTAGGGATCTAGGAGCACTAGGTACGCCGCTCTCCGGGACCCCCGGTATGCTTGGAGCCGTAACATACGTGATCAAGAAGGGAAGTGCCCACCAGAGGCTGAGAGCTACTGCGATCAAAACCATAGCGAACAGAACCTTCGGCAGAACTAAAGTATACTTCGGTGGCGTCGCCGGCCCTCTTGAAACATACATCAACGACGGTTCACGTATCACCATAAGGATTGAAAGAACCACAATGAAGACAAACACGATCATCGCATTCATGAAATACGTGAGGACTACAACGCTGTAGGCTAACCCGGCGAACAACGTATTTACCAAGTTTCTCCTCTTTACAGCTCTACAGAACATGAGTAAAGCCAGAGGAGAGAAGGCAAGACCAGTGACATTGGGGTACGATCCAATGCCCCAATACTCAATGAGGTTATAGGATAACAGGAATAATATGGGGCTGATAAGGCAACCCGACCTCTTCAACCCCATCTCTCTTGCGAGGAGATATGTGGATATAGATGTTAAAGAGAAAACTAGGTAAGTCCACATCATAACAATGTCTGGCATTGAGAAGTCCAGCTTCCAACCCAAGAACGCGACAATGTAATAGCTTAACGGAGAGTAGATACGCCACATTGGTACGCCGAAATACCAGTATGGATTCCACCGTGGAAAGTAACCATGGATCTTGAGGTTGTTCAAGAGAATCTTGACCTCGGAAAGATGCATGGCGCCATCGCAAAGAGAAGTAGCTCCCCTGAAAAAATAGCATGCAAGGATGATCGATAGTATCTCTAGTAGGGTAAGATCGATGAGAATTACGGACCTTTTCATACTGCTTTCATCATCGGTCGTTTCTACCAACTACCTGATTGTAGAGATCCAAATGTTTGGCTGCAACAGTATCCCAACTCCGTTCTGAGGTGACCTTCTCATAAGCTGATCTGGCGATCTTCGCCCTTTCATCCGGATTTCTCAACAGGTGAATTATCGCCTTCGCGGTCTCTTCTGGGCTGTGCATGGGAACGAATAATGGGCTATTACCTAAGGTGTCTTCTGCCCACTTATTCCTAGTAGTTATAATCGGCTTTCTCATAGCAGCCACTTCAAGTAATGCTAGACCGGTTGGAATCTCGGATGGGAATACAGCAATTTTTGCTTGACTCAGATAGGCCGCGATTTCACCATAAGGAATGCTTCCAACAAAATCTACATAATCTCTGACCCCCAAGTCAACGGACAACTCTTCCAAAAAAGATCTCTGTAAACCGTCCCCGATAACCATGAATTTTCCATCTCTAATCTCCTCTAGGACTCTAGGGATGGCCCGGATGAAGATTTCACCCCCTTTTTGGGGCACTAATCTCGCGGCTACAAAGGTAACATACTCTCCCTCTCCTCTCGGCTTAAATTTATCACAGTCAACACCTGAAGAGATGATGACGATTTTCTTTGGCTTGAACCTTAACGCATAATCATACGTCACATCATTTTGAGCAATAACCGCGTCCGCTTGTCCAAAAACGTAATCTACCAGAACAGAATCAAGGATGGGCCTGGCTCCTCTAATCAGAAAGTAATCCTGATATGCGATCCCGATGTCATGAATAGTCAGAACAAGCGGCCTGTGAGCAAGCTGAGAGGCAAAGGCGGCCCCAAAACTGGTGGCAAACGCATGACCGTGGATATGGATTACGTCCACATTGAGTTTTGCGAGCTTGAACATCAAGGATAAAGGCACGGGGTAAGGAATCTTCAGATGTAAAGGGAGGTTCTGCATGTCGATGGCCCTAAGCCTGAAAACTTTAACCCCATCATAAGTCTCGGTCATCCCTCGACCACAGGCAAAAACGTAAACCGTATGATCGCTCTGAAGTCTCTTCGCTAATTCGTAGACATATGTCTCGACACCGCCGACATTCGGTGGGAAATAAGGGCAGACAAGCGCTATTCTCATCTTCGTTTCACTCAGTCTGGATTTTCAGCAACCTTCAACAATTATCCGCAGGCTTCATGCACAGAAGAGTTATGATAGGAAGAAGACCGGTCGGAACCTTGCGCGATGATAAGAGTCCAGAGTTTTTGAAAAGTTTGGCAACCTCTTCCGGTTTAAGATTGTGAACGTGTCCATGACCCTTTAGGCAGAAAGGGTATCTAGCTGTGAGGAGTCTGGCAAAAGATAGCATCCTATCGTCAGGAACTGAGACAATTATGATTCCTCCTTTCGCAGTTGAAGATTCCAGATTTCTAACGCAGTTGTGAGGGTTGGGAAGGTGCTCCAACGTGTCAAGGCACATAACTAGGTCAAAAGACGACTCTCTGAATGGAAGGTACTCGGCGTCTCCGCAGAGAAAGAGTCCGTTCTTCACTCTAAGTCTGGCTCTCTTTAAACGAGTCAGTGATAAGTCTAGTCCAACCAAGAATTCGGCCTGTAGTTTTTCTAGTACAAGCCCATCACCACAACCTACATCAAGAATATGCTGACTTTTCGCGTCTAAAGCACATTTTGTGATAGCCTGAATTTTTCTGTTGAAAAATGTTCGAACTAAGGGATTTCTACTCTTATATCCTATTTCACCTTGGTCAAACCTTGAAGCTTCATTCTCAATATCCTTTCTTGGCAAGGGTGCATAAGACTGCTTAAGATTCTCTCCTTCTCCAATCTTTCCATTTATCTTCCACCTCAAGACTGAGAGAAACATTCTAAGCGGGTCTCCCAGCATATCTACCTTTGAGTTTCCTTTGTAGGTGTAAGTTATGGGGAGGTATTTCACCGTGTAGCCTTTCTTAAGTGCTTTAAGCAGGATCTCCGTGTCTATCTCGAATCCCTTAGAGCTAAGGGGGGAAACGGCTTCTATAACCTCACGCTTGTAAGCTTTAAACCCAGACTGGGGGTCGCAAAGTCCGTCAGTTTTAAAGAGGACCTTTAGGAGTGAGATATATGTTATACTTGAAAGTCGTCTCCAAACCCTTGTCCTGTAATTCTTCCATTCCATTCTTCCACCTACAACGATGTCTGCGTCGTTCAATCCGCCAAGCAAACATGGTATCTTCTCTGGAGGATACTCCATATCCGAGTCTATTAGGACTATGAGACCGCCTGTTGAAACCTCTACGCCCATACGTATTCCGAAGCCTTTGCCCCTCCTCGTTGGGAAATGCAGAGCCTTGACGAAAGGATATCTCTTGACTAATTCGTCCATGATCTGGGGAGTTCTATCTGTGCTACCGTCCTCTTCTAAGATTACCTCGAAAGGTTGTCCATACTCCTTTAGGACCTCAAGAACCCTATGAAAGCATTCACCTATCCTTTTCTCCTCGTTATAAGCTGGCATAATGACGGAAACCATGTCTTTCTCAATCATGATGTTTCGACCTCCTTTTGCAGATAAAATAGACCGTTGCCAAAACTGCGGATGTGAAGATAAACGGCGTCGGGCACGGCAGCTCTGGTAGGGCCTCTGGCGACATGAAGTAATCTTCGGTATTCGGAGCGCGAGAAAGCACTGTCGTGAATGAGTCTGCCTCATCGTCCTGCTCCAACCACATATTGGTGCCTTGGTCAAAATCTAGGTCTGCATTACTTGAGAGGGCTAGCTGAACCAGAACAGCGTCTCCCAACGGATCGATACCCAATTGTGTCCATTTCTCAACAGCTGACATAGAATAAATCGGATTCGAAGAAATGAAAAGCAAAGATAGTAAAAGCAGAGTTGCAGCAAATGGCTTCTCTCCATAACTCATCGTAGGTCAATCCGATTTCAGTTCTGAAGAAGTGGGCGTTTTGGCGAAGTAGAGGATGGTTGTGATAGCCAACGCCAGTGCTGTAACGAGAAAGAACATCCATATCTGGACGGTTGACGGCATCACGCCTTCTAAGAAAGTGAACACGGATAGCCCGGGGTTGTAATAGGCTACCTCTGAGAACAAGATTGCTAATAGCGTCAAAGGAGGCAGAGATGCCTTCAAGTATTTGCTGCGGCGCGATTTGGCTGGGCTTCCGTCCTTTTTTTCTTGAGGGCCCTCTTCCACAATATCTGAGAGTCTTGAATCACCTTCGTGGTTTTGGGACAGATTGCTGACGCCATCTGGTGAACTTCCTCTTTCTTTTTCCTTTTTCTCGAACAGCAGCGACGATGCCCTTCGCCACTCGTTGGGGATTTCCTCCACCTCAATTTTCGTTGCAGACTCTTGACCCCTGTCGTCAGCCTCCGTTCTGAATTCTTCCTTTACATCTTTCAGTCCCTTCTTGATGTCCGTATGCAATTTTGATGCGAGCAGCCTCTCGAAGGTCTCATCTATTGTCAACTCCTCTAACTCAAGATCCCCCCGCTTTAGCTCCGACTGTTGAATCGTGGGAGTGGCTTTTCCAAGCATTACAGGCTTAAGCCCCTTGTCCAAGTAACTCCTCTTGGTCAAGGAATTAACGACTTCTTGAACTTGAACGGGGTCCATGAGGACTCTTAATCCAATCTCATTGCTATGGCACCCGGAGATTGCTAGCTTATATATTTCGAGTTCCGTTGGTGTCAGATCTTCTAGCTTAGTTTCATCGACGGCCGGCCCATGTCTTTCCTCTTCAAAGGAAAGATCAAAGGAAGGGGCGGTTCGGCGGGCAACCTCCCTCACTTCTCGCGCTCCTTCTTTCGCTGATAAGGGATGCTCTTCAGTGGCTACTGCTGGGACAGGTGGAGGCGTCGTGATGATGTGGGCTCCGGCTGAGATTCTTCGGTTGATCTTGGCTCCTGGGGCGATCCTTACAGATTTCTCGGTGGAGACTGCCTCGGCAACCGCATTCTCTTCTAGAACTATGTTCTCTGCCGAGTCGACGATGCCATTCACCGTTGCGTTCTGTCTTATGGTTATTCTTCCCTCCGAGATGATATGTCCCTCAACGATGGATGCTTCACCTACCTCAACCTCCCCCAACGCCTTTATGCTACCATGAATGTGACATTTGCTTCCAAGTTTCAGTTTGCCGTGGACGACTATGTTCTCCCTTATCTCAGCGCCACTTGGAACAGCGATGTCGCCGACAACACGGATTATCTCGCCAGGCGACTTTACACGGGCTTTCGCCCTCGCACGCTCTAATGGCGGAATCAACTCAGAAACATCAGTCCTATCTCCATACAGGGTCTGTTCGGGAATCTGTCTTGGACCTTTATCCTTCCGCCTGAAAATCTCGATAAGGACAGGTATAATCGGGATAGCCAAGACTGCGAAAGGCAGGAGAACAAGGGCATTCAAGATTCCTGCCTCCCTTCGTCAAAGGCGTGGACAGATTTTCGGTTTGATTCGTTAATTCTTCCGGAGTAACCGGCACCGTCATGTATTGTGTGGGTCCAATGATGCTTCCCATCTCTGGTGAGCATTAGGTCTATCAGAGCTTTTGTACAGCAGAACACCATAAGGAGGAATGGCAACGTCAGAGCCGGTAGAATCCATAAGAGATGCCTCCTCTTATCTAAGTAGGCCGCGACCCCAACCTCGAAGAATGGAGCGAAGTTTCCAACGGTGCTATACGTGAACGTAGAGAGAATCAGAATGTAGGATGAGATCATAGGTCTATCACTCGTTAGGTAAGCAGCAGCCCCTGCAATCCAGCCCACCAGAATCAGAATCGGGATGAAGTATGTGTTCAATAGTAGGGTTAGCTCTGCTTTTTCAAGTCTGCTTAGGTGTTTTGTTCTCAGCACATCTTGCAGATGCTTGGTTGCACATTGCATGTGTCCCTTAGCCCATCGGTATCTTTGGTTCCAGTAGGCTCTCCAAGTAGTCACAGCCTCCTCATAGCATTCAGCATCACTAACATAGCGAACTTGGTATCCACTAAGGACGCATCTGATCGTGAGGTCTGTATCCTCGGCAAGCATCTCCAAGTCCCATCTCCCCATCTTCTCCAAAACTTGCCTACTGAAGCCTCCGACAGTTCCTCCGTATTGTGGGATTAAAACAAGGTTATCCCTTGCTGTCTGATCGACCCGGTATCCACCTATCCTTTCAAGCGTCACGATTTTGGAAACGAGGGAGGCTTCCTCGTTAAGGACGGTCACCCTACCTTGGACGGCGCCAACCTCCGGGTCTATGAACGGAGCTACCAGCTTCTCTATTATGTCAAGCTGGGGATAATAATCAGCGTCGAAGGTTAGAATGATCTCTCCATTTGAGAACTTGATCCCGTCGTTCAGGGCTGCGGATTTTCCAATCCCTCCATCTTCTCGATGGATGACCTTAACATAACCGTATTTCTTAGCAAATTCATCCGCAATCTCGCCTGTTCTGTCAATTGAAGCGTCATCGATGACGAGTACTTCAAGCTTCTCCTTCGGGTAAGTCAGCTGAGACATCCTTTGAAGGAGGTTACATATAACACGTTCCTCATTATGAGCTGGTATAAGCACTGTTACACTTGGTTGGTACAATCCAAATATCCTGCTGAATGAACGTTGCTGAGAAGCGCCACATAGAGCATAGTAGGTGAAGAAGAGATGCCTAAACATGTAAGCGATCATCACGAGGGATGTGATGCAGAGTATAACATCGAAAATCAAGTTTCCATACTTCCTTGGACCCACGACATCCCAAGAGACCACATCGTGACAACCCACAGAAAATCGATGAAAGGACCTAGAAGGTAATGGGCTACAGAGAAAACTGACAGACCAAAGTTATACGCTATGATTATGACGAACGCTAACCGGTTGATGTTCCAAGCTAGGCCAACGCCGAGGCTGAGGAGAAACCAAGTTATCTTCTTTAAGACCGAAACGTTCAACAACCCTATTGTAAAAATGTGAATAAAACTGACGAAGATCGCGACCGTGACAAGACCCGAACATTCGGTAAGGACCAGAAAACTAGCGAGAGTCCCATCCATCAATCTGACGTATATCAAGAAAATGGGGCTCACATAATCCGTCTTCATACCAGCTGCATTAAGGATCCATGTTGTCGCTATACCAGTGAAGTCCCACACGTATCTCGAAGCGAAGAGTAATGCAGTTGCAAGGGCGAGAATACCCAGAACTAAAGCGGGCCCGAACACGAGCTTTGCTTTTTCAGCTCTAAATAAGTCGATTTCACCACTTTTGTCTGAACTCTTGGTTCTCCGAGGCCCCTTCTATATTTTTGCAGAGAACTCTTGATTACCACTTGTATATCTTTTAGCTAATATGTGCAAACCAACTGAAAACAAAAGACCAAGTTAGCATGAACATGTCCAAAAAGAACATAGTTTCTTATAGATTTATATTCAAAGTCGTAATAAAAACAGTATACGGTTCTGTTTTGAGTGTAGTCTGCAATGAGTATTCAGCGCGTACCGACAGGGATACCGAGGTTAGACGATTTGATTGAGGGCGGGTTCCCATCCGACAGCATGATTCTCCTAGTTGGGTATCCCGGAGCTGGGAAGACCATCTTTTCGGGCCAGTTCATCTACAAAGGCGCGGCAAAATATGGAGCCAGGGGTGTTTACGTATCCTTCAGTGAGACAAAGGAGACGTTCCTCCGCAACATGCTGAGGTTTGGATGGGATTTTGATAGACTTGAAAGGGAGAGAGGAATCACAATGCTCGACTTGGCTGTGACGAGGGAGGCGGGCCTTCAGACAAACCTCAACACGGTCATGGAATCTATGACTTCGCTTAACGCCAGTAGGCTCGTCATAGACTCCTTCTCGGCGGTAAGCATGGCGCTGAAGGAACCAATCGATATACGTGTCATGGTTCACCTTCTCTACAAGTTCCTCAAGAAAGCCAATTGCGTTTCAATCTTGGTTCTGGATCAGGCCTGGGGCTCGGCTTTGATAGGTCATGGAATCTCTGAATTTCTGGCAGACGGTATAATTCATTTGGAGACGTATATCGATGAGAATAATAGGCTTAGAAGATGTCTCAGGATACTTAAGATGAGGGGGACGAATCATACGAAGAATCCTCAGGAATATGAAATAACAGATGGCGGTTTCGCAATCTCGGAGAAACAGTCCCTAGCAAATATGGGGAATGTGAGAAATACCAGAAAAGTCAAAAAGTCGAGAAAGGGACCTTACTTCCCTTATGAGGGCAAGCAAGAAGCAACCGATTTTTAAATCAGGACTGTTATTTCTACATTATTGGTGAACCAGAAATGCCTAAGATAGAGGGAGACATGAAGGCTGAGCTTCTCTGTACACGTGTAACCTCTGTTATTAAGGAGGCTGTCATTCGAGAATCGCAAGTGGAAGGACTAACAACATCAGAATGGATACGTAATCTGGTCGTGAAGGAGTTAAAGGAAAGGGAAGCTCTCCCACGGACATATAGATTTCCACAATTCGAAAGAGAAGAGCTGTAATGGTTGCCAGGATCGACTCTCATCTTCATGCCGCTCCGATAGATTTAAGTCTGAGATGGCAAAACTATTAGACTCTAAGGTGATGAAGGACGAAGCTGTTCGGTAAGAAGAAGCCTGAAGTTCAGGAGTCGTCCTACGAGATTTTCGGTGGAGCAACCATTAGGAAGATAAACGAGCATCATGAGATTACGTGGAAAGGTGCTCATCCGATGTCCCTCACTGTCTCATCTATGCCCGAGATCGGCCGCAACTTAAAGATGGAGCAAAAGGCCGGTATAATCCGAATCACTTCTCCACAATGCAAACTAAGGGTGACAACCAAGGACGGCGACATGAAGGCTTCTATATCAGAGCTATAGCCTCTTCTGCCTTCAGTCAAAATTAACTAAGTCTAGCCTCTTCAATAGACACCTGCACAATCTTTTTGCGCAAATCATACCGTATATTTTACTCTTTGCTTAAAGTGAAAACAAGTTTATATCCCAAAAAAATGTGGATTCTTTGAGAGGCACACTATCTTGTTTCCACTTTACGATGAGAACAGACCGAGTACCAGACCATACGTAAACTATGCACTCATCATTATCAACGTGGGAGTCTTCCTTTACTTTTTCATACAAGGAACATTAGATGACGCAATCTCCACCTTCGGCGCGATCCCTGGTGACATCATTGCCCTAAGAATTGAAAGATTGTGGACTCTTCTAACAAGCATGTTCATGCACGCCGATATCACGCACATTCTTGGAAACATGGTCTACCTTTGGGTCTTCGGAGACAATATTGAAGACGCAATTGGACACTTTAGGTACCTCATCTTCTACTTATTCGGAGGCTTAGCCGCCAGTTTTACCCACATCGCTTCTGTGATCTTTACGTTGCCCTCATTAGGACCCTACTGGGGGTACATCAGCCTTGAAACTCCAGCGGTTGGAGCCTCGGGGGCCATATCCGCAGTTTTAGGTGCATACCTACTTCTGTACCCTAGGGCACGGATAAGAACAATAGTATTCTATATCTTCATCCAGATTGTAAGGGTGCCAGCTTACTACTACCTAGGATTCTGGTTTCTGTACCAGTTGATGATGGGCATGGTCTCGCTGACTGGAATCTCGTCCGGTGTGGCTTTTTGGGCCCACATAGGCGGCTTTGCAGCCGGGTTTTTAGCCGTGAAACCTTTTGGGGCAAAACCCAAGCGAAGGGGAGAAACTGTGCCCACAGAGAAACCTGTTACACCATTGTACGTTAGCCCTTACGTTAGAACCCCGTTCGTAGACGTTCTGGTGGAAGAAGAGAAAGTCAGAATCATAGCTGAGCTTCCAGGAGTTGAAGAAAGAGACATAAACCTCGCAATCTCAAACTGGGATCTAGTCATATCAGCCGAGCATGGAAACATACGGTACTACAGACGTGTTGAACTACCCACCATGGTCATTCCGAAAGCAGAAGAACCTATCTACAACAACGGCGTACTCACATTCACACTTCAAAGATCAATATGAGAAGGAAAAACAAACATTTTAATTAGAAGACAAGATTAACATTTTGAGCACGCCGGGGCCAGAATCTCTTTGCCGAGGCTTTCATGAGCCTCAAAACGGGGTGGCAGAGTGGAAATGCGCTGGACATCTAACCGACTAAAAAAGCGCCAGAATCGAGATCCAGTGGCTCTTCGAGCCGCAAGGGTTCAAATCCCTTCCCCGGCGCCAACATTTTTTAGGTGAACCGCGTTAGACAATCTTTGTCGTCTCTGGTGTAATCTCTCATCTTGCGAGGTGATCTTCTTCTAAATTCCTTGCGCTAAGATGTGGTCCCCACTCCTTTACTGGGGTATCGCGTTTGAGAGCCTTGTTATGCCTTTGAGTTGGTCGAAGTGTTTATCGAAGGAGTATATTTCCCTCAGTCCCTGTGCCTTCATGGATAGATGTGCTAATGCATCATTTGCACTTACGTTGTTTTCTCTAGCTATGAGTAAGGCGCCTTCATAGTCTTCTACAGTTATTGGATGAACCTTAATGTTTTCGCTCGTTATGACCCATGCTAGGAAGCCTAGAGACTTCTGGAGACTCAGTCCAGTTTCGATTATATTAACAACTTCTGATAGGTGAACAGTGGTTGTGGCTACTTCTTCGCCTTCCTCTATTCTTTTTACGATAGCCTTTGCCTCGTCCTTGACATGTTGTTCCTCTCTAGTTAATGCCCTATGCGGAATGAGGAAAGCATGGAGAAAAATATTTGAGTCCACAAATCTCAATGCTCCTTCAACTCCAGCAAAGCTTTCTTGAGAGAATGTGGATCCGTGAAATCCACATCCCCCGATATGCTAACAGAGTCGAACAGGTCAGATGGAAGAGTGGGTTCTATCGGAGCCACCTCGATTCTGTTTTCACGCATTATCAATACTAACTTTCGGGACCTCCACTTCTTCCGCCACTGCATGGGAATAGTTACGCGTCCTTGAGCATCTATCTCCTTCACAACAATTTGCGCCATTTGATTCGTCTCCACCAAAATTATGAGTGATGGCAGAATATAAATTTACACCAAAAAAGGACTCTGAAGCGAAAAATCATCTCACCTTCACAACAATTCCCGTTTAACCAAGAACCCCCATGAGCTCCCCAACGCGACAGCTTTCTGTTTAGTATCTAGGGCCACGTGGGTTCAGATCCCACACCCGGCGCCATCTAAGATGCTGTCTTTGGGATTGTTCCAGGCTTATTTTGATAAAACGTTTGCTAAATCCTGCTTTTGTATTGCGTAGATTGTCCTATTTCATCCCAAGGGTTATATTTTTCAAAATGCGTACTTCTTAGTTGTAGCAAGGAGATACTTATTTGGAATAAGATTAAGACTCTCTTCCGGTCTCTCATAAAACTCTTCTAAATAGTCAATCTTAAATCCCGCCTTAACAGCTGTGTTGATAACCTCACTAATCTTCCAAGTAAACTGTCGGTGGTAGGTTATTTTCTTGATGGTGAATCTCGGGGCTCCGATCAAGGTAACGCTTTCCGAAAACTACCGTTCCCTTCTTGACCTTAGCACGCCAATCCTTAGCCACCAACGATATAGGATGAAAATCCTGAGCTAGTAGTTGTCCACCTCTTTTCAGTACATGGTTGGCATTCCTCATCCACGTATTAAGGTTCGCTACCCAGAGGAAAATGCCAACTGCGGCAACTGCAGAATCAAAAAAAGAATTGGAAATACTTTTAGGAAGATTCTGGCAATCGGCTTCAACTAACTTCGCATTAACCCCACAAAACTTGGCTACTTTCCTTGGAAGTCGAATCTGTTCACTAGAGAAATCAACGCCAGTGACTTCAGCTCCTTTCGTCGCACATGCCAGCATTACATGGGCATCACCAAACTGAAGCACAATAACCCGCTTACCTTTGTGTTCTTCAGACAGAGAAGAAATCTTCGGTTCAACTCGTTCTGAGTAAGAATCTGGATCTCGAACAATACTAGGCAACTCAGCTTCCCTGCCAGGCCAATTCCTGACAGCAATAATGCCTCAATGTAACTTGTTAATGCGAAGGTAATCTTTGAGATCGACGGGTTGCACATGGATCACTTCTCTTTTTCTCTACAAATGTACTATCAACTATGTACTCTCTTTGTCCTATATTTTCTGTCTCATATTTGCTTAACTTATAAACCCTTGAAAATACGAGATTGTGTCGAAAGACCTATCAATAGAATATCGTTTTAATTGATGTTAGTTAGACAGTTATTTACTTAGTTGAAAAGAATTATATGCGCATTTGTAGTGCGATATAATTACATCTTAATGTATCTTTCTTGTTAATTGTACTGTTAGAAACCGGATTGGATTAGGTGTATTATCTCTTGTGTGCTCCAAACCTTTATCTTTCTCTGCCTCTTCAAGTCCTTATCATCACTCCAAATACCATCGCATGCTATGCTCAAAGAAGCAGCTATGAAAGGAATATCACCTTTATCGATCGGCCCCATAATCTCTTCGGCTTCATTCCACTTAGCTGAGATGTTCTCCGAATGAACGACTTGTATATTGGTCAAAAGGATGCTCAACGCGAGGTTTATCTCTTCTCCCGGGAGGCCTGTCTTCTCCATGAGGAGAGGTAAGTGCTTCTCAATCTCCTCTATAGCATACTCAGGAAGGTAGAACTGATGATTGGGGTTTAGGAGGATGACTCTAACCTTCGAATTCTTGATAAGGGCTTTCATAATGATGTTCGTATTCACGATGAGCCTCAAGTATTTCATCCTTCAGCTTTAGCGTATCTATCTGAGATTCCCTTCTTGACCACTTCACCGAGTCCGAGTGCATCCTTCTCCGAGAGCTTGCTTTTACCTGCAATCTTGTCGAGAAGTTCAAGCTTCCTAGCGTATTCCCACAAAGCTTGCCTAGCCACTTCACTCCACTTTATCTCGGGATGCTTCCTCATAATCCTGTGAAGCTCCTCTGGCACCGCTAGAGTTACGTTTACCAAGCACACCACCTATGTGTGATAAGTAAATACACATACTAATAAATTTGCACCTTTCGATGGAACAAGGTAGTTTCGAGATTGCGAAAATATGTACATATTCCCCGGCGCCAAACGTCATGATTAACGTTTAGATTCTCGGTTTTTTGCATCCGCGGATGCTGACAGTCTGTTTCATGGTGCAAAAAACATGTTCAAATATCGGTTCAATTTCGGTTTTATGAGGTCTAAATTCGACCTTATACCACTTATTTGTAGAAACATTTTAGGTCTTTGTAGGGCAGGAAACCCAACGCTTTTGCTACTTTCAGCGACGGTTCATTTGTAACGTCACTGGAATACACTCCAACTGATCCTTTTTTGATTAAGGATTCTGAGGCGAGAGATGTTAAGCATTTGGCTATTCCACGACCTCTATACTCGGGCTCTGTTTCGGTATAGCTTATGGCGAAAGACTTTTTGGTAAGAAATCCAACACCCGACATGGCTATCAATTTTCCTTTTTCGTTCAGATAGCCATAAACGGGGGCGGTCTCTATGCGCTTGATAAAATGAGGAGAAGATGAGCGCTGCAGTTTCACAATGTTTTCAGGTGTCAACTGAATGGTTCTTTCTTTATGTAGGCAGTGTGGCTTAAAGGTCTCAGAGTCAGCGCGGCAATAGCGAACAGTATAAGTGCCAGTCAACCATTTCATAAATTTTTTGACATGCGATTCCGCTTCCTGGGAAGTTTGCAGATGAATCCGAAAATCCTGCATGTCCCTGAGAATGTTTGCGAATCTATGAATGATTGACGATTTTTCCGCAGTCATATATGCGCTAAGGCTTCTGCCACTCCAGTAGAAAGAAGGAGAACCAACAACAAGAAACTCTCGAATTGACACGGGATCATCGACATAGACCCTAACATTCTGCCAAAGATGATCTTCCTCTACTAAGGAAATCTCCTCAACATGATAAACACAATCCTCATAAAGCCGTCGCAATATTATTTCTTTGTTTTTTAAATGAAAAACCATATTAACAGTTACGGGATAGGTTATTATTCAAGATTTTGGTAGCTCAGAATGGGTTCCAACTCCTGTTTTTGTATCTTCGTCAATACCTCATCTTTGCCCATCTCAAAACGCCAAGTTAGATGTTTTGGGAAAGAAAAAGGGAAAATGTACGCGAGCTCTCTTTAAGCAGAAATCGCAGAGAATTCAAACCGAGCTTTGAAGATACCACCGCCCCGAAATATGTCTCGTTTTATTGAGTTAAGCTGTTGCAGCCAACTTTTCCGTGTTGAGTATTTTGTTCACCAGTTGTTTCCCTAAGTTTTTTGATGCTTCAAGGATCTCTATTCCAACTATGCGCCCACGCTTGTCAAGGTCTAAGATAACGTTTTCTGCAAGCTCTCCACTAATTTCGTATCTGGCTTTTCTAAGCCAAATATACATTGCGTCGGCTTTTGAGTCGTATTCAACCCTTATCATCTTTCCCTAGTCTCCTGGTTCAATAGACTGTAACAAATGTTGTTTCATCATTACTCTTTTCATAGATGACCTTGAGAAACTTACCGCCATATTTCTTCAATGCAATCGACCTGCCAAGACGTGTAATAAAACTGGAATCTGGGTTTCGAATGTTGTCCTCGACACTGGCTTTTGATATTGTTCTGTGCCACATCCGAAATGTCGCATGCTCTGTCTAGTCAATTGCCATTTCTATTCGATAGTATCTTCAGCGTTGAACATTAAGTACTTACTGAAGCGCGCGTTAATTGTCAAAAAGGCTCTAATACCGGAAGACCTTGAGTAACGCGGCAAATCTGCATGTTTGGTTGCAACAAGAATGATAGGCATCCTAGAAACAATGAAAATCTCAGAGAATTAAAAAGGGAAGAACGAGAAAGGAAAGTCTAATATTTACCGCTAACTTCAGCATCGATTCTTCGAAGCTCACCGTCGACGGTTTGATAGGCCGCGATGTCGTAACTGATCGATGAGATTATGAGCCAAATGTTCTCAGGCCAGAGTTTCATATATTCAACATCGGTTGGGGAAGGATAGGCGGGTGCAGGATGGGAGTGAAAGAATCCGATCAGCTGCATCCCATTTTTCTCGGCTTCGGGTAAGGCTTCCACGAAGGTTTCTGGGTCAATTTGAAATCTTGTAGTCGATTCCAAGATGTTTTGGACCGGCGCTATCCTCTTTACAATAGCCTTTTTACTATCGACGTTCCCAAGAAGAAGACCGCAAGTTTCAATAGGATGACTAATCTTTGTCGCCTTTTTGAGTAAGCGTATGTGTTCATCTGTTAACTGGAGAATCATGGTGTCTCTCTTCATTCAATTTCCGAACGAGGAATCCTAAATTCATTAATTATCATCTTGTTGTAGAAATCGTAGGCTTCTCTTTCGTTGCCTAGGCCGTCGATTATCAATATGCCGCTCTTCAGAATGCTTGCTGTTCCCTTTAAGCCATTATCAAATGTCAGTCCAAGATCGGCCTTGACCTCAATTTTGAACCCCTTGTTCTTAACAGTTGAACACAATTCATCCATATCCAGTTCGAGGTTTCTTCTCGGGGTTATGACGAAGACTCTTTTCCCTTCTCTGCCACAGACCTCGGTGATCAATTTATGCTTTAGCGCCATTGGAGGACTAGACGATTTTGAGCCACATACTGGACAGTTCTCAGCTTTCGAGATTTCTATTTCCTCAAACTTCATATCTCCGATGTCACAGTGAAGCATCTTGTTCGCTAGGCGGGGTTTCTCTCCGAGAATTATCTTGATCGCCTCGGATACTTCCATGCCAGCTATGATGTTGAGGATCGATGGGTGGATGCCGACTACAGCGCACGTTGGCAGCGTCTCATCGTCAAGGTTTCCTTGGAAACACTCCAAGCACGGGGTCTTATGCGGTATGATTGTAGATGTGTTCCCGAATGTCATGATCGCGGCGCCAAAGACGTATGGAACGCCAAGTTTTACGCATGCTCTATTCAAGGCATAACGTGGTGTCATACGATCGAGTCCATCGACCACGACATTCATATCCCTTACAATATCTTCTGCGTTGCTTACGTTCAGGGATAAAGGAAGAGGCTCTATCTCTATATTTGGGTTTAATTCACGTAGCCTCTTGGCTGCAACTTCAACTTTGGGATACCCCAAAAAGTTTACACCGTAAAGGTGTTGTCTCTGCAGGTTCGAAAGCTCAACAACGTCGCGGTCAACCAGGCGGAGATGGCCCACGCCCATAGCGGTCAACAGCAATGCTGCTGGGGAGCCGAGCCCGCCTAAGCCAACTATACAAACCCTGGCGTTTCTGAGTTTCAACTGTCCATTGTAGCCTATTTCGGGAAGAACTATTTGGCGCGAGTAATACTCCAGTTCTTGATCTGAAAGATCGTTTTCTTCAGTTCTCGGCATAGAAGTTTTCTCCGATAACATCGTTATAACAAAATCATATTAACTTTCCGGTAAGCACCTTGGTAAGAATCGTTAAGTTTAAGATATTCTTACATATTTTCTGCCTCAGAAAGACTGCTGTCAAGCGTGAGCGCATTGAGAGTCAAAGTCAGGTATTTTACAACTCTGCGCGAGCTGGCTGGAAGTGCCGAAGAAGAATTGGAGATGGGGGATGATACCTCTCTTGCTGATCTTATCAGGGAGGTTGCCTCAAAATACGGGAAAGAAGCACACAATTACTTATATCAGAATGGAGAGAACGGCAAGGCTGATCCCTCTATCTACTTCCTGATCAACGGTATAAATGCGAGAATGCTTTTGGGGCTGGATACGAAACTGAGGGACGGCGATGTTGTAGCGATAATACCTCCAATCGGAGGCGGATAAACTGTCTACAAGGCAAAGCAAGCTAGAAAAGAATCGTCCTAATCTTTCCAGTCTAGTAGCCTCTTTTCCCCTTCAACCTTTTTGATGTCTGTGATGTCTTGTGTAACCTCCATTGTTCCTAGGTATTTTCCATCCTTATCTCTAACTGCAAAGTATCGAATGTGGACCAATCTACCCTTGAAGTTGATCCAGAACTCAGCCACATCTTTTTCGCCTTTCTTGAAGCTTTCCAGGATTCCATTCACTATGTGAACGCTTTTCTGAGGGTGGCACAGCTGGACTTTTCTTCCGATTACCGCTTTAGCCCGTACGAAGATTCTCTTCTCAGCTTTACTGAAGTATCTAACCGTGTCTTCCTTGTCGATAAAGGTGATATCGACTGGTAGAGCATTAAGGATGGTCTCAACTTCATCCTTTGATAACATTCCCGTTTCAAACTGCAGTAATCCTTCTGGCGCAGCTAACGCTTCAAGTTTCGGCTCAGCGAACCCTCTAGCTCTTGACTTTGTTACCAAATCTTTGGGTGTAAAGCGGCAGTAACCAATTTCGTCGAATTCTCTTCCGGCCTCTTTCCACTCATCGTCCTTAACTACTCTTAGGGCTGAAGGAAATAATATATTATTCTCCTTGAAGACGTGGCTTGAAAGGGTGCTCACTATGGACTTGGCAGTTTCTGAAAGTTGCTTCTGGAAATCTCTCAGATTCATAGTATCATAATTCTCTACTAAGCTATGAAGTCGCTTCTTTTCTTCTCTTAGTTGATTGTGTTCCATCCACATTATTGCGGCCGGCTCCTTGATTCCATGCTTTTCCAAGATGGGAAAGAGCACATTCTCTTCACGTAGGTAATGCTTCTCCGCATCTAAGAGGTCTTCTACCACGCTTCTTAAATGGGTCATTTTCTCATCTAAACCGCTTTTATCTTCAGCCCGCTTGATGTTATTCACGATAGTGTCCAATTTCCCAGCAATCCCTAGAAGGATTCTGTGCTCCTCTCTGAGGATGTGAACTGGATTTTCAATGGAAACAGCCTCTCGTTGCCTTTCTATTTGTTCCCGAAAGACAGCGAGGTGCACTTCGCATAATCTCTGAATCTCTTCTCTAGATATTCCTTCACCTATGAGTTCCTCCTCAATCTTAGCGATCTCCAAGGCGCTCAGACCTTCTAAAACCTGTTTGAACCTTTCTTTGACTTCTTGGGGCGAAGCTCCGGCATGAAGCTGCCTGATCAACTCCTTTAGCATTTCTCTCCTCGTTGAATCATCCGTAGCCACTTCTCACAACTCCCTATTTTCTTCTCGATCTTTAACTTTAAAATATTTCCGTAAAGGCGTTTACGGAGACCAGAGCCTTAGGCTTTCAATGTGCAAGCCATTACGCAGTGGTTTCTCTCGTTTTGAGCATAAACTCAACTGAGTTCCTAGCCAGAGACGCAATTTTAGGTGGTACGTTCACACGGTATCTTCCCTCTCTTAAGGAGAGGTAAAGATTCTCAAGTGTGTGGAGTTTCATGTTTACGCATATTGCTTCCTCGTAAGCTGGGATAAATACTGCATCCTTCCTCTCCTTTTTCATTCGATGTAGAAGCCCTATCTCGGTTGCAACAATAAACTTCTTAGCGCTAGACACTAAGGCTTCCTTGTACATTTTAGAGGTGCTACCCACGAAGTCGGCGACCCTGCACACTTCTGGGTTACACTCAGGATGAGCCATTACCTCGGCATCTGGATGGGCCTCCTTAAGTTTCAGGATGGCTTCTCTGCTGAATAGCTTATGGACTGGACAGAATCCAGAGGCCGGTATGGGGACCACTCGTTTGCTTGTGAAATTCCTGGCGTATTGGGCTAGGTTTACGTCCGGTCCGAACAAGACGGTCTCTGAATCCATCCTGTTAATGATCTCGGCAGAGTTGGCTGACGTGCAGACTGCGTCACAGTAGGCTTTCGCCTCAGCCAAACTGTTAATATATAAGACGATTTTCGCATCAGGATTTTTCTCTCGGTAAAAACGAACGAGTTCCGCTGGTAACATGGCTGCCATGGGACATAAGGCGTTCCTGTCCGGTATCAACACCTTCTTATCTGGGTTGAGAATCGCCGCTGTCTCAGCCATGAAAGTTACACCGCAGAAGACTACCACTTTTGCTTGGGTTTGGGCGGCGCAGAGAGATAGCTCCAAGCTGTCGCCGACGAAGTCTGCTATGTCTTGGACTTCTGGGCGTTGATAATTGTGGGAGAGTATGACTGCTTCTTTCTCCTTCTTTAGTCTCTGAATCTTCCGCGCCAAATCACTAGGGTTCATTTTACTTCACGTTCATGATGTGGATCGGATCTTTTAGTGAAAGCATAATCAAGCTTAAATTCTTTAACATAATTCTCCGCAATTTCGTGGAAGGCGTCCCTAACTTTCTTAATTTCATTCTTTTCAAGTCCGTACAAGGAGATCTTTACATATTTGCTTATGCCTCTGTGAAGCCCAACTATGCCTCTTTTTATCATCTCCTCGGATAGGAAGAAGCCTCTCCTCTTGTGATGTTTCGATATCTCCCATAAGATCGGAGTCTCAAAGTGTAGCAGGTGATGCCTATGAGGTCGCTCACCGACCAGTCTAACATCATCTATCTTCTCTATCTCTCGAATAAACCAAAGCGCCTTGTCGAGCTCTTCATCCCACTTTCCAACTCTTTCCGCTACGTATGGGAATGAGTACATAGCGGATATTAGTGGGATTCCTCCAACACTGCAGCCAAACATGTTTGGAATCTTCTTCCCGAATGTTCTGCCACTCCAATCGGTCGCTATTTCTGAGGTCTTAAAGGCTCTTTCAGTCCACTCACGATCTGTCACGAGAAAGCCTAAAGGCCCAAGAGAAGCCATAGACTTGTGTGCTGACACCGTAAGAAAGTCAGCGTGAAAATCTCCCATCTTTATCGGCATGATACCTGCGGTATACGCTGCATTGACCATATAAG
>Ga0315309_1000206_pt1 | contig 35902 bp, 30 predicted proteins | sample TDP4_MG_FD_203080 | JGI IMG/M metagenome (GOLD analysis project Ga0315309, IMG submission 203080) | Freshwater sediment microbial communities from Lake Towuti, South Sulawesi, Indonesia - TDP4 | ecosystem: Environmental > Aquatic > Freshwater > Lake > Sediment | place: Indonesia: South Sulawesi...
TTGGTCTGGGGGTCCTCCTTCAGCGACGAGAGGCGACAGCGCGTGTACTTGATACCCAGTTCTTCGCCTCGTTTGAAGTAGGCGTCAAAGCCCTTGCCGAAGGCCCGCATGTCCATCTGGAAGATGTGGCACTCCAGGCCCGGTACGTGCTCCAGGGCCAGCATGGCTTCTTTGGTAGCGTACATGCAGCACACGGAGCTACAATAGTCGTGCTCCTGGTCGCGAGAGCCCACGCATTGTATCCAGGCAATGCGCCGGGGTTCTTTGTGATCCGAGGGCCGGGTGATGTGTCCACTGGTGGGGCCTGAGGCCGAGAGCAGCCGCTCGAACTGCATGGAGGTGACTACGTTGGGATAGCGCCCGTAGCCCAGTTCAGGGGATAGCTCGGCATTATACAACTGATAACCAGGGGCCAGGATAACGGCCCCTACCTGTAATTCCTCTTCGTAGGGAGCTTGTTGGTGGTCAATGGCTTCGGCTTTGCAGGCCAGCACGCATTGGTAGCACTCGGAGCAGAGGCCACAGCGCAAGCAACGCAAGGCCTCGGCGCGAGCCTGCTCTTCGGTCAAACCCAGTTCCACCTCACGGAAGTCGCCGATGCGTTCCTCGGCCGGCGCAGTGGGCATGACCTCTCGGGGGTGCAGGTCCACCTCGCCCCGGGCCAGCATCTCGGCCACGTCCTCATCGCTTAGCTCGGCCACCGGCAGGGGCGTGAGCTCGCGGGGGGTCAGCAAAGGCACACCTCTCAGATAGCGATCAATGGACAGAGCGCCCCGCCGGCCGGCAGCGATGGCTTCAATGAGGGCCCCCGGCCCGGCAGCCGCGTCACCACCGGCGAAGACGCCCGGCCGGTTGGTGGTCAAGGTCTGCGGGTCCACCTTGAAGGTGCCCCAGCGGGTGATCTCCAGCCCGTGGTCAGGGTCCAGGAACCTGATCTCCGGGGCCTGGGCTACGGCGGCCACCATGGCGTCGCACTCGATGACGAACTCGGAGCCTTCGATGGGGATGGGCCGACGGCGGCCACTCTCATCGGGCTCACCCAGCTTCATACGGATGCAACGGATGCCGCTGATGTGGCCATTGTCCGAAAGGACCTCAATGGGCTGAGTGAGCAGTTCCAGCCTGACCCCCTCGGCCTCGGCTTCGTCAACCTCCCAGTAATTGGCTGGCATTTCGGCTCGGGAGCGGCGGTAGGCGACGGTTACTTCTCGACTGCCTATGCGCAACGCTGTGCGGGCGGTGTCAATGGCCGTGTTGCCTCCGCCGACCACCACCACCCGCTCTCCCAGATGTACCTTCTCCTCCAGGCTGACGGAGCGCAGGAACGGCACACCGTGGAAGACGCCCTCCACGTCCTCACCGGGGATACCCAGCTTCTGGGGCTCGTGGGCGCCGATGGCCAGGAAGATGGCTGCGTATCCTTCGTCAAACAGTTTGTTAACGCTCCGGACGGGGCTGTTGAGCTTGAGCTCCACCCCCAGCTTCAGGATTTCGTCTATCTCGCGGTTGAGGACCTCCCGCGGCAGCCGGTAGGCGGGGATGCCGACCCGCATCATCCCGCCGGCCACGAGCAGCGCCTCGAAGATGGTCACCTGGTAGCCCATGCGGGCCAGGAAGTGAGCGGCCGTGAGCCCGGCCGGCCCGGCCCCTACTACGGCCACTCGCCATTTGTCCTCTGGAGGAAGCTCTGGTGGGGCCCAGGCGAAGGGTGCAAGTTCTCTTTCTTCTTTCTCTTCTCGCCCCTCGGCGTCCCACTGGGCATAGACTTTATCGGCCACGAACCGCTTCAGGGCACAGATGGCCACCGGTTCGTCAATCTTGCCCCGGTTGCACTCACCCTCGCAAGGATGATGGCAGACGCGGCCCACCGTGGCCGGGAAGGGGTTGTATTGTTTGATGACTTCTAGCGCCTCCTCGTAGCGGCCAGCGGCGATGAGGGCAATATAGCCCTGAGCGCTGGTGTCAGCCGGGCAGGTGTGCTTGCAAGGAGAGGTACCCTTCTTGGTGATGGCGTAGGCGTTGGGCACGGCCTGAGCATAGGGACGGGAGATAGCAGCCTGTTCTGAGAGGCCCTCGTTGAACAGGCTGGGCACCGTGATGGGGCAGACTTTCTCACAGTCGCTGCAGGAAGTGCATTTGGCCAGGTCAATATAGCGGGGGCGACGCAGCACTGTGGCTGTAAAGTTGCCGGCCTCACCTTCCAGCTTGATCAGATCCGTCGTGGGCAGGATTTCGATGTTTAGATGTCGTCCGGCCTCCACCAGTTTGGGGGATACGATGCACATGGCGCAATCGTTGGTAGGGAAGGTCTTGTCCAACTGGGCCATCTTGCCCCCAATGGCCGGACTCTTCTCTACCAGGTAGACCTTGATACCCGATTCGGCCAGATCCAAAGCGGCCTGCACGCCAGCGATACCGCCGCCCACGACCAAAGCTGCGCCAATCTTCTTTGTGTCTTCTGATATCATTGACGCCCATCCTTTCTGAGTTCCCATCTCTTCTACCACTGTTGCGGTACAAGTCAACGGGGCCAGGACGTCGTCGCCCATTGTCACTCCATTGTGACAGACCCCGTTTCTATTTGTGAGGATGCTGAGTGGGCTGCTTCAACGGACTGGGGCCCAACTTTTTGACTTTCTCTGTCATCTCTTTGGCTGCATCAGCGAAGGCATGGCCCTGCCCACCGGACATGTAGTAGATACCCAGCCGTCCACTACCCAGTCCGATGTTGTCGAGAAGCTTTCTGGTGTAAGCCACCCGCTTGGTGGCCCGCACGTTCCCTCCCACGTGATGGCAGTTGCCGAGGGGGCAGGCGACCACACAAACACCGTCGGCTCCTTGCTCAAAGGCTTCCAGAATATACTCAACGTCTACTTTGCCTGTGCAGGGCAATTTGACCATTTTGGTCCCGGCCGGGTAAGTGAGACGGAGAGCTCCGGCCGTGTCGGCGGCCATGTAGGCGCAATAGATGCAAGTAAAAATGGTAATCTCAGGATCGAAACCATTATCAGACATACAGGTTGGAACCTCCGAAATGATAGAGAAACCAGGTTTTTCCCTGACGGCCTGGATCTGGCAATCCGTGCCGAGCGCTGGGGTCTCATGGGGTGCGACTATCAAAAACCTGGTTTCTAAGTTGCCACCCACTGGCCCAATACTGCCTGCTCCCTGACCATCACCTGGTCGTCGTGATAGTGGCGCAGTTGGATGGCATTGGCCGGGCACTCGCTGGTGCAAGTGCCGCAGCCGGTGCACTGGGCCGGCTCGATGTAGGCCGCTCCCGCGATGCCTCCCACTCCGAAGGCTTCTCGCTGAATGGCAGGGATTCCGAAGGGACAGGTGCGCACGCAGGTCAGGCAGCCCACGCATTTACTCTGGTCCACCACCGCGATGACCCCGCCCACTTCCAGGAGGTCCTTGCCGAGAATGGTCATGGCCCGGCCGGCCGTGGCCAGGGCGTGGGCGATGGCTTCTTCGATGAATTTGGGGTAGTGGGCCAGGCCACAGAGGAAAATCCCATCCTCAACAAAGTCCATGGGCCTCAACTTCAGGTGCGCTTCCATGAAGAAACCTTCACGGGAGAGGGGCAGGTTCATGATGCGAGCTAGCTCGCGGTTGGTCTCGCCCGGGGCGGTGGCCATGCTCAAGGCCAGGATGTTGGGGTGAAACACCAGCTTATCCCTCATAACGGGGTCCTCCACCGTTACCTGCAAACTCCCGTAGACGACCCGTACATCGGGCTTGCTCTCATCGGTGTAGCGCAAGAAAATGACCCCCCGCTGGCGGGCTTCGGTGTAGTATTGCTCGCGGAAGCCGTAGGTGATGAGGTCTTTGTAGAGGACATAGACCCGGCAGTTAGGGTTCAGTTTCTTGATAGCGATGGCGTTCTTCATGGTGTTGGTGCAACAGGTACGGCTACAATAATCGGCTTCTTCACCGTAGGGGCGCACACACTGGATCATCACCACTTCGTCGAGTTTGGCGATCTCTTCGGGCTCCTCGACGATGCGCTTCTCCAACTCCAATTGGGTTAGCACGCGTGGGTCCAGACCATGCAGGTACTGCGTGCCCCGATACTCCTGGGCGCCGGTGGCCACGATGGCCACGCCGTGTTCAATTTCCCACTCTTGGGGGCCCCGGCCATTCCCGTTGCTGCGTAGGGCCGATCTGAAGTTGCCCACGTGCCCGCTAAATTTCACCAATTGGGTGTTCTTGTAGATGGCGATGCGCTCGTGGCACTCCACCTGCTTGACCAGGGAGCGGAGGAGGCGCTGAGGGTCGAGTCCCTCGGCGGTGTAGTGTATGTTGCGCAGGTTCCCGCCCAACTGATCCCCTTTCTCTACCAGGTAGACGTCGTACCCCTCATCGGCGATGGTCAGGGCGGCCGTCATCCCGGCCAGGCCCCCGCCGATGACCAGCGCCTTGTGATTGAAAATCCAGCCAGTCCTGTGCACTGGCTGCAGAAGCCGGGCCCGGGCTGCTCCCATCCTCACCAATTCCTTGGCCTTGCGCGTGGCGCCCCTGGGGTCGTCGTAATGCACCCAGGCGCAGTGGTCCCGGATGCTGACGAATTCCAGCAGGTAGGGGTTGAGACCCAACTGGCGCAGGATATGTTGAAAGAGGCCCTCGTGAGTGCGGGGAGTACAGGCCGCCACCACCACCCGGTTGAGATTGTGCTCCTTGATGGCAGCCTTGATCTCTTCCAGCCCTTCGGGCAGGCAGGCCCAGGTCACGTTCTGGGCATGGACTACCTCTGGCAGGCCCTTAGCGTACTCCACCACAGCTGGCACATCCACCACCTCGGTTATGTTGGTCCCACAGTGGCAGGCGAAGACGCCCACCCGTGGCGGTTCGTCGCTGACGTCCCGCTGCAGCGGATAGTCCAGTCCTGTCAGCCGGCTGCCCCGTACCCCAGCCAGATGTCGCACTTGCCTTTCTCCAGTCAAACGGGTGGCCGTTGACACGGTGCCCTGAGCTCCTGAGAGGAGCCGCATAGCCCGTGCTGCAGCCCCGCTGGCGTCAATCACTGTCTCGGCGATCTCCTTGGGCTGGGAAAAGGCACCAGCCACAAAGACGCCCGGCCGGCTGGTATCTACGGGCTCGAATTTGTCCGTCAGACAAAAGCCGTACTCGTTGAGCTCGATACCCAAATCCTGGGCCAGGGTCACGGCCTTGGGTGGTGGTTCACTGCCCACAGCCAGCACGACCATGTTGAAGCAGTCCTCGTGCAGTTCGCCCTTTTCATCCTGGTAGTGGATGAGAAGATCATGCGTGAGGGGGTCTTCCCTGATGCCTGAGATGCGGCACCGGGTGTACTGCACCCCCCACATATCCCTGGCTTGCTCGTAGTAGGCGTTGTATTCCTTGCTGAAGGCTCGCTCATCCATCATGAAGATCTGACAGTGAACCCCAGGGACGCGCTGTTTGGCCAGTACTGCCTCTTTGGTGGCATACATGCAGCAGATAGACGAACAGTAGGTATGCTCCTGATCGCGCGAGCCGACGCATTGGATCCAGGCGATGCGCTGGGGCAGCGCCCCATTAGAGGGACGCTGCATGATGCCCTCAGTGGGCCCCGAACGGCTGGCCAGGCGCTCATACTCCAGCCCGGTGACCACGTTGGGATAGCGTCCGTAGCCCAACTCCTCGGCCGGCCGGGGGTCGTACAGCTTGTATCCCACACTCAGGATGATGGCTCCCACCTGGATCTCCTCGTACCAGGGCTCCTCGTCCAGGTTTACGGCTTTGGTAGGGCAGACCTCCTCACATTTGCGGCAGTCAAGGCAGTATTCACCCTTCTCCACCAGATAGGCATTGGGGATAGCCCGTGGCGCTACTTTGTGGACTGCTTTGTGGGTGGCAAACCCCATCTGGAATTTGTCGGGCAAGTCCACCGGGCACACCTTGCTGCACTCGTCACAGGAGACGCAGGTGCGGACGTTCACGTAACGGGGGTTATGGACGACGGTTGCCTTCAAGTCGCCTGGAATCCCTTCGACCCCCACTATTTCGGTAAGCGTCATCAACTCGATGTTGGGATGGGGGCTAAAGTCCAGCAGCGCCGGGCTGATGGAAGGCCGCGTGCAACCGTAGCCATGGTCAGGCGTGCCAGAACACAGCACGCAGTCATGGGTAGGGAACATGAAACCCAACTGGGCAACGATTCCACCAATAGCAGGCAAAATCTCAACTAGATATACTTTGTAGCCAGAGTCAGCCAGGTCAATGGTGGCCCTCATGCCGCCGACGCCGCCTCCGACTACCATCACTGCTCCGATTTTCTGTCTTTGGACCACAATGTTGCTCCTCACGCCAGAATTCCATAGTTCGGTTTCCAATTTGGAGATTATACATCCTTTTCTCTCAAAAGGCAAATAAAAGTTCAAGAAAGCACAAATGAGGGGGTAGTTGGCAAGCCCTTTTCACAATTGGGAGTTCATTTTTTGATAGCATTATTGCCAAATATATTATACATGTTTTCTGCCAAAATGCAAGTTGAGGGGTGTTACTTGACCCCTGGTTGCTTCAAAAGGATAAATATGGTAGAATAGATTCAGCGATATGAGAAGCTAATAGATGACACGTAAGGCGGGTGGGAGGGGGGATGGTTTTTCCCTCTCCGAACTGAGGAGGCAACAGGATGCTCAAGGAGCTACGAGTTAAAAACTACAAGAGCCTTGAGGACGTAATTGTCCCTTTGAGGCCCCTGACGGTTTTTGTGGGGCCCAACAACGCCGGGAAAAGCAATATCCTGGACTGCCTCCTCTTCCTGCGAGAGCTTTTGGAACTAGGGGCGCCCAGCGTTACTTCCCGGGGCGGATTTCGCTACATCGTCTGGGGGGGGGACCTCAAACGCCAGATCGAAATCGAATTGGAGGCCAAAGTCCTCGATTCTTTAGGCAAGGAGCACCAGGTTACCTATCGTGTAGAGATCGCCGGTGGACCGAACTTCTATACCATCTCCAGGGAGTTTTGCTCAATGCACCTTGACGGTGGAGAACGAAAATTACTGGAGTTCCCTGTCGAAGAAAAGCGTGTTGAGGTGTGGGACGAGAGCAGAGAGCAAGTCTCAAGTTGGTCCTCTTCGGAAGTAGGAAGACGTTTAAGCTTAAGCCATTGTCAGGATCCAACCCTTTATCCAAGATTAAGCGCGCTTGCCAAAGCCATGCACAATTGGGCTTTCTACAACTTTGTGCCCTCCCGGATGGCACTTCCTCAGCCAGCAAGGAAGGACCTGCGCCTCCAAACGGAAGGGGAGAACATCTCTTCAGTGCTTCATACTTTTCAATCGGAATACAGTCAGAGCTTTGTCGAAGTGGAGGAAATTCTGAAATCGGGCGAACCGGAGATAGAGCGGCTTTTGACTCCCCTCACAGAGGAAGGTCAGACCTATTTGGCTTTCGAAGAGCGGGGCTTTCCCCTGCGTATCCCCTCCTGGGCCATGTCCGATGGGACGCTGCGCTTCCTCGCCCAGTTAGCCGTTATCTCTTCCCCTGATCCCCCGGCCCTGGCCTGCTTTGAGGAACCCGAGAACTGCATCCATCCTGGCCTGTTAGAGTTGGTTGTAGATGCTTTAAAATCGGCCTCTCGGAGGAGTCAAATTCTGGCGACAACCCATTCCCCGGATTTCCTCAATTTCCTGAAGGACCCTGAAGGTCTAATGATCGTGGAGAAAGTGGATGGAAAGACGCAGTGCCGCGAGGCCAAGGATACGACTGGGGTGAAGGAAGCACTGAAGACCCTGGGTTTAGGGGAGCTATGGTACTCTGGTGCCCTGGGAGGAGTTCCATGAGTATAGGACTCTTTGTGGAGGGCGAGAGCGATGTGCAAGCCATTTCTATCCTCGTTCGTAAAGTCTTGGAAACCCAGGGCAGTCCTCAGAAAACCGTTTGCAGAAATTTCCGAGGGGTAGGGAACATATTCGAGGCTAGGAAGATAAAAGCCCATCTGGAGTTCCTTTTAAAACAACAGCCGGATGTTGCCAAGGTCATCGTCTGCGTGGACTCACATTGCACTGATCCAGCAGAGATACAGAAGAAAGTGTCCAAAGTGGAGCGAGAGCTTGCCAGGATGAGCTTGCAGGTTACTCCCCAATACGTGGTGGTCGTTCACGCTCTGGAAGGGTGGCTGGCAGCGGATCAAAAGGCTCTGGGACAAGTTCTGGGGAGCGAGGTGAACATCAACCGAAATCTGGAAGAGGAGTGCAAGCCGGAGGATTTGCTCGGAGACCTGTTTGACAAACATGGGAAGAGCTTCCAGAAGACCAGCCACGATCCTCAGATTGCTTCCTATGCTGATCCCGAGAAGATTGCTCGTCACAGCCCAAGCTTTCGGCGATTTTGCCGACTGATAAAGGACCTTTGATCACATTACGCAAGTTGAAAGGATTTTAGTTTGAGTAAAGACAAAAGCGAAAAGAGACAGGCCTCGTGGAGGCGTGTTGACCTCCACATCCACACTCCGGCCTCTGCCTGCTACGCGGAGCCAAACGTTACTTATCTGGACATCCTGCGCGCGGCGGGGGAAAAGGGGTTGGACATCATCGCCATCACCGACCACAACACCGTGGCTGGCTGTGCTGCGATGGCCAAAGAGATCGAAGAACTGATGCTCTTGGAACGCCTGAATCGCCTGCGTGCCAGGGAGAAGGAGCGCCTTGAGGAATATCGTCGCCTGGGAGACAAGATCCTGGTCCTGCCGGGCTTTGAGTTCACGGCTACCTTGGGGTTTCACATCTTGGGTATCTTCTCAGAAAAGACTTCCATCCGCGAGCTGGAACACATTCTGCTCGACTTGAATATTCCCCCTGACAAATTGGATGCTGGCTCTACTGAGGTGGGAGCTACCACCGATGTCCTGACCGCTTACCGGATCATTGACGAGGCCGGGGGATTGGTGATCGCCGCCCATGCCAACTCCAGCCATGGGGTGGCCCTACAGGGCCTGGCCTTTGGCGGACAGACCAAAATTGCCTACACCCAGGACCCCCATCTCCATGCCATGGAAGTGACTGATCTGGAGAAGAAAGGGCGGCGCACCACTGCCTCTTTCTACAGCGGTTCCAAGCCCGAATACCCCCGCCGTATGCACTGTATCCAGGGCTCCGATGCCCATCGTTTGAACCGGGACCCCCAAGACAGAAATGCTCTTGGCGTCGGCGATCGGGTCACTGAGGTGCTGCTGCCTGAGGTGAGCTTTGAGGCTTTGAAGGAAGTCTTCCTGGGCGATGACTTTGCCCGCACCCGGCCCTATAGGCCAGCCAAGGCTCCCTTCGACCACGTGCGGGCGGCCCGGGAGCAGGGACCCAGTATTGTGCAGTCGTTCCATGAAAGCATGGCTAAGAAGGGAGGTCGCCTTTATGCCATCGTCTGTGACGTGGCGGCCTTTGCCAACGCCAACGGCGGCGTCATCTACGTCGGAGCCCGCGCTGATCCCAAGGTTCCTCCAGTTGGCATCAGTAATCCTGAGGAAGCCATTAGCATCCTCAAGGCCGAGATTCAGCGCCAGGTCACGCCTCCATTGGATGTGGCCATTGATTCTCTGGAGAGCGAGGGGAAAAAGGTCATCCGTCTGGTAGTCCCCAAAGGGTCGGATGTACCCTACGCGGTTGATGGGAGCAAGGTCTATGTCCGTTCAGAATCGGAGACCAGCCTGGCCCTGCGCGATGAGATTGTGCAGCTAGTTCAACAGAGATTGGTCCCGCCTCAGCCAGAGGCCGTGGAGATGGAGCCCAGTGAGGAAGAGGCCGTCCCCCGGATTGAGCCGCCCAGAACAGGGGTTGAAATTATTGACACTGTGGAACGCAAGGGCACCCTCTACCATACTGTGAAAGACCTGCGCAACGGCAACGTGGTGCAAAATGTGACTCGCCCCTCAGCCCGTAAGCTGTGGCGCTATGCCATCACCCAACGGGAGCAAACCCCTGTTAACAGTGAGAAAATCACCTGGTATGGTGACATCGGGTTCTGGAAGACTTACAGGCGAGGGGGCAAGGTGCGCTACAACCTGGTCCAGCGCGACCCCGACGGCAAAATCCACATCTACTATGGCGTGACGGAAGAAGGGTTTCACGGAGAGTGGAGGAGGTTCTTGGAAGGGGAATAGTTTAGCGGGAACAGGCTGACTGCGGGATGTAGGGTAAGATGCCATCTTGCCATACAATCCACATCTGTATTTGACGGATAATTCAGTTAATGGTATAATTTCACTAACACAATCTGAAGCCGAATCCCTATGTGGGAGCGGGGGAACCAAGTTGTAAGGGTGAATCTCGTTCGGACGAGTAGGGACCCCTTCCTGACCGAACCCGTTAGCTAACCTCGTAGGCAGTAGGAAGACACAAGTAGACCGTCGTAGTTGCATGGTACTCTACTGGACCAACGCTGCTGCCGGCGGTCTTTTTGCTGTTTCTTTGGACGTCAGGCGTTGCAACTTATAGCGAGGAGGTGAAAAGATGAAAGGGGTAATTTTAGCTGCTGGAGGTGGCACCAGGCTGGCACCTCTGACCGACAATCGCCCTAAACCACTGGTGCCAGTGCTGGGGCGGCCGCTTATAGAGTACACGATCCATTCTTTTGGGCAGGTGGGCATCAGAGAGTTGGTTATTGTGGTCGGTTATCAGGGGGGGATGATCGCCCAGGAGATAGGTGACGGGAGCCGCTACGGACTGAAGGTGTCCTACGCCCCCAATCCCTACTACGAGGGGGGGAATGGCACTTCCATTTATGCCGCTCGGCTTTTCCTGGCAGATGAAGCTTTCGTCCTGGCTATGGCCGATCACATGATCGCGCCCCCCCTCTTGAGAGGGCTCTTGGACAGAAGGGAGATTGACGATACCTTGTGTGTAGACCGGGCGGCCAAGGCCCCTCCCCAGGTGAAGGATGCCACTAAAGTCTGGGTGAACGATGCGGGCCTGATCACCCAGATCGGCAAGGACCTGGAGCACTGGAATGCCATTGATACGGGGGTTTTTCTTTTCACCCCCCGCATCTTCCCTATAGTGGCTGACCTGATGCGGGAGCGTGATGGACGTTGCACCGTCACCGATGCCGTTCGGAGGCTTATCAGCCTGAAGGGTATGCAGGCTTGTGACGTCTCCGGGGCTTTCTGGATGGATGTGGACACCGTGGCTGACTTACAATACGTTGAAAGACTGCTCCAGCCCCTAAAGGGTGACTGGTCTGGCAAATATATCCTCTGGGAGGTTCAGCGCCAATGGAGAGAAAAACAGGCTATGATGGGCTGGTTTCAAGACATTTGAACAGGAAAATCTCGCGTCACATAACCAGGCTCCTCGCTCCGACGGGAATAACGCCCAATCAGGTCACCTTCATCGGCTTTCTTATCGCTCTCCTGGCCTCGGCCGCCTTCGCCTTGGGCTCCAATGTCCTGGGCGGGTTGTTGGCTCAGTTCTCTTCCATCGTTGATGGCGTGGACGGCGAGATAGCACGGCTGAAAGGGTTAGCCTCACCTTTTGGCGCTTTCTGCGACGCTGTCCTCGACCGCTACGCCGACGCGGCCATCACCCTGGGGATGATCCTCTGGGCCTTGCGCTTTGAGAGCTGGCCGGGAACGTGGCCCCTTGGCCTGCTGGCCCTTTTGGGTTCGCTCATGATCAGCTACTCCAGCGCCCGCTCGGAGGCCAGCACAGGATTACGCTTCGACCACGGGCTCTCCTCTTTTCCCTCTCGCGACATCCGGCTTTTCATTGTCATGCTGGGGAGCCTGGTGGGCCAGGTCTACTGGACTCTGATGCTTTTAGCCGTGCTGACTAACGTTGTGGTCACCTATCGCGTGCTCTTCGTCAGGAGCAGGCTGAATAGTGAACAGGAGGTGTGACTCATCGAACGCCCCGGCAACAGGTTTGTGGCCGGATTTATCGGCCTGACCAGTTTCATGGAAGGGATGATTGCGCGATTCGACAATGCCAGAGGTCACGTTGTTGTGAAAACCCAGGATAATCTGGAGATTCGTGCGCGTGCCAGTGGTCTGAATCCAGATCAAAAAGTGACCCTGGCTATCAGGCCGGAACACATTGAAATCTATGAGGGCGAGGCGGTGCCTCGCTCCCCAGAGATCAATCTGCTGGAAGGGAGAGTGATGCGAGGGGCATACCTGGGCGACATCATTGACTATCGCATCCGGGTCGGTGATTGGGTTCTGAGGGCTCACACAGGCACGGATAGGGTGTTGAACCCAGACGAGAGGGTCTGGATTGCTTTTTCCCCCGATCGAGTTACCTTGATAACACAGCAGTAAGAGGTAGCCATACTTTCGCAAAGCTAGGTCAATCAAATCGTTGGACGCCTGAGCCTGCCCATATCGGTGGGGGGCGAAGCACGGCTGCGCCCTTAGCGTTCTGAGGGCGTCGTAGGACGAAGGGCTTTGCCTGATCGTACCCACAAGGGCTCCGGCGTTTTTGTTGTGTTATGTACGACGTTGACACCATGATGATCAGCCACTTTGCAAAAGACAGGCTGGTGGTAGATGGCACCAGCGAGATCGCCTCCGGCGGCGCAGTCTATTACGGCGGCGTCGCCTTGCGGCGCATCGGCGTTCGCGTGGCCGTCGTCACCCGCTGCATTCTGATGACTTTTCACTCCTCAGCGAAATGGAAGCTGAGGGCGTGCGAGTTATCGCCACACCCGCGCCCGAGACGTCAGGCATCGAGAACATCTACACTACGGCCGATATGGAGCGGCGCATCGCACGTACAATTGGTGCCTTTCGGTTATGGGGGGCCTTCTCGAACCGATTGGATAGCGGTGTGGATTGAAGGAGAGCGGACGACTGCTTTGTGGACCGAAAAGTCCGCTCGCGGCGAAACTTTGTAACGAGGGCTCCAGGACCTGCTAAAGTCGCCTCGTTAAGCTTTTGACAGTGAAAGAAAAGTGTGATATTATATGTATACGCTCATACTTGCATAGCATGCGCTGAAGCCTTGCCAAGAGGTGCTGCTGTGCACTTTATTCCAATGTGAGCTTATATGAAACAATTACGAGTTGCCCATAATTTTAACAGAAAGGATATTCGCATCAAAGATGACCGAGAAAAGGAGAAGCGTTGACCCAGCCGCCATCGAAGTCCTGGAACGACCTGAGTGTCAGGAAGTCTCGACTGCTTTTAGCCGGGCTGAGGCAATGAAGCCTTGTCCCATTGGAGCGGATGGGCGCTGTTGTAAGAACTGTGCTATGGGACCCTGCCGTTTGACCAAGGAAGGACAGGTAGGTATTTGTGGCGCGACCCTGGAAGTGGTTGCGGCCCGCAACCTGGCTCGGGCTATTGCCGCCGGTACCGCCTCCCACTCCGACCACGGCCGTGGTGTGGCCATGACCTTGCTGGCTGCGGCCGAGGGCCACGCGCCCGACTACAAGATTCGCGACGTAGGCAAGTTGACCCGGGTGGCCGGATACCTGGATATCCCCACCCAGGGGAAAGAAGTGAACCAACTGGCCAAAGAGGTAGCCGGAGAAGCGCTGGCCCAGTTCGGCCAGCAGACTGGCGAGATCGCCTACGTCAAACGGGCCCCCCAGAAGCGTCAGGAAATCTGGCGCAACCTGGACATCGCCCCTCGCGGCGTTGACCGTGAGGTGGTGGAGATGTTACACCGCACCCATATAGGCAACGACCAGGACCCGGAGCACATCCTGGATCATGCCGTGCGCACCGCCCTGGCCGACGGCTGGGGTGGCTCGATGCTGTCCACAGACCTGACGGACATCCTCTTTGGCACGCCCAGCCCGGGCCAGGCCCAGGCTAACCTGGGAGTGCTCAAAGGGGATGAGGTCAACATCATCGTCCATGGCCACGAGCCGACCCTCTCGGAGATGATCCTGGCCGCTGTTCAAGATCCGGAGATTATCGAGTACGCCAAGTCGAAGGGGGCCAAAGGGATCAATGTGGCTGGTATCTGTTGCACAGCCAATGAACTTTTGATGCGACAGGGTGTCCCACTAGCTGGCAATTTCCTCAACCAGGAGTTGGCTATCCTCACCGGTGCTGCGGACGCCATGGTCGTTGACATCCAATGTATCATGGAGGCCCTGGTCCCCTTGTCCCAGCAGTTCCAGACCAGGGTCATCACCACTTCGGACAAGGTCAAGATCCAGGGCGCTATTCACATGCCCTTCGTGGAGGAACGGGCTTTAGAGGTTGCCAAGGAGATCGTACGCCTAGGTATTGACGCCTTCACCGAGCGTGGCGAGGTCAACATCCCCAAAGCTGTGGACGGGTTGGTCGGCGGTTTCTCCCATGAATACATCCGCTACATGCAGGGTGGCATCTATCGCGGCTCCTTCCGTCCTCTCAACGATGCTGTTATGGCCGGACGAGTGCGTGGCGCAGCCGGTGTGGTGGGTTGCAACAACCCCCGTGTCTGCCAGGATGAAGCCCATAGCTACATTGTGCGTAAGCTCATCGAGAACGATGTGTTGGTGGTGATGACCGGCTGTGGCGCTATCGCCAACGCTAAGTATGGTCTGCTGTCGCCGGATGCCATCAAATACGCTGGCCATGGTCTGCGGGAGACCTGCGAAGCGGTTGGTATTCCGCCGGTGTTGCACATGGGAAGCTGCGTGGACAACACACGAATCCTGACTCTCCTGACAGAGGTGGTGGCAGAGGGCGGCCTGGGTGATGACATCTCCGACGTGCCGGTTGTCGGTCTGGCCCCGGAGTGGATGAGCGAGAAGGCCCTGGCCATCGGCACCTACTTCGTAGCTTCTGGTGTCTACACTATCTTTGGGGTAAAGTCGCCTGTGGATGGTTCCGAAGAGGTCACGCGCCTTATCACCGAGGGATGGAATGAAAAGTTCGGCGCTCAGTTGGTGTTCGAGCCCGATTTGGACAAGATGGTGGAACTGACGCTGGCCTGCATTGACGAAAAGCGCCGGGCTCTGGGGTTGACAGAATATGACCCACAGCGTTTCGCCAAGCCCGGGGTGACCTGGGACGAGGTCATGGGCTACGCCGAAAAGGTGGGCGTGCCGGTGTCCAGCTAGACTGGGTTACGATGCCAGATGGGCTCAAATGCCTGACGAAAGCCCAGGGATGGAGTGGTCATTTGCTCCCTTCTCTGGGCTTTTGCCCAAGTTAGGGGTTATGTAAACGACCTTCAAAGGTTGCGTTCCAAAAACGATAGAATTTTTGGAAGGTGAAAGAGTGGCTGGTGCGAGTCGTGTCCTGGCTATTGATGTCGGGGCTGGTACTCAAGATGTACTGTTGTATGAGAGTGACAGACCTATAGAGAACTGTGTGAAGATGATCCTGCCATCACAGACAAGCCTGGTGGCCGGAAGGATCCGACAGGCTACGGCTGAAGGACATGACATCTTCCTGACAGGTAATTTGATGGGCGGTGGGCCTTGCGTCAGCGCCATGAAAAGGCACATTAGGGCAGGTTTTTCCGTCTACGCTACGCCTTTGGCGGCCAAGACCATCCGTGACAACCCCTACGAAGTGGAGGAGATGGGAGTTCGCATCGTGGAGGAAGCCCCGACCGGAGCCGTGGCTATCGAGACCAGGGATGTCAACCTGGATTCCTTGGGGCAGGCTCTGGCCCTCTTCGACATAGAACTCCCGGAATGTTATGCCATTGCCGTGCAGGACCATGGCGAAACGCTGGAGGGCAGTCAACGTCGCTTTCGCTTTCAGCATTGGGAACGTTTTGTGGAAGCCGGAGGACACATTTCGTCCCTGGTCTATCGCGAGATACCGGACTACTTCACGCGGATGAAAGCCGTGCAGGCTGACGTGCCTGGGGCGCTACTCATGGACACTGGCTCTGCTGCCATTTGGGGAGCCCTGTGTGACCCGGCCGTGGCTGCTCATCAGGAAGAGGGCCTGGTCATTGTCAATGTCGGTAATCAGCACACGGTAGGGGGTCTTTTAAGGGGTGAGAGAGTGTGGGGCCTTTTTGAGCACCACACCGTTCTCCTGACGACTGAAAAACTGGCTGCCTATGTGGGAGCTCTGCGGCGAGGGACGTTGAGTAACGATGAGGTCTATGACGAGCATGGTCATGGCGCCATTATCCATGCTGACTACCCACCTGATGGCTTCTTTGAGTTCGTGGCGGTCACCGGACCCAACCGTCATATGGCTGAGGGCCTGGGTTATTACATGGCCGTCCCTTATGGAGATATGATGCTTTCGGGGGCCTTCGGTCTGGTAGCTGCTGCACGGCGATTGGGGCTGGTTGAATGATGCCCCTTTGGAAGGTCAGGGGGTAGGCGTCTGCTGCTGGTAGTGGGAGTCTTTCCTCCCAATCTAAAGGCGTGGTGGTGCCCTTTCAAGGAACAGAGGGGTGGGGGAATGGATGACAAATTCATCGTCAGATTCAGAGGAGTGCGAGGCAGTTATCCGGTGCCCGGTGAAACGACCTCCCGCGTCGGCGGCAACACCGCTTGCGTTGAGGTATGGGCTGGTGGCCGTCTTATCATCATTGACGCCGGGACGGGCATCATTGGTCTGGGCAAAGAACTCATGAAGAGATATCGAGCCACCTGGGAAAAAGAGCCCATTGTGGCTACGATGCTCTTCAGCCATACCCATCACGATCATACCCAGGGGTTCCCTTTCTTTGACCCCGCTCACGAGGGCACCAGCGTGCTCTATATGTTCGGTCCCAAGACCTTCTACGAGGACATTGAGGAAGCGCTATCAAGGGCTATGCTGGCGCCTAGCTTCCCGGTGGCTCTGGGGGAGCTCAAGTCACTGAAGGTCATGAGCAACATCGAGGAGTCTGAGGTAGTGATCCTCGATCAGGGTAGGGGCCCACAGATCCTGAATGTCTACCGTGATGAGAGGGAAGATGCGCCTGACGCTGTTAAGATAAGTGTGATGAGGAGTTATGCTCACCCCAAGGGAGGGGTAAGCATTTATAAGATAAGTTGGGCTGGTAAGAGCATGGTCTACGCCAGTGATACAGAAAGTTATATCGGAGGAGATACCCGTCTGATCGAGTTTGCCAGGGGAACCGATTTATTGATCCATGATGCTCAATACACTCACGAAGAGTACGTCACAGGGCCTGTCCCCAAACAGGGGTGGGGCCACAGCACACCGGAGATGGCCATAGCCATCGCTCAGGCAGCCAAGGTGAAGAAGCTGGTCCTCTTCCATCATGATCCCTCGCACGATGATGACACTCTGGCCGAGATCGAAAAGAAAGCCCAGGAAGCCTTCCCCAACACTATCCTCGCCTATGAGGGGCTGACTATCGAACTATAAGCCTATCGCGATGGCCACCGCAAGAGTGTAAGCGGGACGCAGGGCAAGATGCTGTCGTGCCCCACATCCCTAGTTCTGTGTTATACTTTAACCCACGGCCCGATTTGACAAAACGCAGGTAATGCGTTATTATTTTATGCACACGTGTGCAAAAGTTGGGTTCAAGGGATATGTATGGACAGACCCTTGAGAACTGTGTTCAGATGGAGGATAAAATGTCAGAGGAACCAAAATACTTCAGGACAGATCACCCCGGTGTGGTCTTTGAGAACACAGCCGTGGGCCGTTTGAAGAAGGAGATTTGGGAGGCCAGCGACGAGGAAATTGACGCCATCCTGGTCGAGTACGGCATGCCTTCACCTTGTGAGTGGGCCAAGCCGGGCTCCTACATCCAGACGACAGTGCGCCACGATTTGGTCGGGCAGCGCCGCAAGAACGACATCGTGATCATCCCGGTGGGCAGCACCGAGCTACACGGCGATCACACCGTCAGCGCCACTGATACACTGTTCGTCAGCCAGATTGCCGAAGGTGTGCGCCGCTATTTTGCCAGGCAGGGCCGCCCGCCCGCGTTGGCTCTGCCCCCCTTGATGTATGGCTCTCATCCCTACCACCACATCGGCATGGCAGGCACGGTCATCATCCGCGACCACGTCGCTGTCGAGTTTATGGTGGATGTGATGCTGGGCTTGTGGAACGATGGCTTCCGCAAGCAGATCATCCTTAACAACCACGGCCAGCTCTGGGTGTTGGAAGAAGCACTGCATGAGTTCTGCAAGCGGTACCAGTTGCCGGGCATCTACCGGGTGATAGACTGGCACCGCGCCGTGCGCGAGTTCTTCAACACCAAGGACGAGGGCGGCCGGTGGGAAACCAACTTTGTCCACGCCGACGAGTCGGAAACGTCGTTGGGCCTGTACCTCTTCCCTGAAATGGTCAAGATGGAACACGCTGTGGACACAGAGGGCGTGTCCTTCTTGCTGGACGGTCACCTGGACAAAGCCGTAGATCCGTTCCGCCGGCCATGCCGCTGGTCGGAGGGCGAGGGGCACGCCGCCATCGAGATCGCCGGGACACCCGAAGGGGTGGTCGGCAAACCCACCCTTGGCGCTCCCCACAAGGCCAAGCGACCGCTGGCCGCCATCTTGCGCTACCTGACCTTGCTCGTTGACGAAATCATGGAAGCTTTCCCACCCGGCACCGTCCCGCCGACCGAGATGGTGACTCTCCGCTCAGAAGAAGAGATAAAGCCCTACCTGAAGGAGCCCATGAGCCCCGGCTGGAAGACGGTCTACGGGCTGCCCAAAGTCGGCCAACAATAAACCTGGTAGTGGGGGCGCAGCATAAGATGCGCCCCTACTGTTTTTGGAGGAGCTAAAGATAAATGATCTATCTTAAAAAATTGCGATTACAACCGGCAGCGAGCACATCACTCTTGACAGGGAAATGAACATATAGTATAATATTTTATATGGAGACTACAATTCACATCATGGGGCAGAAGATCCGTCAGTTGCGACTAGATAACCGGCTCACCCTGGAAGAAGCAGCTCAGCGAGCTGGTTGTACCCCCGGTTTCCTCTCCCAGGTGGAGAGAAGCCAGGCTGTACCCTCCATCACGATGTTATATGCCATCGCCCAAGCCCTGGGCGTGAAGGTGACTTATTTTTTCCCTACGATGGTTCATGACACCAAAGTCGTCCGAGCCGAGGAACGCCAGGTGTTTCGTTTTGAAGGTTCTCCCATCGCTTATTCACTCCTCTCGACCAGTTTCCCCGATCGAAAACTTGAATCCCTGCTGTTGCAAATGGACCCCGTGGACGGGACCTTACCATTTGACGAATTCCGCTCCCATCCTGGTGAAGAGTTTGTATATGTGCTGGAGGGAACCCTACGCCTGTGGATCGGCGATGCAGTCTATGATCTGAACTCGGGCGATAGCATCCATTTCAAATCTACAGTGAAACACCGTATGGAGAATCCGGGAGACAGCCCGGTGATGGCCTTTTGTGTCTTTACCCCACCCGTCTTCTGACGACTGATGAAACTATAAACTTTTGAAAATCGTGGGCCGCTCAAATGATGAGGAGAAGTTGTGCAGAACCTTGGTAAACGTATCAAGGCCTTGCGCAATGAGCGAGGTCTTACTCTGGTCCAGTTAGGCCAACGAGTCGGTTTGTCGGCCAGCTATCTGTCTCAGATCGAACGGGGCGTGACAATGCCCTCTCTGACCAGACTGACGACTATTGCCAGTGCCCTGGATGCGGAAGTGGGCTATTTCTTTGAGGATGACGTCTCTGCTCCTTGCGTCGTCAGATCGAGCCAGGGTAAGAGGCTCGCGAGTACGGCCGATGCTATTGTGGAGCTTTTGTCAGCAGACCTATCAGACAAGAAGATTCAGCCGTATCGTACGGTGTATCGGCCGGGCGCCTCAAAAGGGCGACCTACCATTCATCCAGGGGAGGAATCAGGCTTTGTTCTCAAAGGCCGACTAACGGCCACTGTAGGCGAAGAGACTTTTGTATTGGAGGCCGGGGATAGCATTCATTACCAAACGCTGCAGCCTCATTCCTGGCGCAACGAAGGGGGCGAAGAGTGCGTCGTCGTGTGGGTGGTTTCGCCTCCTGTTTCGGAGGCTGAGCTTGAGGGGTAAGTTGACTGGCCGTATTAGACATCTTGCTTTCTGGTTGTAGGAAGCGGGTTAGCGCGTGAATGGCGAAAGGAGGTGATGATATGCTCACTTAGGGTCGCGTGCCGTCATGATCCAACGATGACCCGCCAGACCAGTGGCCATCGTTCGACTGAGCTCGCGACAAGGTTGTTGGAGTACGCAGTCTCCAATGGCGTACTTTTGTTGATCAAGGCCAACGTTTTTGACTTGATCGCCAGAGTCACAATAGTTTTTAAGGAGGAGATTGAAAATGAAAAAGTTTTCTGCCTTCACAGTTCTGGCTCTAGTTGTTTTGGTGTCGTTGGTGGCTTCTTGTGGTCCTACACCGACACCAGCCAAGCCGACGGAAGCGCCAGCTCCACCAACCGAAGCGCCAACGGCAGCGCCGGCTCCCCCCACTGAGGCCCCTACTGCCCCTCCGGCAGCCAAGCGCGTCTTCAGGGTTACCCACTCGCCGCCGCTCCGCGCAGATCCTGCGGTCGGCAACGACTATGTCGCTTCCTCTACACTGCCGAACCTGTACGACACGCTGGTTTTCCCCAACGCGAAAGGGGGAGTGGACCCGTGGTTGGCTGAGTCATGGGATGTCTCCAGTGACGGCTTGACCTATACCTTCCATCTTCGTAAAGACGTCAAGTTCCACGACGGCACCCCGCTCAAGGCCAGCGATGTCGTCTACAGCTACGATCGCCTCAAGACCATTGGTGAGGGCTATGCTTACCTGGTGACCCCAGGCGTCGAGAGCGTGAAGGCGCTTGACGATTACACGGTCGAGATCAAGGTGGCCCAACCCAGCGCCCTGTTCTTGCCCAGCCTGGTCCGCCTGTATGTCGCCAGCGAGGCCATCGTCCGCCAGAACACCAAAGCGGAAGGCCCGTACGGCGAGAACGGCGACTATGGCAAGGAGTGGCTGCAGACCCACGATGCTGGCTCGGGGCCGTACAAGGTCAAAGAGTTCCCGCTCGAAGAGTATGTGCTGATGGAAAAGTTCCCTGACTGGTGGGGTAAATTCAAACCCAACGCCCCGGATGAAGTGCGCTTCATCATAACCACCGAAGCCGTCACCGTGCGCAGCCTGCTGGAGAGCAAGGAACTCGAGATCACCGACCAGTGGCAGTCCCTTGAAGCCTACCAGGCCTTCGAGAAGAGCCCGGGTGTGAAGGTTATTGCCGTCCCGACCTTCTCGTCGTTCTACTACATGGTCAACAACAAGAAGCCACCCACAGACGACGTGCATTGCCGCAGGGCCATGGCTTACGCTTTCGACTATGATACCGCGCTCACCCTGGAATGGCCGGGCACCAAGCAGATGGTGGCCCCGGTGCCGGCTATGCTGGCCGGGGTTGATAAGACCATCCCGTACTACAAGCGTGACCTGGACAAGGCGAAGCAAGAACTGGCGCAGTGCAAGTACGCCAAGGAGCTCGACAAATACCCCGTTTCGGTCCACTGGGTAGCCCAGGTACCCGACGAGGAAAAGTATGCTTTGCTTTTCCAGTCGAACATGGCCGAGATTGGCATCAAGGTCGAAGTGGTCAAGGTTCCGTGGCTGAGCATGGTGGAGAACACCAGCAAACTGGAGACCGCCCCGCACATCGCCACCATCTATGTCTCGTCGGACCTGCCGGAAGCGGGGTTGATGATGAGACAGCGCTACCACTCCAGCACGGCCGGCACCTGGCAGCAGAATGAATGGCTACAGGATCCGGAACTCGATAAAGCAATGGACGACGCTCTGGCGACGCTGGACGAGAAGGAGCGGTTCGCCAAATACTCCAAGATCCAGGCGAAGCTCGAGGACCTGGCGGTCTCCATCTGGATCTACGACCAGTTGGAGAAGCATGGCATGCGGGACTGCGTGGTGGACTTTCCGGCAGCCCGAGGTGAGACAAGTGTCCTCATGGGCTACTATTTCTTTGCGCCCGATATCGGAGTAGAGTGCCCGTAGCCGCCGCGTGAGGAACCCAGATAGATTCTAGTCGGGAGCTCCCGGAGTGTACCTACCCGGCCCGCTTCGGGAGCTCCCCTCACATGGAGAAACGTTGGGCCGGCAAAGAGAGGTTATCTGGATATGTCAATGCTGAATTTTCTCGTCCGTCGGATCATTTACTCTGTTTTTGTCCTCCTGGGCCTTTCCATCGTGATCTTTGTCATCGCCCGGATCATGCCCGGAGACCCGGCGCGCATGGCGGTCGGGGCGCGCGCTCCTCAATGGGTGGTGGACAGGATTCGCGAGCAGATGCACCTTAACGAGCCGCTCACAGTGCAGTATGGCTACTGGCTGAGCGACGCGATCCGGGGCGACTTTGGGCTTTCGTTGGTCACACAACGGCCGGTCACTAACGATATCAAAGAGTTTTTCCCGGCCTCACTTGAGCTGGTCTTGTTAGCGGGTTTGCTTTCGGCGGCAGGGGGCATTGGCCTGGGCACGCTCTCCGCCCGCTACAAGGACACCTGGATTGACAATGTCGTGCGCCTCTTCTCCTACGCCGGGGTGGTGACGCCCTCCTACATCTTTGCCATTTTCTTTGTCCTCCTCTTTGGGTGGACGCTCAAGTGGTTTCCAATCATCGGCCGGTTGAGTGAAGAAGTGACTAAGCCACCGGTGGTCACCGGACTTGTGACCGTTGACTCCCTTCTGGCGGGGCAGGTCGGGACCTTTCTGGACGCACTGCGGCATCTTGTTCTGCCCGCACTGGCGTTGGCCATGGGTCCCATCGCGCAAGAGGCGCGCATCACCCGTTCCAGCATGGCCGATAATCTGAGCAAGGACTATATCGCCTCGGCTCGTGCGCTCGGCATTTCGGAACGAGTCGTTATGGGGCGCTTTCTGCTCAAGCCTTCTCTCATCCCCACCGTTTCCATCCTCGGACTTGACATCGCCGCCACTTTCAGCGTCGCCTTTCTGGTAGAACTCATTTTCAACTGGCCCGGGCTGGCACGTTACGGGATGCAGTCTATGATGCACAAGGACTTGAATGCCATCTCGGCGGTCATCCTGGTGCTCGGCGCAATCTTTGTCACCGTCAATATTATTGTGGACATTATCGTCGCCTGGTTGGATCCGCGCATCCGGCTGAGTGTGGCAAGGAGCGAGTAGACAAAATGGCCGAACAAGCTACTATCAGTCATGAATTCGCTACGACCTTGACAGTCCAGCAGATTAAGCAGTTGGAGCGTGAATCCAGGAAGGAGAATCTAGGACGCGCCTGGTACAAGTTCTCACGCAACCCATTGTCTGTCATCGGCATCGCCACGGTCGTGCTGCTCGTGCTGCTTGCCATTTTCGCCCCGTGGGTAACGCCCTACCCCAAGCACGCTGGACCGTTCACCGACTTTGCCCATGCCAAAATCCCCCCAAGTTTAGCATATCCCCTCGGTACAGACCAGATTGGCCGCGACGTCTTGACCCGCATCATCTTCGGCCTGCGCTCCTCTTTGTTGATGGGCGTGGTGGTTCTGGCGCTGGTCGTGCCGCCGGGGGTGCTGCTCGGTCTACTCGCCGGCTACTTTCAAGGGACGTGGATTGATACGGTCATCATGCGCATCACCGACATCTTTCTGTCTGTGCCTCCCTTGATCCTGGCGCTGGCCGTCGCCTCTGTGCTCAAACCCAACCTGTGGAATGGCATGATGGCCGTCTCGCTGATGTGGTGGCCATGGTACACACGCCTGGTCTATGGCCTGGGAGTCGCCCTGCGCAACGAGTACTTTGTCAGTGCGGCCGAGGTCACCGGCGCCAGCACGGCGCACATCATCTTTCGCGAGATTCTGCCCAACACCATTTCGCCCATCTTTACCAAGATGAGCCTCGATGTGGCCTGGGTGATCATCATTGGTTCCATGCTCAGCTTCGTCGGCCTGGGCGTACAGCCGCCCGAACCCAGTCTGGGAACGATGGTGGCGGACGGTTCCAGGTATCTCCCCGACCAATGGTGGATCGCCGTCTTCCCCGCTTTGGCCATCGTCGTCGTCGTCCTGGGCTTTAACCTTTTGGGCGACGGAGTGCGCGACATGTTCGCGGCCGAGGAGATTTGAGATGACTGTCCCCCCATTAATCGAAATCAAAAATCTGTACGTTCACTTCTCTGTCTATGGCGGACGACTCAAAGTTTTGGATGGTGTTGACTTTGTCATGCGCAGCGGTGAGAAAGTCGGACTGGTTGGTGAAACCGGTTGCGGCAAGACGACCACGATGAAAGCTATCCTTCGCGTCTTGCCGATGCCGCCCGCCCGTATCCCGCAGGGAGAGATTTATTTCAAGGGCCGGGACATCCTAAAGATGAACGCCAGCGACTTGCAGCAAGTCCGAGGGCGGGGTATCTCGATGATCTTTCAGGACCCGACCGCTGCGCTCAACCCGGTTTTTAGCGTTGGCCAGCAGTTGGAAGCCGTTATCCACCATTCCGCAAACCGGGGAAGGCAATTGTCTCGCCAAGAGATTCACCAGCGAGCCATCGCTTCTTTGCAGGAGGTTGCGCTGGCCGATCCGGAACGGCTGCTGCGCAGCTATCCCATCCAACTCAGCGGCGGGATGCGTCAGCGAGTTTGTATCGGCATGGCCCTCGCCACAGGTCCCGAGTTGCTCATTGCCGACGAGCCAGGCACCTCCCTTGACGTGACCATCCAGGACCAGATTCTGCGTCTGCTGAGGAAATTGGTCGAGGAGAAGAATACCTCCGTCATCCTCATCACGCATACTCTCGGCATCGTTCGAGAGACGACGGATCGGGTATACGTGATGTACGCTGGCAACATAGTAGAGGTAGCCGCTACTAATGAGCTCTTCTCCTACCCGCTGCATCCCTACACGCGTGGGCTGATGGACGCCGTCCCCCGGCTGACAGGCGGTGGCGTCTCCGACGGGATCCCCGGTCGGATCCCGAATTACCTCAACCCGCCACCTGGTTGCCGCTTTCACCCACGCTGCCCTCAGGCGATGGACATTTGCCGGCAAGAGAAACCTTCCTTCTATAAACTCAGCGAAGACCACGAGGTCGCTTGTTTCCTATACCAGGAAGGTGGAAAAGGAACATAGGAGCCATGACGACTGACATTTTGACCTTCACCGATTTGAAAAAGTACTTTGTCATCGGGCACAGCGGCATCTTGAAACGGGAGCCGATCACCGTCAAGGCCGTAGATGGTGTCTCGTTCGCTGTGCGAGAGGGGGAGACTTTCGGCCTGGTCGGGGAATCCGGTTCTGGCAAGAGTACTGTCGCTTACACGACCATCGGTATGTATCGGCCAACCGCAGGCACCATCAGCTTTCGGGGGCAGAACCTATTTGAAAACAAGATGCGGCCGCTGGCCCTGAGAAAAGAGATTCAGATCGTCTACCAGGACCCGGGCTCATCTCTGAACCCAAGGCGGAGCATCAAAGAGATCATAGGATTGCCACTTCAGATTCATCGCCCGGATGAGAATCGGCTGGAGCAGGTCGTCCGGCTGCTGGAGATGGTCGAGTTGCCGCCAGATTATATGCACAAGTATCCTCAGATGTTGGGTGGCGGCGAGAAACAGATGGTGGCCATTGCCCGGGCGCTGGCCACCGAGCCCTCCTTCGTCATCCTCGATGAGCCGACTTCTGCCCTGGATGTGTCTATCCAGGGCAAGATCATCAACCTCCTTATAAGGTTGCAGAACGAGTTCCATCTTTCCTATCTATTTATCACCCACGATCTGAGCCTGATGCGCAACGTCGCTTCGCGGGTGGCTATCATGTACCTGGGCAAGATCTGTGAGGTTGCTGAGGCGGCCGAGTTCTTCCGCAACCCGTACCACCCCTATACACAAATGCTCCTCTCTTCCATCCCCGTCGTTTCGGAAGAGGAGGAGAAGTTCAAGCCCAAAAAGATCATCTCCACCGGCGAGATACCGAGTCCGGTCAACATCCCTAGTGGATGTAGCTTCCACCTCCGCTGTCCCAGGAAGATGGACATCTGTTCCGAAATGGACCCGGTTATGGTCAAGGTGGAGGAAGGACATACGGTTCGCTGCCACCTTTACGGCCAGTCTGACTAGCACACCACCACAGTAAAAATGATATGTCTGTCATTCTGAGCCGGAGCCCTTCACTTCGTTCAGGATAAACTCCGGAGGCGAAGCCTGCCCTGAGCCAGGCCGAAGGGAATCCCGTTGTTTGCATAGGAAAAACGCCTATTTGCCTAAAACGAGATTCTTTCCTTCGGCTCAGGACAGGCTCTGCTTCGCTCCTCAGACCTGTCCTGAGCTTGCCGAAGGAATGACAGGTTATCAAAATCAGTGTGGCGGAGTACTAGAAAACGGCGGAAGTTGAGGAAAGGATCATGAAGCAGAGAATTTTGTACATTGACCCCGTAGGGGTCGAGGTGGTGGCAGAAGGGCTCCAGCTCTTGACGAGCCAAAAGCAGGAAGGGACAGAGTTGACTATGGTCCATCTGCCCCGTGGCCCGCAGCACCTGGAATACCGCTACTATGAGGCTCTGGTCCTGGTGGATCTCTTGCACCTCATCAAAGAAGCCGAAAGCCAGGGGTTCGATGCAGCGATCATTGGTTGCTTTTACGACGTGGGGCTGCAAGCTGCCCGCGAAGTGGCAGAGCGAATGGTAGTCGTAGCCCCTTGCGAAGCGTCCACCCGTATCGCCTCCACTCTGGGAGACAAGTTCTCCATCATCGTGGGCCGTAGGAAGTGGATCCCGGAGATGATGGAGAACGTGGTCAGATATGGCCTGAAGGACAGGCTGGCTTCTTTCAAGTCCGTTGACCTGGGAGTGCTCGACTTTCACCGGGACGAGAAAGAAACGGCCCGCCGATTCAGGCAGGTCGCACGGGAAGCCGTGGAGCGTGATGGAGCCGAAGTGCTCATCCTGGGTTGCACCGCCACCTATGGGTTCTATCGTGAACTCCAGGAAGAGTTAGGGGTGCCCGTCATAGATCCTATGCTCGCCGCCTTCAAAACCGCCGAGTTCGCGGCTGAACTGAAGAACCGGTTGGGGTGGAGCCATAGCAAGATAGGAGGCTACGAATCACCTCCTCCAGAGGAGTTCATCCCTTGGCGGCTTGAGGAACAGTACGACTTTGGCGATATGAGGGCCTGGTTGCAAGGAGCATAGGAGGCATCCGATGGATGTGTTGGAAGCCATCAAGCAGAGAAGAAGCATCAGGCAGTTCACGGAGCAAGCGATTAAGAGGGAACTCCTTGAGCAGATCCTGGATGCGGCTCGGTGGGCGCCAACGGCCGGAAACCAACAGAGGTGGCGTTTCATTGTCGTCACCGACCCCACAGTGAAGGAGATGGTGAGAAAGGTCTCTCCGGGCATCTTTGCTACGCCTGCGGCCTTTATCGTGATCTGCGCTGAGGCGGCTCCCGACGCCAGCGACTGGGACGAGTGGACCTACCTGGCTGATTGTGCTGTTGCAGCACAGAACATCATGTTAGCTGCCCATGCGCTGGGGCTTGGTAGCTGCGTCGCCATCTCGTATGCCCGGGCTGCCGTCCAGGAGATCCTTGACATCCCGGACCAGGTCAATCCTGAGTTGATTGTCACCCTGGGTTATCCGGCAGAAGATCCGGCTCCGCCTCCCAGACTACCGCTGAGCCAAATCGTGTTTGCCGACAGGTATAGGAAAGAGTGGTGAGGCCCCATGGAGCAACGTACAATGCTCACGGAAGATGAAGTCTTCGAACTCCTCGCCTTCCTGGTAAGCAGCGCCAGGCTTTGCGTGGATGAGCCCAAGCTTTATGGAACCTTCCGCTTGGTGGATGCTGCCAGTCGGCTCCTTGGCTTTGTCCTTCAGAGCGACCAGGTGCAGGATAAGCGGTCTGTACAACAGTTAAAAGATGAGATTGACGAGAACAAGTTTTTGATGACGACCGACCAGGAAGGGTACGTCAAGTTCTTGGACGATCTAACCCGCAAAGTAGTTAGGGAGCTAAAGAAGAGGGCCAGTGCAGCCCTGTAAGAAGATAGCTTACCAGACAAAAGAGCACATCAGAGCTGTTCAAAAATAACTCCGTTTACTGTAATACAAGGCGGCTCACCGTCACGAAAAGGATCACTGCCGATACAGGCAGCTAATGAAATCCTTTGAAATCATCAGCGAGATAACCAACATCGAAACCATTGCCGTTGGCAGTGCAATTCGGGACATCGCCCGCTTGCGAAAACAGTATGGTCAAGGGCGTTGGCGCAAACTTAAGGGGATCGCCATGATTCGCCTTGCCAGCGGCAGAGTACGCCGTGCTGAAATTCATTGGTACGAAGCTCACAGTATAGGTAAGAAGGAAATCAAACGCAAGCGCTATTTGGATTAGACTTATGAAACAACATAATCAACCTGTTTTCCAGTTTGCCATCTGTATTGACAATTCAGAGTATCCCGCCTCTCTGGAGTTACACAAGATCTATCGTGTGTTACCCGATGAAGATGCGGCCGTGGATGGGGATTTACGTGTCATTGATGAGAGTGGCGAGGACTATCTCTATCCCGCTAATTATTTTGTTCTGATTGCCCTACCACAAGATACAGAACGTGTCTTAAGGGATTCGTTCTCACGTCTTCAGCGGGTTGCCGCCTAACATGGCATCGTATCTGATTTGCTCGCAGGCAAACGTCAACTGAGCGTGGAAGACATCTGTTCCCACAGCCAGCTTTGGCATGCAACGGCAGGACTACGTCGGCAAGCCAGCCATAGATTTCATAAATGGAGGTTATCAATATGCTGAGAGTTGCTACGGATATTGGAGGTACGTTCACAGACCTGGTGTTCGTGACCCCGGACGGTGAAGTCGTCACAGGCAAGAGCCACACAACCCCGGCACAATTTGAAAAGGGCGTGATGGACGTCATCTCGGCCAGCCACGCAAGGCCGAGCGAGTTCGCGTCCTTTGTGCACGGGACGACCATCGTCATCAATGCCATCACCGAGAGAAAAGGCGCCAAGGTCGGGCTGTTCACGTCTGAGGGGTTCCGCGACGTCTTGGAGATCGGCCGCGGCACCCGCCCCGACTTTTTCAACCTGGAATACCGCAAGCCCAAGCCCTTTGTGGACCGTTACCTGCGCCGCGAAGTGAGGGGGCGCATCAACTACAAGGGGGTCGAGACCACGCCCCTGGACCTTTCCGGGTTGCCGGCCATCCTCAACGATTTCCGGGCCGAAGGAGTTGAGGCGGTCGCCATCTGCTTCATCAATTCCTATGCTAACCCGGCCCACGAAGAGGCAGCGCTAGTCAGGGTAAAAGAGCTTTGGCCGGAAGCCTCCGTGGTGGCCTCGCACCAGATCACGCGCGAGTGGCGCGAGTACGAGCGGACCAACACCGCCGTGTTGTCCGCCTACGTGCAACCGATCGCCCACCGCTACCTGGACTGCCTGACCGACGCCCTCTACGATGCTGGCATGAGATGCACGCCCTACATCATGCAATCCAACTGTGGCGTGGATACCGTCAAGAGCGCGCGCCAAATCCCTATCACCATGGTCGAGTCGGGTCCCGCCAGCGGCATCTGGGGCGCTGCGGCGCTGGGGCGGTTGATCGGAGAGTTGGATGTCATCGCCATTGACGTCGGCGGGACGACGGCCAAATGCGGGCTGATTACGGGCGGCCAGGTCAAGCTCAACACCAACTACCAGATCGGACGCAGTGAAATCTCGGCTGGCTATCCGGTGATGGTGCCAGTCGTTGATCTGGTGGAAATCGGCCAGGGCGGTGGGTCCATTGCCTGGGTGGACGAATTCCAAAGGCTCCACGTCGGCCCACAGAGTGCCGGCGCCGTGCCCGGCCCGGTGTCGTACGGGATCGGCGGCACAGAAGCGACGACCACCGACGCCAACCTGGCGCTGGGTTGCATCAACCCGCACTATTTCTGCGGGGGCACGCTAGAGGCGGACATGGACGGGGTGGATCGTGCGCTGGACAAGCTGGCTGCGGCCCTCAACATCAGCCGGCAGGAAGCAGCGCGCAGCATCGTCCGCATCGCCAACAACAACATGGTCAACGCCATCAAGCTGATCTCGGTCAATCGCGGCCATGACCCACGCGACTTTACACTGATCGCCTTTGGCGGCGGCGGCGGGATGCACGCCTGCGCCCTGGCCAGGGAGCTGGCCATCAAGAAGGTGGTGATCCCCAAGCAATCCAGCGTGTTCTCTGCCTGGGGCATGTTGCTCAGCGACCTGCGCCGTGATTACCTGCAGACCCGGATTGTCGAGTTGTCCGCGCCGGGTGCGGCCGAGCAGATGGACAAAGATCTGCGGCAACTCGGGGAAAAGGCACTCCAAGAGTACATCGCCGAGGACATTGACCCGGCGTGGGTGCATTTCCTGCGCTACGGCCGATGCCGCTACCAGAACCAGGAACACTCCGTGGAAATCGTCCTGCCCGACGGCCGCATCACGGCTGAGCAGATCGAGGCCATCCGCCAGCGCTTCGACACGGACTACGAGCGCGAATACACCTACACACTGGACACCCCGGTGGAGTTGGTCGTTTATCACCTGGTTGCCATTGCCGAGGTGGACAAGCTGAAGCCGGAGAAACTCCCGACGACGGGGCGCAAGCTCGAGGAGGCAGTCAAAATGCAACGGGAAGTGGACTACGCTGAAGCCGGCATCCATCGGGCGACCATCTACGATGGCGATGCCCTGGAACCCGGCATGAGTTTCGTCGGGCCGGCCATCATCGAAGAGGCCGGCGCCACGACCGTGATCCCGCCCGGCCTGCCGTGTCAGGTGGATGACTATGGCAACTATCACATCCGTACCAACCAATGACGGCAACTGCACAGGCCAGTTACCTTTTGACCTGTCATTGCGAGCCCCGAAGGGGCGAAGCAATCTCCCCGCTCTGATGGCAGAGATTGCTTCGGCGCTTCGCGCCTCGCAATGACAGCCTGAATAGTTATTGAGGAGGATTGCTCATGAACGACAAGTATGATCCGATTACGCTTGAAATCATCCAGAGCTCGCTACAGGCGGCTGCTGACGAGATGTTCGCCGCCCTGCGCCGCACGGCCATGAGCGCCATCATCTACGAAGTGCTCGACATGGGCACGGGCATCACCGACAAGAACGGCGAACTGGCCGGTTCCGGGGCCGGCATCCCGGCCTTTGTCGGTGTACTGGACAAGACCGTCAAGCGGGTACTGGAAAAGTTCAACCAGCCGGGTGACCCTTCGACAGGCTTAGGACACCGCATCGAGCCGGGTGACATCTTTATCACCAATGACCCGTACACCGGCGGCGTGACGCACCTGAACGACGTCGTACTGACCATGCCGGTCTTTGCCGGCGATGAGATCGTGGCCTGGACCGCCAATATCGCCCACTGGAACGATGTGGGCGGCATGGTGCCCGGCAGCATGTCCACCGACGCAACCGAGATCTTTCAGGAGGGACTGATCCTGGCTGCCGTCAAGCTCTTTTCCCGCGGCCAGCCCATCCGGTCCGTGTTTGACATCCTCACCGCCAACTGCCGTATGCCCGATTTCCTGACCGGCGATCTGTGGGCTGGCGTGGCTTCGGTCCGGGTCGGCGAACGCCGTGTCCTGGAGATTGTGAACAAGTACGGGAAGGACGTTTTCCTTCATGCGGTTGAAGAGTACCTGGACTATGGCGAGCAAGTCACCCTGGCCGCGCTGAAACGCCTGCCCAAGGGCAAGTACTCCCTGGTTGAACCGCAAGATAACGGACCGGACTATCAAGTCACCATCGAGATTACTGACGACGAGTTTATCATTGATCTGCGGGGTAATCCCGATCAGGACAAGGGCCCCTTCAACATGAGCCGCGACGAAGCGACCGTGGCCTGCCAGATCGCCTTCAAGGGCATTGTCTCGCCAGAGAGAGTGAGCAACGGTGGCACCTTCCGTCCCTTAAAAGTCCTGACGCGCCACGGCAGCGTCTTTGATCCGATCTACCCGGCGGCTCAGGGCATTTATTATGAGATTACCATCCGGTTGCACGATCTGATCTGGCGCTGCCTGGCCCCACACATGTCAGACCGATTGCCCGCGGGCGGGTTCGCTTCAGTATGCGGCACGCTTTTTGGTGGCATCCATCCCGATACCGGCCGGACTTATGCCGTGATTGAGCCCGAGCTGGGCGGCTGGGGCGGGTCGCCGACCTCCGACGGCAACCCGGGTCAGTTCTCCGCGCTGCATGGCGAAACCTACAACTGCCCGGCCGAAGTGGCCGAAGCGCGCTACGGCGTGACGGTGGACTATCTCAGCTTCCACGACGAGGATGGCGGTGCCGGCTTCCATCGGGGCGGCAAGGGGGTGCGGATTGACTATCGCATCAAGTCCGACAACGCCTGGCTGACGGTGGCCTACACCCGCGATAAGAACCCGCCGTGGCCCCTGAAGGGTGGCCAACCGGGTTCCCCCAACCATGTGCTGATCCGGCGCGCCAACGGTGAGACAGAGCGCCACGCGGTGACCAGCGGCCTGACCTTGAACACGGATGATGTCATTCAGGTCATGACGGGCACGGGCGCTGGTTGGGGCGACCCGCTGGAGCGCCCCCTGGACCTGGTGAAACAAGACCTGAAGAACGGCTATATCACGCTGGAGCAGGCGAACCGGTACTATGGGCTGGATAAGCGCAGCACAAGCGGATAGGGAGGAACACTCAATTTCTCGCGTCACGTCGGTAAGCAGGTGTTTGCAGTCATGCCCCATTACATGGTATCGAGGTGCTAAAAATGGAAGAAAGCCAAAAGGCGCAACTGTTAGGACGGTACATCGTCATTGACCCGGACATTTGCCACGGCAAGCCAACTTTTCGCGGCACACGGATCATGGTGCAACACGTGCTGGAGCAGGTGGCGGCAGGAATGGCGTGGGATGCTATCGTCCAAGAATGGCGAGGCAGTATCAGCAAAGAAGCCATCGCCGAGGCCGTTCGACTGTCCAGTCAGGCATTTCTGGAACACGCGCCGGAATATGCTGCTCCTGAGTATGTGTTGGAGCGAGTGACGGCGTGAACATTCTGGATGAGCAGATTCCAGAAAGCCAACGGCAGCTTTTAAGAAGTTGGCGTGTTCCGATTCGTCAGATTGGGCATGACACGGGACAGAAGGGGTTAAAGGACTATCAAATCATCCCTTTCTTGCTTCAACGTCGCCGGGCCACATTCTTTACCCTCGACTTTGATTTTTACAGGCGTGACCTGTGCCATGCGCGATATTGCCTCGTCTGCATGGGTATCAAGAAGGAAGAAGCAGCCATGTATGTACGCCGTCTGCTTCATCATCCTGAATTTGACACTGTCACCAAGCGCATGGGCAAAGTGATTCGTGTCTCATCCACAGGGCTAGCCATGTGGCGTCTTCACGTCGAGCAGGAAGCGTATTTCGACTGGGCTGACTAACGCCATCAGAGCACAAGCCCAAAGCTACGACGCGGCGCGGGCTGGCGCGTCTTGTCAGCAGCGGCGGGGCGGCAAGGGTGTGCGGATTGACTATCGAAGTCCGACAACCCTTCGACAGCCCTTCGACCCTTCGACGGGGCTCAGGGCAGGCTTGGCTCAGGACAAGGCTCAGGACACCGCGTGCTGATCAGGCGCGCCAACGGTGAGACGGAGCGCCACGCGGTGACCAGCGGCTTGACCCTGAACACGGACGACGTCATCCAGGTCATGACGGCCACGGGCGCTGGCTGGGGCGACCCGCTGGAGCGTCCCCTGGAGCTGGTGAAACAAGACCTGAAGAATGGCTATATCACGCTGGAGCAGGCGAACCGCTACTATGGGCTGGATAAGCGCAGCAAGGAGGGTAAATAACCCGTTAGCACGGACGCGAAGCGTCCGCGCTAATGGCGGCTGCTGCAAGCATTCACTTGTTAGCCTACGGCTCGCAAAGCTCGCCTCAGTAGCGGATGGAGCCGTCCAGCGTCCAGTCCGCAAACGCCCTGCTCGCTGGCGGCTCGTCCGCTGCCCCGTCAGGCGCACTGCGCCACCAGGATTAGCCGATTTGGTGACGTACTTCGCCTGACAGCCGATCTGCGTAGAAGTGTGTATTTACGCTTGGGACCGATATTCCTGTTACGCCCTGACCGATAGCGCCAAGATTGGCTGGCCAGGCGTAAGCCACGTATGATCTGTTGCGCCACTGCTCTGCAGTGATAATGGGGTGGCGAAACGAAAGGAGGAGAACTATGTTTTGGTGGACGATGCGCAGCAAACTGAAGTCGAAGGATTGGCGGACTATCGTGGAAGCCGAAAAGAAGATCGTCAATTCTGGAGCGCGAGCCGTAAAGCCACTGATTGCGCTGCTCAAAAATGACAGCGACCTAAGGTGGAAAGCATCAGAGTTGCTGGGGGAGATCGGAGATACACGAGCCGTGAAGCCGTTGATTGCGCTGCTTGAACATGCAGACAGCGACGTACGGGAGAAAGCGGCACGGTCACTAGGGAAGATTGGAGACACACAAGCCGTGGAGCCACTGGTGACAGCTCTCAGCGACCAAAATAGTGGGGTGCGAGAGCAGGCAGCAGAAGCACTGGGCGAAATCGGGGACGCACGGGCCGTGGGGCCATTGGTGGAAGTGCTTCAGAACCCGCCTACTAAGTATGGCCCAAGTCACTTGGTTGCAGCGGAGGCACTGGGTAAAATCGGGGGAACCGGAGACGCGCGGGTTATGGGGCTGCTGGTGCCCATGCTTGAAGACCACTCATTGTACGTGCGGGAAAAGGTAGCAAAAGCACTTAAGTTACTTGGTTGGCATCCAGCAAATAATACTCAACGTGCACTGTTCGCTATTGGTTATGGTGCGTGGGATGATCTGCTGTCTCTAGGCGAGGCTGCTGTAGAGCCGCTTGTAACGCTATTTACAACGGTTGAACTCTCTCACAGAGAAGACTTTGTAGTGAAGGTGGTGCCCGCGATGGGAGGGATCGGCGATGCGCGAGTTGTAAAGCCGCTGGCTGATATAGCCGCCTACGGCTGCAACCGCCACGTGAGGGAAGTAGCTGCCAAGTCCCTACAGCAGGTTCTCAATCGCACTGTAGAGGAAACAACATCAGAAGATCTGCACATAGTCGCTAATTTAACGGACGAGTACACAATCGAGCATGGACGCCGTCTTGGTGTGGGAATAGACGGGGAAGGAATATACGAAGAGATCACTCGCACGGCACTAAGTTTTTCCGAAGTGAGGCAACTCGCACGACAGGAGTTAAACCGTCGTGGGGAAGAGGCATGATCCGACCTTCCCCGACTGCACAAGATATGAAAAGATGGTGTTTCAGTAATGACGAAGATGTACTCTGCGTTATGAAAACGAATCCAGGTTTCGTTCCTGCAGAGTGTGCCTAATAAATGAATGAGCACGGCCACGTCAGCCATCAACTTCCGAGAGGAGAAACCTAGATGCGAGTAGCAACCGACATCGGTGGGACGTTCACCGACCTGATCTACCTGGACGAGGCCACGGGGAAGGTCGGCCTGACCAAAGCTTCGACCACGCCCCATAACTTTGCCATCGGCGTGGAAGACACCCTGAACAAGTCCGGCATCAATGTGGCCGACACCACCTTCTTCGTCCACGGCTCGACCATTATCATCAACGCCCTGACCGAACGCAAAGGGGTCAAGACGGGCCTCATCACCACCCAGGGCTTCCGCGATGTCCTGGCGATCACCCGTGCCAATCGCCCCGACATCTACAACATGTACTACACCAAGCCCGAGCCCTTTGTGCCTCGCTACCTACGGTTGGAGGTGAGGGAGCGGGTCAATTACAAGGGGGAGGACCTTGAGCCTCTGAGCGAGGACGACGTGCGCCAGGTGGCGGGATTTTTCAAAAAGGAGGGCGTAGAAGCCATTGCCGTGTGCTTCCTGCACTCTTATGCCAACCCGGACCACGAAGCGCGCTGTGGCGAGCTGCTGCGAGAGCTGCTGCCCGATGTTCCCGTCACCCTGTCCCACGAGATCACCAAGGAATGGCGGGAGTACGAGCGCACCAACACCACCGTGCTGAACGCTTACGTCCAACCCATCGCCGTCCAATATCTGAACACCC
>Ga0315309_1000207_pt1 | contig 35848 bp, 38 predicted proteins | sample TDP4_MG_FD_203080 | JGI IMG/M metagenome (GOLD analysis project Ga0315309, IMG submission 203080) | Freshwater sediment microbial communities from Lake Towuti, South Sulawesi, Indonesia - TDP4 | ecosystem: Environmental > Aquatic > Freshwater > Lake > Sediment | place: Indonesia: South Sulawesi...
AACTCAGGAGAGTAGCTCTCGACATAGAGGTTTACTCTCCGATCGCAACGCGACTTCCTGACCCTAGAGAAGCGGAGCATCCTGTTATATGCGCTAGTCTGCTGGGCTCTGACGGAAAGATGCGTCTCCTCCTGCTTGAACGTGCTGGGATTAAGCTTGAAGAAGAACTGCCGGAGATCAGCGTTAGACCGGAATATTATAAGAGTGAAGAGAAGCTGTTGGTCGAGTTATTCAAGGTGTTGCTTGACTATCCGATAGTAGTCACATTCAACGGGGACGACTTTGACTTAAGGTATCTCTGGCATAGAGCTCAACGCTTGGGCTTTGGTGTGGACCAAATTCCCATAGAGATGGGAAGGGAGGTCGCATCGCTTAAGTACGGCATTCATGTTGATCTCTACAAGTTCTTCTTTAATAGATCGATCCAGATCTACGCCTTTGGCCAGAAGTATAGGGAAGTTACACTTGACGAGATCGGCGAGTCGCTGATCGGTATAGGTAAGAAAGAGATCGAGGCGCCAGTTTCAGATCTCAGTTATAGCGAACTGGCTACTTACTGTTTTAGAGATGCTGAAATCGTTCTCAAGTTGACCAGCCTAGATGACGACTTGATTATGAAACTCATGACGGTTCTGTCAAGAATCAGCTTTATGACGATAGAGGATGTTACTCGACAAGGGGTTTCGGGCTGGATCCGAAGCATGCTGTATAATGAGCATAGGAAAAGAAACTACTTGATTCCAAGGCCCGACGATATTCTAGATTTGAAAGGTATGACTACGACTGAAGCGGTAATCAAAGGTAAGAAGTACAAGGGAGCTATAGTGGTCGAACCGGTTCCCGGCGTCCACTTCAATGTAGCAGTACTCGACTTTGCTTCACTGTATCCTTCTATAATCAAGAACTGGAATCTTGGATACGAGACTATAAGATGCCCTCACGAAGACGAATTATGCAGGAATAACACGGTTCCCGGCACCTCGCATTGGGTGTGTAAGAGACACAAGGCTCTGGAGAGTTTGCTGATCGGGTCTCTGAGAGATTTGAGAGTCAACTGGTATAAGCCTAAGTCGAAAGACAAGAAGCTCTCTCAGCCTTTGAAGAGTTGGTACAGCGTTGTTCAAAACGGTTTGAAGGTTATCCTCAACGCATCCTACGGAGTCTTCGGCGCGGACAAGTTCGCGTTGTACTGCCCCCCTGTTGCTGAAGCCACAGCTGCCATCGGGCGATACGCGATAACGAAGACTATCGAGAAGGCAAAATCTCTCGGAGTTGACGTCTTCTACGGTGATACTGACTCTATATTTCTCGGAAGCCCGAATCCAAGCCAGCTTGAACAACTTGTAGATTGGTCTCGCAGCTCCTTGGGCATGGAGCTTGAGGTTGACAAGAACTATAGATATCTGGCTTTGAGTTCGAGAAAGAAGAACTACTTGGGCGTCTACCCTGATGGAAGCGTAGACATCAAAGGTTTAACTGGAAAGAAGAGGCATGTCCCACAGTTCCTAAAGAAAGCTTTCTACGTGATGATCGACATTCTGAGCCAAGTCAAGTCCGAGGGTGAGTTTGAAATTGCCAAAGAGAAGATCAAGGAGATCGTTAAAGACTGCTATCTGAAGCTAAAGCATCATCAATATCCCTTAGAAGAACTAGCTTTCAGAGTCATGATAAGTCGATCTCCGGGAGGCTACGTTAAGACAACCCCTCAACACGTCAAAGCCGCGCTTCTCCTTGCTCAGAAAGGCATAGGGGTCAAACCAGGCGACCTGATAGCTTTCGTCAAGGTTGTTGGCGAACCCGGTGTCAAGCCGGTCCAGCTAGCTTCTCCCGATGAGATTGACTCTGCGAAATACATGGAGTACATAAGCTCCACATTTGAGCAAGTTCTAGACGCGCTCGGCACAGAGTTCGAGGAACTAGTTGGAATAACGAAACTGGAGTCTTATTTCGCGAGTGGAGAAGAGGACTAGGGCCAACCAGCTGGACAGTACCTTAGCCTCCTCTGTACGCAAAGGCTTAAAGGATATTTTGACGAGTATGAGAACGTCCCGTGAAATTTGGCGTTTGGAGAGTTCGTCAATGAAATTTGAGAAAGTTGTTGAGGACACAGCGGTTGAGCTGATAAGAAGGGCGGTTATCCAGCTGCCAAAGGACGTTGAGAATGCTTTGGTGAAGGCTTTTGCGGAAGAGGAGAGTGAGGCCGGAAAGATGCAATTGAAAGCAATCTTGGACAACGTTAGATTGGCGCGAGAAGTTGGTGCACCTATGTGCCAAGATACAGGTTTGTTGGTCTTCTTCATAAAGGTTGGAGACAGATTGGCCTCCATGTCTGGGCTGTCTAATGCGCTTATTCAGGCAGCTAGAAGGGCTACGTTGGAGGTTCCTCTTCGGCCTAACGCTGTTCATCCTATAACCCGGAAGAATACCGGTGACAACACAGGGTTAGGCATTCCCTATATGGATTGGGATTTCATCGCTGGAGATTTTATTGAGGTGGCCGTTCTACCAAAAGGCGCCGGTTCTGAAAACATGAGTTCTGTCGGCATGCTGAATCCCGGGGAAGGTCTTTCGGGTTTGAAGAAGTTTGTCGTTGACACCGTCATTACGGCTGGTGGAAGGCCTTGTCCTCCTATAATTGTTGGCGTAGGTATCGGTGGGACAGCCGATGGCGCACTGAAACTGGGCAAGAAGGCTCTGCTTAGGCCGATAGACAAGAGGCATCCAGACCCCAGTATCGCCAAGGTTGAGACACACCTTCTTGAGGCTTTGAATATGACTGGGATAGGCCCCATGGGCCTCGGAGGCAAATTTACATCCTTGGGCGTCAATGTTGAGTATGCTTATTGCCACACGGCCAGTCTGCCCGTTGGCGTGAATATTCAATGCTGGGCTGATAGGCGAGCTGCTGCAAGGATCCATCTCGATGGTAAAGTTGAATATCTCTCAGGTGGATAGAATGGCAACTCATAGCCTAAGAACCCCTATCTCCGAATCTGATGCTCGAAAGCTGAGGATCGGTGATACCCTCTTCATTTCAGGCGTCATGTTCGCCGCTAGGGATCAAGCCCATAGAAGGGCAGTAGAGGTTGCTCGAAGAGGCGATTCTCTCCCGTTCAGCTTGAAGGGCATGGTAGTTTATCACTGCGGCCCCATCGCTCGAAAGAAGGATGACGATTGGGAGATAGTTGCTGCTGGTCCCACAACTAGCGCCCGCATGGATTCGATCGAAGGCGAATTTGTCGAGACGTTTGGCGTCAGAGTTGTGGTTGGGAAAGGCGGAATGGGAACCAAGACAGCTGACGCGATGAGAAGATTCGGCGCAGCGTACTGCGATTTCACCGGAGGCGCTGCGGTTCTAGCTGCCAAATCGGTTAAGAAGGTTAGAGGCGTGGAGTGGCGTGACCTCGGTCCTGCCGAAACGGTGTGGATCCTTGAGGTCGAGAACTTTGGGCCGTTAACGGTCGCGATAGATAGTCTTGGCCAGAATCTTCACAGCCAGATTTCGGCTAGGGTTGAGGAGAATAGATCGAATATCTACAGGATGCTTGAAATATGATGGGTTGGTTGATTTGGAAAGAGATGAACTAGTCGGATTGCTTAAGGAACAACTCGTCTTGGAACGCGAGACCATAGCGTCGATGGATAAGCAGGTGAGAAGAACCAAGAACAGGATAATCAGACTTCTGCTTCACGGAATCGTTCTGGACTCAATGAAGCACATTGATATGCTGGAGACGATGATAGATCTGCTCACCGGATCCGTCGTTCCTGAAGCTGAGAGAGATGAACTAGGAAAAGAACTGAAACGGCATATCCAAATGGAGAAAGATAGCCTCGATCGCTTGGAAGGAGTCATAAGAAAGACAGAAGACAAAGGAGTCAGATTTCTCCTACAGAACATAGCCTCTGACGAGCGGAGACATCATACAGTTTTGGATCAGATAATCTCGACGCTGGCCGTCGGCGAGAATATAACAGATATGGACTGGTGGGATTACCTCTATAGATACGCAAACCTGTCAACGTGACGGCTCCTCATCCGAGGAGCTATTGTTTGATGTGAGCATAGGGATGGCCTTAAGGCAACTCTTTGAAGCCAAGAATTGCGATAGTCAAACTATGCCGACTAAAGATCTCGCAGATAAAGCGGAAAACTCAATGAGAGCAGATAAAGAAGCCAAGAGCCGAGCAGTGACGCAACGTTGAATGCAACATCGGAGCAAGACCTGAAAGCTATCGCCGCTATTAGCAAGGCATCCAAGATAATCGATGAAGCAGTCGACCTGCTGATCGAGAAAAAGATTGGAGCTCTAGACTTGAAACTCTGGCAAATAGCGGCCGAGCTCGAATACGTGTCATTCTTGATCTCAGTAAGCCACAGACTCGCTGATTACTTCCCTAATCTGAGCGATGTCGACCAGAATAATGAAACTTTAGATTCTCTAATTGCCAAGACTCAAGAGACTTTTGAAAACGTTGCGACGATCTTACTGTCAAACCCTAGAGAGGCGTACGATGGAGCAAAGAAAGCAGCCACGCTAGTAAGGCGCGCACAATCAATTTTGAGGAAAATCGATCGTTGAAAGAGGCTCGCGTCTCTTCTAGGACTCATCGCTAAGCGCAGCCATTAGGCACGTAATAGTCGAGTATAAGGAGAAGGCTTCGCAGCCTCCATCTTGAAAGTCATATTCCTATGAGAGCTTTCCATTCGGCCTTGACCGTTATAGCTACCACCTAGAGGAGGAGGCTTCCTTTTTAATTACACCGCGGACCGATTGAAGCGGCCCCCCTCCCCCTGTTTTGATGTAAATTGACGCATAGCTTCCGCTGCAAGACCCCTATCCCCCCTGTTTCATGTAAATTCTTAATACAGGTGTAATACTTGGATCGACTCCACCGTAAAGCGAAGTGAAACCTCCAAAAAGAGGTCCAGTCTAGCTAGGAGGTGTAAAGCGGGGTCGAGAAGGAGGCTGCCGATTTAGCTTCTTCAACAAATCAACTCCATCTCTCTCTAAAGCCTTTCGGAGTGATTCTGAGGGAATGCTCCCAGATGCATTTCAACATTATCCGCTCAATGGCATCGTTCAACCGCCAGTGGCTCGCTCGATCACAGACAAGCTTGAAAGCTTGATAGACCTTCGCGTAGATTCAGATCTTGTATGCGTCCTTCCGAGTTCTTATAAAGACAGCATCAGCTAATCATTTTCTACCATCGGCAGCCAATACGTCGCGGAGGGAAAGCCCTATGGTCTGTACACTTGCAGGAGGTGTCGGCGCAGCCAGATTCCTACAGGGACTGGCGAGGGTGGTTCCTGAAGAAAAGATAACAACAATTGTGAATACAGGAGACGACCTTGAACTCCACGGTCTGTACATCTCTCCCGATCTCGATATTGTGATGTATACTGTGGCCGGCTTGGTCGATGAAGAGAAAGGTTGGGGAATAGAAGGAGACACTTTCAACTGTCTCGAAATCATGGGAAAGTATGGTCACGAGACTTGGTTTAGACTCGGTGACAAAGACCTTGCTACGCACATTCGACGTACATGGCTCATAAGTGAAGGTCTGACGCTGTCCGAAACAACTAGACGACTTTGCCAGTCTCTAGGGGTGAAGATTAAGCTTCTTCCTATGACCGATGACAAAGTCAGAACAATGATTAGAACGCCCGTTGGGTTAATGGGCTTCCAAGAGTACCTAGTGAAGAGGATGGCTCAAGATGAAGTGCTGGAGATAATTTTTGAAGGAGCCGAAGCGGCAAAACCGGCTAAGGGCGTTGTTGAAGCTATACTTGACCGCAACGGAATTATTGTATGCCCTAGCAATCCGCTCGTCAGTATCGGAACAATCTTATCGCTTAAAGAGATTCGAGACGCCCTTATGAAGACCGACTCAAGCGTTGTTGCGATAAGCCCTATCGTGAGAGGAAAGCCGATAAAAGGACCGGCGGACAAGTTGATGAGAGGAGTAGGCCTGAAAGTCTCAGCGGTCCAAGTGGCAGAACTCTACAAAGATTTCCTAGACGTATTCATAATGGACTCGGCGGACAGGGAGTTGAAGAACGAGATCGAGAAGTTAGGCGTTCGAGCCGTATGCACGAACACCATTATGAGGACACAGGACGACAAGATTAGCCTAGCGAAGGTAGCTATCGAGGCGCTTCAGAAGGCAAGTAGATGAAGAGAGTAGCAGTTGTTCCAGTGAAGCGTTTATCCAAGGCCAAGATGAGGCTTTCCAGGGTTCTATGTCCAAGGGAAAGAAGAGCTATCGCTGAGATGATGCTGAAGGACGTGCTTCAAGCTCTACAAGACTCTGACTTGCTCGACGATATCATTGTCATCGGAGCCGATACGCTAGTAAAGGCGTTGGCGAAAACATATCAAGCAAGATTTGTAAAGGAACCTTCTGTCGGCTTGAATATATCGATTGAATATGCGACGGAACGCTCGCGTAAGAATGGAGCCACCTCCGTGCTAGTGATGCTCGCTGACTTGCCCCTGATAAAGGAGATCGACGTTGAACAGATCATGCAGCTAGGACTTGAGGCAGCTATAGTGATATCTCCCTCCCGAACTGAAGGGACGAATGCTCTACTACGCACTCCTCCTGATGTGATCCAAACTGAGTACGGGCATAACAGTTTTGTTAATCACCTTAAGGATATTCAAGAAAGAGATATCCCATTCAAAGTACTATGGACCCCCGGGCTTTCGTTCGACGTGGACACTCCCGGGGATCTCTGGAAACTTCTTGAAAGACCCGTCGAGACACATACAACCAAATTCTTAGAAAGCATAGATATGCTGAAACGTCTCGCTAGGTACTGGAGGAAGGTCAAACGACTTGCTTGAACCCTTCACTTCAATTCGTCCCGCGATATTATGATTCTCTGCATCTCTGAAGTGCCCTCGATTATCGCTAGCGCTTTTGCATCCCTCATGTAGCGTTCACCAGGAAGATCTTTGAGGAGACCGTAGCCTCCGTGTATCTGGACTGCGTTTATGGTGGCTCTCATGGCAACTTCTGAAGCATACAGCTTTGCCATTGACGCTTGCTTCGTGAACCGCTCGCCCGCATCAGCAAGCCAAGCGGCCTTATGGGCAAGGAGGCGAGCTGCTTCAATCTCTGTAGCCATATCAGCTATCATGAACTGAATCGCTTGAAAATTTGAGATAGGTTGACCAAACTGAGCTCGCTGCTTCGCATACGTCTTCGATGAATCCAGTGCGGCTTGCGCAATTCCGACGCCTAGAGCGGCGATCCCAATACGCCCTCTATCTATCGCTGAGAGCGCTATCTTGAAGCCGTCACCTTCGGTCCCTAATAGATTCTCTTTAGGTACTCTACAATCCTTGAAGATCAGCTCTCCATTTGCGGCACCACGAAGCCCCATCTTGTCCTCAATCTTCCCGAAATCAAAGCCTTCATAGCCTTTTTCGACTATAAACGCGCTTATTCCCTTGATGCCTTTGCTGGGATCTGTCAGCGCAAAAACTACGTAGATATCCGCGTGAACCGAGTTGGTAATAAAGCACTTGTCTCCATCAAGAACATACTCGGAACCATTGAACGTAGCGGTTGTTCTGATTCCGGAAGGATCCGACCCTGAAGTCCGTTCCGTCAACGCAAATCCTCCGAGCTTATTGCCCGAAGACATCGGCGCCAAAAACCGTCTTTTCTGCTTATCGTTGCCAAAAAGGTATACGCAGAATGCCGACATGACATGAACTCCCACAATGAAACCCGTGCTCGCGCAAACTTTTCCTATCTCCTCTAAGGCTGTGGCGTAACTTACATGGTCTCCGTTACGACCACTGTATTCAGCGGGAAAAGGTATCCCCATCAGCCTTTGTTGAGCCAACGCCCTCAGATTATCTGAGGGAAACTCTCCCGTCCTGTCAATGCCTGTTGCTCGTGGAGCGATTACGCTTCGAGCAAGTTCAGCCGTCTCGTTCCTTATCATGGATTGTTCAGATGTGAGCACGAAATCCATGTGTCTCCTCTCTCAAACATTTCATAGCATTCGACCAGCTATTTGTAATCTATCTTTCACCAATTGAAGAACTGCAGCATCAACAATTCTCTAGGCGTTTCTCAACTATCAAGAAGCAGTTTTTTCAAATTTTGATCACGTCTCCAAAACAACTAACTCCGAGGGCCCGGGCGGCAGTTTCATCGATCGGATCGAGAAAAGCAACACAGTCAATATAGAAATCGTTTAGCCGCGTAGAGGGTCGCCCAAGGAACACCTATGTCAACTACGCTTTGTAATGTATTCAGAGCAGCTATGGTCGCCGCGACGATAACCAACCCTCCATGAAATTCCCACCAAGATCCGAAGAAGAACGAGAAATAGAGTAGTACAAGCGGAGGCATTATGGTAGCCCTGACTATGATCGCCGGTATGCTTGCGAGCGCGTAAACGCGAAATGTTGCAAATCCCTTTTTCTCACCTCTGAAAGGGAATCGAAGTACATAAGGTACGATCATGAGCGGTGTGGTGGCAATCAATTTCCAAACGGGACCCAGAAACGGTATTGCAGTCGGATCAAAGAAGAAGAGAGCAAGAGCACCTATAATTGCACACGAGAGGCCTGACTTCAACCCGAATAGGAAAAAACAGAACATCCAAGGGAGGCTCACCGGGTCGATTATTGCTTGTCCCCAGCCGACCCTAGGAAGCATGAATGCAATAGGCGACATGACAATTGATAGGGCCGCGAAAACCCCGGTGCCAGCCAGCTTTCTAGTGTCAACTCTTCTTTGAGAAGGCCCCTCCTTGTAGAGCGTTGGTATTCTCATCCGTCATGCAGCCTCCGTTGTTTAATCACAAGTCAAATCGTTCCTTAGCATCGTTCGCTATTCAGTATGGTTCTAAATGTATAAGATTTGCGTAGCTACTCAAAAATGCGTATTTCAAAAAACTGTGAAGCCAAAGGGTTCTACAGCATTCTCACGGCTACAACTCTAACTTGGTCAACGGTGTTCTCGCACCAGTCTGCCACATTCTCGACCGCATCCAGGAGTTGGCTCAGAAGAATTACCTCTCCAGGATTTATTTTCGAGTAATCCAATTTCGAATAGTACCGTCTGGCCTCTATGTACTGCTCATCCACCTTCTCCTCAAGCCTCTCTACCTTGTCAGCCCACTCCAAAGCCTCCTGCAAGTTTGAGGTCAATCTATCGACGCATTTCCTGACAGCCCAGACGCACTCCTTCACCGTTTCGACCATGTTGAGGCATAGAACTGCTAGTTCAGGAGGCATCTTCGAAAGAGGAGTGGCAGAAAGTACTCTTCCACTCTCTCTGGACCAATCAGCTATCATGTCTACTCTCTTCGAGAGATGAAGAAGATCATCCCTCTCCGCTGGAGGGATCTCGCCTTTCGTTAGGTCCAGAGATATTTCTCTTCTTAGCCGATCAGCTTCATCTTCCATTTTCGAGAGGCTACTGATCGCCTCATTGGCTTTGTTATCGTCGCCCTCGATCTTATACTGTATAGCCTTCGCCAACTCCTCTACCGCACCCGTCGCAAGAGCCATATGGTTTTGCATTAACTGCATTGCCTTCGTCTGTCTTCTCTTCTCAAACCATGCAATAATCTTCTCACTCATCCTTTTTCGCCTTGCCACATGAATCGAAAGTGACGGAAATCGTCTAATACTTAGGACCTCTGATGGTTTTGAACCTTTAGACATTCGACTAGCCCAAGATTCAGCCGTCATCCTAGCCAGATCTGGCACAGGAAATCTTATGCTTAGAGGATTAAACTCTTAGGGCTAGTACAACTCCTTCTCTTTTATCTTCTGAGCTAGTTTCCCAGGAACTTTTATCGGCTTGGCGACTTCTTCCAGTCTTATCTCAACAGTCTTCGGTTTCACAGTCAAACCGCAAACTCCATCAAGCAACAGTCTGTCCCTTACACATTGCGCATACTTGCATGTCTTGGGGTCGCATTCATCATCAGCGAATCTACACCATGATGCTTTCCCTCTATAGAATAGGTGACGTTGACCGCATCGGAAGAACTCGCAGCCAGCGAAACAAAGTTTCGGTTTCTCAGTCATACGAAAACACATCCAAAACGAGACTTTGCATTGGTAGAAATTACATGGCACTCGAACAGAGATCTAGGTTTCCGCTAGGCTACAATGATAGAGCTATACCTTTTATCCTTTACGGTCAATCGCAAGTTGCTCTGCCGAGAACAAGGCTAAAAGTTATCTCTAGATATTCGAAACTAATTGTTGATGCGATCTTTATGAGAAGAATCCTACTCACAAACGACGACGGAGTAATGTCGCCGGGCTTATGGGCCCTCCGTGAAGCACTCACGGAAGTCGGGGATGTGATCGTTGTGGCACCTGAGCGCCCGAGAAGCGCTACCAGTATGAGCTTAACTTTTCATAAACCGCTCCGAATAAGTCGAATCACTATCGAAGGTGTTCAAGCTTATGTTGTCTCCGGAAACCCTGCTGACTGCGTCTCTCTCGGCGTGAACAGAATTTTACGCAAAAAGAGTCCAAGCGTCGTCATCGCAGGAATAAACCCTGGAGACAACGTTAGTGTGCAAGTAGTCTTTGCGAGCGGAACTGTTGCAGCGGCAATACAGGCAGCTATCCTAGGAATTCCAGCGATAGCATTCTCAGTTGTGGTGCCTGAGGAGAAAGCTCCGACAAGAGATGAGTACTCGACTAGATACAGAGACCTACTGAAGGTTGCTAAGGAAGTGGTTGAATGGGCTCTGGAGACAGGGCTTCCGGAAGGCACCGATTTCTTGAATGTGAATTTCCCCTCGGAAGTTAACGTGAGAACACCGATCCGCTTCACTCGTCTGGCCCTGAGGAAGTACGATGACTATGTCGTGAAGCGCGTCGACCTCCGAGGCAGACCCTACTATTGGCAGTGGGGAACGACCAAACCGGAGAGGGAATTTGAGGTTGGAACGGATGTCCATGCGATTCACGGAGAGCGCGTGATTTCGATAACGCCGTTGAGTCTGAACATGTCAGCAACTGCTGGAAGAGCTGGGATATCGAAGCTTGGCAACAAGCTTCGCAAAGCGGGGTTCACAGTTCACTAGTCCTAGGCTGTTACTTAACGACGAGAACAGGGCATGGAGCTCTATGGACGACCCCGTCGCTAACGCTGCCCAAGAGTAGAGCTCTCATCTTTCCTAGCCCTCTCGCACCGATGACTATGAGATCGCATCTCTCGTTCTTCGCTGTCTGCACTATCTTCTCTACAGGTTCTCCCCTCTCCAGAACATTCTTGACTGTTAGGCCACGTTTTTCAACTTCACTACTCCCTCTTGCCAGCAGTTCTGAACCAAGTTTCGCCAAATCCTCAGCCATCTTCTTCGAAAAGACTGGAGGCGGAACACCCTCAGGGGTCACAGGAACTCCAACTTGAGGAACAGGAGCTGGAAGCAGCGCCGCGGTAGACACGACGTGAACTAGCACGACCGATGCGTTGAACCTTCCGGCAATATCGGCTGCAAACTCTAGAGCCTTTCTTGAGTGCTCTGAGCCATCAATAGGTACAAGAATGCGGTTGATCATTTCTCCTCAGACTACTGGATTTGTGCGATCTCTGTATTAACTAGTATGCTAGTCGCGGCGAATATTATATAGCATGACTTTTTATAGCAAAGCTTCAAAGTACACATCGGTGTTTAATCATTGTCGAAGTATCGAAAGGAAGAGAAGCCGCCCATATTCAAGCATCGTCACTGCTCGGTCTGCGGCGCACCGGTGAGCATGAGTGAGAAGTATTGCGGCCCAAAATGCGAAGAGGAATACAAGAAGGCGTCGAGAAGGAGGACATACACATTTGTGGCGACGCTTGCTCTCTTTCCAGTGCTGCTTGCGATCCTGATGTTCTTGAGGCCTCCATCATAGGAGGCTATGATCGCCATTTTCGACATCAAGCGTATCTACGAGTTAGGCGTAAGATGAGAGATACAGCCGGAAGAACCATTCTAGATCCTAGCACGATTGTTTACGCCATGCCGGGACACTGTCCTTTCAAAGCCTAGGCCATGAAAGCCAAACTATGCTCTCACGCATATACGCCACGGTCAGCAATGGTAGATTTGAAGTTCATCTAAAGCTTTAAATTTTCAGGCATCACGATAGTTACTTTCTGTCGGTCGGTGAAAATATGACCGCAGAAAAAAAGGTTTTCGTAAGAAAAGCTACTGGGCTCGTTCGAGAAATCGGCTTCATAACGGCAGTCCTCGTCGTCATATGTAACGTTGTCGGTCTTGGATGGCAGAAGAGAGCATTCCAGTTCACAGGCCCTGCGCCGTTTCCGGAAACCCAATACGTCTTGGGACTAGCTCCGATAACGATGTCTTTCATCCTTGTCGGTATAGTTGTGCTCTTCACCGTATTCGTCTTCGCCATACTTGGAGCCGCGATGCCTAGGTCAGGAGGAGGCTACATCTATATTTCAAGGCTCATTCACCCGTTCGTCGGTTTCGTGGCAAGCTGGGTTGAGTTCTTCAGCATCGCTGTGTCATACGGCCTTATCGGCACGGCTGTATTCGAAGCTGTGTTGATCTACGGAGGAATCGGTGGAGTATCACCAGATATTATGGCAGCAATATCAACGCCGACATTCCTCTTCTGGGGCGGGGTATTCTTCGTTCTACTGTTCGCAGTTGTCGGAGCTCTCGGCGTATCAATGGCGGGCAGGTTGCTTCAGGTAATGTTCTGGATCCCGCTTGCGATAACCATCCTCCTATATGGGGCTATGCTGGGCGCCTCACCAACAACCATGAATGCGGGCATAATGGCGATCACTGGTCATGACCCAGCGTATTATACCAAAATGGCGTTAGATCAAGGGATGGCTACGGCGTTTACAGGGAGCTACTGGGACGCGATGAATATTGCTTGTCTGGGTTCCTACTGGGCTTACATCGGGTTTGCAGCTTCAACATTCGTCGCTGGAGAGATAAAGGAAGCCAGCAAGAATCTACCCAGAACGCTATTCCTGGCGAACGGATTCATCATACTACTGTACATATCGGCTTCTTACCTAGCTGTGAGAGCCGCACAGCAGGTTGGATGGGTTGGAGACTGGTCTTTCTTCAACGCCTATTCCTTCCTCTCCTACGGCACTGGTGCGACGCGTCCACCCGAGTTGCCAAAGGCTTGGATGCCCGTTGTAGCGGCTTTCTCAGCCAAAGGGATGGGCTGGGACTGGCTGCTGGCTTTGATACCAATATTCGCAGCATTCTGGGTTGCTAACGATATTCCACCATTCATCTTGACAGCTTCGAGGATAATCTTCGCAATGTCTTTCGACAGAGTCGTCCCTGAGAGCCTATCTGCAGTGAATGAGAGATTCCACTCCCCAATCAACGCTATCATCTTTACCGCCGCGGTCGCTATCATAGGCAACCTTGCCGAGTCCGACGTCTTAGCATTCCTTGGTCCAGACAATCTTCTATATCGATACATAAATCCAGGCGGCGGTGTGGCAGCGACAGATATCTGGGACACGATCTTCTTCCTCTTGTCATCTCTTGCAGGCGTGTTCTTCGTACTTAGGGCGAGAGGAAAAGCTATCTATGAGCGATCAGCGTTCAAAGTAGGCATTGCACTCACAGGGCTGATAGCCGTTATCGCCACAATAGGCAATATCTGGCTGATGTACGTAGATTTTCAAGCTTCAGCAACATGGATTGAAGCATGGTGGTTCACGGCTGAGCTGCTCATCGTGGGCGCATTGATATACCTAGTGTACAAGTACGTGGTCGGCAAAGCGGCGGGCGTGGACTACACGACGGTCTACGCCGAGGTACCGCCCGAGTAGAATTTCCCTCCCTTTTTCTTTTTCTATGCTCCTCTCAAGGTGATCTTTACGTCTGAAGATGTGTTGTGCATACTTGAGAAACAACTTATGGTCAAAGGGGGCAGATGGGTAGCTGAGTTTACAGAATCGGAGAGAAACCATAAGTTAGGAGACTTGATTTTTGACGTATGCTTGACCGGGGGCACAAGAACGAAGGGCTTGTTCCTTTCTCGAATCCTATCGTACTTCGTTCTTCCAAACTACCGGGTCGCTTGCTATATAGCGAGAATACCCTCGTCGAACGTCATTTCATCAGACTTTCTGAAGAAACGACTGACGCTAATAAGAGAGAGGGCGAAGGAGGAAGAGTTGAAATGGAATTGGCTCTTCTTGGTCTCGGAAGACGAACCATCAGCGAAGGTTTCGAAACTGATTGAAGAGGGGAGAGGTGATGAGGGGGTTCTGCTTTATAACTATAGGTCAAGGTCTCTAGTCTATAGCCATAATTTACTTGGCAAGCGGATGAAAGCGTGCCTCAAACTTTGACAGAGAAAGTTTCTCCTATCAGGTTTTTCGAGATCTTCAAGTTATTTGTGGTGTTTCTCGCCATACAAATGGGCGCGACCTTAGTTATGCCAGTATGGTTTTATGATATTATCAGACCGTACTTCTTGTTCGTCGCTGTTGCAACCTCTATTCTACTCGCCTACATTGTCTATATAAGAACTCAGCATCTTGAGTTATCCTACGATGATACAGGTTTCAGTCTCAAGCGCGGAAAGACCGTGGAGACTCATAGATGGAAAAAGTTTCAAAAGGTTCTGCTGGTGCGGACCGATGGCGATTTCCTTGTTCGTCTTCAAGACGGCGAAAGTATCGACTTGCCTGTCTCGAAGTTGAAGCTGGACCCATTCTCATTTAGGATGAAGACATTGGGGTTTGTCGAGAAGAATAGATAAGGTAGTGACTGAAGCTAGGTTTCTACCCGCTGCAATCGCTTTATCTTCTCACCTTCGAGATCCACCAAGTACCCTCTGAGGATGCCCTCTCCGTACTCGCTTCCAGGATTCAGGCACTGCGTTCTACCTATCCTTACAAACCCGGGGCACTCATGTATGTGACCATGAAGCCCGAGCAGCGGTTGATATTTCTCAATTATCTTCCTTACAGACGTCGAGCCAACGGGCACCTCTACGGGCCTCCCCCCAGCATAGACAGGCTTGAACGTCTTGTCAAGAAGAGGTGCCTTGTCAAGCTCCGTATTATGAGGAGGAACATGAAAGCAAAAAACTGCAGTTCTTAAGTTCTTCACCTGCGCGACTACCTTTTCGAGTCTCTCCAACAGTTCTTCTTCCGAACATTCTCTCGGGCTGTTCCAAGGCGTCGGGTTCGACCATCCGCAACATGCGACCTCATGTTCTCCGTCAAGATCGAGAACATTCTCCTCACCATAGATCACGTTCGGGTCGCTCTTTATCACCTCGTCAATCTCGATCTTGTCGTCATTTCCAGGACTCAGTATAACCTTGCAAGTTTTCGGCACCTTTTCAGGGACAAGCGTTAGCCAGAAACGAACAATATCTACCTGCAGCTTCTCGAAGAGTTTCTCGCGTTTTGGATCGTCTGCAAGATACATTTCCTTCTCTTCGGGGGTCGTCCTGAAGGGAATATAGCTTACCATTCTCACCTTCTTCTCAAATTCTGGCAACTCTTCCTCTGAGAGAACATAGTCATTTCTCATAAGGGTTGCATCGTACTTCCCATCGGGCCTTTTCACTATTGGGACGATAATCTTGCCTGTCATATCTCCGCTCAGCACGAGAGCATCGAGATTGAAGTATTTCGCGCAATTCAGAAATTTCCGCCACACCTGTTCAGAACCGTGAAGATCGGTTGCAAATAGAAACTTGGTCTTCGCCATCTTCTCTACCTCGAAAGCTCTTCAACTTCTGTATACCATTTCTTGCTCGGTCCTACTCTTGCACGCATCTTCCAACCGAAGCTCTTAGACTCCTTTTCGATGTAGGCCAAAAGTTTATCGACTTTGGACGCAACGTCACCTCGATCACTATCGGACAAAGCTTTGAACTCCGGCAGAAAGTCTTTAACCTTCTTAAGGTTGATGGTTACGGTGTAGTAGAAGCCCCAATCATCCGAAAGACGTTTTGCAATATATTTCGCGTTTACAGTTTCCCTCTCTATCTCTCCAACTTCATGCTCTCTCAGCATTATTATTGTATCTTTGATGTCCTTCTCGTTGATTTGGACTATCTGCATCTTCTCTAGAAGGATATCTGCGAGAGTTATAGTCGGATTGTCGAGCTCAAGTCTCCCAGTAAAATCAATAATATGGCAGAATTCGAGTTTATCGATGAATATGTCGACGGTTCGCTTGTTGGTTTCATCGAAGTAGATTTGCCTCTTGTGTCCATGCAGGGCGATGAACCTATCGTCAGCTGTGTAACCTAAGCTTTTTAGGAAATCTTTCAGCTGAGGTCTGAACCTTGCATATGAGATAAGATCCAAGTCTGTAAGAGCTCTTTGCATATCCTCATAAAGACGCGCGAACTTTGGAGAATGGAGCTTTACTGCGGTAGCGCCAAGCAGCCTTAACTGGATTCCTCTCTTGTTAGCCTCACTGATTATCCTCAATGCTTCTTCAACGAAGTCAGGCAGAATACCAGCTCCAGGTTGCAGAACGCACGCCTCCCAGCTCGCAATGACTGTTAATGTGGGTCTAAGTTCAATATTTAAACTTTGGATATCCTTCGTAGCGTATGATTCATCGAGCAACAACAGCGTTTTTTCAAGGGCTTTGGAGCCGAATGGCGTTCACATCCACCCTAGCGATTTTTTTGCTTCCGATCAAAATCATTTATGCTTTCGACCAATAAATCGACCCCAATATTGTGGCCACTCAAAAACGTTCAGCTCCAACCCAAAATCCGCATCCAAAGCGCCGAATGCGTGCCTTTGCGATGCTATTCTGTTTCTAGAGATTATTTAACACAATTTTGTTAAAACAATACGAAATGCCATGCTTCGAATTTGACTGTTCAGCAAGGGTCAGAGTCTCCTTAGGCATTCTGCACGCGGAAAGTTCAGGTCTGAACAGCTATGCACGCCTTTGAAACTTAATTTAGCTCAATCGTCCGATAGTGATATCTCCTAACAAACACTCCGGTGCATGACTTTGGCTCTAGGCAGGACGATGGCTCTTACTAGCAGAAAGTCTCGAAGGACTATCAAACGAAGGTTAGATAATCACCTGTGGATTCTTCCTATGGTGACTTTTTTCATAGCATGGGAAGGTATCTCTAGGGCGCATCTGATACCTGCTGAGAAAATGCCTGCCTTCTCGACCGTGGTAGCAACGTTGACTGTTTGCGCATCGAATTGGGAATTCCTATATCGCGTTTTCCAGAGTTTCTTCAATTTGTCTCTGGGTATATTTCTCGCTCTGTTCATAGCAATGCCATTGGCTCTCTGCGCAGGTCTGAGGAACAAATTTGACGTAACCTTCACCCCTATGATCATGATCGTGGGAGCTCTGCCAGATCTGGCTATTCTGCCAGTTCTAGTCATATGGTTCGGACCAGGGAATATGGCCGCCATAGTAATGGCCTCTGTTTGCGCCTTCTTCCCAGTGTACTTTACTGTAAGAGAAGGGACGAAAGATATTCCTCAAGATTACTTCAACGTCGCTACTGTTTTCAGATCTGGAAAGATCGATACATTTAGGAAAGTTGTCTTTCCCGCTATTTTCCCCTACATGGTAACAGGGCTCAGACTCTCATTCGATTTCGTTTGGGAAGTAATTCTCGCTATAGAGATCATCGCAAGGGTAACTGGAATCGGCACGTTTATCGACGCTTCAGTAAACCAAGGCACGATAGAATACGCATTCGCAGGAATAATGGCTGTAGGCGCGATCGCTCTCTCCGTCGACAGAGTAGCCTTTGGGCTACTTGAAGGTAGAATAAGGAGGTGGAAAGAGTGATGAAGCAGATGGAAGTCGCAAACGTTACCAAGACGTATCCTCACTCAAATGAGCATCTCGTAGCCTTGAAAGATATAACATTCAACGTCCACCAAGGCGAGTTCATATGCATAATCGGCCCAAGCGGCTGCGGAAAATCCACGCTGTTGAAGATCATAGCAGGACTGGATAAACCCTCTTCAGGCGAAATAAGATTTGAGGGCGCACTTGTAACTCAACCTCATCCGAAAATAAGCATGGTCTTCCAATCTTTTGCACTCTTCCCGTGGAGAACCATCCTGCAGAACGTGGAATATGGCTTGGAATTAAGAGGGGTTCCGAAACAACAGCGGCGAAATATCGCCCGCGAGTTCATAGACTTGGTCGGCTTGAAAGGGTATGAGAATCTCTACCCGAAACAACTGTCCGGAGGGATGAAGCAGAGAGTTGGCTTCGCCAGAGCTCTGGCGATTGATCCCGAGATCATCTTGATGGACGAAGCTTTCAGTGCAATCGACGAATTTACAGCTGAAACGTTACGGGAGGAAGTCGCAGAGATCCACGGAGAGACGGAGAAGACATTTCTACTTGTTACTCACAATCTTCCTGAAGCAATTGAGCTTGCTGATCGAATTGTAGTTTTAAGCGCGAGGCCTGGAAGGGTTAAGAGTGTTGTGGAGGTGAGCCTCAAACGGCCACGGGACAAGGCTGATTCTGAATTCATTCATATTCACAAGAGCCTCTTTCACCTTCTCAAAGAGGAGCTTGAGAACAGTATTATCCGACACAAGATTAATGAGCTTAAGGAATTTCAGAAGTTGCATAACATGGAATCGAAGTGAAACAGCAGAGCTAACACGACCGTGGAAAACTCTGAAGAAACGGAACTCTTCTTAACCTAGCTTCATTCCACACTTGGCACAGAATTTTGCGTGAGGAGGATTGACAGCCTTACAGTTTGGACAAACCAACGTCGGCGGAGCTGCTATCGGAGGCGGAGGCGGCGGAGGTTGAGGAACCATAGGCGCAGGAGCTGGGATCTCAACTGATTTATTCAACAGAATCACATCTTCAATTGACTGAACATTAGTCCAAGGAACTTCCACATCAACTCCCGTCTTAGTACCAACTATAAGCGAGATGTCTTTCTCTCCAATGCTAATGCCAACATCTTTGACAGTGCCAACCAAGCTTCCTTTGACATCAATCACCTGCATCCCGCGAAATCTTTGACTTGGAACAAACTTCTTTCCCGAACCTTGGCTCAAACTCTTTTCACCTACGAGTGTATAGGTCTCGCAGACTTTGCTAATAATAGTTATGATTGCCGCCTCAAATATATATGGAAGATAGAAAGGTATTCTAAGATGAATTTGCTGATGTGACAATCGCGATGACTTCAGAATTCGCCGTCGAGACCGTGGATCTCACGAAAGTATACAGATCTGGGACCATACTCGTACCGGCGCTAAAAGAGGTAAACTTCAGGGTTCGTCGAAGAGAGTTCGTGTCGATCGTTGGACCGTCGGGAAGCGGGAAGTCAACCCTCCTAAACATGCTCGGAGCCTTGGACAAACCCACGTCCGGTCACGTCTTCATCGGCGGCGTTGACATATTCAGACTCGCCAACGGTCAATTGGCTTCATTCAGAAATAGGGAAATTGGATTCATATTTCAAGCTCACAATCTGATAATGAGAACTTCTGTTATAAGAAACGTGGAGCTACCCTTAATCGTCTCAGGCATACCAAGAAAAATTCGCAGACGTAGAGCGGCTGAACTCTTGGAAAAGGTTGGTTTGGGCGACAAAATCAACAGGAAGCCGACTGAATTGAGCGGCGGCGAGCAACAGAGAGTGGCTGTCGCAAGAGCGTTGGTAAATGAGCCTGCTATAATCCTAGGTGATGAGCCTACGGGAAACCTGGACTCGAAGACAGGAGGCGAAGTTGTGGGCCTGATGCGAAAGATGGTGGAAGAACTCGGGACGACCTTCATTGCAGTAACTCACAACCCTGAAGTTGCCAACGCAACTGACAGAATCATAGTCCTTCGTGACGGAAAGATTCACCGTGAAGAGGTTATATCGCCAAGAACGAACTAGTAAGAGAGCGTAACTAATCCAAAGAGGGAAATGCGGATGAGAAAGGCCATTGAAACAAGCATTATCATCGCATTGATAATACTAACCGCTTACTGTTGGTCAAAGAATATCGCAGTCACCTACTCCGGTCCGGTTACGCGGTTCGCTCTAGACGTAAATGAAAATCACCTCACCGCAGGGTTCAACAACACAGTCAAGATTGAATTGACTAACAACGGAGAAAACGTATATGACTTAGACGTGGCTCTAACTCTTCCTCCACCGTTAACTCTTTCGGGCGACAACCATTGGCGTGCGCCCTCAGTCAAGAAAAACGGCTCGTTGACGATTCAGATACTCATCTATGCACCCGCGTCAGCGATAGGAAACACTTTCACGGCATCTGTAGTTCTAACTTACAAGGAGCTGGGCTACGTCTACTACACCTCAGAGATGCATTCGATAGGGTTCGTCGTTCACGGATGGATAAAGATGGTTGCTTACGGGGTCACAGTGAGTCCGGAAAAGGCGGAGCCTGGCACGGACGTGACCATCTCGGCAAATCTCTTGAATCAGGGAAACGTAGCGGCTATGTACACAAATGTCACTCTCCTTCCGGCTGAGTCTCTTATACTCCGCGGAGAAAGCACATCCTATGTCGGACAGGTCGATCCCAATTCTCCAGCTCCCTTCAGTCTGACTGCAAGTGTGGACCCGAATGCCAAGAATGGAACCTGTGCAGTGAGGATCGCTGTGTTCTATCAAGATGATAGACACTTGGTCCATTCATTTACAGTAGACGCGCAATTTGAGGTGGTGCAGCCGTCTCCAAAACCTCCGCCCTCGACAAGGATGCAATTCGAGGAATGGCTTTTGGAAGGCGGATGGATCTACGTGGGCGGAATAGTCATCGTGATTCTAGTAGTCATTGTTCTGATCCGCCGCGCAAGAAGAAAACAGCCTCCACTGAGCGTAGCAAGAGAACTTCCAACTAAGACCTAGAAAGGATTTATGAAAAAATGAATCCGTTCGACTTGATTGCCCTTTCTTTCGGCGCCCTTAGAGAACGAAAACTGAGGGCGGCGCTGACCGTAGCTATGGTTGTTATCGGAGTCGGCTTGATAACCGCGTTAAATGGAATGACCACGGGGATGTTCCAGTACATGATTGGGCAATTCAGCACACTCGGCGCGAATGTGATAATTGTTCAGCCGTCATCATCATCATTCAGAATGACTGAACCAGTGCGGATGACTCTTGAGCGCCTACCTAATGTTAAGGATGCCGTTCTCTTCATACAACAGACTGCAAAGATAGAATCTGGAGGTAAGACAAAGGCTTCTATTGTGATAGGAATAGACCAGACTAAGCTGCCGTTGATCTTCCCAGCCATAGAATTGGATCGGGGGAACTTCGTTCCACCGCACGACTCGATAGGCATACTCTTAGGCAACAGGGTCGCTAATCCGCCCGATATGTCGGTTCCATTCGCCAGATATGGGCAGTCGGTTACAGTCGAATACAGCTACTTGGAAGGCCAAAAGATGATGACCGCGAAACGAAGCTTTCGTGTGGAGGGAATCCTTGCATACGTAGGGACATCAGCGATGTTCATTCCATTCGACCAAATGGCATCGATCTCCCTCGCTGCAGCCAACTCCTTATTCAAGAGAGGGGGCGGCTACGACGGACTATTCGTCATAGCTAATTCACAGGACCTGGTCGAAGGCATCATGAATCAGATTCGCAACATCTACGGCACAAGTGTTCAGACAATCTCCTCAAAGTCTATCATCCAGATCGTTCAAAACGTCTTGAGCATGTTTCAACTCTTCATGGGTGGCATAGCAGCGGTATCTCTAGTGGTGGCTTCAGTAGGCATTTTGGCAGGCCTCTATACATCTGTGATGGAGAGAACTAAAGAGATCGGCCTTCTAAAAGCATTGGGCTTCAAGAACTGGATGATTCTAATGCTCTTCCTAAATGAAGCAGTCTTAATAGGCGTCATTGGAGGAGCCATTGGGAATGCGGTTGGAGTGGTTCTAGGCTACGGAATGGCTGTAGTAGCTGGACAAGCGAGAGGAGGTTTGACACAACAGATTCCGACGGAACAAGGTCTAGGAACTATCGGCTACATTGCTCCAATCTTTCCTCTTGACGCTTTTGTCACAGTATGGCTGTTCTCTGTGGCGCTAAGCATGTTCGCCGGAGTCTATCCTGCTTGGAGAGCATCCAGACTCGATCCTGTCGTTGCCCTCCGCAAAGAGTGAGAACATACCTCGTGCCTCTAGATTCTGACGAAACGCCTCTACGCAGCAGCGTATCCGCGCGATCGCAGATTCGGCGAACAAACCTTAAGAAATATCAGCGACGAATAATATGCAACCGGCTGGATGATGAACTAGAATGAGGCCTCGCCCCACTTTCGGCGGCATCATCGTACTGATCATCGGGCTACTATTGGTCTTGTTCGGAACGCAGATCTATGTTGAATACGTGCCTAAACATGATGAAGGCCCTTTAATCGAACGTACTGTAGCCGTAGTTGATGAGCTGTATTACGAGGATTTCAGTGTGCACATAGATGTGAATAATACTGTCAAAGACGTCGTGGTATCAACGTACGGATCCGTTGAGAGCCTTCAAGAGGGACTATCAGCAGGCATCAACTTCTACGTGATGAACGACTCGAATTTTCTGAGATGGAAGCATAGGGAGAAAGCTGACTACATCTTCACTTCAACTGGAACTGAATTCAGGTTTGATTTTGCCGTGAACAACACAGATACCTATCACTTCATCTTCGATAACACCTCTCCGTCAGCTAAGATGAGTGTAACCTTTGAGGCTAAATACTCTCGCACACTGGTAACGCCTGAAGAGCGTGAGAACCGCGCTCTGAATTACATTGGAGCAGTGGCGGCTGCCGCCGGAGCTCTGATCTGCGTCTACGGCCTAAAAAAGGAGCCTATCATACCATGGAGGTAGCGTAAAAGAGCTTCTTTGCCGGCGAAGACGCTCCATCCAAAGCTTGCCAACGCGAAGATTCAAATACGCTGTCAGCCTTAACAAATATAAATCGTGCAGTAGAGTGCACTGAGAAGCCATTATGGAAGGATAGATTGGATGACTGCCTTAACCAAGAAGCAGATATTGACCGATCGAACTCTTGCGAACCTGGTAGGGGTAAGAGAAGGAACTCTGGTAAGCTATGCTGAGTTAACCAAGGGTATGCACGACTACATTAAGAAGAACAAATTGAGAAAAGGAGACGAAGAGCTAGCTTCGCTGGCATCTGCACCCCCTCCCGCCTCAGTCAAGTACTGTTCCGCTTGCGGAGCTGCGATAGCGGGTTCTGCAACTTACTGCGATAAATGCGGCGAGAAGCAGTAGGACGCAAGTGCGGTCCTCAGTTCGGACGCTTTCGAGATGCCTTGCGATCGGCGTTCTGATCTAGACGACGAATCGAAGGTGAACCTTTCCGATTAGCTTTAAATATTCAGAGTCATCTCTACCATTGACTTCAACGTTCTAGGTGGGAGAATCAGTAAATCATGGCGTCGTATCGCGCGGGGATAGTAGGGTATGGGGTCTACATACCTAGGGAGAGAATTGAAACCGAAAAGATAGTGAGAGAAAGGGAGAAGAAGCGGAAGGATCTACCGGATTTCCTCCAGAAAGTTAGAGACGGGCTTCTCTTGAAATATAAATCTGTAGCCGGCTTATGCGAAGACACGACAACGATAGCGACAGAGGCGGCGGAGAACGCCATTAGGATGGCGCAAATCTCCCCAGAGAAAATTGGATCAGTTGTCGTGGGCTCAGAGTCCAAGCCCTACGCTGTCGGAACAATAGCCAGACATATAGCGTCCTTCATCGGCATAGGACTGAACGTATATGTTTCAGACATAGAGGGTGCATGCAACGCTGGTATGCAAGCTGTCAACTTCGTTGAGTCTCAGATTCAAGCGGGACTCATCGAGTACGGACTGGCTGTTGGTGCCGATGTGGCGCAAGCACCTAAGGGCGACCCGTTGGAGTACGCCGCTGGCGCTGGAGCAGGGGCATTCGTACTCGGTAGGAACGATCTATTGGCAACAATAGAGGATATGGCCCCGTTCTCGAGTTTAACTATGGACTTTTGGAGGAGAGAAGAGTCCCCGGTGCCAAGACATTTTGGGAGGACCACCGTTGATGCATACATTCAACACGTCGTCGGCGCAATGGAAGAACTGTTGATGAGGCATCCTGAGCTAAGGATCAGGGATTTTGATCATATAACCTTCCATCAGCCATCAGGATATATGCCGTTGAAAACTTGCAAGACCTTAACTCAGCCAAACATTGAGATTCTACGTGATAGGAGCCTAGAAGACAGAATAAGGCTGACGCCTGAAGATATCGAACAGAAGGTGAAGCCCTGGCTTACAGTACTGGATACAGGAAACACTTACGCTGCATCAACTCCTATAGCGGTAGCATCAATTCTTGACAAGGCGAAGCCAGGAGATGATATCCTGGCTGTCTCGTATGGTTCGGGAGCCTACACAATCGCAACATGGCTAAAGGTACAAGATGGAATAGAGAGTAAACGCGGTTCAGTACCAAGCGTGGATAACTACGTCAATAGAACAGTTGAGATAAGGTTAGAGACCTATCATGACCAATTGAAGGAGAGACTGAGGAGAGTTAGGACACGACTAATGTTTCCAAGAATAGTAGGTGAGATTGAGCCGCTGGGCTCTGGATCGATCGATATTCTGATGTGTAGTGGCTGTGAGCGAATATACTACCCCGTACGAGATCGATGTCTGGAAGCAGACTGCAAAGGAGCAGCTGAGAAGAAGAGTCTTCCGAAGAGAGCTCGCTTGAGGTCATTCAAGCGATTGCCGCTGAAAAAGATCTTTACTTCGAACTACGATATTCTCAAACAAGGGAAAGTAATTCTAGTTGATTCTGGCATCAAAGACTTGGCACCAGGCATCGAGCTTGAACCAGTCATAAGACGACTCGATTACGAAGGCAAAGATGGGTTGATAATCTACGGCCCATGTTACCGGCCACTATTCCGCGACGCCTTTCCCATGACAACCTAGATCTATAGTGCAACAAGATAATGAATCATCAGAAAAAGAGCAAGACCGATTGTCAAAATAGCAATTTCCCGTCGTTCCTTTTCTACTTTTTTCAGCTCTTCATCCAAATCTGACTTTCACTCTATTCCATCGGTTCCCGTCTATTATGTTTCTTATGTTTCCAGCTCCACTTCTCCACATAATTTGCAATATTTTCCGTATTGGATATCGTAAAAGTCTCCAATCTGGTCTATGACAACAGTGCTCTGGAACCTGTGCCCAATGATTCTGCATAGCAGATTCACGGTTCCTCGCCTCTCTACTGTACTATAAGCTAGCAATATATTAATGTTCCGGGACTGGTACATCGACGTATCACAGTAGACATGCTAGACGAAACGTTAGCCTATCAAATATTTTTAATTGTACACGAAACCTAGTCTTGATGATCTAGGAGTCTTTCCTTATGAGCGATATCTTTCTTACGCGTCAAGAGGTAGAGTTCAGAGAGCATGTGAGAGAATTCTGCAAGAGGGAAATCGCCCCCGTATCAGACTTGATCGAGAAGATAGGCGACTATCCCCGCGAGATACTAAGAAAGATGGGCAAAGAGGGTTTTCTAAAGGTTCACCACAAGGTTGAGTCAGGAGGAAGCGGTAAAGGTCTAAGCTATGAGGTAATTGTAGCTGAAGAGATATCCGCAGTCAGTGCATCCACTGAAATGAGTCGTTTAGCCTCGGTCACATTGTATGGAATGCCTATTAGTCGATTCGGAACGATCGAACAGAAACGCGCCTACCTAGCCCCGGTCCTCCTCGGTGAGAAGATAGGTGCTCTCGGAATTACTGAGCCTGATGTTGGGTCAGATGTGGCAGGAATGAAAACAAGAGCAGAAAAAGATGCCGAAGACTATTTGATCAACGGGGAAAAGCGGTTCATAACCAATGGAAGCATCGCAGACTTCCTCGTAGTATTCGCTATCACGAATCCGCAGGCACATGCCCACAAAGGCATGAGCGCCTTTATTGTTGAGTCAAGCCAGCCAGGTTTCGAGGTTGTGAAAGATTTTGAGTTAATGGGTATGAGAGGCGCGCGAGTCGCCCACCTAGGGTTCAACAACTTACGGGTGCCTGATGAAAATCTTCTGGGAAAAGAGAACGAAGGGTTTACCGTATTGATGGACGAGTTGGACAGTGAAAGAACAGCTATCGCCGCCGGGATGGTCGGTACCGCTCGAGCAGCCTACGGAGTCGCTGTAAAGTACTCTACCGAGCGAGTTCAATTTGACGTTCCGATCCGGCAATTCGAAGGCATCAGTTTCAAGGTGGCCGATATGGCAGTCAAGATTGAAGCAGCTAGACTATTGACACTTCAGGCAGCGAGGAAGATTGACAACGGTTCGAAAGCGACAAAAGAGGCAGCCATGGCGAAGTTGTACGCGACTGAAGCCGCTGTGGAGGTGACGAATGACGCTCTGCAAGTCCTAGGGGGGATAGGATATAGCAAGGAATACCCAGTGGAGCGCTATGTTAGAGATGCGCGTCTCATGACCATAGGTGGTGGAACCAGCGAGATAATGAAATATCTGATCCAGAGAGAGGTCTACAAAGAGTTCGGCCTCTAAGCTTCATCAACCGGTGTTAAAGCCTTTGGTCCTGTTGCTCGAGGAAATGCATATACAGTCTATCGTGAGGCACTCGAACAGCGTCTTTCCGATTGAGGCGTGCGGAGTGCTAATGGGAACTTTCAAGACTCGAATTCGGATTGTCAAGAGCGTCGAAGCAGTGGAGAATCTGGCGCGTTCGAGTTCTAGTTACAGAATAGCCCCGGAGGAACTTTACCAAATACTCACTGATGGCGAAGAAAGAGGCGAAAGCCTTGTCGGGTTCTATCACAGTCATCCATCTTGGGGCGCAGAGCCCTCAAAACTGGATGCGGAACTAGCGTCCTTCCCTGAAGTCTCATATCTAATCTATTCCGTAATAGATCGTAAACTAGAATCATACATTTGGATAGACGGGAGATTCAAAAAGGAAAGAATCACAGTCTGTAGGTGCAAGACGAAGTCTCGATGAGGACGTAATAGTCCAACACGAGGTCGCGCCTCGAATGCCTGCTAATCTTACAGCCGAAGCGAAAGCAAAATGGAGCAAAGCAATATCGGCTAGAAATCCTCAGGAGAAGATTCAAGCCCTTCAAGAATTCCTATCATCCTTCCCCAAGCACAAGGGAAACGAGAGACTGAGAGGTCAAGTAAAGAGAAAGATTGCAAATCTGCGTGCAGAGCTAGAAGAGAGGAGAGCTCATAAAGGGAGGAGCTCACGCCAGTTGCTTATCGAGAAACAAGGCGTCGCACAGATAGTGATTTTGGGATTGACTAACGTTGGGAAAAGCAGTCTACTCTCAGCCGTAACTGCGGCCAAACCGTTGGTTGCATCATATGAGTACACGACTCAAGAACCTGTCCAAGGTATGCTACAGTTTGAGGATATTCAGTTTCAATTGATCGAAGCCCCCGCAATCAGGCCGGAATTATCCTCCCGATCCAATTTCGAGAACGTCGATTTTGAGCTTAATGCAAATGCTATGATGCTTGTTGTTGATCTTTCAAGGGACTCTTGCGCTCAGCTAAGCATTTTGCTTGACGTTCTGGACAAGGCTGGAATATCCACGGAGAGGCCGAAATCATCAGTTGAGATTTTGAAAGGGAAAAGTGCGTCGGGCATCCAAATAGCAGTTTTCGGAAAACTGACTGATTGCACAGCCCAAGATGCAGCCAAGTTGCTTGAGCAATATAGGATTCGAAACGCTCTAGTTAGAGTATATGGGAATGTGGGAATCGATGATCTTGAAGATGCAATTCTTGAAAGCGCGGCTACTTTCAAGCCCTCAATACTTATAGCAAACAAGGTTGACGTTGAAGGCGCGAAGAACGAACTTGAAAGATTGAAAACTTGCAACCGAGGAAGAATGCGGATTTTGGCGACTTCATGCAAAACGGGGGAAGGCCTAGCCGGGCTGGGTGCATCTCTCTTCGAAATGTTGGAGATTGTGAGAATATATACAAAGGAGCCCAGCCAAAGAGAGCCTTCTAAAGATGCAATAGTACTAAGGAAAAGAGCCACCGTTGGAGAACTGGCTAAGCAGATCCATTCAGATCTGTTTCGCAACTTCAAATACGCCAAGATCTGGGGTCCAAGCGCTAGATTCAACGGCGAGAAAGTTGGCATTAACCACATATTGATGGATCAAGATGCAGTCGAAATACATGCCAAATAGACACTCGAAATCGATTTATAATCACAGCGCTTTCAATTCTATTAGAGGCGACTTGGTTGTTTCCGGACATTCTGAACGAGGTTAGAGAGATAATGGTTACTGAAGTAGTGACGATAACTCCCGACCAGAGTCTCACAGAGGCAGCGAAGCTGATGGAAGAGAAGGGGATAGGCAGTGTCATCGTCGTCGAGAACAATAAGGTGGTTGGGATAATCACTGAAAGGGATTTCCTACGTCTGGCCGCAGCTGGTTATGATGTAAGGACGACGAAGGTTAGAGATGGTATGACGAAACCGCCGGTAGTTTGCGAACCATCTATGAAGATTGCAGACGCGTACGTTCTGATGAGGAATCGGCGAGTTAGACACCTTCCAGTGGTAGGAAAAAATGGAGAACTCGTGGGCATCGTAGGGTTCCGCGACCTAATAACCCACGGACGATTGATACTTTAGATTTCAACCCCTTGTGAAGATCGACTGTAGGGACTGTCTAAAGATAGCGAGATATCCTTGGCAGCTCTCTTCCTAAGATCTTCCTCGCACAATAAACTACAGCATTTGCAAATAGAATAGTGAGTGACGCCACATCCTCACCTGGCAGCCCTATTTCCAACGCGTCCTTCGAGTACATCACGTGAATATTGTCCTCGAACTCTGGGGCATACCTTTGAAGAAAGTAATAGATTTCAAACCCATCAAAAGGACGCAGCCCCAAAGCCCAAGTTGTCGCCTCATCAAGCCTACAATCAACTAATCTGCCACCCATGTAGTCAGCCACCTGGGCAACCTCCGAACAGGTCAGCTGTTTGATAATCCAAACCCTAAATGCCATTGCCCTCTTGACGAGTCCTTCGTGAACCGAGCCTCCTTCAAATGCCGCGAGGCCAATCAGAGTTGATTTATCTATTCTCTGCAATTGTTGCACCTAATGCCTTGAGATTTGAATGACTAGAGACTATTCGATGCGTGCAGTATAGTCTGGAGAACCGCCCGTTCTGTTAAGGATTCGTCGAAATTAAGCTTGGAGCCCTTTCAGACATTATAGATTTCTTCGACTGAGAACAGCTTGTTGTCTGAAAAGAAGCCTTTCAAATCGCATATCTCACACCAAGCTCCAACCTTCTTTTCAGAGCCTTCAGAATAGTATATGTTCATCGCTGCTTTGCCACACCGCGGACAGATATGGTTGGTCACTTTCTCGAAATCCACTACCCTTCTCTTCCCGATTTGAGAATTCCTCTTTGTTCTTAGATGAGGGGACATCCGCCGTCGCACTCGCCGCTCTAGAATTTTAGAGTCCTATTTATAAATGAATTATTAAGACAGGCGATATATTTCCAGAATCGCTATATTTTGAACTTCGATATGGTTACTTCATCCCGAAACTTGCACAGGCCACTACATTTTTTTCGTCTATAGGTCGACGCGCGCCTCTCAATGGAACGCGCCAAGCGGGATTTACGGCACAAGTGGCAACTCGAAATTCGAATCTCAACCTAAGCAGCACCTTTTTATTCGAATTCATATGTGAAGTTACGAGCTATGAGACTAGATCTATCGCTCCCCCTAGTTGTCTTCGCTGCAATCACAATCGCTATGGTGGCATATCCGCTTTGCGAGGGTCGGATGAAAGCGCTCTATAGGCATGAGAGACTTGAGGCACGAGATATTATACTCTTGATAGTTGCCTTTTCTGCAGTTATCACGATAACGGCCTTCGCACCTCAACTGGCTTTGCTAGTCTTCTTCGTAACGATGTATTCCGTAGGACTGTTTCTTTTTGCGTACACAGTCTGGCCTAAGTGGTACGTCGCTGTCCTTCTTCCTGCGACATTCATACTGCTGTACCTTTACCACTGGACGATTGTTGAGTTGGCTATCTTCTCTTTTGCGTTTGTCGTATTCTTGGCTATGGCATTGAACGGTTTCTTCAATTGGAGGACCTCTGCCTTGTTCGCAGGTCTGCTGACAGTTGTTGATGTGATTCATGTGTTTGGCACAAAGCTGATGATTTCTTCGGCGATGAAAATCGTCGCGTTGAAACTGCCCTTGACAATCATACTGCCAACATTTCCCTCGAACGGCCAAGTAATCATAGGGTTGGGTGATATTTTTCTCGCGATACTGCTTTCACTACAGACCTCTCAGAGGCTTGGAAGAAATCTTGGGTTGACTTGTGCTCTTTCGATCTCCCTGATGTTTTTCATTTCAGAGGCGGTTCAGCTGAACTTCAAATTGCAGTTCTTTCCAGCTACTGTCACTGTCGTCGTCGGTTGGTTAGCAACAGTTTGTCTGGGTAAGGCGCTCAGTATCCGTCACCATGAACTTTCCCTTAGGAGAGAGCCTTCAGATTAATATTGAAGTTCCATAATAGTTGATTCGCTAAAACATGTCAGGTGCACTCGAAAAGATCGAAAGAATGCTGAGTAACGCGGTAGAGACAGAACTCAATAAGATGAAGATAAATGTCGTTAGAGTTCTGGCTGTCTATAAAGGGGTATCTTGGAAGACAGAGCTATTTCTGGATTTAGCGAAACTTTCGAAGTTCCTAGGCCAACCAGACACCATAAAGCCCCGAATTCTGGACAAAGCGCTCGGCTCTCTTTCGTCGGACGGAATTATTACAGTTGAAGACAAGACAAGAGGATCCATGCTGGAGAAAGGAGTCTACACAGATCAATTGATTCGCCTTAATGATCTCGCGAAGGTAAAGAGTGTTCTCGAGAAAGATCCAGTATTTGTCCAATATACACATCATAGAGACAAAATGATCAAAGACGCGGTCTCAGAATAGAGATAATCCGCATCTTCCCGCTTCAAAGCCGTGTGATAGAGAGTATTTATGCTCAGACTTGTGTTGAGTATGAAGCGATGGGAATGAATCTTTTTAGCTATTTCTGTAAAGTTTTGAGCTATTCACCAGCCTTTACTCTCTATCAGCAAACAGTTCTAACGTATCCAACGCTTACATAGTACCTCCGCATTTACAATAACTAAAAGAGTGGGTCCTTGAGCGTGGAATACGCTGAATTCTACAGAGACGCAAGCGGATACTGGCGACTAAAGCGCGTTACTAGGAAGAGGAACCGCCAAACGAAGTTATGAGCGCGTACGCAAAATCTCTGCGGGCGATTGTAACAGTTCCTGTTTTAGACTTGTTCATCTGAATCACTTGTAGCAAAGTCGACAAGTGGAGAGACGTTATGAAAACCGTTATAAACTCTATCTGGTCGAATAGTATCAGTGAGGAATTTCTTTGAGCGCACTTGCCTGCCCATATTGCAATCGAGCTCTCTACTTTTCAAGCGAGGCTGGGATGTGGTACTGCTACAGATGTCGGCAGTACTACCCTTACAGCGCACCTGCGGCATATCCTTCACCACCTTACTATTATCAGCCCCCTTACTATCAACCGCCAGTTCAACCAATAGTGTTAAGGTCAGAACCCTCAGGCGTAGCTATCGCCGCGTTCATATTGTTTGTCATAATTATAATTCTGCTACTCGGCGGACTTGTCATTTGGAGAATGTTCTACATTTAGGGCAAAAGTCGCGAATTACCTAGCCACAGTCTTCCTTCTTCTCGAGCGTACTTTCGTGAGAACTAGAAGCGATGTCACCCCGAGTATCACAAAAGCCACCACTACTAGTGCAGGGATTAGAGCTACTATCAGATACTTCACGTTGAGAGGGCTGAGAACATAAATCGGGTAAAGTCCTGCTGCCAGCGCCAAAAAAACTACTATGACAAGTTCATCCACTCGCGTTCGAACGACATTCCTTACAAGTTCCTTCCGTTGAGGGTCGTACACCCACTCCTTGTCGCAACGGCCGCAGTGATACGTAAGCCAGCGTCTCTCAGGCTTGCCGACAAGTTCAAGCCCTTCACTACAGTCCGGGCATCGCAGAGCCACTTATTCCACCGCTAATAAAGTAAGCGCATCGTTATTTTTGTCTTATTCTTTCGATACAAGAGTTATTCGACACAGGTCGCTACACCTCCACGCCATGATAGGCTATGTGTCGAGCTTCGACAGGTCAAATTTCTAAATAATCTTTTTTAAATCCGTCGGAAAACTAGACGCGCAAGAAACTTGGAGGTGCTTTGAATGGAGAAGAAGACTGTCGCTGCGATTGCCTTGCTCGCAATAGGCGTCGGCGCCGGAGTAGCCGCTTTTGCCCTACGGCGCAAGCTTAAGCAATAGTAAAGCGTGGTCATCAACGCCACGCTCATACTATCTTCTACAATTTTGCATTAAACTTCTTTCTCTGAATGACACGCTTTCGTAATCTCCATCAAAGACAGCGGTCAGGCTCTCCACCACCTAAATATCAGATAGTCAACTCTTTCTCTCGTGGCATCTGGTATCGCTATAATGAACTGCTTCCTTACGGTCGTCGCGAGTCTACCTGCTCTCACTATTTCAAAAGGCCCCATAGCTTCTTTCTTCTCCTTTACAGATATGATGAAGGGCGCGTGGTCGATTCCTGGCCCATGTTCGTAGACGGCAAAGTCTGCTCCAAACTTTATGCCGGGCGTGACGATGTATCCTTTCTCTCTCAGATCCTTGTACACAAGGTAGGCTAAAGTGAACCCCCGGTACGTTTCTTTGGCGAGTTTCAGAAGCGCGCTTCGTTTGACCTTCCTTCTCGGCGTCCCCGTGAAGACCATAATCTTCTTCCTCTCGTAAAGGAAAAGCGCCTCCATCAGATCTAGCATGAGAGGCACTGTGAACTCCTGGTCAGGCTTGGGCTTCGGTATTCCAACAGGCTTACCGTAGAAACCCTGTTTGTAAAGTTCGTTCCCAGATCTTGGATCCCAAACAATCAGACGCGTTCCAACAAGTTCCGCTTCAGCTTTATTGGACATTGTTGCTCATTCAGCCTGAGATTGCTAGGACTCTCACGAGATCTGCGACATCTACCGCTAGGTCGGCTATTCTCTCCAAATGCTGGATTATATCCCTGAGAATCAGAACTGACTGCATGGGCATCTTGGCGTCGAGGATCTCTATGTCGAGTGTTCTATAGTTTGAGTCAATCTTCCTTTCAACTTCCTCGACTGTTCTCGTCAACTCCATAGCCTTCGAAGGGCTGAAGCTCAACGAAAGAATAGTTTCCCTCAGCCTGGTTATTTCCTCGAGAACTAGGGACGCGAGATCGGAGATTCTTGCAATGTACTTCTTGTCGAACTTCCACTTTCTGTCCAGAATCCCTATTAATCTGAATCCTACTCCTTCAGCGCAATCTGCAATCTCTTCGACTCCGAAAATCAGTCGCATGAAGTCTTCCCTACTTATTAGAAGGGAGCCGACAGAAGCCACTTCTCCTAGAAGATTTGTCTTCGACTTGCCAGACTCGTCCAAAAGCTTCAACATTGCTTGATAGTGTTCTCTCGCGCTTTTGTGTTTTCCTTCTTTCACACCATCGATCATCAGAGTGAGCTCTCTCGTTATTTCAACGGCATTGCGAGCGTGGTTCTGACAAATCTCATACATTCTACGCCTGATTGCAGCCTCGGTTTCCAAAGGAAACGTCACCGCTCGTCCACCGACCGCGTAACTGACTGTTATAGAATGATACCTCGTTCAGAAATTTAAATGCTAATAGAGAACACGCAAAATAGTTTGAGAAGGTTCAGATAGGTTTCTATGAGGTGAGTGAAGTTTCGATTGCCTCCAGCGAAACGTTAGATGAAAGATATCTCTTGATCACATCAGAGAGATCGTTAATTTTGACCCTCACCTGTCTCCACGAATCTCTATCTCTCAATGTCACTGTCTCATCATCCTTTGTGCGGTAGTCAACTGTTACGGCTAACGGTACCCCAACTTCATCGGCTCTTGCGTATCTTCTTCCAATCGAACCTGCTTCGTCGTATTCAATATCAAAATGTTCTGCAGTTAAATTGTCATAAATCCTCCCGGCCAATTCTGGCAAGCCATCTCTGCTTACAAGTGGAAGAACTACCGCTTGTATCGGCGCCAAATCTCTAGGAATCCTCAGGACAGTTCTATCCTTTATTTTAGAGTAGGCGTACTCTAGTGTCGCATAGACAAGTCTTTCAGCACCGAAACTGGGCTCCACAACATGCGGAATAAACCTTCTTCCCGTCTCGACCTCTTCCTCCAACTTGATCTCCACATGCTCAGGAAGAATTCGCAAGTCTTCGAACTGATAGTATCCTTTTTCACTGAATCCCTTCTCAACCTCATTTAAATCGGCTTTCCGAATTAGCTCTAGAACCTCATGCGTTCTTTGCTTGAAGGTCCGCCGTACGGTAGATGCGACTGGCCGCAATACTCTAAGATTCTTTCTAACAGGTTCTTTATGCTTCTCGAAGACTCTAATGTCAACTCCCGAATGCTTTGAATGCATTAAGAGATCGTAATCGGTCCTATACGCATGGCCGGCAAGTTCAGTCCATCCCCATCTCTCGAGGAAAACCTCATGATCATAGGTTTGAGCTGAGTAGTGAGCTTTCTCTTTAGGTAGTTTCTCATGGAATCTCTGATTATCCAAAGGTATGCCGAGTTCTGTCACAAACCTCTTAGATAGCGCCATGAAGTATGCCATCCACTCATTCAGTATGTAGCCCTTTCTCAGAGAGTCAGCGACCGTAAGATCGAGAGGTTCTTCAAGACCTCTCAATCGTAATTCCACCGGTACAATTCTAATGCGTTCGTTCGCTACATTTTCCAGCTGATCGCAGCTCTTCTTCTCAGGATCAAAAAAGAATTCAAACTCCATTATCGTGAACTCTCGCAGTCTAATCGGTCCTTGTCTCGGAGAGATCTCATTCCTAAGTGCTTTTCCTATTTGGGCAACTCCAAGTGGCAGTTTCTCTCTAGCGATCTCTGACAGCCGCTTGAAATTTATGAACATACCTTGCGCAGCCTCTGGCCTACAATAGCCTACCGCCTCACTGTATGGGCCAATCGTGGTTGCAAACATAGTTTGAAAGTATTCCGGCCTAGAGAGTTCCCCTCCACATTCTGGGCATCGAACCGTGTTCTCTCGTATCTTATGTTCCAGCTCATCGAGAGTCAAGGATTCAGTTTCGACAGGCACAAATTCTCTCAATAAATGATCAGCACGATAACGTCGTTTGCATTTAGTACACTCAACCATGGGATCTTTGAAATGGGCGACATGTCCAGAGGCTTCAAATACTTTGCCAGGCATGACTATCGGTGTAACTATTTCGGTAAGATGCTGTTTTCTAACAAAGAAATCTCGCCACTTCTCCTCTATTTTTCTCTTCAGCGCCGCGCCAACTGGGCCGAAATCTATGAACCCACTCGCACCTCCATAAATCTCAAAGGACGGCCAAAAGAATCCTCTTCTACGAGCAGTCTCTTCCAGCATCTCATACTTGTCCGGCCTAGTCAAGTCACATCACGTCTAGCTCGGATTCAACACTCTTGTCATTGTCCTTAAGACTTAAAGATTCTCTATCTGGCGCCAGTTTTGTTCATTGCCAACAGACGTTAAGAAATGTTAAGGTAGAGAATTCATCCGAGCAAAGAACACTATCGGATCACTTCATTCCCCTTTCAGGACAGTGCAGCTTAAGTCTTTCAACAGCGATTCGAAGAAGTTGCATATAATAGTCTCGAGTCAGTTTTCTGCC
>Ga0315309_1000210_pt1 | contig 35533 bp, 36 predicted proteins | sample TDP4_MG_FD_203080 | JGI IMG/M metagenome (GOLD analysis project Ga0315309, IMG submission 203080) | Freshwater sediment microbial communities from Lake Towuti, South Sulawesi, Indonesia - TDP4 | ecosystem: Environmental > Aquatic > Freshwater > Lake > Sediment | place: Indonesia: South Sulawesi...
AAGAGACGGCGTGGAGTGGAGCAATAGATATCGGGCTACTATATAGACTTCCTGGCCCGAGAAAAAGATTTTCCAAAGAAAGTTTGCAGGTTGGATTTATGGTGCAGAATATCGGTCCAGGGATAAAATTTATTAAGGAGAGTGACCCACTTCCACTCAACATAAAAGCAGGCATATCCAGAATCTACATAATGAAGCCAATAAACTCAGAGGTCACTGTAGCGCTCGACCTTAACGCTCCCATAGATAATGTTATTAATGGACATTTTGGTGTTGAGTTTGTCTACAAGAAGATGAAGAACATTGAAATTGCGGGAAGGGCAGGATATAAGACGAATACTGTTAAAGACCTTGGTGCTCTATCAGGACTTTCCACAGGAATTGGGTTTCTCTGGAAGAGTATGGGAATAGACTATGTCTGGGTTCCCTATGGCGATTTAGGGAATACCCACAGGATATCATTGACTATAAAAATGTAGGGGTTTGATTTATCAAACCCGTAAAAAGCGGGCTCAATAAATTGAGCCCCTACATAAAGCGTTTGGAAATGTAATGGATTGAAGAGATGAGAAGATTCCTTTCACTTTCGATTTTGGCTTTTTTCACTTTCCTGGCTGCCTATCCTGCGGTTGCCTTTGCTGGTGAGGGAAAGTTAATGTGGGGAGCGAATGGTGTACCAGTCTGTGAAACGGATGACCCTAAGGAAAATATCAGGATGGTTGCCGATGGTTTTGGTGGTACGATAATTGTCTGGCAAGTGGTGTGTTCGGGCCATCCCATTTTTGCGCAGAGAATAAATGAGAATGGAATGCGACTCTGGAGCCAGAACGGCGTATTAGTCCATACTGGTGGGCATGATCATCTTTGCCCGGCAGTTGTTGGCGATGGTTTTGGAGGAGCAATCATTGCCTGGGAAGACTACGAATACGGAGTCCCGAATATCTATGCTTTAAGGATAAGTAGTGACACCGGCGCATCCTACCCAGGATGGCCAGCAGACGGAATACCACTTATGCCTGACTCGATGCTTAGGCAGAAGAATCCGGAAATTGTAAGCGATGGTTCTGGGGGAGCGGTGGGTGTGTGGTGGGAGAAAAACAATATGGAGCAATATCTGATTCGCGGACAGAGGGTAGAGGGAAATGGGACCATCGGCTCATGGACAAGCTCAGGGAAAACATTGACTAGTCCCACTGTAGATCAACAGGAATTCCCGAAAATTGTAAGCGATGGGATGGGATATGTCTTTATTACTTGGCAGTTATGGTCGGCCACCACCAGCTACGACATCTTTGCGCATAAGATTTCTATTGCCAATGGCAGTCCCTCTTGGGCCATGGCAAAGCAGGTTACGAGCAGACCTACCAACGAAAAGTTTCCTGAAATTGTTATTGACGGCCAGGGAGGCGTGGTCATCACCTGGATAGACGGCCGGGCAGCGCCAGCCACAGCTCCTGACATCTATGCCCAGCGGATAGATTCTAATGGGAACCCCCAGTGGGCGCCAGACGGAGTGGCGATTTGCGATGAGAATGAAAACCAGACTAATCCTGTCATTGCTACCACCCTGCTTGCAGGGACAACTCAATTTATCATTGCCTGGGAAGATGAAAGGAACAAGGCGATTCCTAATATGCAGACAGATATATATGCAGAGAAAATAGAATTATCTCCCATGCCAGGCGAGGATAGGCTTATCGCGGGAGGACTCGGATATCAGTTAGGTCCGAAGGTGGTTGGAGATAATCAAGGTGGAGGAATCGGTTGCTGGATCTACGAGGTTGGTGGTTCTATATTTGGAATTCTTGCTCAGAGGTATGATTCAGATGGTTATCCGATGTGGAGTTATAACCCTGGACTTCCTGTATGTTCAAATCTGTGTGCTTCCGCTAGTAACTATAAGGATAGCTACCGGATGGTAAATGACGGTGGTGAAGGAGTGATTGTTGCTTGGATAAGCACTCCGAATTACAGAATCTATGCCCAAAGAGTCATTGATAGTGAGGTTTCTTTAAAATCTGCTTCAATCTCAGGTAGAATATTAAGATTATCTGATAAGAAAGGGATAACCGGCGTAGAGGTGTGGGCAATAAAGGATAATAGATTGATAGCGCAGTGTATTACTGACACAAACGGAACTTATGGATTGGATGGCTTGGCGGCTGGTAGTATTTATATGGTGCGGGCAAACTGGAGGATTAATGATATTGAATCGAGTGTCTCTATGGGGGCTATCGCTCCTTCGTCCTGCTTTGATTTCACTCTGGAAATAGATTATGAGTTGGCGACAGTTGCGGGAAGTGTTAGCGGAGTAGAGGAGAAATATATAGCCGGTCTTTCTTCCAGGCAATTGAAGGGAATAAATGGAGCAGGGCTTCAGGCGATGTTATCCCCGGGTAATGGTATTGCCTTTGTGGAACTCCAGCAGAAGGGTAAGGTTATTGCCAGAGTCCCTGTAGAAGGTGACGGAACCTATACTATACCGAACCTCCTTCCAGGGAGATTTATTGCCCGTGCATATAATGGTACTATTTATAGTGATTCCAGAATAGTAGATTTGAAAGAAGGAAAGACCTTGAGAGTTGATTTCGCATTTGGTATAATTCCTGAGGAGACAGTCTTTAGTTATCCTAATCCGGCAAAGAGCGGCTCAACTACAATAAGATACTATTGTGGTTATAGTGAACCGGAAGCTGAAATTAGGATTTACGATATCGCTGGTGGACTTGTGAAAAAAATTGAGGATAAAGAGATAGATAAAGCGGATGCACCTATTTACAGATTCTTGTGGAATTGTAAAAACAGTTCCGATGAGGAAGTTTCCAGCGGAATCTATATTTATACAGTGGAAGTAAAAGAAAAAAGTAGTAACGAGACAAAGAAGGTAATGAAGAAAATGGCAGTGGTAAGGTAAAGAAATTGGAAAAGATAAATAAAAAAATGCTAATAGTTGGTTTCCTCTCTTTTCTACTTCTTGTAGTTTTGCCAGGCTTTACACGGGCACAAACTATAGAAATTAGAGATATATCTATTTTTGATTCTGCCGGCAGGGAGCGGACAACCTACTCCTCAACTGAAAAGATTGTTTTTTCTGTTACTTGTTATAACAGTTTCGAAGATGCAGATAGGATATATTTCGATTTTTATGTCTATAGCCCGAAAGGTGTGCAAGTCTTCAGGCACATAGGAAATTCTGCACCGGGGAATTTGGGGATAGGAAGTTCCTGTATAAAGAATATTCCTATTGGCGATTTTTATAAAGGTCCGGGCAAGTATGTGTATGAGGCAAAGGTAAAAGTGTACATTCCTGGCGGTCCTTCCGTTCCTCCATCTGTAACTGAGCGGATGGACTTTTATGTATATTCTCCTTCGATTACACTCTCTTATCCAGCAAATGGAGCAAAGGATTTGATTGATAGCCCTTTGACTTTCAGGTGGGTCTCTTCTGGAGCAACAAAATATAGGGTCTATGTTGACGATGATAAAGGGTTTTATAACTGTCTCTTCCAGACAGGTGGAAGTGAATATCCTGACCCTGAAACCACATACTTTCAGTATCCTGCAAGCCCCCGAGACCCACGGCAGAAACTTGCTGGGGGTGTCATATACTTTTGGAAGGTGGAGGGATTGGACAATGGCGGAAATATCGTTGCGGAAACACCTGTTCCCTTTTCCTTTACTCTCAAGGAGACGGCTCCCTCTGCAACTACAAAAGATTTGGCTGTGACCGATATTGCTTTGGATGAGGAGAGCACAACGAGCGAGCTGAAATTCAATGTCTCGGTGAAGAACCAAGGGGGGGCTGGAGTTTCCAATACTCCTGTAAACCTATATGTTAATGGCGTGCCAGTTATTCCCAACCAAATATTAGAATTCGTTAATATAGGCGATACCGGGACTTTGAGTTTTCTATCCGGAGCGGTCAGGGAGAAGATAGTTACTGTCAGTGCGGCAATAGATTTCTCCGATGACAATATGAAGAATAATGTGATTACTGAGACATTCGATTTGAGCGCTTATAGAATTTATGGTCCCGGGGAAGTATGGGAGATTACCAAGAAGTTCATAACCGATTCAGAGATTTTGAAGGAGTTAGAGGGTTACACTCCCAGCGAAGTAACGCTAACTCCCGAAGGAGATATTGGCAAGACCTTAAAGAGGATTCAACAGGGTAAGGCAAGGGTCATAGGAATGGAAATAGAAGTGGTTAAATAGGGAAATATGGCACTCTGAAGAGTGCCCGGCCAGGTAAGCGAGGTAGAAAAAGTGAGAAGCTATGAGAGTAGAAAAGTATTTTTGGTATTCTCCATACTGGTAGTATCTCTATTCATTTTTTCATTTTTCCATATTTACACTCTCTGGGCTCAGGAGAAGACGAATGTTGCTGCTATAGTTACCTCCATTACTGGGACATTAACGGTTCTGCCTTATGGGACCGAGGAATGGGTAGAGGCGAAAAAAGGTATGTTCCTCTACGAGGGTGACCAGTTGAAGACACATCCGAATTCCCTGGCAGGAATTACTTTTGCCAATGGCATAGAACTGAAGATTAACGAGAATTCTACATTTACTATACAGATAACGGAAGAAAGGGAAATGAAAAACGCTATTGACCTTCTCATAGGTGAGATTTTCTCAAAGATAATGATAGAAGGCGTAAAGTTTGAGATGCACACGCCCGTGGCAGTTGCTGCTGTTAGGGGAACGGAATTCAATACCAATGTGAGGGGGAACAAGATTGCTACTTTTCTGGTATACAAAGGAACTGTCGAAGTCTGGAATGAATTGGGAAGTGTGACATTGACTCAAGCGAAGAGGACGGTTGTGCAACCGAACCAGGCTCCGCAGCCACCTGAGGAAGTAGACCTTGAGAAAGAAAAGAAGTGGCAGGAAGAGGGAGCGGAAGAAGGGAGCTTAAAGATGGAATTGGACTCCTCAGAGCAGGTTGCTGGTCTTCCCTTTAAGGTTACTGTTGAGGCGTTGGATGGCAGTGGGAATCGGAAGGCAGATTTTGGGGAGGAAGTTATCCTTGAGTCCACATCAAAGACAATTGAGCTCTCTCTCGATGGTGGTAGTAACTGGAGAACATTTCCGTCAGAAATTCGATTGGACGCCGGCATAAAAGAGATTGTGGTAAGAGATTTGCGTTCTGAGAAATTGACCCTTTCGGCTACATATTCTGAATTCGATTCGGCAATTGCAGAGATTAATATAGTTCCAGCAAAAGAGAAAGATTTGATTATTCAGATTGAAGATAAGAAGAAAAAGGAGACTCTGAGACTTAAATTTAGGAAATAGAGCTAGATATTTTAACTGGAGAAGGGAAGCTCCTGCAGAGAAGCGGGCTCAATAAATTGAGCCCCTACAGTTTCTGTAGGGGTTCGATTCATCGAACCCGCAATCAGGAATCGAGCTCCAAAGAAGATAACCTGAAAAATAGCCCTTGTATGGTAATACAGGGGTTTTTTATTGACAGACGGTAGAAAATCTGTTATTTTATAAAAATATGGTTTCCAGGCCACATATCTAATTCTACTCTTGCCTGCCCTTTCTGGCAGGCTGAGTTGGCTAACCATAAACAGAATTGAACCGTTACAATTCGCCCTATCACTTTCTTGTTCTTTCCCTGTGTTTTCTTGGCATCCTGTACCTTTTTCCTTCTACAGGCTTTTGCTCTTTTGCGGGAAAGGTCCAGTTAGCTGTCCCTTCCCCCCACCCGGTGAAGGCGGGAGAGAAATTGACTCTTCAAGTAATTCTGGTAAATACAGGGACGGAGGAATGGATACCGGGGGAGTACTCTTTGAGAGCCGAAATATACGATGCTGGGATGAACTATCTGGCAAAGACCGATTCCATAAAGGGAAAGGTGGAAGTCAATGCCGGTGGTACTGTTTCGCTTTATATTCCATTTCAGGTTCCAGAGAACTATTCAGGAACATACTACTGGAGAATCTTTCTCAGCTATTTGAAAGAGACTATCTTCTCCAGCGAATATTATGACTTTAGTGTCATGCCAATTGGGGTAGCTCCTTTAGCGCCTGCACCATTCAAGATTGGTGGGAATTTCATTACTTCTTATGAGAATAGCTCTCGGGAAGATTGGGAAGACTATACAGGCAATGTCAGCCTGAATCTGATTGGTCGCTTTTTTGATAGAGCTTTTTCGTTAAATGTTTACACATACCATACCGTCGAGGATAAGTTCGACCTCGATACGATTCTCTTCAACTATTACGGTCCCCTTTTCACCTTATCGGCAGGCGATATAATGCCTACTTTCTCGCAGCTTACCTTATATGGGTTGGGTTCAAGGGGAGGTTCTATAATTACTCAGGGAAGGTTCTCCACCGGACTTGTCATTGCCCTTTCAGAGGAAGCAGTTGAGGGTACGACCTCCACAAATGGTACTTTCTCTCGCTATGTCTACGGAGTCCAGGAAAAAGTAGAGTTGCCTTTGAACTTTACTCTTAACACTTCCTATGTGTTTAACGATGATAATGAAAAATCTCTCGATTACGAAGAGGGTGAATGGGGTCCTACCTTGACTCCAGCCAAGAATGGGGTATTGGGGGCAGGAATTGATTGGGAATCGTCTGGTGGAGGAATAGAGCTGGGTGGCGAGTATGCCTATAGCAACTACTGGGAGGATACGAAGAACTATCCCCAGGAGAAAGTTGGTGATTATGGTATTAGATTTGAATCATCAATAGAGATGAAAAAGCTCTCCTTTGGGGCAGCTTATCAAAGAGTCGAACCTGACTTTTTCTCATTGGCTAGTCCTGAGGTGGCTAATGACAGAGCTGGTTATGAACTGCTCACAGATTATGCCGGATTAGATTTTGCCGAACTTTCTTTGGAATTTAATGACTATAGGGATAATCTTGCAGAAGACCCCTCGGAAGTTACATCTGACCAGTCAATCATTACAGGCGCTATAGTCTTTGATATTGGAAACTTGCCCGACACAACTGTGGGTTATTCTTTGAACCGAACGCTCGGTGACCCTCGCTCCGCGCTGGAAAATGAGACGCAGACTTTCTCTCTGGGAATTTCGCAGAGTCTAGGAGGGTTAAGTATCTCTTCAAGCGGACAACTATCCGATTTTCGTGACAAGACCGATTCTTCTAATGACCTTTCTACCCTTACAGGAAGTTTCTATTTGACGAGTAGTTTAACTCAGTCTCTTTCAATAACTTCAGGGCTTACTCTTACTCGCACAAAAGATTTGGATGACGAATCTATTGATAATTCTCAGTCTTATAGTTTCAGCCTGAATTGGGGCGTTATTCCTCAGAGGTTTACGATTGCCACATGGGGAACCTTAGTTTTCGCCAAGAGTAACGATGCGTCAGCGCCAAAAGAGAATCTTACTACCGATGCGAGCCTTGAATTCAGTTATGCTTTTAGAACGGGATTAACTTTAACTTTGGGATACGAGTTAGACGCTTATAGAGATGAAGAAGAACCTTCAAGTAATTACGAAGGTCATGGATTTGTTACCAGGCTAAGTTTCAGCTTTTGAAATCTTCCGCTGCTATGATTGGTCCGTTCTTATTGAATATGTAGGGGCTTAATATATTAAGCCCCGATTTAGCAATGGGGTTCAATGAATTGAATCCCTACAAAGAAGGGAATATCTTGAACGTTCAGTTGAAAAAATCTATGGAGAAAATTTGGGGACTAATTTCTCGTCAGCGAGCCGGGCTGTTACTGAGTCTGGGAGTGGCTGGAGTAATCGCCGTCCTGTATCTATTGCGAGTAGGTGAGTCTTTTGAATTGAGAACTCAGGATTACCGTTTTCTTCTGAGAGGCCAGAGGAAGGTCAATCCTGCGATACATATTGTCTTTATGGGAGATGAATCTATAAAAGTGCTAGGGAAATGGCCCTGGCGAAGGAGATACCATGCAGCTCTAATTCATGCTCTTTCTCAATATAGGCCAAAGGCTATAGCTTACGATGTGCTCTTCACAGAACCCGCCTCCGATTTTCCGGAAGACGACCGTTTTCTTGCTCAGGCTACTATGGAGGCCAAAAATGTCTATTATCCATTCTTCTTCACTTTGAGAGAAAAAGGAAGAGTGGAGACTGGAATAGCTCCCCAGATGAATATAGAAGAATTTGCCTTGAATTACGAAATAACGGAGAAAGACCACTTCGTCGAGGCGAGCGAAGCGACGCTACCCATAATAGAGCTTGCAGCCAGTATGAAAGGGACAGGTTTCGTGAATGTGATTCCCGACATGGACGGTACTACCCGCAGAGTCCCTCTGGTGATGGAGTACCAGAGGAAGCTCTACCCTTCTTTAAGTCTGAAGCTTGTCTCCGATTACCTCGGCGTAGAAAAAGATGATATCCTGGTGGAGGTAGGAAGATATATTGAATTGAGAGGCTCCTCTCAGGGGAATATAAGAATACCTGTAGACAAAGAAGGCCAGATGTTAGTGAACTACTCTGGTGATATTGGTAGTCTGTGGGCGAGTGATTTCGTTCAAATCTTACAGTCCTACAGGCAGGTAGAGACAGGTAAAAAACCTCTAATAAGCCTTTCGGATTTCAAGGATAAGATAGTTCTCGTCGGTCTTACCGCCACCGGCTCCAGCGATTTGAGGGCAATCCCATTTTCTCCCCTCTTTCCCCAAGTGGGAGTTTTGGCGAGCACGATAAACAATATTCTGAGCGAAAACTTCTTAATCCCTGTATCGACAAGAACAAATGTTTTCATCATTTTGGCACTGGGACTGACAATGGGAATTTTGGTTCCCCTTATGACGCCATTGAGAGGAGCGCTATTTGCTTTCTTTCTTCTTGTATTTTATCTTCTTTTAGCTTTTTTCTCATTCAGCCAGAAGTTTCTCTGTTTGGCTGTCGTCTATCCAGGGACTGCGGTCTTTTTCAGTTATCTAATTACTATCATTTATAAGTATGCCACCGAGGAAAAGGAGAGGAAGAAGATAAAGGCAATTTTTCAGAGATATGTTTCTTCAGAAGTTGTAGAGGAGCTACTGGCAAGTCCCGATAAGGTGGTTCTAGGCGGTAGAAGACGGGAAGTAACGATCCTTTTCGCCGATATCCGCAACTTTACCAGTATGGCAAGCCGGATGGCTCCAGAAGAAGTGGTTAGCATATTGAATGAATTTTTTACGATGATTACGGAAGTAATCTTTAAGTATCATGGGACTTTAGATAAATATATCGGAGATGCTGTTATGGCAATCTATGGTGCCCCTATTAGGGAGGAGAAACACGCCGAGAAAGCGTTGCGAGCAGCCTTAGAGATGAGGGAAAGGATGGAGCCGCTGGGTAGGAAATTGATTGAGCGAGGAATTGAACCAATTAAAATTGGCATAGGCATTAATACAGGAGACGCTGTTATTGGAAATATAGGTACTCTTCAGCGGATGGAGTATACTGCCATTGGTGATTCTGTGAATGTTGCTTCTCGTCTGGAAGAAGTGGCAAAGCCTGACCAGATTCTAATTAGCGAGGATACCTATCGTCTGGTGAAAGATATTGTTGATGCCAGAATCGTGGAAAGTGTGGCTATAAGGGGAAAATCCGAACCGTTCGGGGTATATGAGGTTTTGAGGCCAAAGTAGAATGTTTATTTTTTACAGATTGCTCTTAGCCCATGTAATTGGTGACTTTCCCTTACAGTTTACTAAGATATATCGTTATAAAACCGAGTCTCCTCTTGGCTCTTTTGTGCATAGTTCTATTTTCAGCGCGCTGGCAATTTTTGCTCTTTGGCCGTACTGGCATTTGGAAAGGGTCTGGGAATTCATATTTTTTCTCTGGCTCATTCATGGCATACAGGACTGGTTGAAGGTAGCGGTCTGTGATAAATACGATGCAGATAATCTATGGGTCTTTCTCCTTGACCAATTCCTCCATGTGGGTTTTCTTTGCATGCTTTTTTCCTTTGGACTGGCAAAGCTTTCTCCGCCGGAAACTCTTTCTAAATTTGTCTCTTTATATAATGATGACAATTTGGTAATATATGGAATAACCTTTATATCTATTGGATTTGGCGGCGGGATTCTAATTTCTTATATTAAGGACCTGCTCTATCCTTCGGGGAAAACAGACTTAGTTTCTTCTCTCAAGTATGTTCAAGTTCTCGAAAGAATAGCGATGATGGCATTATTGCTGCTGGATGGATACTACTATCTTGCCATTCCTGGAATTTGGATAATCCACGCAGGATATGGAGTAGTCAGAAAAGGGAGAGAAGGACGGATCAATCTTTCTTCTCTATTTGACCTGAGCTTTAATACTGTAATAGCGATTGGGATACCAATCATTCTCAGGCTAAGTTGAGGAGAATAACTCAGTTCTTCTTTGTGCTAAGAAGTAGTCTTCATATAATTGGGGGATAGCTATGGAAAAGGAAAATTCTGGTTTGGAAGAGACCATAAATAGATTGAATTTCAGACTCGAAGCTTTACAGAAGATTACTCAATTGATTAATTTGTCGAGCAACCTTGAGCAAGTCCTGGATGAAGTGATGAGATTGACAATTGATATGGTTAACGCTCAAGCAGGAGTTATCATTTTGGTTGACCAGGCAACGAGAGAATTGTCTTCCCATATTACTATTGGGGGTCGTCCGAGAGAAGAGTTTGGGGATAAACCTGAATGGAAACTGGATAGGGGAGTTATGGGTGCAATCTTAAAGGTAGGAGAGCCAGCGATTATTTCGGATGCTTCTCAGTATCCCATATTTCGGGATGAAATAGGTAAAGCCCTGGGCTGTGCTTTAGTAAATGCGTTGTGTGTTCCATTAAAGAGGAAAGATATTGTCTTAGGAGTTCTGCAAGTATTTAATAAGAAGCCCGTGGGTGAGGAATTGAAAGAAGGGGAGAAAGCTGTAGCACCCTTCACCGAGGAAGACCAGAAACTTGTTGTATCGCTTTCTAATGAGATAGTTGTGGTCATTGAGAATGCAATGCTGTTTAAGGAACTGGAAAAGAAAGTTGTAGAATTGGACAACCTATTGAAAGCCACTGAAGCAATAGCCTCAACGTTGCAGTTAGACCCCCTGTTGGATACGATTATGGAATTGGGAATGAATGTAATGGATGCAGAGGGATGTTCTGTTCTCCTGGTTGACGAGCAAGAGAAAAAGTTGCAGTTCGTGGCAGCTAGTGGTGCAAAAAAAGAGGAGGTAAAGAAGTTGAGTCTGGATATGGCAGAAGGCTTGGCCGGTTGGGTTGTGCAGAACGACCAACCTCTTATAGTTGAGGATGTCTCAAAAGATTCCCGCTTCTCGAAAAGGGTAGATGAAATTTTACGGCAAAAGACTAAATCCATAATCTGTGTTCCTCTTAAGGTCAAGAATAGGACCATCGGCGTGATGGAGGTCATAAATAAAAGAGGAGATAGAATCTTTTCTGAAAGAGATATGGCTTTGCTTAAGCCATTATCGGCTCAGGCGGCAGTGGCCATAGAGAGAGCAAGACTATACGAAAATTTGGAAGATATGTATATCTCTACAGTAAAATCGTTGGCAGCAGCTATTGATGCTAAAGACCCTTATACTCGTGGCCATTCTGAAAGAGTAATGAGATTTTCGCTAGTCATAGCTAAAGAGTTAGGTCTGGAGGAGAAAGTTCAAAAAGATATCCGACTATGTGCGCTCCTTCACGATGTGGGGAAAATAGGCGTTCCCATCTCTGTTTTGAGAAAGAAAGAGAAGTTGACAGATGAGGACTGGAGCTTAATTCGGCGGCATCCAGTTTTGGGAGCCGAGATAATTTCCCCCATCAGGCAGTTGAAAGAACTTATTCCCGATATTCGTCATCACCATGAAAGATATGAAGGGAATGGTTATCCCGATGGTTTAAAAGGCGAAAATATTCCCTTGCTTTCCAGAATACTTGCCGTTGCAGATACCTTTGATGCGTTGACTTCAGAGAGGCCATACAGGGATGGCCTTTCCGATAAGGCAGCACTTGAGGAAATAGCGATTTGCAAAGGAACTCAATTGGACCCTGTTTGTGTGGATGCGTTCGTCAAAGGTTACCGTAAAGGATTTATTGTAGAAGAAGAAAAAGGAGAACCAGAAGAATAGAGTTATCCTGTGGCTGAATTGGGAATTGATTGGGGTAGGAAATGAAAGGTCTATCTACTTTTAAAGGAGGGGTACATCCTCCATACTTTAAGGAACTTACTTCAGGCAAGCCGTTAAGAAGAGCGTCTTTGCCTAAGAGGGTGGTAATTCCTTTATCGCAACACACGGGTAAACCTGCAAAACCAATAGTCAAAATTGGCGATGAGGTTAAGACTGGGCAAATGATTGGTGAGAGTGAGGGGTTCATCTCTTTGCCCGTCCATAGTAGTCTCTCTGGGAAAGTAGCCGATATCAAGCCGTGGTCTCATCCTTTGGGCAGGAATGTCCTTTCAGTGATAATTGAATCTGATGGAAGAGATGAATGGGTATCATGTTCAGCACACGATGAAGACTATTTTCGTCTCTCTCCTCAGGAACTGAGAGAGATTATCAAGAATGGAGGAGTAGCGGGACTTGGGGGGGCAGCATTCCCCACCCATGTCAAGCTTACCCCACCGGAAAATTGCGAGATTGATACAGTAATACTCAATGGTTGTGAGTGTGAACCATATTTGACTTGCGACCACAGGTTGATGCTTGAATATCCTCGAGAAATATTAGAAGGGCTCAAGATAATTATGCAGACGGTAAATGCTGACCGAGCAATTGTGGGAGTGGAAGCCAATAAAAGTGATGCTATTTCTATTTTGAAAGAAGAAATAAGACGAGAGCCCAATATCGATCTGGTGGGGCTTAAGGTGAAATATCCCCAGGGTGCGGAGAAACATCTCATTGATGCTATTCTTAAGAGAAGAGTTCCTCCGGGTAAGCTTCCATTTGATGTTGGAGTAGTGGTTGACAATGTCGGTACAGCGTTTGCTATAAGGCATGCGGTAAAAAGGAGGATTCCCCTGATTGAGAGGGCGATTACAGTAACCGGCTCGGCCATCAAGGAACCACAGAACTTGTGGGTGCGTATCGGTACGCTATTTGGAGATATAATCTCAGAATGCGGAGGACTCTTGGGGAATCCAGAGAAGATAGTAGCTGGCGGTCCTATGATGGGGATTGCTCAGCATACTCTCGATGTTCCACTGATTAAGGGTACTTCTGGAATCCTGGTCATGAATGAAGTGGAAACCATTCCCGAGGGGGAGTGTATCCGATGCGGCAAATGTGTCGATGTATGTCCAGTCTACTTAATGCCCACGCTTATAGCTCAGAATGTGAAGCATAAGGATTGGGAAAGTGTTAGACGATATAACCCCTTCGATTGTATGGAATGTGGGTCTTGTGCCTATGTGTGTCCGGCGAAGATTCCACTGGTCCAATATATTAAGTGGGGGAAGGAAGAATTGTCGAAAAAAACTGTAGCTGAAGAGCGAAGCTCTGCTTAGTAGAGAAAAAATGGAAGAAGTTATATCTCAAAGATTGATTGTGTCCGTCTCTCCCCATATAAGAGCGAAGGAAGATGTCAAGAGGGTAATGGCCGATGTTATCATCGCGCTTTCTCCTGCGCTGGCTGCTTCGGTTATCTTTTTTGGGTGGCGACCACTTATTATGGTTCTGGTAAGCATCTTCTTTTCTATGGGAAGTGAGTTCTTCTGGGAGAAGCTATGGAGAAAGAAGATTACAGTGGGGGATTTGAGTTCCGTAGTTACAGGAATACTCCTGGCATTTGTGTTACCTCCTTCTTCTCCTCTCTGGATGGTGGGAATAGGTGCGTTTGTGGCAATTATTTTGGGGAAGCAGATTTTCGGAGGGCTGGGATACAATCCATTCAATCCTGCTCTTGTGGCGCGTGCGGTATTATTGGCATCTTGGCCAGTCCATATGACTACCTGGACCAGACCACTTGATGGAGTCACGACTGCTTCGCCGTTGGGAATAGTGAAGATGGAGTTAGAGCAGAAGTTGCCCACATATCTCGAAATGTTCCTGGGTAATAGAGCCGGCTGTTTAGGAGAAATCTCTGCTTTGGCATTATTGATTGGAGCAGTATACCTTCTCTATAGGAAGCAGATTACCTGGCATATTCCAATAGGCTATATTGTAACGGTTGGGATTGTCAGTTTCCTATTCAAGAAAGACCCCCTGTTCAACATTTTGGCAGGTGGGCTGATTCTGGGCGCTTTCTTTATGGCTACCGATATGGTAACCTCGCCTTTAACCAGGAATGGGAAGTTAGTATTCGGCGTAGGTTGTGGAGTCTTAACCGCACTTATTCGTTTCCAAGGAGGCTTCCCCGAAGGAGTATGTTACTCTATTCTGATTATGAATATGTTGACTCCCATAATTGATAGATTTACGGAAGTGAGAGTGTTCGGGAGTAGTTAAAGTGATAATCCACTACAGGATTTGCGATGAAAAAAATTATTATGAGTAGTTTATTACTAACCATTGTTAGTTCTTTGGCAGCGTGGACGCTTTCTATGACTTATAGGAATACAAAACCCAGAATAGATGCGTTTCTTAAAGAGGAAGCAAGAAAAGCGCGGACGGAAGTTCTACCTGAAGCAAGCGAGTTTGAGTCTGTAAGTACCAGTGGGCAGGAGTACTTTATTGGTTATGATGATAAGGGAAAGCGGATAGGTGCTGCTATAAAGACTAACATACGGGGATATTCAGCGCCAATAGAGATGCTCACGGGATTCAATATGACAGGAGAGATAACGAGGGTGAAAATATTGAAACAGGAAGAGACTCCGGGGTTGGGGGCCAGGATTATGGAGAAGTGGTTTATTGACCAGTTTTCTAAACTTAAGGAAGAAAATCTGAGTTTCAGAAGAGATAATCCTAAAGGGAAAATAGACGGAATTACAGCAGCGACCATTTCTTCCCGGGCGGTGGTTGAGGGAGCTAAGAAGTCGTTCGCTCTTTATGGCGAACTATTAACATATTTGAAGAAGATGGAAATTGTTAAATATGTGCCTGATGGAACTTATGTTGGTGAAGGTAAAGGCTTCAGTGGACCGATCAGGGTGAGCATAACTCTACGAAATCATCGTATATTAGAGATAGCTATCCTGGAACAGCAGGAGGTAGTAGAATACTGGTCGAAAGTTAAAGAGACAGTACCTAAAAAAATATTGGAAAAGCAGAATATTGATGTCGATGCGGTGAGTGGAGCTACCTATTCCAGTAAGGGATTGATTGAAGCGGTATCGAATGCTTTGGGGAAGGGTTTAGAGAAATGATTGTAGTCCGTCATAAGATGTTGGAATTTAGCAAAGCCTTGAAGATAGTACTTGAAGACATAAACCCAATCAGTGCCCAATGGGTGCAACTCGTTGAAGCACACAGAAGGACGCTTGCCGAAGATGTGATTGCTCATAACAATATTCCCTATACGGATAATTCGGCAATGGATGGATATGCAATAAATACAGATGACCTGAAGACTATTCCCTGTGAGTTGAAGGTAGTGGGTCTTCTCGCTTGCGGGAAATATTTTAGAAGGAAGCTCAAGCGAGGTCAGGCCATAGTGATAATGACAGGCGCTCCCATTCCCGATGGTTGTAACGGCGTTATTCCGGTTGAGGATACGGAAAGAGTTGGTTCAAAAGGTGTGAAGGTACTTCGTAGAATAGGGCCTGGTGAAAATGTACGCTACTCTGGAGAAGATGTGAAGAAAGGAGAGTTGGTTTTGAAGAAGGGCACATTTATAGGTCCCGCGGAGTTGGGCATGCTTGCCTCTCTGGGAAAGACCAGAGTAAGGGTTTTTAGAAAGCCAGTCGTGGCAATACTAATCACTGGAAATGAAATCATTGCACCTGGCGAGAGGCTAAAGCCGGGCAAGGTTAGAGACATAAACACATTCTCCTTATCTGCCCTTATTGAGAAATTTGGTGGCTTGGCAGTTCGTTTGGGAGTGGCAAGCGACGAGAAAAGTAGTCTTGAGTTGAAAATAAGGAATGGGCTCAATTCAGATATAATGGTTATTTCGGGTGGAGTCTCTATGGGTGAACTCGATTTTGTGCGTGAGGCTCTCAATTCCTCCGGGTATAGAGAGAAGTTCTGGAGGGTGGCGATGAAGCCGGGAATGCCAACCAGTTTTGGTTATATTGGAAATTTGCCAGTTTTTGGTTTGCCGGGCAATCCCGTCTCATCGATGGTCTGTTTTATAGAATTGGTGCGTCCCCTTATGATGAGGCTTATGGATAGGCCTATAGACCTACCTGAAATTTCTGCTATTTTGACAGTGCCTCTGTCTAAGAGGGATAATAGAAGACACTTCCTGCGGGTAAGATTAGTTTACAGGAATCAGAAATATTTTGCCTCTCTCACAGGTCCTCAGGGTTCGGGGATTCTAAAATCAATGGTAGATTGCGACGGAATCGCTATTCTTCCTGAAAAGACCAGAGCATTAAAGATAGGAGACAGGGTAACCGTACAACTGTTAGCGTAGGAGCGTGTTCTCGTAATTTGAAATTTTTTATTTTTGATATTTGATATTTGATTTTTGATATTTGATTTTTGATTTTTTATTTTTGGTTTTTGATATTTGATTTTTGATTTCTGATATTTGATTTTTGATATTTGATATTTGATTTCTGATATTTAATTTTTAATTTTTAATTTTTGATATTTGATATTTTATTTTTGATATTTGATTTTTAATTTTTGATATTTTATTTTTGATGGATGGTGAACTATATGGCTAAGTTGAAAAGTTTCACTGCTGGGTTTTTGGTGGAGAACCCGGTTCTGGTGTTAATGATTGGGCTTTGTCCGGTACTTGCTGTCTCCAACTCTGCAATTAACGCTTTCGGGATGGGGATTGCAGCAACTTTCGTCCTGGCTTTTTCCAACCTGGTGATTTCGGCATTACGAAAACTTATTCCTGAAGACCTTCGTATTCCCATATTCATTATTGTCATAGCCGCTTTCGTTACCATAACCGACTATGTTATGGCAGCATATTTTCCACCCCTCTACAGAGCCCTCGGTGTTTTTGTTCCTCTTATTGTGGTGAACTGTATCATCTTGGGACGAGCTGAAGCGTTTGCCTATAATAACCCTACTGTAGATTCTCTACTGGATGGTCTGGGGATGGGCCTGGGATTTACTCTGGTGATAGTGATAATTGGAATAATCAGGGAAGTTTTGGGTAACGGGACGATATTCGGTTCAAGTAAATTTATCTTGAATCCTGCTCTAATTATGATTCTTCCTCCAGGAGCATTCATAACTATTGGCTTTCTAATGGGAATCCTTAACTGGTGGAAGGGCAGAAAAAAATGATTTAACGGAGGAATTGAATGAACCAGCTTAGCCTATTCGGTATCTTCTTTTCAGCCCTACTAATAAATAACATCTTACTTATCCGCTTTATTGCTCTCTGCTCTTTCTTCGGCGTCTCGCGTCAGATGGAAGTCTCTTTCGGGATGAGCATGGCGGTTATCTTTGTGATGACCATATCCTCGGTAGTTAGCTGGCTTCTCTACCACTATATCCTTACACCGCTGGATCTTATATTTCTAAAGATTTCTACTTTCATATTGGTTATCGCCTCCTTAGTTCAGTTGGAGGAACTCTTTTTGAAGAAGTATATTCCCAACCTCTATCGTGCTCTGGGGATATATCTTCCTCTGGTTACAACCAATTGTGCCATCCTGGCAGTTGCTTTCCTCCATGTTGATTATAACTATAGTTTTATTCAAACCGTTATATACTCCTTGGGAGTATCATTTGGGTATACATTGGCTATAATGCTGTTTACCGGAATTAGGGTGAGAGTGGAACGTGCACCTATTCCTGAGCCACTTAGAGGATATCCTGTTGCATTCTTCATAGCTTCCTTGATGTCCTTAGCTTTTTTGGGCTTTAAAGGTCTATTTGGTTTATGATTGGGGATATTATGGTTTTACTTTCCGTAATTACTTTAGGTGGTATGGGATTAATCTTTGGGCTCCTGTTAGGTCTGGCCAGTAAGAAGTTCGCTGTAAAGGTTGACCCCAGAATAGAGATGATATTGCAAGTCCTTCCGGGAAGTAACTGCGGTGCTTGCGGTTTTGCCGGGTGCAGGAGTATGGCAGAGGTCTTCGTTAAAAGCGGAGCTGGAGCAATCTCCTGTCCAGTGGTGAGCGGAGAAAATCTTAGAAAAATAGGCGAAATCCTCGGGGAAGAGATTCAGGTTAGAGAAGCGCAGGTTGCCCGGGTTATGTGTCAAGGAGATGAAAGTAAAGTAAAATATGACTATAAGGGAGTGAGCGATTGTCGAGCAGCCTATCTTTTGGCCGGGGGTTATAAGGCCTGTAGTTATGCATGTTTAGGACTTGGCACATGTAAGGAGGTCTGTCCCTTTGATGCAATTCGCTGGGAAAAGGGTAAGACGCCAGAAATCTTGATGGATAAGTGCACTGCCTGCGGGAAGTGCGTCGAAGTTTGCCCCACGAAAGTAATCTCGCTTATTCCCAAGAAAGCAAGAGTTTATGTCAAATGTAGTTCTCTGGATAAGGGCGCAGTAGTGCGAAAGATATGCAAAGTTGGTTGTATTGCCTGTGGTATCTGTGTCAAGGTCTGCGAGCCAGGCGCAATCACTATGGAGAACAATTTGGCAAAGATAGATTATGAGAAGTGCACAAATTGTGGAATCTGTGTTGAGAAATGTCCCACAAACGCCATAGTAATGGACAGGATGAAGGGATAGTTTTCGGAGTCGCTTTCTTCTCCCCTTTGGGGAGAGGGGAAGGGTGAGGGGTATTTCTAGCAAGGCTTGCGCTTCTTTGCTACTACAATTTTGGTTTTTTGATATGTTTTCTATAGGAAAGAGAAATGGAATATAGGTGTGAGTTGTGTGGCAGGCAAGTCGTGAAGAATCGGTATTTGGTGAGGATAGTATCGTATTCACCTTACGATGGATTAGAAATAAATCTTCTCGACTTGACTCGCGATTTCAGAAAGGAGATAAGAGATTTATTGAAGAAGATTAGTAAGAAGCGCATTAAAGAAGTGGAGAAGGATATCCTTGTGGGATTTGAATATGTCCTCTGCAAGAAGTGTAGGGATAGTTATATAAGAGACCCTCTAGGTAAGAGAAGATTTAGAAGCAAAGGATAAGCAACTCCCCAAAAGGAGAAGATTATGAAGGAGATAGTAATATTTATAACTTCACGAAGCAAGGAAGAAGCAAAGAAACTTACCAGGAAATTGGTAGAAGAAAAACTGGCTGCCTGCATAAATATCATCTCCAATGTTGAGTCCCTTTACTGGTGGAAGGGGAAGATAGAAACCAGTAAGGAGTGTATGTTAGTAGTTAAGACCCACGGGAAGAAAATAGAAGAAATTATTCAGAGAGTAAAAGAGATTCATAGTTACGAAGTTCCTGAAATAATAGCTCTTCCCATAGTCGAAGGGAACAAAGATTATTTAACATGGATTTCTGATGTTTTGAGTTTGTGAAAGTGAAGGGGTAGCTAATGAAAGAAGCACTCTACTATTTGCCTCTTGAAAAAAATAAAAGAGTGCAGTGTTTCTTGTGTCCCCATCAGTGTATTATTGGTGAAGGAAGGACTGGCATTTGTCGCGTTAGAAAAAATGTTGGAGGGAAACTATTTGCATTAGTTTACGACCAATTTACCTCGGTAAATATGGACCCCATTGAGAAGAAGCCTCTATACCATTTCTACCCAGGGAGAGAGATTCTCTCTTTGGGAACGGTTGGCTGTAACTTTAAGTGCCAAGGCTGTCAAAATTATGAAATTTCTCAGGCTGAAGTGGGAGAGGTTCCTACAAGAACTTTAACTTCCGATGACGCCATAAGACTGGCAAAAGAGCATAATTCTATCGGGATAGCGTATACCTATAACGAGCCTTTGATTAATTTTGAATATCTCCTGGAAACTGCCCATCAAGCACAACAAGACGATTTGAAAAATGTTCTCGTCACTAACGGATTCATAAATGAAGAACCTCTGGTCAATCTCTTATCCGATATTGACGCTGCTAATGTGGATGTCAAATCTTTTCGAAACGATTTCTACAAGGAATATTGCGGAGGGAACTTAGGAGATGTCCTGCGCACAGTGGAGATTATGGTCAGGCAGAGGAAACATGTGGAAATAACAAATTTAGTAATTCCTTCTCTTAACGATTCGGACAACGAGGTGGAAGACCTCACTGATTGGGTATATTCCCTTTCTGGTGAAATTCCGCTACATTTTTCCCGTTATTATCCTTGCTATAAAATGACTATTAAGGCCACACCTCTTCCCACTCTGGAGAGATTGAAGAAGATTGCGCAGAAGAAATTGAAGTATGTCTATCTTGGCAATGTCTGGGAAAAACCCGAATCGAATACCTATTGTCCTAACTGCAAGGAAACGCTCATTGAGCGCCACGGTTACCATACCAGAATTGTTGGGCTGGAGAAGGAGACTTGCAGGAAATGCGGAGAGAAGATAAACATAAAGATTTGAGTTCTATGAAATGAAAAAATTTAGATTTCCAATCTTTTTATTTCTTATTCTTCTTATCTCTGGTTGTGGAGAGAAGGAATATAGTCGAGTAGAATTCCTTATGGATACTGTAGTAGAGATTAAAGTATACCACAGGGATGGCGCTAAGGCAAGTGAAGCTATCTCTAGTTCAATCGAAGAAATGAAAAGGGTTGAAGAGAAGATGTCCAGATTTCTGCCCACAAGCGAGGTTTCCACGATTAATAAGATAGCCTTCAAAGAAAGTTCCTTTTCGAGTGATGCCTGGATACCTGTTAGTGATGAAATTATTTCCCTCCTCCAGAAGGCAATCCAAATATCAGATTTGACTAAGGGCTCTTTTGATATTACCATATATCCTTTGTTGAAGATCTGGAAGTTTGAAGGAGAAACCCCGGAAGTACCAAAGGGAAATGAAATCAGGGACAAGTTAAGATTGGTGAACTATAAAAATATGGTTTTGCAAAATGGTAGAATCAAGTTTGTCAGAAGGGGAATGGGAATCGATTTAGGAGGCATAGCCAAAGGATATGCGGTGGATGCCGCGGTAAGGGTTTTAAAAGAAAAAAATATAGGAAGCGCTATGGTTAATGCAGGAGGAGACATATATGTATTGGGAAGAAAGAAGGGAAAACCGTGGCGAATCGGTATTCGAAATCCTCGGAAAAATGAGGAAATTTTGGGAAGCATCGCTTTAGAGAATAGCGCAATCGTTACTTCTGGCGATTACGAACGCTTCTTTTTCTCGGAAGGGAAGAGGTACCATCACATCCTCAATCCCCAGACAGGATACCCTGCAGATAAATGTCAGAGCGTGACTATTTTGGCCAAGGCGACTGATTTTGCTGATGGACTTGCTACTGGAATATTTGTCTTGGGCCCCAAAGAGGGAATGGATTTGATAGAACACTTAAAGGAAGTGGAAGGAATAATTGTCGATAAGGATGGGAAAGTTTCTGTTTCTTCAGGTTTGGCTTCGAGGATCGAGTATGTTAACTAAGAGCGACAAGATTCTAATAATTGGCCTGATTACTATTGCTTCTTTGCTTCTTGTGGTGTCCCTATTCATTTCCAATGAAGGAAGCAAAGCTTTAATCAAAGTTGGAAAGGCTCCTATTCAGAAAGTATCTTTGATGGTGAATAGGAAAATTGACTTTGAGGGAGAAAATGGGGAAGTGGCTATAGAAGTTAGGGAGGGAAGAGTAAGAGTTGCAGAATCGAGTTGCCCCCAGAAAATATGTGTAAAGACAGGGTGGATAGATAAACCCGGCCAAAGCATCATATGTTTTCCAAACAAGGTGTTGGTGGCCATAGAAGCTAAGAAGACTCTCCAGACGGACGGAGTGACTTATTGAGAACAGTAGATTAATGGTATGGATGAGAAGAAGAAAATATCTTACATTTCAGTTCTGGTTGCCCTTGCCTCAGTCTTACAGATTACAGAGAACATATTCCCGCACCCGCTTCCTTGGCTGAGACTCGGGTTAGCAAATATGATTAGTCTGGCCAGTCTCGTGCTCTTCGGATGGGCTGTGGCAGTTCAGGTAGCTGCGTTGAGGACGATTTTGAGCTCATTTCTTTTGGGGACATTTCTTACGCCGGGTTTCTTATTGAGTTTTTCTGGGGCACTGGTAAGCGCACTGGTGATGGGGGCTGTTTACAATCTTGGAAAGAATAGCAAGAATAATCTAACTAATGGGTATCTTCCTCGTTTCAGCATTGTAGGAGTGAGCATTCTGGGAGCAGTTACTCATAATCTTACACAACTTTTCTTTGCCTATCTTCTCCTAATAAGGCATAGGGGCGTCTTCTGGACGCTCCCGTTTTTAATAATAGCGGCAGTTGTTACTGGTCTGATAACTGGCTATGGGGCAAGTTATCTAGTGCGACAAGCAAGCAAGATAATAGTGGAAACCTCTATCTCCGATAAGAAGTCATCCCCCGATGTATCGGGACAGATAGTTTGAAAGGACAATGGAGAGATTGATTTTGGCTTCCAGTTCTCCTCGTAGAAAACAGGTTCTTACTGAATTGGGCGTGAAATTTAGGGTGATCCCGTCCCGCCTTGTTGAAGAACTCCCTCTATTTTCTCGCAGGAAACTGGAAGTATCAAAAATAGCTCAGAAGTTAGCGGTAAGGAAAGCAGAAGAAGTTTGTGGGAGGGTCTCGCAGGGCCTGGTTATAGGCGCGGACACAATAGTTGCTTTGCCGAGAACTGAGAAGGGCGGAGAGAAATTTGAAATTATTGGTAAGCCCCGAACAATAGAAGAGGCGAAAGAGATTTTGAGACGATTGGGTGGTACAAGTCACCAGGTCTATACGGGACTAGCAATTATTGATGCTAAGACAGGTAAAAGGGCTGTGGGTTATGAGGTCTCCCTGGTGAGGATGAAAAGACTTTCTGAGCCAGAAATCTCTAGGATAAGTCAGCTCCATTTGGATAAAGCAGGAGCTTATGGCATTAAAGAGAGGAATGACCTTATTGTGGACTTGGTAAAGGGGTCTTTGGATAATGTTATGGGTATGCCCAGAAAACTACTGAAGGAATTGCTTGGGAAGTTTGGGGTAAGAGTTTAGGAGCCCTTTTCAATCTTATCAAGATTACTAATGATTTTTGCTTTTTGAAATAAACCCAAAAGCCACTGTCTGTAGAAAAGGATTTTCTTTTCTTGCAGAAGACTTTTCTTGAATTCCTCTGCAGGCTCTTTTATTTTTCTTCTTTCATATTCATCCTTGACTTCCTGGTCGGTAAGTTTGACACTGGAAAGGATAATGTCTCTCATTTTTTGAGTGATAATTGCCAGTCTAATCTGATTTTCATATACACTGGGTTCGACCCGAAAATAGTTGCGGAGGATATAAAAATATAATTGTGCGTCAAACTTTCCGTCCCTGTGGAATTGGGGAAGCGAGCTTATCGTATTTATCACTTCGCTCTGGCTAACATATATTCCATATTTTCTTGCTTCCTGACGAACGACTTCTTCCTGGATGAGGGAAGATAATACTTCCAATTTAATTTCCTTTATTTGTGTATCAGTGAGCTCCTGCTCAGGGTTTTGGTCATACCAGTTACGGATTCTCAGATTTACTGTATCCAGGAATGTGGAATAGGGAATCTTAGTCCCATTGACCCGAGCCACACAATCTATAAGGCGGCGGGCCGAGAAGTTCCAGAGGAAGATTCCAATGACAAATGCAACAGCAATGCACCATAAGAAAGTCTTCACATTTTTTCTCAAGAAATTCATCATTTCCTATCACCGAAATCATTATATTAAAATTAGAACTTCTCGGTCAAGGAAATTGTCGTGGGGATACTCCTACAGGTAATTGTTAGATTGGTGTCGAAGGTTTTTCTTTTTGCCTTTATTGGCTATCTTGCAGGGAAGATAAAGAAAGCTCTTATCAGGTCACTGGTCGCTTTGGTGATTGACGGCTCTCTCTATTTGCTTATTCCTTTCTTTTTTTTCCTCTCTATGTGGGAGAGTTCGGCTGACCTTCTGATAACAAAAAAAGTAGCGATAATAGCAACACTGGTTGTTATCGCCAGCGGTTTTATGGCTTATATTTTTTCTATTCTATCTCGCGTTGAATTTCGTCGAATTTGTCTTCCCATAATGTTTATGAACACCATATACCTGGCAGTTCCCATATCTACTCTTTTCTTCGGCACGGAAGGTATGACCTACAGTCTGATTTATAGCCTCACCGTGGCAATTCTCACCTTTACCTTGGGCATATATCTCGTGAGTCGTAAAGAGCACTTCCGTGAGATGTTTAGAATGCCGATGATCTATGCTGCTTTGGTGGGAATAGCCCTGAACCAGGCAGAGGTACATATTCCAGAACTCTTTCTCCACATTTCTCGAGGTCTAAAAGCCGTCGCTCTCCCGGCAATGGTGGGTGTTGTGGGATATCAGTTGAACTTTATCAAGTGGGGATATCTTAAATTGGTAAATATAGGGGTACTCCTTCGGCTGGGTGGAGGTTTTCTGGTAGGTCTTCTTTTAGTTAGGCTTCTCTACCTTTCGGGTCCAGTAGCCTCCGTAGCTCTAATATCTTCAGCAATGCCATCCGCGACCCTTACCTATATTTTTGCAAAAAAGTATGAAGCGGACGCTGACTTCGCTGCTGGGATGATTATGGTTGGCACTCTACTCAGTATCGTTACGATTCCACTAATAATTACTTTTGTAAGATGAAAAGATTTATAATCTACTCCATAATTCTAATCAGTTTTCTGGTTGGCTGTTACCGCATGTCTAAGGAAATTACGCCTCCACCTTCGCCTGAATTTGGTATTGATGTGAAGACAGAGAAGAGAGTGAGAGAATATCTATCTGAAGTCGAGAGAATTTGTCAGAATGGTAGCGATATAGAATCTATCGAAGAGTTAACGATGTCCCAATCGGCAAGGCTCATCGATTTGGGTAAAGCAGTTTCTCCAATTTTGGTTGGCGTGGTTCAGGATAAAACCAAGAACTGGAAACTTAGGTATTGGGCTTGTGACTTACTGGGATATATTGATGACGAAAACGATATCCTTCCACTTGTTGCTATAGTTGAAGACTCGGAAGAAGAGGAGAAAGTAAGATTTTGTGCTCTTAGAGCTTTAGCTAAGATGGGTAACCAGGAGGCAATTGAGTATCTAAAGACTTCCCAGGAGATTGTAGAGGAAGACGCTTTAAAAGAAGAAATATTAAAAGTTATAGAAAAATTAGAAACGACTGAATAGAACTATTGAGAGAAGAACTTTATCTATTTTTTGGGGAGTGCAGGTTCGTTCAGTTTCTCCTCATGTTTACTCATTACGCAACTTCCTTCAAATATCGCCCCTTCGGCTATATATAGTTGCGGTGCGCTGATATCTCCCTTGACCTGTGAGTGGGGAAGCATCTCGATGCTTATGGAAGCAGTTATATTTCCCTCAATTTTCCCTCCCACAACCACTGTTTGAGCATTTATATCTCCATTCACTTTCCCATCTTGCCCTATGACCACTGCTTCTGCATTTGCCACTCCCCCGTCAATAGTGCCGTCCACTCGCAGGGTACCCTTGGTAGAAATTGTCCCCTTGACTTCTGCACCGGGACCAACGAATGTATCTATCTTGCCAACTTTTCCTACTTGCTCCTTCCTGCTGAACATCCTTCTGCCTCCCAAAGAACATTAATCTCCACGTCCTATTCGTCCCATTAGGGAAAGGTAAAGCCAAAAATAAAAGTTAACCAATACTACCAGGTTTTTCTTAAGATAGGAATTCTTGCCCCACTTCAATTCGAGCTTGCAAAAACTGGCTTACTTTCCACATAGAGGAGGGGATTTACAGGTTTGCCATGGTACCATACTTCGTAGTGGAGGTGGGCTGCAGTGCATAGCCCTGTCAAACCCGATAAGGCTATAATCTGTCCTCGCCTGACTTTTTCTCCGGGATTCACAAGCAGGGTCGAATTGTGGCAGTACCGTGTAGAGAATCCGTGTCCGTGGTCAACCATTACTGTCCTGCCATAGGTTCCCTGCCAGCCAGCCAGTACCACTGTCCCATCAGCAGTCGCCCGCACGGGGCTTCCCTTCAGGTTGGCAATATCAACCGCCTCATGAAACTCTCTTCTACCAGTTAAAGGATGGCTTCGCCACCCATAGTTAGAAGTAACCCGCCCAAAAGTTGGCCATATGGATGGGGTAGCAAGTAATAGACTCCTCTGGTACGCGAGGAAATCATTTATTTCGTGGAAACTCTGTTTTCTTTCCCACGCTTCTCTCTCCAGTTCCTTAACATTCATCTGGAATAGTTCCTGGCTAAGACCATCTCCATTTTGCAAGACCGACGTAAGGGTGAGTTGATCTTCAATGGAAGGCCCGCCCATTCCGCCGAGTTCCACTATGTCTTTAGGATTCTTCATATGCAAGAGGCCTCTGAGTTGTGTATCTATATCTTTCAATTCACAAATGAGGTCCCTCTCTTTTGCCAGTGAGCTTGCGAAGTATTCTGCTTTTTCTCGAAGCATCCTATTGGCTTTTACAATTTCCCTATAGTCTATTTCTCGGCTGATAACTAAAACGGACCAAACTAATGAAGATATCCAGAGAATTAGAAGAGAATAGATAAAGCCTAAAGAAATGCTGGTTCTCAACGGGCGGGACTTATCGTGGGGAATTAAAAGAATGGTTAATCTTCTTCTGAACCACTTACGGGTTCCTTTTCTCATCACCATCCTCCCTTATTCCTATTAGTAGTTAAAATACAAGAATATTGATGATTTTGTCAAGTGTTTTTTTAGCATCTGAGAAACCAAGAACTTCCATCCTGGTCTCTCTAAATATATTATAACATAAATCTGTTACAGTCATGTTAAAAAAATGTTAAATTTTTGTTAAGTACCAACCAGGCAAATTCAGTTTTTGTTTGCATTTCACTTGTAAATGTGATAAAATTATAACTCAATCGTGGTCTAAAATGATTTTCGGGAGGTCCCAGGAATTGGACATTCCTACAAGGTATAATCCGAAGGAGACAGAGAAGAGATGGTACAATTTCTGGCTGGAGAGGGGGTATTTCCATAGCGAACCCAGGCCTGAGGTCAAGCCGTATACGATAGTCATCCCTCCCCCAAATATAACCGGGTCTCTCCATATGGGGCATGCTCTAAATAATATATTGCAAGATATCCTGATTCGACTTAAGCGAATGGAAGGATACAATGCGCTTTGGCTACCTGGGACGGACCATGGAGGAATTGCGACGCAAAATGTGGTAGAGAAAGAGCTTCTTTCCAAGGGATTGACCAGGCACAAACTGGGTAGGGAGAAGTTCCTGGAAAAGATGTGGGAATGGCGTAAGGAAGTAGGGGATACGATTCTTGAACAGTTGAAAAGGTTAGGTTGTTCCTGTGACTGGGAACGCACGCGATTCACTATGGATACCATTTGCGAGAGAGCCGTTCTTGAAGCTTTTGTTTACCTATATGAAAATGGGTTAATCTATAGGGGTGAATACATTGTCAATTGGTGTCCCAGATGTCAGACTGCTCTTTCAGATATTGAAGTGGAACATGAGGAGATTAGCGGCAAGTTATGGTATATAAAATATTCACTTAAGAGCCCGAAAAAAGGAGTCTCTTCCGTCGTTATCGCTACAACGAGGCCCGAGACGATGCTTGGGGATACTGCAGTTGCTGTAAACCCCAAAGATAAGAGATATAGGAACTTAGTTGGTAGTCAAGTGGTATTGCCGATAATGGACCGGCCCATTCCCATTATCGCTGATAGTTTCGTCGACTCCAATTTCGGAAGCGGCGCCGTGAAGGTAACACCCGCACACGACCCGGATGATTTCAAGATAGGACAGAGACACAACTTGCCCAGCCTAAAAGTTATTGACGAACAGGGCAAGATGACAATAGCTTCTGGAAAGTATCAGGGAATGGATAGGTTCGAGTGTCGCAGGCATTTGGTAGACGAACTGAGAGATAAGGGCTATATAGAAAAGATTCAGAATTACAACTATTCGATTGGTCACTGTTATCGCTGCCAGGCTATTCTGGAACCGCTTGTATCCGAGCAGTGGTATCTGAAGACAGAAGAGATGGCAAAAAGGGCAATTGAAGCAACAAGAAGAAATAGAGTCCGTTTCATTCCCGATACCTGGGCCAAGCCCTATTTGAATTGGCTCGAGGAACTGCACAATTGGTGCATTAGCCGTCAAATCTGGTGGGGACACAGGATTCCTGTCTGGTACTGTGGCAAGGGCTGTCGGCCAATTGCGGCAGTAGAGAGGCCCGAGCAATGTCCTGAATGTGGCAATGCCAGTCTTACACAGGACCCGGATGTATTAGATACCTGGTTTTCTTCTGCGCTTTGGCCCTTTTCTACTTTCGGTTGGCCAAGAAAAGAGGCCACCCCGTCCAGTAAGTCGAAAGAGGAAAAGGTGATTGATGACCTCGACTACTATTATCCGACTTCCACTCTTGTTACAGGATACGAAATTCTCTATCTCTGGGTGGCGAGAATGGTTATGATGGGACTGACATTGATGGATGAAATACCATTTTCCGATGTCTTCATTCATGGGATAGTTCGAGATATCAAGGGGAGGAAGATGAGTAAGTCTATAGGGAATGTCATCGATCCCCTAGAAGCTATTGAGAAATACGGGAGTGATGCCTTGAGGTTTGCCATGGCTTGTGGGGGAGTGATGGGAAGGGATGTTCAGCTATCTGAAGAGAATTTTATAGCGGGGAGGAACTTTGCTAACAAAATATGGAACGCTTCGCGGTTAGTGCTTATGAACTTGGAGGGATTTGCATTAAAACCTGTGACAATCGAATCGATAAAAGCAAAATTCACTTTATCCGATAGATGGATTTTAGACCAGTATAATCGGACTGTAGAGGAAGTCACAATTGCATTCCAGGAGTATGATATAAGCAGAGCAGCAAGGCTATTGTACGAGTTTGTTTGGAGCAAGTTCTGTGACTGGTATCTGGAACTGGCCAAGATGAGACTATATGGTGGAAAGTTGAACGAGAGAGAAGTAGCCCAATTTGTGCTTGTCTACGTTCTGGAGGAAACCTTAAAATTACTACATCCAATAATGCCATTTATCACAGAAGAGATATGGCATCTTTTGAATTTGATATCCCCGCGAGATAGAAAGGAATCGATAATGATTAGTTCCTGGCCAGTTCCAAGAAGAGAGGAGATGGATAAAGAGGCGGTTATGGAGATGGGCTTGGTCATAGACATAATCTCGCAAGTGAGGAATGTTCGTAGTTTGATGAGAATTGAACATGATAAGATGGTGGAAGTATTGATTAAGCCTTCAAGAAAAAATCAGAGAGTGCTCTTAGAAGGGCATATTCCTCACATAAAGAATTTAGCGAAGTGTAAAGAAGTGGTAATTGACGAAAGTTTGAAGAAACCGCATGAATGCGCTGCCTCTGTTGTTGGTGATGTGGAAATCTATGTTCCCTTGAAGGGAATGATTGATATTTCTCAGGAGAGGGAAAGGTTGAATAAGGAAATAGGGAAAATAGAACTTGAATTGGATAGAATTGATAAGAAATTAAGAAATAAGGAGTTTCTGAAAAAGGCGCCAGCTCAAGTTGTAGAGAAAGTGAAGAAGCAGAAAGAGGAATATGAAATTACAGTTGACAAGTTACGAAAAAATCTTGAATTGATTAAGGGGTAGGCTGAATGCGTGAAGATGGAAGGCAGAACTATAAGATTCGTTCTGTAAAGATTACCCGAAACTACCTGAGGTATGCTGAAGGGTCTTGTCTCGTGGAAGCAGGTGGAACAAAAGTAATCTGCGCTGCTTCTGTTGAAGAAAAAGTTCCCCCACACCTCCAGGATACTGACACAGGATGGGTGACTGCTGAATATGCTATGCTACCCAGAGCAACAGAGACCCGCTCAGAAAGGGAGAGGTTCAGGTTGTCTGGACGCACCCAGGAGATTCAGAGGGTTATAGGCCGGGCACTTCGTGCTGTTGTCGATTTGAAACTCCTGGGAGCGAGGACCATTGTTGTTGACTGTGATGTCTTGCAGGCCGACGGTGGCACAAGGACAGCTGCAATAACGGGAGGGTTCGTGGCACTGGTTGATGCAGTACGAAAGTTGAAAGCGGAAAGAAAGATTACCTCCTGGCCAGTAAAAGATTATCTTGCTGGCATAAGTGTTGGCATTGTGAAGGGGGAGACGCTTCTCGATTTGACTTTTCTCGAAGATAGTTCTGCTGAAGTTGATATGAACGTAGTTATGACAGGAAGTGAAAACTTTGTAGAGATTCAAGCGACGGGGGAGGAAGCGACATTTCCTGAGAAGAAGTTAGTTGAGATGCTGGGACTTGCCACCAATGGTATTAAAGAATTGATAAAGATGGAAAAGGAAATTCTGGGAGACCTAAAGTAGGTATTTATGTTAGAAATTGTCCTCGCCACTAGAAATCGGGACAAAATCAAGGAGATCAAAAAGATATTGAATGATGTTAATGTAAGATTTCTCTCCTTAGAAGATTTTCCTGGATGCCCTGAGGTAATCGAAGACGGTGAGACTCTGGAAGAGAATGCGCGGAAGAAGGCGCTCCCGGTTTCTCGATATACCAAAAAAATATCGCTTGCCGAGGATACGGGTCTGGAGGTAGAAGCATTGGGAGGGGCACCAGGAACACATTCGGCTCGGTTTGCTGGGAATAATGCGTCCTACGAAGATAATAATCGGAAACTACTAAATCTTATGGAGAAATTGCCTCTCAAGAAGAGAAAGGCAAAATTTAGATGTGTGGCTGCTTTAGCTAAGCCCGATGGCGAAGTGACTGTTCGTGAGGGAATTTGTGAGGGAATAATTTCTCTTGAAATGAAGGGCCAAAGTGGTTTTGGGTACGACCCCGTATTTCTCGTGCCATCTTATGGAAAGACTTTTGCAGAGTTGGGAGAAGAGGTAAAGAATAAAATAAGCCATCGTGCCAAAGCCCTTTTCAAAATAAGAAAAGTAATAAATAAAATAGGGACAGCGCCCATTTTTTCTTGCGGCGACTAGCCAGTAATAGAAACTATGTGGCCGGGGCGTGGCGCAGTTGGTTTAGCGCGCTTGCTTTGGGAGCAAGAGGTCGCTGGTTCAAATCCAGTCGCCCCGACCATAGAAAGGAATTTTAAATGTGCAAGAACATTGCAAGAATAATTGTTGCTCTGTCTTCATTTTTGATTTCCATTTCCAGCTGTGCCAAGAAACAGCAGGGTCCATACTACACCGACCCAAAGGGAAGATTTTCGGTGGAAGTCCCAAGTGGGTGGAAAATTCAGGAGTTTCGGGGCGGTAGAAGCAGGATTGTATTTTACAAAGGAAAGAATAATGTAACTATTGATGTGGAAGAGTACAATGAAAGTCCAGCTATATCAGAAAAAGAGAAGGATAGGGTCCGTTCGGCGTTAGGGCCATCAATTAAGGCTCGCTTTGGCGGAGAAATAGCCGACATCTGGGAAAAGTCGATTACTATCGATGGAGTTAAGGGCTGGCTGTATGGTTTCAGTATTCCTTCCCGGCGCATAAGACTGAAAATGGTAATGTATGTGAAAAATAGGAAGATTCACACAATCGTTTCGACTTGCGACCCAGAAGAAGAAAAAACCTGGGAGTCTCTCGTGTCCAGCTTCAAGAGTAGCTAAGCTAAGTAATATCGGTAGTCATAGTTGTAAAGCGAAAGTTGAGTCGTTGTCAATTGAAAATTCTTGATGGGGGAGGGATGAAAGGCCAAATATATGTTTTGACCATTAGTATTCTCGTTGGTTTTCTGTTTCTATCTTCTGCCAGCGGTGATAGTTTAGCCAACAGAATAGGCATAGGGCTTGGGAATCCATATATTGCCGTAAAATATGGACTCACTTCCAAATTCTCCGTTGAGGGAAGGGGAGCTTTTGGTTCGGGGATACTTGCCTATGGAGCAAGGCTCTATTATAACTTTAATCCGAGAAACAGGACAGTTATCTTCATTGGTGGAGAAGGAGATTATGTCTCTTTCGATGTTGATGATGTAAAAGGATTAGGGGTGGTTGGTTATGGTTTTGTGGGAGGAGAATATTTCATTACCAGAAAATTTACCTTTAATCTCGATATAGGGCCTGCTTACATCTTTCTAAAAGAGGGCGAATTTGACTTTGATGTGCACGGATTTGAATGGGTCTTCAATCTTGGAATTAACTATTACTTTAAATAGTTAGGAGAGAAAAGCAAGAATGGTCAAAGGAAACAGGAAGATAAGTTTATCAATAATAATACTAATCTCCATTCTTACATTCGTTTCTGCTACAGGAAAAACGGGAGGATTCCGTTTTGGAATAATAAGGGCTATTCAGAACAGGGTTAATGAGCTGAAGGGGAAAGTAGCCCCTTATTCTAACCTGCCAGACATTTCGACATTTATGACCCAGAAATCGGAGCGTTTTATAGTTGACATCGATGATATCTCCGACGGACATCCGTTCAAAGGGCAAACGGCCCACCAGCCACATCAAGGAGCCCATGTCCATTTTGACAATACTACAGATACCTGGCCTGAGGGAGGTGTGGATAGGCCGGAGAATTATCCACCCATATATGCTCCAGCAAACGGAGTCATAGATAGGGTTGATTATGTCTATCCTTTAGGGACTCACGATCGCTATGGCGTTGATTTGGCATTTGCCAGGGATAGTAGTGGCGATATTTACCTTTTGTGCTACTCGATTGAACCTATGATTCCTGAACCTTCAGAGAATTTCTATAGACGCTATATCCTTGTCTCTAAAGGACAGGAAGTCAAAAAGGGAGATGTTATAGCATATATGTATACCCCTCAGGGTGGAGGGCTTGCAATTCACATTCATTTTCATATTGTAAGAAAGAATTCGAACAATTTTATGGCTCCAGCGATATTTACTTTTTCAGTTGTGGAGGAGTTTAAAAACAAGTGGGGCACTTTCGGAACCGATAATGGCGATACAATACCAGCGTGTATGGGATACAGGCTAAGTGAAGAGGAGAATCCATTTGGAACAGGTGTTAAGGATAAGTTATGGTAGATAAAATGATGAAAGTCCAACTTTTATATATCTTAGATTGTCCCTGGTGTGTAAAAACTAAACAGTTAATCAAAGAAAGTCTGGAAGAGCTTGCAGTAAAAGCTGAAGTAGAAGAAATTCTAATTGATAGAGATGAAAAGGCAAGGAAATATAATTTTGTAGGCTCGCCAACCGTTAGAGTAAATGGAAAAGATGTACAGGGAGAGGTCAGCAAAGAGCAATGTTTACCTTGTGAACAGCTGGCTGAATATGCAGAAGGAACAACTGAATTTGTCAAACAAGAATGTAGTTGTGGATGCAGAATCTATTTCTATAAGGGCAAGCAGTATCCTTATCCACCAAAGGGAATGATCAAAGAAGCGATTGAAAGAACGATTTGATGGCGCATAGGGATTTATTTAAAAAGTAAGGGTTACAAAGGGTGATTAGTAATTTATAAATTTAAGTGCTATAATTAATAATAGTGCCCTCGTAGCTCAATTGGATAGAGCAGCGGCCTTCTAAGCCGTCGGTTGTCCGTTCGAGTCGGACCGAGGGTACCAATATGGTGGGTGTAGCTCAATGGCAGAGCACATGGCTGTGGCCCATGTGGTTGCGGGTTCGAATCCCGTCATCCACCCCAAATGAAACAGATTTCTTTACATAATTCCGCTGGTGCTTCCCGCAAACTTTCTCTAGTGGACTCCACCAGCGACCAATCGGTCCTTGACTGGTGTGAAGAGATTCCTTCAGGAAGGGGTGACAGCGAGTCCCGATTTATCGGGATGAGCGCAATAAGGGGAAATCTTGGTTTCCCATATTGAGCACAGGCTGATACACAGGAGTTGCCTTCGGCAACGAAGGAAAAAGGCGAGGAGGTATGGTAGCATTGTATTTGAAGAGAATGACCCGCAAGTTATAGAGGATATTATTAAGAGGATGGGTACCTTTGGAGAAAGAGAAGTGAAGATGGCGTTTGATATTGTTGCTAAAAAACGACCGGATAATCCCAAGAGATGCTATTTATATGTAAAAGGGATAATTGATAAATCGCGTTAGAAACAGTAGTGGTGATGGCTAGTTTTGCGGTGTTAAGGAAGTACTTCACAAAATATGCCATTTTGGGAGCATGAAGGAAATGGTTTGGTTATTTTAAGTTATCTGCTCATTGCCAGCAGGGAATTCAATTTTTAGACGGAGGTGAATTAAGATGAGAAAGTCTTTGTTTTTAGTTATTTCGATTTTCTCTCTGATAATTCTTTTTGGCTGTAGTATACCAGAAGTTAAGAAAGAGCAACAACCGAGTCCAATGTTGGAACAACAAGAAGCACAGTCGCTACCGGGATGGATAAATAGTGAGCAGCCAATCCCGATAGGAGAAATAATATTCTCGGATAGATACTCCTTTTTCTTTACTCCTGAGGAGAAGAGAGGTCTGAATGACCCTGATTTCTTCGAGAGGGATAACATTGTATCTTATACTTATCTGGGCCTTGATGATAAAAACAATGTTAAAGTAGTGTATTATGAGAAGAGCGGTCCACTGAGACAACCCACAGAAAAAACCTTACTTTTACTATTACCACTCAATGATAAGAAACAGACGATATTGAGGGTGAAAACGGCGCATCCTCGACCTGTCAAGAGAGACTTGTTAATTGCAGTAGTTGACGAGTTCAACCGTATTACTGTCGAGGAAACTGTTAAAACCGAGACGAAGTGATTTTTTGAAAATGTCGGCAACGGCAGATAACACAGCACAAACGGATAAATCCTAAATGCTATTGCACTTCGTTTGTGCTGATACCGTTATCGGAAATTGCAAAGAGAAGGTATTTTAATCATGGATGCAATATCGGGTGTCAAAATTGAGTGTGTTAAAGGAGATATAGCCTCACAAATAGGCATTACTGCTGTTGTGAATGCTGCAAATGCTGAGCTTAGGATGGGGGGAGGGGTAGCAGGTGCGGTTCACCGTGCTGCAGGTCCTGGACTTGAGGAGGAGTGTCGTCCATTAGCCCCAATTAAACCAGGAGAGGCAGTTATCACAGCTGGACATAATCTTCCAAACCCATACGTCATTCACTGTTTGGGACCTATTTATGGTGTGGATGAACCGAAAGATGAGCTTTTGGCAAAGTGCTATCGCAATGCACTGCAGCTTGCCGAACAACACAAGATAGAATCAATTGCATTTCCAGCCATCTCCACCGGTGCGTTTGGTTATCCTTTAGAAGATGCTGCCAGCGTAGCTTTTAGAACTATTGTGGAAATGATTCCAAAGCTAAAGTCCGTCAAAAGGATTCGATTTGTGCTTTACAGTGGCAGGGACTTTGAAATTCACGAAAAGACCTTGTCTCGCATTATGAGTCAGAGACACATAGGAACATGAGGCAAGATGCAATTTCCTATAACACAGTATATACGCTGCGGGCTGACGCCCTTGCCCGTCGGGACATTGCTCCCTTCCGTCGCAACTTCCTATATGCTGGAAACGTTAGATGAA
>Ga0315309_1000211_pt1 | contig 35414 bp, 34 predicted proteins | sample TDP4_MG_FD_203080 | JGI IMG/M metagenome (GOLD analysis project Ga0315309, IMG submission 203080) | Freshwater sediment microbial communities from Lake Towuti, South Sulawesi, Indonesia - TDP4 | ecosystem: Environmental > Aquatic > Freshwater > Lake > Sediment | place: Indonesia: South Sulawesi...
AGCAGGAGGATTTCACCTGGTGGGGCACACGAGTTTACCAAGAACTGCCCGCCCGCTGCCACGCCGGTCTGCGGCGGATAGATTGACATATGTCACCCTGAGCGAAGCGAAGGGTCTCGTTCTTCGTATAGCTGATCACTGTTTGCCAGGAACGGGATTCTTCGTCGCTTCGCTCCTCAGAATGACAGATTGTGGGCAACTGATCGGTAACGCGTCACTTTTGCCGCAATGCCACCAGACACTCAGGAGGAGATTTCATCATGGCTGAAAATCAATATGCAGGCAAGTGGGCGCTCATTCTGGGAGCGTCCAGTGGGTTTGGAGCCGCCTCGGCGCGGGCTCTGGCCAGGGCGGGAATGGACATCTTTGGCGTGCACCTGGACCTGAAGTCCACCCTGCCTCGGGCCAAGCAGGTGATAGCCGACGTGGAGGCCTTGGGCCGGCAGGCGGTCTTTTTCAATAAGAACGCCGCCGACGCCCGCAAGCGGGGGCAGATTATGGACAAGATGCAGGAGGTGCTGGGTGCAAGTAAGCCGCCGGGCGTGGTTCACGTGATGCTCCACTCCCTGGCCTTTGGCACCCTTCTCCCCTTCATCCCCACGGAACCTGGCGAAGGGGTCGTTGCCCAGGACCAGATGGATATGACCCTGAACGTGATGGCCCACAGCCTGGTCTATTGGGTGCAGGACCTGGTGGCGCGGGAGATGTTGGTGCGAGGCAGCCGGGTCTTTTCCATGACTAGCGCCGGTTCCCACCGGGTGGTCAGAGGCTATGGAGCCGTGTCGGCGGCCAAGGCGGCCCTGGAGTCGCACACCCGTCAGTTGGCTTTGGAGCTGGCATCCAGGAGCATCCTGGTCAACTGCATCCAGGCTGGCGTGACCGACACTCCTGCCTTTCGCATGATCCCCAACAGCGACAAGATCGTGGCCGAGGTGATGGCCCGTCATCCCGCCGGGCGCATAACGACCCCTGAGGATGTGGCGCAGACTCTGGTCGCCCTCAGCGACCCGGCCCTGACCTGGATCAGCGGCAGCGTTATCTGCGTGGACGGGGGGGAGGACATCGCGACGTAGGGGGGGATTTGCCTGTTGCCAAAAGGGGACACTTGGGATATAATAAGACTGAAACTGGCCTGGGGGTAAGTGCCTTTGATCTGAGAAAGGGAGGTCACTATGGTTGAAATAGGGCAGGAGCAGGCTGTGGGAGTGGAAAAAGCCATATCTCCGCCCAAGGAGAAGATGTCCTATGAGGAGTTCCTGGAGTGGTGTGACGAAGACACCTGGGCTGAGTGGGTTAATGGGGAGGTAGTCATGGTATCACCGGCTGCCACGAAACACCAATTGATTACTGGATTGCTTCTCCAGATTATGAACATCTATGCAGAAACCCGGAACCTGGGGCAAGTATTGAGCGCACCCTTCCTCATGCGCTTGCCTGATGTGCCCAGTGGCCGCGAGCCAGACCTGCTCTTCGTTGCCCGTGCACACCTGGACAGGCTCAAGGGGACCCACTTGGACGGCCCGGCAGACCTGGTAGTGGAGATCGTCTCACCGGAGAGCAGGGTGCGAGACCGAGGTGAAAAGTTCTACGAGTATGAAGCGACGGGAGTCGGTGAATATTGGTTGGTTGATCCCGACCGGCAGCAGGCCGAGTTCTACCGTCTGGGGGCCGATGGTCACTACCGGCTGTTGATGGCAGACGTTGAGGGGATCTACCACTCGGAGGTTTTGCCTGGCTTGTGGCTGAAGGTGGAGTGGCTGTGGCAAGAACCGTTGCCAAAGGTGGTGGATGTGTTGCGGGAGATGGAAGTGATCTGATGCAGAGGTTATTCGCGAACCCTTCGTAAGGATTGGGTTGCGCTGCGGGAAATTCTGAGAGGATAATGGTTATGGAACTGACAGACTATTTCGAGTTCATAGGCGAGGATGCCATCCGAATCGCGGGTACCCGTGTGGGCATTGAGACCGTGCTACGCGATTACCGGGAAGGGGCGAGTCCGGAGGAGATTGTCCTTCGCTATCCGACGCTCTCTCTTGAGCAAGTCCATGCGACCATCACTTACTATCTGGCGAATCGGGAAAAGGTGGAGACCTACCTGGCACTTGTGAGACGACGACAGGAAGAAGCCTGGCAGGAGCAACAGCGCCATCCATCCGAGTTTGTGCGTGCGTTGCGAGAGAGGCTGGAACAACAACGGGCGCAGCGTGAGAAGGGCTCAGTTTGTGCAGAAATGCACAAAGTATTAATACCCAGGACTACATTTTACTAACCCGAAGTTGTCTGAAAAATAGCACTTTTTAGTACTTGACAAAAAGATGAAATGTGATATAATAATGACATAAATTCAGATACTCAAACCGAGTCAGTAGCCCGGGCTTGGCGGGTCCCTGACGAGAAGGACCAGGAACCGAGAGCGCCTAAAAGGCTCTCAGAGTTAGGGGCGAGATGGGCGGTTTGTCCTCACAGTCAATTCATCGCTGGAAAGCTTGTCATAGCGCCAGCCTTTGTTTGTGGTTGCTTGGTCAACGCCAACGGAAGCACAGTACCCTTGCGAAGGTTTGGCGACAGATCTCAGGCCATAAGCGCCTTCGTCAGCCAGGAATCGCCCCATTGCCAGGGCTATCCGCAACCTTCGCAAGGGTGTAGGAGATTCCATGCCCGCCAGAAAACTGACCACCGCCCTTGCTTTGATTACCCTGCATCTACTCTCTTTGTCGCTACTCCCTTCACCCCACCGGCCAGACTTGGCATCGGCTCTAGCCCAGGGACCGGATGGACAGTCGGTTCCCAACGAGCTGGTCTACAACGAGCAGCAAACCGTGTACCTGACCAATCTCAAACGGGCCGCGCACGGCGTGCCGCCCCTCCGGTGGAACAGACAACTGACGGAAGCAGCTCGCTGGTTCTCCTGGGACTCGGTGGAAAATCGTCCTGGTGACTATTGCGGCCATCAGGATACCAACGGCCAGTGGCCTATTGACCGTGCACCTCTGTTCGGTTACTACGGCTTTGCCGGTGCCGAAAACTGCTTTTGCGGCTACGTCACACCTGAGTACGCGGTAGAGGGATGGTACGCCAGCGGTGGGCACAGAGATAACATGCTGAATCCCGATTTCCGGGAGGTCGGGCTGGGCTACTACCGCCGAGACAGCGATGGCCGTGGGTACGTGACCCAGGATTTCGGCGTGGACTCGGTCTACCCGCCGGTGGTCATCAACAACGAAGCCATTCAGACCAGCAACCCGGCGGTCAATCTCTACATCTACAGCGCCAGCAGCAGCGGTGGCATCACGGGTCTTGGTCCGGCGACTCAGATGATGGTCTCCAACGACCCTTGTTTCTTCGTCGCCACCTGGGAGGCCTATAGCGCCAACCGGGCCTGGACGCTGGAGCCGGGCACGGGCTGGCGCACCGTCTACGTCAAAACCCGCGATGCCAGCGGACGCAGCACGGTCGTCAAGGACACCATCTACCTGGGGCCGTCCATCCCCTACCAAGACCTGAGCCTGGAGCAAGCCTCCACCCGCTCCGGCCAGGTCAGCCTGTACAAGCTCAATGGCGGTGGTCTGCCCTTCATGCAGTTCAGCCTGGGCTGGCTGATGGAGATGGAAACCGGCACCCTGCATTGGGGCAACGGTGAGGTGGTCACCGATCCAGACGCCTCGGCAGGGCAGGCTTATCGGCTGCGCCCCGGCAATGGCAACTCCTTCATGTGGGCCATCACGGCTGACTATCCCCATAACCTCAATAGCCAGGCTTATTTACGCCTGAAGGTGGATAACAACTTGATCACGACGACCGTGGCGCGTGTCACGGTCAACACCAACGAGATTGATCGTGATGTTCTGGAATTAAGAGGGACTGACTTTGCCGCAGCCAACGTCTATCAAGAATTTCCCCTGGATTTTATCCAATACGATGACCCGGATTGGCCCTGGCTGATCTTTGGCGTGGACCGGCAGGGAGAGGCCACGGTCCACGTAGACCGGGTGGTCGCTTTCACTGCACCTGAGCCGGTGCAGGCCAGCAAGATGTGGGACGTGCCTGGTGGCAATTACCGGGGCGGTGCAGTCTGGGTGCGTTACACCGACAATGCCGGCACTTTTTCCGCCATCGCCGAGGCCACCACGACCCGCTCACAACTCCAGGTCTCACCCGCTTCGCTCAGCTTTATGGGCGACTACACGACGACGGTGCCTGCCCTTCAGACCCTGACTGTGGGCTATGGGGAAGGCTGTGACCGACCGCCTTGGTCGGCGCAGAGCAGCCACCTCTGGCTGAAAGTGAGCACCTCGACGCCGACCATCCAGGTGTGGGTTGACCCCACCGGCTTGCCGACCGGGACCCACCAGGCCACGTTGACGGTGGATGCCGGGCCGGATATTCTGGACAGCCCGCAGACGGTCCCGGTTGTGTTCACCCTGGTGGATGAATTGGAGCAGATCTTCCTGCCCATTGTGAGCAAGGATGGTTGAACCCTGAACCCTTGCGAAGGTTTTTCGGAACCTTCGCAAGGGTTATGAAAAGGGCATCAAACGAACAAGGAGGAGAAAAATGAAAACCCGCAATCTGTTCTACCGAGCGCTGACAATTGTAATCCTGGTGGCTTTACTGCTGTCACAGGGAGCTACTACCCTGGCTAGGCCGACAAGCCCTGATGTCTTCAGTGACAACCCAATGGTCTTGGCTGCGTCTGTCCTCTTTTCAGATGACTTCTCTACGGACAAGGGGTGGACCAACCAGACGTCTGGGCATTTCTACAGAGACGCTACAAATGGGTGGCTCTCATGGCACGTCCACCGCTCAACGGATGAGAAGTACTACATCCCAATCGGCCCTTACAGTGGCGACTTCAGATTAGAGGCCAGACTCAAGGCGACCTACTGGGCTGGTAACTGTGACTTCTACTTTGGCCTGGCGGAAGACATGAGTGGCTCCTGGCCAACAGGCGCGTTCGTCTCTTTTGGGTGGTTCGGTGCAGGTGTCGGGAATCGCATCGTTCCCCGGATTACCTTCTCGGACGGGACGCCCCCTGTCGGTTGGGACGCAGGTGATCCCTCGACGTATATTAACTACAACCTAAACAGTTGGTATCGCATCGTTTTCGAAATAGCCAGCGGCACCTGGACCATCACGGTATACGACGAATCAGAGAGTCAAGTTGACCAATTGACAGGTGCGATGCCTTCTACTCACACTGGGTACTACTACGTCATGCTTTTCAACCCTTATGATGGCGACTGGCCTACCGGCGATGGATTGTTCGATGATCTGGTGGTCGAGAGCGTCGGCGCAGTTTTTGATTTCAAAGTAGAAGATGTGTGGTGGAGTCCCGACCCGCCGGTCGCAATGTCGGACAGCACGATTTATGTGCAAGTTCGCAACGTGGGCTCTGCTGATTATGTACCCACTACGGGCGAATATGCAGTTGGCGTTAAATTGATTGATACAGACAAGGATCCAGACGATTATTGGTACTACCGGTTCCCGGGTTCAGGCGTCCCGCCGCTTTCAAACAATGAGACATGGACATTCTTCATCAACTCGTTCTGGTTTACCCGGCCCCAGGTAGACCAGATAGAAATCACTTTCTTTCCCAAAGATAGTGACAGTAATACCGCTAATAATGTACGTACAGAAAACATCGCTATTCAGCCAGCTTCAGAGTCCTTGTTGGATTGTCTCTCGTTGTTGTTGGACGTTGTAACGGTCTACGCCACAACGCATGGTGTAAGCATTTCCGCCCTTCAAGAGATCAGCACGAATTTCATCCTAACCCTGGCAAAGGTTGGAGAAGCTGTAATTAAGGACCTCAATTTTGGGCGAAACAGCGGCTTTTGGTCTCAAAAGGGGTCAGTTATTGTCAACATTTTACAATTACGGCACTCTGTGAGCACTGGTAAGGCTTAATCTAGACATAAGGCTGCTTTTTCGGCCTTTAAACCCCGTAATTGTAAAAAGCCTGAGGCCAAATTCCCACTAATTTTGGGCGAAATTGAGGTAAGGAAGATTGGGATAAAGCATGGGAGGAGACCAGAACATTTGTTGTCAATAGCGGTGCAGCTATCTGGGCTGATCTTGCCATATATCCTGCCAAAGTCGCTATATCTCTTGTCAAGGGCTTTGTCTCAGCAGCCTTCAATGCCTGGCATTGCGGAGCAGCTCTAGCCAACGCGATCATCGGTTTGATAGACGACTTTAACGCGAAAGGAGCGGATATCAACGGAGCCTTTGCAGAATCACCAATCTATGTTATGGTGACTAACAGCAGTAACCAGAGAGTGGGTTTCCTGGATAATGGCTCTGTTGTTAATGAGATAGCCGATGCCGAGGTTTTGCAATCCAGCGATGGACGAAAACTCGTCTTGTACCCCGGACGTGATACTGAGTCGGTTGTGGTGACAGGTTCGGGGACTGGCGACTTTGATTTAACGCTTGCTATCGGCAAAGCAGACGGATCTACCCACAATGTAAAATATCGTAGTGTTTCAGTATCGACCGATACAGTTGGCACAATAGATGCAACGAATCCAGCATATCTGCTTGAGATTGACGATAACGGCGATGGCACGGTTGACCGTGTCGAATCACCCAGTAGTATAACTGTTAGTTGGCCGGGTATAGTCTATCTCCCCGTCGTCCTTAAAGGCTATTGATTTGCGAAGCAAGGCATTTGAGGAGCCGTCTGGCAGCAACGGACGGCTCTTTTTCATTGGTGGTGAACATTGAACGCAGAAGCGCGGAGGGGCAGGGGGGCGCGGGAGGAGAGACGACGAACGGAAAGGAATCAAGGTTCTGGGCGGCCTCTAGGCTACAGCTTTCAAAGCCGTGGCAGTGAACACCTGTGGCAGGCGACTGGTCGGCACCGTCACAGTCCCCTCCGTCATCACTTGCAAGAAACTGGCCACTGGTTTCCGCTGAGCCACCCGTAGCACGGTGTTGCGTACAGTTTCGGGGACGCTATCCAGACCATCCAGGGGTAACGGGGCTTTGCGGCTGGCTTCCACCAGGCGACGGTAGCTCAACAGCAACAGCTTGATCGGCTGCTCTGTCTCTGGATTGAAGTAGAGCACGATGTTGTCGCTTAACTCAATCCCAGTGTGTGGCTGGCCCTCAGCTTCAACAAAGGTTACAGACAGGATGTCCCCTTCTACATCGTATAAATGTTTCTCATCTGAATTCCCTTGGCGTTCGCCACCTGGCATCGCTTTGATCTCCTAACCTCAACGTTCTGCCCCTTGCCCGGAAATTGAGGAGGGGTCCGCTATATTCTAGTACACTTTTGGCCTAAAGTAAAGCGGAGGAGGCTTCCACGCTACTGACAGTTGACTACCGACAAGAGCTATGCTAGAATAGATTCAGCCCGACCTATGGCTAGCACAGGTTGAGTTTGAAAAGGAGAAACCCAGTGAGCATTTTGCCCCTGATCCAGGAAAGGGAATCGGTCTCGGTCCCGGTAGTGGTCGAGTTTCTGGAAGAAGACGATGTGTATATGGTCAGTGTCCCCTGGCTGCAAGGTTGCCGTGCCTGGGGTGATACCCTGGACGAAGCTCTGCGGGCGATTCCTGACAACATCCGCGCCATGCTTGAAGCCCGCCACGCGCATGGTGACCCTCTCCCGCCACCCCTCCAGAACGTGGATTTCTCTCTTCCCTTCACCTTACGGGTCTCCATTGCATGAAGTACAGAGAGCTGGCCAAGCGACTCAGGAAGTTAGGTTGCGAATATCTCAGACCCGGTCATGGCTCTCACCGTATTTGGTGGAACCCCCAGAATGGCCGGTACACTACCATCCCTGATTGGGGCGGCAGAGACCTGAAACCTGGCACATTACGGACGATTCTTCGCGACCTCGGCATTGATCCTCAGGAGTTCCGTAGTCACGGGTGATTTCCCCTTCCTATGTCTTGATACCCCTGCAAGGCAACAGCCCTCGTCTGCGCAAACGAGGGCTGTATTCTTTTCAGTGGGGGACCTTTAGGTCAGGGCGCGTCGCCTTCCACCTCAGACGGGTTCCGCAGATAAGCGGCTGCCTTTTCGGGCGGGGTAAAGTTGACGTGGAAACCCATGCCTCGTTCAAAGCCATGCACCTGAACCAGGCGGGGGATGACCTCCATGTGCCAATGGAAATCCATCTCGAGGGTGGTCCAGTCCTCAGAGGGCGGTTGGGCGTTGGTGTTGGGTGCGATGTGAAAGGCCATTCACCATTTGCCTTTTCTACGTGCATCGAGTACAATGTCGGTTGATGAAGGCTACCCTTGATCCTCTTGTGTATGACGTGCGCGAAGAAAGCGTACTCCCCTCTTATCTCGAACTCTACCACCGGGGCGAGTTGGCCCGCCACGTTGAGCGGGCCTATGCCCTGTTGGAGTCCTGTACCCTTTGCCCCAAAGAGTGCGGCGTCAATCGCCTGGCCGGTCAGCAGGGTTTCTGCCGTGTTGGCCTCGAGCCCAAGGTGGCCAGTTGGAACGTCCACCCCTGGGAGGAGCCGCCCATCAGCGGCTCCCGTGGCTCGGGCACCATCTTTTTCTCCGGTTGCACCGGGCGCTGTCTCTTCTGCCAGAACTATCCCATCAGCCAGTTGGGGGTGGGCAACGTCGTCCCGGTGGAACGGCTGGCCGGGATGATGCTGGAACTGCAAACCAGAGGCTGCCACAACATTAACCTGGTCACCCCCACCCATGTCGTGCCCCAGATCCTGGCCGCCCTATCCCATGCTATCGAAGGTGGCCTGCGCCTGCCTCTCGTCTATAACTCCAGCGGCTACGAAACAGTGGAAGTGTTGCGCCTCCTCGACGGCGTAGTGGATATCTGGCTGCCCGACGCTAAATACGCCGACGATGGTATCGCCCGCCGTCTGTCGGGATTCCCCCATTACGTCGGACATAACCGTGTTGCTCTCCAGGAGATGTATCGCCAGGTGGGCGATGAACTGGTGTTGGACGAAAGTGGCCTTGCCAGGCGGGGAATAATCGTGCGCCATCTGGTCCTGCCAGAGGGACTGGCCGGCACCGGAGAGGTCCTGAACTGGATCGCCACTGCCCTCTCGCCCCGCGTCCACGTCAGCCTGATGGACCAGTACTTTCCCGCTCACCGGGCCGTTGGCCATGTCGTGTTGGGTCGCAGAATCACGCCCGAAGAGTACGAAGAAGCCCTGCGTGCCTTTGAGGCGGCCGGGCTCGTGAACGGCTGGCGACAGGAGCACGAGGAATGTTAACCAGAAGGGTGGGAATGCTCCCCTGCTTCACTTCCAAAACTCATTGCATCAGAAGGGAGATGGATAACTATGCACCGCGTTTTACGCAACACCCTCTTCAGATTGGCCAAGGACGACGTCCGGGAGTTCATCGCTGAGAACGAGGAACGTCTGATCCAGATCTTTTGTGAGGAGCTAGACAAGATAGATGATCGGATAGAGGAGGAGCGGGTCTTTATTGATATCCACATGGCGGTCCTGGGCGAAGAGCTCATGAAAGGGGTCTTTGCTGCCCTGTATAGGTTCCTGGATGAATTCTAAAACGTGCCCTCACTCTCCCCCCAACCCCCTCCCTCTCCCAAAGCCTTGGGAGAGGGAGGGGGTGCCCGAAGGGCGGGGGTGGGTGAGGGCGGAGGAGGGCTTCAATGCAAAAGCAACCCAGTTCTCGCCTATGCTTTGTTTGTGGGAGGCAGAACCCCATCGGGCTGAAAGCCTTCTTTTATCAGGACGAGCAGGGCCGGGTGGTAGCCCATTTCACTGGCAAGGAGGAGCACCAGGGCTACCCGGGGGTGATGCACGGCGGTATCGTCACCGCCCTGTTGGACGAGGTCATCGGGCGCGTGGCCATCGCCTATGATCTGTGGGCGGTGACGGCCAAACTGGAGGTGCGGTTCCGCCGTCCCGTGCCCCTGAGGCAACCCCTGACCCTGGTGGGGGAGATGACCCGTCTGCGCAGCCGTACCCTGGAAGGGCGGGGGGAGATCCGGCTGGAGGACGGCACTGTAGCCGCCGAGGCTGAAGGGGTCTATATTCGCTTACCCCAGGAAGAGATCGAACGGGTGGAGGAAGAATTGGATTTCTGGAAGGTAGTGCCGGATTAGGGACGATGGAAGAGGGCGTGTTGAATAAATGGGAAACTCTCAAGGGAATCTTGCTCTCATTGAACAGCGTGCTGGTGGCCTATTCTGGAGGAGTTGACAGCACCCTGCTCTTGAAGGTAGCCCATGACACCCTGGGCGAAAAAGCATCGGCGGTCACGGTCAAAGGTGAGGTCCACCCACAATGGGAGGTGGAGGAGGCTTTACAAGTGGCACGGGGCATGGGGGGGGAACCGCTGGTGGTGGAACTCTCAGTGCTCGGCCAGCCGACCTTTGCCGCTAATCCTCCCGACCGCTGTTATCACTGCAAGAGCCTGATCTTCACCCGGTTAAAGGAGATCGCCCGAGAGCAGGGCCTCGCCTGGGTGGTCGAAGGCTCCAATCGCGATGACCTGGGTGACTATCGCCCTGGCCGTCGTGCTTTGGAAGAGTTGGGCATTCGTAGCCCTTTGCTGGAAGCGGACCTGACCAAAGCCGAAATCCGCTCCCTCTCGCGTTACCTGGGCCTGCCCACCTGGGACAGGCCCTCTTTGGCTTGCCTGGCCTCCCGTTTCCCCTATGGCACAGCCCTCACTGCCGCTGCCCTGAAGCAGGTGGAGCAGGCAGAGGCTTTCCTGGGAGGACTGGGATTTGGCCAGAGGCGGGTCAGGCACCACGGCGACATCGCCCGCCTGGAGATCGAGGCCGAGGATTGGCCCATCCTTTTGAAGAACCGTCAGCGGATCGTGGCTCGCTTGCGTGAGCTGGGCTACACCTACGTGACCGTTGATCTGGCCGGCTACCGCACAGGCAGTATGAACGAGGTCCTGGAGGGACAAGGTGAGCGTTGATTCCCTGCGCGAAATCCTGAAGGGTGTCCACTCCGGCGCTGTGGAGGTTGAGGCGGCCCTGGCGATGTTGCGTGACCTGCCCTACGAGGAGCTTGGCTTTGCCAAGCTGGATCACCATCGCGCTTTGCGGCAGGGCGTGCCCGAAGTGGTCTTTTGCCTGGGCAAGACCACGGAGCAGGTGGTGGCCATTGTGGAGAAGCTGGCGGCCCGCAATCGGCGGGTCATGGCCACCCGGGCCAGCCCGGAGGTCTTTGCGGCGGTGAAAGACGCTTTCCCGTCAGCGAAGTATTACCAGCCAGCGCGCATCATCGCTGTTGAGACAGGCGAAGGTCCTCCCGCTCCAGGTGAAGATGAGCCCTACGTTCTGGTGGTCAGCGCGGGCACCTCTGACATGCCCGTGGCCGAAGAGGCGGCGGTGACGGCAGAGTTGCTGGGCAGCCGGGTGGAACGGCTCTACGACGTGGGGGTGGCTGGCCTGCACCGCCTGCTGGACCACCGCCAGGTGCTCTTTGAGGCCAGGGTGAACGTGGTCGTGGCAGGAATGGAGGGGGCCCTGGCCAGCGTGGTGGGCGGGCTGGTGGCCAACCCGGTCATTGCCGTGCCCACCAGTGTGGGCTACGGGGCCAGCTTTGAGGGGCTGGCGGCCCTGCTGACCATGCTGAACTCTTGCGCGCCCGGCGTGGCCGTGGTTAATATTGACAATGGCTTCGGAGCAGGCTACCTGGCCCATATCATCAACAAATTGAGTGACAAGGGATAAGGGACGGTAGGGCGGCTTTCCATAGCCGCCGCATCAAGGGGCAGGTATGGAAACCTGCCCTACATAATGATAAGACGATCAAGGGTAACAAGGGATAGGGGACACAAGGCATGAGGATAGCCTATTTCGATTGTTTCGCCGGAGCCAGCGGTGACATGATTTTAGGGGCGCTGCTGGATGCTGGCCTCGAGCCAGGGGTCTGGCAGGGGGAGCTCAACAAGCTGAACCTGTCCGGTTACGAGCTGAAGATAGACCGGGTCCAGAGGCAGGGCCTCGCGGCCACGGCGGTCAGGGTGTTGGTCAGTGAGGGGAACCCGGAGCGACACCTGGCTGAGATCGAGGAACTCATTGGCACCAGCCAGCTTCCAACCGAGGTCAAGGAAACGAGCGTAGAGGTCTTTCGCCGCCTGGCCATGGCCGAGGCCAAGGTTCACGGCACCACGCCCGATCGGATTCACTTCCACGAGGTGGGTGGGGTTGACGCCATCATTGACATCGTTGGGTCCGTGGTGGGCCTGCAGTTGCTGGGCGTTGAGGAAGTCTACGCCTCGACGTTGCCTCTGGGACACGGCTTCGTGGACTGTGCCCACGGCCGGCTGCCCCTGCCAGCGCCTGCCACTGTCGAGTTGCTCCAGGGGGTGCCTGTGGTCTCACGTGACGTGGAGGGGGAACTGGTCACCCCCACCGGGGCGGCCATCCTGACCACCCTGGCTAAGGATTTTGGTCTTTTTCCTCCCATGACCGTGGAGAAGATTGGCTATGGAGCCGGACAGAGGGATTTCCCCTTCCCCAACCTGCTGCGGCTGCTGGTGGGCACTACCTCTCCCACCCTAGATGCTAGGGTGGAAACCCTCACCCTGCTGGAGGCCAACATTGACGACCTGAACCCCGAGTTCTATGGCCACCTCATGGAGCGTCTCTTCGCTGCCGGGGCGCTGGACGTCTACCTGACGCCGGTGCAGATGAAGAAGAACCGCCCTGGCGTTGTCCTCTCGGTCGCCTGCCCGCCGGCCCAGGCTGAGGCTCTGGCTGCCCTGGTCTTTGCCGAGACCACCACCATCGGTCTGCGGCGGCAAGAGGTGCAGCGTTGGGCCCTGGCGCGGGAGCGGGTGGAAGTGGAGACACCCTATGGCACCGTAGGAGTCAAGGTAGCCAGACTGGGCGGGAAAGTGATGACCACCTCGCCCGAGTACGAAGACTGTCGCCGCCTGGCCCTGGAGAGGGGTGTGCCTTTGAAAGAGGTTTACGTGGAGGCGGAGGTTGCGTTCAGAAAGCAGATGGATTTATCCTTTGAAGCTGCCAAAGGACCTGAATGATTCAGCAAGTAAAAAGTGAGATAGGCAAGTGTCGAAATCATCTACTATCCCGACTTGTGCCGCCTGATTAGTCCGGTTGACATCTTCTTTCTTGAGTGGAATGACTATTTTCGCCCCTTGATGAGCCAGTCCATAAGTCTATTAAGTCCCGTCAGACAGACGGATGCGGATATGCCCCTTGACACTGATAGATCTTTGGTGTAGAATGGGCTTGGTTGATCCGATTGTTGATGTTCTGGAAGCAACGCAGGAAGGGAGTAAGGGTTATGAGTGTAGAAACTATCTTCGAGCCACTGGTACGGCGCAAGCTGTTCGCATCGTCCGAAGAGGCTGCACGGAAACTGGTGCGTCATTACATACTCCAACAAATTGCCACTTATCGTCATCAGATTGCCGAGTTTGAGCGACGACATGGAATGGACTTTGAGCAGTTCACACGGTACACATCTGAGCGCACGGCGCTGCTAAGGCGCACCGACAGACAATCAGACGAAGAGCGCCAGCGACTGGCCCAGGCGATCATGCAGGATGAAGACGATTGGTTAGAGTGGAAAGTCGCTGAGGACATGCTGCAAAGCTGGCTTGGGCTCCAGGAGGAATCGCCGGCGTGAGCTCGCTGCCAACTTTGCTCAACCTTGTCGTCACCACCTTGCAAACCTACCCACATTGCACAGTCAGACCCCATGGACAAAGGCTATGACTAGCTACGACCTCTGTCTTGCATGGAACTGGGAATACGACGTTGACTTTGTTATGCTGCTTGATATGGCCTGTCGGTCAAACGGGCTATCACTGTTGCAGATTAACCCTGACAACCTTGTGGATCTGTTACAATCTCTTGTCAACCATCAGATTACCTTCTGCGCCTTTTTAGATCGGGCTTCCGAGACCGACAGGCGTTTTATTCCTCTCGTTCAGTGGGCCCGCAATCACGCCGTATATCGCATCAACCCCCATGAGCAAGCATCCCGCACCTGGGACAAGGCCGCGATGCATCTGGCCCTCATCAGTGCTGGCCTGTACACACCCTACACCATCATCCTCCCATCCTATGAGGAGCAACCCGACCTTCCACCCATTGATCTGAGCCTGCTGGGTGATAGCTTTGCCATCAAACCGTCCCACGGCGGTGGGGGCGAGGGAGTGGTTATCGAAGCCACCTCGCTTTGTCAGGTGCTCGTCGCCCGGCAAGAATACCCCACCGATAGGTACCTGCTGCAAGCTCATGTCGTTCCAACTCAGCTTGGCTCTCGTCCGGCATGGTTTCGCGTTATCTACTGTGCGGGGCAGGTGCATCCATGTTGGTGGGACACCCGCACCCACGTCTATACTCCCCTCACCTTTGCCGAAGAAAGCCGCTACTGTCTTAGCCCATTGCGCGACATAACCGCTTCCATCGCCCGCCTTTGTGGGCTCGATTTGTTCTCTACCGAAATCTCGTTAACTCCTGATGGTCTTTTCGTGATTGTAGACTATGTGAATGATCAGATCGATCTGCGTCTACAGTCGAAAGCATTGGATGGCGTTCCTGATGATATTGTGCAGGATATTGCTGAACGTCTGGCCGGGCTTGTGGCGGCCCATTGTCCCCCCTCACCAAGCCGTAAGGGTGATACGTCCTCTTGATTCATCCGGTGAGTTTTGGGCTCTCCATTGACACCCATCCAAAGTTGTGGTATACTTGAGTTAACCTGTGGCGCAATAGTGCCGCTTGAGGAGACCCATCATGAGAAGGCTATCTTCTATCACTAGCTTTGTCAGCCCGAGCAGCTCAAACCCTACCCCAGACCGTGGGTCTGGATAGGCCCTTTTGGGCTGCCGACCTGTGGCGCAACAGTGCTGCCTGTGCCGCAATAGTGGCGCGAAACCTAGCCCGCCCAGTCAAGAGCCAGTTTTCCAGACCTGCTACAGACACAAGGGAATCTGGCTCTTTTGTTTTCCATTCAGATTCGCTTGGATGATCATGACGACGGAAGAAAGGATAGATCTATGACTCAAAAGGTAACGCCCAGAAGCAAGGACTATTCTCGCTGGTACACCGATGTGATCCAGAAAGCGGAACTAGCCGACTATGCACCGGTTAAGGGCTGTATGGTCATCCGACCCTATGGCTATGCCCTGTGGGAAAACATCCAACAGGGATTGGACCGCCGCTTTAAGGCCACTGGCCATGTGAATGCCTACTTCCCCCTCTTCATCCCTGAGAGCTTTATCAAGAAAGAGGCCGAGCACGTGGAGGGCTTCTCGCCTGAATTGGCTGTGGTCACCCATGGGGGTGGCAAAAAGCTGGATGAACCCCTCATCGTGCGTCCCACCTCGGAGACGATCATCAACGCCATGTATGCCAAATGGGTGCGCAGTTGGCGAGATTTGCCCATCCTCATCAACCAGTGGTGCAACGTCGTGCGCTGGGAGATGCGTACCCGTCTCTTCCTGCGCACCACCGAGTTCCTCTGGCAGGAGGGCCATACTGCCCACGCCACGCATGAAGAGGCTGAGGAGGAGGCACTGCGCATACTGGATGTCTACGCTGACTTTGCCGAGAACGACGCGGCGATTCCAGTTATCAAAGGCCGTAAAAGCGATGCAGAGCGATTCGCCGGGGCCGTACGCAGCTACACCATCGAGGCAATGATGGGCGACAAACGGGCCCTACAGGCCGGCACATCGCACAACCTGGGGGATAACTTTGCCCGCGCTTTCGGCACGCAGTACCTGGATCGCAATAACGAGCTGCGATACGTTCACCAGACAAGTTGGGGGGTCAGCACGCGGATGGTGGGAGCCGTCATCATGGTCCACGGCGACGACCAGGGGTTGATCCTGCCTCCCAGGTTGGCTCCCCACCAGGTAGTGATCGTCCCTATCTGGCACGACGAGGGGGAAAAAGCCCAGGTGCTGGCCGCCGCAGAGGCGATCACTGGCGAGTTTGGTGAGGCAGTACGCTGCAGGGTGGACGACCGCGAAGAGTACAGTCCGGGTTGGAAATTCAACGATTGGGAGATGCGTGGGGTGCCGCTTCGGATTGAGGTCGGGCCCAAAGATGTGGCTAAGGGTCAGGTGACCCTGGCCCGGCGTGATGTTGCTGGGCGGGAGGGCAAATCCTCGGTCCCGATGGAGGGCCTGGTCGGGAGGGTACAGGAGATGCTGGACGAGATCCAAAACCACCTGTTCGCTAAGGCTCTCAAGTTCCGTGAGGACAATACCAGCGAGCCAACAGATTACGAAGAGTTCAAGGTCGCGGTGGAGAATGGCTTCGCTCGGAGCTATTGGTGCGGCTCTGCTGCGTGCGAAGCGACCATAAAGGATGAGACCAAGGCCACCATTCGCTGCATCCCCTTCGATCAAGACGGGAAAAGAGGCAACTGCATCTACTGTGGCCACGAAGCCACAGAGAAAGCGATCTTCGCCCGAGCGTATTGATGGAGCGCGAAAGGAGGCACCGACTTGCGCTTATCGAAACTCTTCGGTCGCACCCTCAGAGAAGTACCCGCCGACGCGGAGATGGTCAGCCACCAGTTGTCGCTCCGGGCAGCCTTGGTCCGCCAGATCTCGACCGGCATCTACAGCTACCTGCCCCTGGGCTGGCGGGTGCTTAAGAAGATCGAGCGGATCATGCGAGAGGAGATGGACGCCATTGGCGGCCAGGACATGATGATGCCCGTGGTGCACCCGGCCGAAATCTGGCAGGCTACCAACCGTTGGTACGAAATCGGGCCAGAACTGGTGCGTTTCAAGGATCGAAATCGGCGGGACCTGGTCCTGGCCATGACCCACGAGGAAGTGGTAGCCGACCTGTTGCGCACGGAAATCAACTCTTACCGGCAGTTACCCGTCATGTTCTACCACATCCAGACCAAGTTCCGCGACGAGCCCCGCTCCCGTGGCGGCCTGATCCGAGCGCGCGAGTTTACCATGAAGGATGCCTACAGTTGCCACGCCAGTGAAGAGGACATTGACCGGTTCTACCCTTCCATGTATCAGGCCTACGTCAACATCTTTCGACGCTGTGGTCTGGAGACCCTTGCTGTAGAGGCGGACTCTGGCATCATGGGCGGCTCGGCCTCCCATGAATTCATGGTCCTGGCCGAGGCGGGCGAAGATACTCTCATCCGCTGCTCTTCCTGTGACTATGATGCCAACGCCGAGCGAGCCACCTTCGTGAAACCGGTCTATGACCAGGGTGGTGAGGAGCTACCCATCGAAGAAGTGGCCACCCCGGACTGCAAAACCATCCAGGAGTTAGCCGACTATCTGGGAGTAGCCACCCACCAGACTTTGAAAGCCGTCTTTTACGCCACCTGGAGCCGGGTAGTTTTTGCCATTATCCGCGGTGATTTGGAGGTTAACGAGGCCAAGCTGTCCAACGCCCTGGGCGCGCCGCTGGACCTGCACGTGGCCACAGAGGAGGAACTGGCGGAAGCGGGCATTGTGGCTGGTTACGCCTCGCCGGTGGGCCTAAAGTTCGCTGTTTCGGGGGTCAAGGTGGTGGCCGACGATTCCATCCAGATGGGCGTCAACTTTGTGGCCGGAGCTAACAAGGAAGGATACCACTGCAAAAACGTCAACTACCCCCGCGATTTCTCGGTGGACATCCTGACGGACATCGCCCTGGCCCGGGTTAGTGACACCTGTCCCCAATGCGGTGGCACACTGACGGTCGCGCGGGGCATCGAGGTCGGCCACCTCTTCAAGCTGGGAACCAAGTACAGCGAGGGAGCAGGAGCCACCTTCTTGGACAAGGACGGCCAGGCCAAACCCATCGTCATGGGCTCCTATGGCATTGGCACAGGTCGGCTGATGGCGGCGGTTATCGAGCAGAACCACGATGAAAAGGGCATCATCTGGCCCGTCTCCATTGCCCCTTATCACATCCATCTGCTGTCCCTGGGCACCGGTGAGGCCAAGGTGGTCGAAAAGGCCGAAGAGCTCTACGCTGACCTCCAGGCCAAGAGTTGCGAAGTCCTGTACGACGACCGCGATGAGAGCGCGGGGGTCAAATTCAACGACGCCGATCTCATCGGTATCCCCTTGCGTCTGACTGTCAGTGCCCGCAATCTGGAGCAGAATGGCGTCGAGGCTAAGCTGCGTTGGGAGAAAGAAGTTGAGATCGTGCCTTTTGAAAGGCTCTACGAGAGGATAGACGCCCTGCTGGCTAAAGAACGGTAGGGAGAATGAGCGGGATGGAAGGGGACTCGGATCACGCCTTTGCTGCCGTGCCCCTTTTGGCGGATAGGAGCGGTCAAGAGAAATGCCTTTCTTTACAGTTTTCGCCATAGCCTTTGGGCTGGCGTTGACGTTGACGCCGCTGGCTGGACGGGTGGCGTGGCGTTGTGGGTTGGTGGACGTACCAGGGCCCAGGCGGGTGCATCGGAGAAGAGTACCACGACTGGGAGGGATAGCCCTGTATATGGCCTTCACAGCAGCGGTGATCGTGGCCCAATTCCTGCCTGTGCCCCGCCAGGACCCCAAGGAGTTGACCCGATTGCTGGGAGTGTTGCTGGGCTCGACGTTCATGTTCGTGGTGGGGCTCTACGACGACCGGCGAGAACTCTCCCCGGCCCCTCAATTCCTGGCCCAGTTGACAGCGGCGCTGATGGCCAACGGCTTTCTGGTCTTCATTGAACGGGTCAACAACCCTTTCACCGACACGCAGGTGGTCTTTCCCCTGTACTTCACTGTGACCTTCACAGTGTTCTGGATCATGGGCATGATCAACACCGTCAATTGGCTGGATGGGCTGGACGGACTGGCAGCCGGGGTGGCGGCCATCGCCGCGGCCGTACTGGCCTTCCACATGTACCGCGAGGGGCAATACAGCGTCTCCCTCTTGCCGCTGGCCCTATTAGGGGCTACCCTGGGATTTCTGCCTTACAATTTTCATCCGGCCAGGGTCTTTATGGGCAGTTGTGGGGCGCTTTTCCTGGGGTATGCCGTGGGTACCGTCTCCATTGTGGCCGGAGGCCGGGTGGCGACCATGCTTCTAGTATTGGGTCTGCCCATCCTGGATGTGGTCTGGCAGATTGTGAACCGTCTGCGGCGTGGCCGCTCCATCGGTCAGGCGGATTTGGGGCATCTACACTATCGGCTGCTGGACATTGGTTGGTCGCAGCGCCGGATCGTGTTGCTCTATTACCTCTTCTGCGCCTTCTTCGGCGGTCTGGCTCTCGTCATCTCCTCGCGGCTGTACAAGTTCTACGCGATCATTGGGTTTGGATTGCTGGCCATTGCGGCGCTGTGGTGGATAGCTCGGCAGAGGACGCAGCCGAGGGAGATGGAGACGAGGGACACCGTTCGGCTGAGCGCTCACGACGAAGCCCCCGGCCCCCCGCCCTGACGGGTATCATTTTTGGAACACGAATGTCATGAATGGACGAATGACACGAATTGTCCAGGCTATTGCTTTGGATAAGAGGGTATGGTATAATGTCTATGGGAGCTTCACGGAGGCACACATCCAAGGCAGCTATCCCCAACAGGAAACGCGAGGTTTGTTGAATATGGATACAGACAACCTGAGGCACACAATAGCTGCGGAAATGACCATTCAGCAGCTTATCCACTCGCCTGAGATGCCTTTATATGTACAGCAGCTTCAAATGATGCTGCAAAAAGAGCAGGAAAAGCGCGAGCGGTTTTATGAAGAAATGTCCGAGGGCCAAAAGGTCGAGTTTATCAACGGAGAAGTCATCGTGCATACGCCAGTACAATTGAGACACAATATTGTCAGCCAAAATCTACTGGTTCTATTGAGTGCCTATGTGCGGAAACACCATCTCGGCTTTGTCGGTTATGAAAAAATTCTCATTACACTCACCCGCAATGACTATGAACCAGATATTTGCTATTTTGGACAGGCAAAAGCGCAGACATTTGCACCGGATCAGATGAAATTCCCAGCACCAGATTTCGTTGTCGAGGTTCTCTCGCCAGCGACGGAAGCCACTGATCGTGGCATCAAATTTCAAGATTACGCTGCGCACGGCGTCACCGAATACTGGATTGTTGATCCTTACCAAGAATGTATAGAACAGTATGCGCTAAGAGGCAGTGAGTATGAATTGGTTGTTAAAGTCAAGACTGGGATAATTCAAAGTGTCGCTGTTAGCGGGTTTGACGTTCCAGTGCGAGCTCTATTTGATGAGACGGAACAATTCGCTGCGTTGCAGCGGATTTTGACATGAATGAAGCTGTTGGAGACAGTCGTCACTCACGAAATTTGGAGAATGATAAACTAGCAAGCCCTGGGTCACCTCGATACATTCTGGAAGTGATCCAGGGTTCTTTTTGGGGTGCCGACCTGTATCCCACAGTTATTGCCTTTAACCATATCCGACAAAACTGAGGAGGGAAAATGAAGGTCTGTAATTATCGAGAGGTTGAAGCACAAGTAGCCGAGGAGGCAGAAGGTGTGACCGTCCGCTGGGTCATCAGCGAAGCCGATGCTGCTCCCCACTTCGCCATGCGTATCTTCGACGTACAGCCAGGGCGGGGCAGTCCGTTGCACAGCCACTGGTGGGAGCACGAGGTCTTTGTTTTGGCCGGCACCGGCACTGTCACGATGGCCGGGAAGAACAAACCCATCAAGGAAGGCACGGTGGTCTTTGTGCCAGGAGGTGTGGAGCATCAGTTCGTCAACGAGGGCGATGATGTCCTGCGTTTCATCTGCCTCATTCCTCACCCATGGCTGGAAGGGGTGGCCGAGAAGCATCGCCCGGCTTGAAAAAGGTGCGACGCACTTGGAAAAGTGCGTCGCACCTTAGCTCGCCGTCGCTAATACTCCACCCGCGCCCCTTTGAGAGTCATCAGCAGCCTCTCCAGGATGGCGATGATGACGATAAAGATGATATCCACCGCTATAGTCAGGCCGAAGGCATAAGCCAGGTAGCCAATGGCTGTCAGGAACCAGTTGGCAATGGCCTCAGGGACCTGGGGCACCCAGCCTACAAAGTAGAGAAGCACAGCGACCCCGCCCCAAAATATGAGGACGGGCTGCCAGGACTGGCGGTCGGTTTCGCTGGGCAGCATAGCGTTTGATACGGCAAAGATCAAATAAAGCCACAGCCAGAAGTCAGGCACCTGGATGTAGGCCACCAGACCTCTCCAGAGCCTGGGCCATTCACCGCTCAGGAAGATATCCCCAATGGCGCTCAGGCCCAGAATCCAATCGCCAATGAGGAGGATGACGAGGGTGCCGCTCAGCAGGGGAGCCAGGCCAATAAGGCTGTTGCGGACAGGGTCGGCGCGGCCCACTTTTACCGAGCCCAGGCGCATCTGACGGCCAGCCCGTCTCTTGGAAGGCCAGATTGATATTTTGCCCGTCCTCACTCCCAGGAGCTTGGCTATCAGCCAGTGGCTCAACTCGTGCAAGAGGATGCCCGGCAGGAACAGTACGAAATACAGGAACATAGCCAGGTCGTTGTCTCCTACCAGGAGCAGACTCAGCCCTTGCACGTGGCGGTTTATCCAGCGTTTCAGAAGAAGGAGTGGCACCAAAGTAACGGCCAGCCAGAGGAAGGGGCTCCAGTCACCGAACATGATACCCCCTTATCCACCTACCCTTCGGCTGAGTTCACGACGAAACCCCCTTCACCTGAGCCGAGATGCGCACCATTTCCACAAAGTCAGCCGCCTTGAGGCTGGCCCCGCCCACCAGCGCCCCATCAATCTCAACCTGGCTCATGAACTCGGCAATGTTTTTCGGATTCACGCTGCCGCCGTACTGGACGCGGACCGCTTGAGCCGTAGTCTCGTCGTAGAGATCGCTGATAATGCCGCGAATGGTCTGGCCGATGACGGCGTTAGCGCCCGCCCCGGTGGCGGGCCTGCCGGTGCCAATGGCCCAGACGGGCTCGTAAGCGATGATCAGCCCTCGCACCTGCTCAGCGCTCAGACCGGCCAGACATCCCCTGGCTTGGCCGCCGACCACGGCTTCCGTCTGCCCGGCCTCGTTCTGGGCCAAATTCTCACCCACGCAGACGATGGGGATCAGGTTGTGGGCAAAAGCTGCCTTTATCTTCTTGTTGACCCCGTCGTCAGTTTCGCCAAAGTACTGCCGTCGCTCTGAATGGCCCAGGATGACGTATTGACAGAGCTCCTTGAGCATCAGAGGAGAGATTTCTCCAGTGTAGGCTCCTTTCTCCTCCCAGTACATATTCTGAGCGCCCAGCTTGACCGTGGTTGGCTTTAGCAATTCCTTCACCGCAGCCAGGGCCGGGAAGGGAGGACAGAGGACCTTGTCTACACCCGGCACCTCATTTAGCCCCGACCGCATCTCACGGACCAGATTCACAGCTTCCTCTATAGTCTTGTTCATCTTCCAATTGCCAGCAATGATCGGTGTACGCATCTAATCCTCCAGCGGCTCTTTATCAATTCGATAGCGGCAGGCATTGTCACCCATGCCAATGCAACTCACCTTTTCTATGTTAAAATTCTTGCCTGTAGCCCAGTGCAAAGCTCCATGGAGTACGCCCACCGTGACGAAACAGACTGGTTAGTGGGTTCGCCTCCGCCATTCTTCCTTCAACGTCAGGCTTTCCAGGTCATCCGTCACCAAGAAATCCCTTAACAACCGGTGGAATTTGCTGGCTTCATCCAGCATGGGGAAGTGACGCGATTCAGGTAGGGTGATAGATCTAATGTTGCTGGCCGTACTCTCAAGTAGCCTGGCTTGAGCGGGATCAACGAGGTTATCTTTCTCCCCATAGACTGCTAACACTAACAATGGCTTCTCTTTCTGTCTCAACTTCTCTATCTGTCTCAAATCCTCCCGTAAGTCCAGCTCTGCACAAGCCTGCACAGTTAAAGCGATGACGCTTTCACTGGCCTTTTCCGCCTCCGCCAGCACCTCCTCGTGGTTAACGAGCCAGCGACCACCTAAGAGGCGACCCAACCGGGAGAGGCTGCCGACGGTAAACAGCCGCCGATTGATGGCCTCGCCCACCACTGGCAGGCTCACCAGCATTAACCTAGTCACCCGATCGGGATTGGCGACCGCAAATTTGACGGCCACGGTTGCCCCCAGAGAGTGCCCCACCAGTGCAGCCTGAGCGACACCCAACTCGTCCATGAAGTCTTTGAGGAGATTCACATACTTCTCTACACCGTGCCGATCCGTTGACTTATCAGAGTCCCCAAAACCCCACAGATCAAGAGCGTAGGTACGATGTTGTTCGGAGAGCTCCTCCATAGTCGGCATCCAATAGCGCCAGGATCCCAACCAACCGTGGAGCAGGATAAGGGGACTACCTCGTCCCCAACTCTCGTAATGAATTAGCCCGCTATCAATAACAATCGCGCTCATCGCTCATGCCAAAAATCGGTGTCGGAAGCGCCTAGTTGCTCACTTTTTGTGCCTGGTCGTTTCCTTTAGAATTTCGGCCATCCGCTTAGGCAACTGCTCAGCCTCGAAGGGCTTGAGGATATAGTCCACAGCCCCTAACTCCATGCCCTGTTTGATTTCCGCCTCCTGTCCTTTGGCCGAGAGGAAGACAATGGGGATATCCCTGGTCTCATCTGCCTCTTTGAGCTCCTTGCAGGCTTCATAGCCCGTCTTCTTGGGCATCCGCACGTCCATGATGATCAGGTCCGGACGGAGCTTACGTGCCTTCTCAACCACCTCTATCCCATTGACAGCTTCCTCTACCTCAAAACCACCGTAACGGAGACTGAAAGCAATCAACTCACGAATGTCCCTTTCATCTTCAGCAACTAGGATTGTCGTCATCTTGGCTCCTATCTGTGAACTATTTGCAATGGCGGTACCCTTCGACCCAGGCCAGATCTCGTAGCTTCAACTGTCCACACTTATTTGCCTTTGCGCATAGTCTGCCAGAGACAAGGTGAAACTAAAAGTGCTACCTTCTCCCAATTGACTCTCCACCCAAATGCGTCCGCCATGCATCTCAACGATAGATTTGGCGATGGAAAGGCCAAGACCTGTGCCCGTCACCCGCCGGACTTCAGGATGATCGGCGCGGAAGAAACGGGTGAAGAGCTTCTCTTGATCCTGAGGGGCGATGCCTATCCCCGTGTCGGCGACATCCACTTGCACGCTATCATCAACCCGCTGAGCCATGATGGCTATTTGCCCCTTCTCTGGGGTGTACTTGTAGGCGTTAGTGACCAGATTGGTCAGAACCTGGATGATTCGGGTGCGGTCGCCCCACACCTCAGGCAGGTCTGGTGGCACCTCTACGGTCAGATTGAGCTCTTTGGCCTCGATCTGCGGCCGCAATGAGACGACTACCTCAGATACCAAATCGTCTATGTGAAGGGGCTTGATGTCCAACCTCAGAACCCCGGTTTCGAGATGGGAGATTTCTGAGAACTCGTTGACCATCCCCAGCACCCGGTCAACATTAGCCTTGATGGTATCCAGGAACTGTTTCTGCCTCTCGTCGTATTCTCCGGCCAACCCCAGAAGGAGCATGTCGCTATATCCCTTGATAGACGTCATGGGTGCACGCAGTTCGTGAGCCGCCATAGACAGGAACTCGCTCTTCATGCGGTCTATTTCGGCCTCTTTGGTGATGTCGTGGAACACAGCTACTACGTTAAAAGGTCCCTCGTCTGTCAAGGCCACCGGCGTGAAACCGGCTGTAACGGTCCTCTCCCCAATCTGGAATCGTGTCTGGGTCAATGGCGCCCCGGCCTCTAACCTCTCTCGGCTGCTTACCAGGGCACTCAGTACCGTCAAGACTGTCAGGGCTGCCTCGCGATCGAAGGCTTCATCAGCCTCCTTGACGAGATCACGCATGTCTCTACCTAAAACGATAGGCACAGGCAGATTCAGCATGCGCTCAGCGGTGGGGTTGACCATGATCACTTTGTGATTGGCATCAAAGACCATAACCCCATCGGCAATGCCTTCCACAATAGTCCTGGTCTTGTCGGCTTCGATTTTCTGGTTACGCAGGGCGGCTGCCAGCTCTTCGGTACGTTCTCGCACCCGCTCTTCTAGGGTAGCCTTGTGCTCTTCTAGCTCCTCGAAGAGGCGAGCGTTCTCGATAGCGATGGCCACCTGGTCGCCCAGGGCCTGCAACACGGCCACATCATCCAAGTCAAAGGCATTCAACTCGTCGCTCTGGACGTCCAGGACACCGATAACTCGCTGGCCGATCTTCAGCGGCACCGCCAACTCTGATCTGGTAGCTGGTAGAGCGTCATGGGGCACGTAGCGCGGTTCTTGTGACACGTCGTTGACCAACAGTGGCAGACCAGACCCGGCCACCCAGCCAATGATGCCCTGCTCGCCAACCTTGAGACGGACGCCGCCTCGTTCCTCAATCAACCGCCCGGCCTCGCCAGAACCGGCTCGGAAGACAGCCTCCTTAGATGCCTCATCAACCAGGAAAACGTGAACCTGATAGTAAGCCAGGATATGGTGGATGAGCTCCACGATCTGGGAGAGCAGTTCATCTAGATCCAGAATAGAGGTGATATGCCGGCCAAGCTCGGCTATAGCCTCCAACTGGGTGGCTCGCTGGCGGGTTTCCTCAAAAAGGCGGGCGTTCTCGATAGCGATGGCCGCCTGATTGGCGATGGTAAACAAAAGGTCCAGGTGCTCATTATCGAAGGCACCCTCCTCCTCGTAGCTCTGCACGGCCATCACTCCCACCACCCGCCCAGCGGCAACCATAGGCACCCCCAGCCATGACCGGGCCAACTCGCCGGAGGGCTCGGCCTTTATCTCCTTGAGAAATTGGAGCACATTTTCTTTTATCAAAACCGGCTGGCGGGTGCGGATGATATGACCGGTCAGGCCAATCCCGGCCTCCTGTCTCCTCTTGGGACGACATTTCCCCCTCTCCACCTCGATCTCGAAGCTCACCTCATTTTTCTCTTCGTCATGGAGGGCGATATAGAAGTTGGTGGTGTCCATCACTAGGCTGACTTGGTGGTAGATCTTGTCCACCAGTTCATCAAGCTCCATGACCGAGCTGATGATCCGGCCTATGATGGCAAGAGTACCCAACTCCGAAATACGACGTTCTCGCTCGTCGAAGAGTCGGGAGTTCTCGATGGCCACGGAGGCCTGATTGGCGAAGAGCTCCAAGGTCTCGATGGTCCTTCGAGTGGGCACCAGGCCATCCTGGGGATCATCTACGGACAGCAGCCCCAATATGGCCCCGTTCGCGCTCCTGAGGGGCACCAGTAACATATCGTTGGGATGCCACTTCCCTTCCTGCCACTCCTCCTCTCCTTCCAGCGGCGCGTAGATGGCCAAATCTTTCCCCCAATCCTCCTGACGATGATGGGGGATGAAAAAGGAGTTGCTAATACGGTACTCGTCGCGCATGACCGCCTCGAGTTTGGCCAGAGGCTGGCACACGCGTTGGAGTTGTCTGAAAACGGCAAGGGGTATCCCGGCCGATACCACTCGCCTTAGATAGGGTGGATCTCCTTCTACCCAACTGAGCAGGGCTTTGTTGAAACCAACTACATCGGGGATAGCATGGATGATCCGCTCCAGGATGTCTCCAAGGCTCAGGTCCATGCGCAAAGCGCCAGAGATCTCAAAAAGGGTAGCCAGTTGTTCCACCCGACGGCTCAGGGCTTCCCCCTGTCTCACCTGATCCTCGTAACGTTTGGTGTTACCGATGGCTATGGCCGCCTGATCCGCCAGAGTCTCAAGGAAACGGATACTGTCCGAGTTGAAGGCAGCCAGTTCTGGGCTTTCGAGGTTGATGACACCCACTATCTCTTCGGCGTAGCAGATGGGCATAGCCAAAACGGAGTGAGTTTCTGGCACCAGACAGTAAGGGTCGGGGTCTTGGCTTACGTCGGAGAGCGAGGTCGGCTGACCTGTTTCGATCATCTGGCGGAAAACGCCTCGCGCCGACCAGTCCTCGGTGTTCTCCATGGCTGCCACTTGCTCAGGACTATAGCCGCGCCAGGCTCGTAAGCGCAACTGGCCAGTGCCCCGGTCAATGAGGTGAATGCTGGCATAAGTAGCCGGTGTAGCTCCGACGGCCTCCTCCAAAACTGCCTCCAGGATTTGCCCCAAATCCAGGGTCGAGTTGAGCTTCTGGCCAATGCGCTGCAAAGCCGCAAGTTCTGCCAGCAGCCGTTGCTCATTCACAGTTGTCGTCGGCCCTTTTTTGTCTATCCTATTCTGTTCCAGTGCCAGGTCTTCCTGATGCACCATGCTCTTGTTCCAGTGCCTCTTCGCTTGTCTCAACCAATCCCCTGTCTTCCCTGGAGAGAACACGAGTTCAAAAGCAAAGGATCCCCCCAGGGTAGCTCCAACCGGCCTTTCGCTGGGTTCCTTGGTCCTGTTTAACGTCGTTACGTTACCTCGCTACGAGTACGGTGACGTCATCGTTCTCCTTGCCGAAATTCCGGGCTATTGCATCCGCCAAAGTCTGCACGTCCTGCGCCCCTTCCGTCCACAGAGCACCATCCAGGGTGAAGCGGCTTGAAATCCCATCGGTGTGGAGCACGAAGAGGTCGCCGGGGGTGTATGGATAGGTGAATTCCTGCAGGCGTGGCAAGCGGTACCCCACGATGCCGTTCCTTGAGATAGGCTTGATAAGGGCAGTGCTGCGAACGTGGATGCCAATGTTGCCCACGCCCATGAAGGCCATCGCGCTCTCTGCGAAACTGACGTGCAGCAGGGCCATTACTGCACCACGCGTCCCCCTGAGTGCCTGGTGACATTTAGCCATGATATCGCTCAGGGGTAAAGTGCTGTTAACCTCGATGCAACGGATAGCAGCCTGAGCCGCTTCTGCCGCAGCCTCGCCGCTGCCTAACCCATCAACCAGACAGATCAGGGTCGCTTCCTCTCCCTCTTTGATCAAATAGGCATCTCCCGAGATGTTACGACCAGACTTGGGACGATGGACTATGCCGAATTTCATTCGACTCATTTTAGCCACTTTCTCACCGTCACCCTGGTGCCTACACCTAACTTGGTCTCAATTTCGAATTCATCCATCAGCCGTTTTGTACCTGGCAAGCCCATCCCCAAACCAGAGCTCGTACTGTAACCATCCTGCATCACCAGTGCTACGTTAGCTATCCCAGGCCCATTGTCCTCACAAACCACCTCTATCCCTCGTCCTCCATCATCCGAGACGACGGCTCTGACGGTCACTTTGCCTTCTGGCGCATACAAGACAACGTTGCGTGCCAGTTCAGAAATAGCCGTGGCGATACGGGCCTGGTCAATGGTGCCAAAGCCCAACTCTCTGGCCAGGTTCCGCCCCTCCACCCGGGCCGAGACAATGTCCAGATCGGTTTTGACAGGGACGCATCGCTCCTCAGCCGATGGTGCCATTGGTGCTTTCCTTCTCCACCATCTTGCGCAGAGCGGCGATGCCCTTCTCCAGGTTGAGGGCCGTGGTCACTCCTCTCAGTTCGACCCCTAGCTCCACCAGGGTTACGGCTACCTCTGGCTGTAAACCGGTGATGACGACGGTTGTACCCATCAGGCCCGCCATCTCGGCGATGTCGCCGGTGAGCCGGGCCAAGAAGCTATCCACCACATCCACAGCCGTCAGGTCCAGGATCAGCCCTCTGGCCTTGGTTGCATAGATGCGCTCTAGGAGATCGTCCCTGAACTGGATAGCAGCCTTGTCATGTAAAGCCATCTGTATCGAAGCTACCAGGTAGTTTTCGATTTGCAGGATGGGGATGCGAGCAACTTCCATTTGTCTACCTCTCTCTTTTCTTGGGCACCACCTCTAACCCCATCATTTCCATGGCGTACCGGACGCCCGCTTGCAGATTGCTGCGAGTGACCACCCCTGAAAGGTCCACGCCCAGGTTGATCAGAGACTGGGCTACTTCACTGCTAATGCCCACCACCACACATTTGGCTCCCAAAAGGGCTGCAGCTTTGATGGTTTGTATGAGGTGGTTAGCCACACTGGTGTCTACCACGGGTACACCAGTGATGTCAATAATAACTATCTCGGCCTGAGATTTGGTGATACCGGTCAGCAAGTCTTCCGTGATGCGAGTGGCCCGTGCCGAGTCAATGGCCCCGACGAGGGGCATGACCAGCACATTCTCCCAGACCTGGATGACCGGTGAGGAGAGCTCCCTTACTGTCTTCAATAGACGCTCTTTTTCCTCAACAACCGTTTGCAATGTGGCCATCCTCTCCTCACTCACCTTGTTGGCCTCAACCAGATCATCTATCATCCTCTCCAACTCGATGGACAAAGCGGTAAACTCGTCTTCCTCTTCAGGGGTCTCTACCCTCACAGAGAAATCACCCGAAGATACACTTTGCACCACATCAAGCAGGGATTTGAGACGCTCTTTCACGAACTCTTTGTATTGATCGAGGTCGGTTTTTTCAGCCATGCCACCTTTCTCCCCCTACGAAGGTCAGAGCCTCCTCAGGAATTGGAATTCTCTATTGTTCCTTCAGCCACTTGATTGCCGTAACTCTGGTCCCCCAGCCGGGTGCCGATTCTATGTGGAACTCATCCATCATGCGCTTTGCCCCACCGAGACCCGAGCCCAAACCACCGGAGGTGGTATAGCCATCCTTCATGGCCTGCTCTATGTCCGCAATGCCGGGTCCGTGATCGAGGGCCTGGATCTTAAACCCTCGCCGTTTGCCTTTGGTTACGACCTGGACCTTAATGGCTCCCTCGCCAGCGTAAAGGACGATGTTGCGAGCCAGTTCGGAGGCAACAGTCTCGAGGCGTGTCTGATCGGCTTCGTTGAAGCCCATTTGTCTGGCCAGGGCCTTGACTTGATGAGCGGCCACGTAAACGTGGGCTTCTGCAGCCACCTTGACCTGGACAGTCTCTGTCATCAAACCTCCCTCAAAAAGGGGTCCGAGGGAACTGAAGGGGTCTTCCCCTCAGTCTCTTCACCCCCTTCTAAAACAGGCAGAGTAAAGCTGAAAGTGCTACCAACCCCTGGCTCGCTCTCTGCCCAGATGCGCCCACCGTGCATCTCTACGATAGACTTGGCGATAGCCAATCCCAGTCCTGTGCCGGCAATATCGCGTGTTTTCTCCCTCTCCACGCGATAGAACTTAATGAAGACGTGAGGAAGATCGTCAGGGCTGATACCAATACCCATGTCCCTGACTTGCACGGTCACAGAGCCGTTTTCCACCGACATCTGAATAGCCACTGTCCCTCCCTCAGGAGTGTACTTCAAAGCCTCGTCCACCAAGTTGGTCAGAACCTGACGGAGCCGTGTAGAATTTCCCTGCACCGTGGAGGGTTTTCTGGCAACTCGACTCGCAACTCGATCCCCTTGCGCTCGGTTTCCCCTTACAGGCCGGTGACGACCAGGTCAATGATGTCTTCTAGGTCGCAGGGCATCATCTCCATCTCCAGGCCAGCCTCGATCTTGCCCAGGCCCAGCAGGTCGGCGATAAGCTGATTCATGTTCACCGTTGCCACTTTGATCCTTTCCACAAATTGACGTTGCTGAGCATTGAGGGGTCCCACTTCTTTCAACAACTCTATGTAGCCCTCAATTATGCTCAAGGGCGAACGCAGGTCATGGGAAACGGTAGCCACGAAAACAGATTGGCGTAAAAGGTACGCCCGTCCACGGGGATTTCAGCACTCTGGGCCGTGCCTTTCACCGAGAGTCTGGCGAAGAGGTCGTGCAGGGCCTGGTTTTCCACTACCTCGGCCAGCGGTTGATTAACCCAGCCCTCCTCTATCTTGAAAGTCCGCCTTGCCGCAGGGTTGAGGAGATGAGCTGGCTCTCGCCGATAGAGACCGCTCTGGTGACAAGGTTGTGGCTTTCTTTATCCACCAAGTCAATAATGACACTCCTGAAGCCTGAGCGGTCCATCTCCTCGACCACCTCACAGCCGGGTGTGGCCAAAACAAGTGGTGACGGCTTGAGCCGTTCCAGGTGACTGAAGTCGCTACTACCCAACCCATTTTGGCCAGACCCCACAGCCGTATCAGATTGCTGGGCTGGGACCGGTCAGAACCCGCTTTATCTCCTCGATAAAGTCATCAATGGCAAAGGGTTTGGTTAAGAATTGGGCCGCCCCCAGGGCCAAAACTTTCTTTCGCTTTACCTCTTCATCGGTGACACTGCCCGTCACAACGACGACCGGTATGTCCTGCGTAGCCTTGTCTCGTTTCAGGCGCTTGAGAACCTCGTAGCCATCCAACCCCGGCATCTTTAGATCCAAAAGGATCAACCCAGGCTGCTCCCGCCGGGCAACGACCAGGGCCTCAAATCCGTTGTTGGCTGTCCTTACTATAAAACCGGCTCTGCCCAGCACTTCCTGTACCAATCTTATGGTGTCCCAGTCGTCATCAACCACCAAGATTAAACCTTCTTTGCGCAAAATAGCACCGACGGCTGAGAGCAGCCTCCCTTCGTCAACGGGTTTGGTCACGTAATCAACGGCCCCCAGGCGGAAACCATCCTCTCTGTCTGGCACGATTGACAGGATCACGACCGGAATATCAGCCGTTTCCTCATCGGACTTTAGTCGTTGCAGCACTTCGAAGCCATCTATGTCAGGGAGAAGGATGTCCAGGGTGATCAGGTCTGGTTTTTCCTGGTGTGCTTTGGCCAGAGCTTCTTCGCCTCGGAGAGCGATTGTCACCCTGTATCCATTACCCTCCAAATGATAGCGAATCAATTCTGCGATATCCGGTTCATCTTCCACGACCAGAATCCGTTTGGAGGGAGCTAAGTACAGAAGTGAAGGGGAGGGAGCAGGAAACTCCTCCAACTCTTTCCCTCTCTCCGCAAGGGGCAGGGTGAAGCTGAAAGTACTTCCCTGGCCGGGCTCACTTTCAACCCAAATCTCGCCGCCGTGCATTTCCACGAAGGATTTGGCGATGGACAGGCCCAAACCCGTTCCTGCTACCTCTTGCACGAGGGAGTGATCGGCCCGGTAGAACCGGTCGAAGATTTTTTCCTGGTCCTTAGGAGCGATGCCGATGCCCGTATCTGCCACGCTCACCTGCAAAAAGTTGCCTCTGACCTGAGCGGAGACAGTGATCTGGCCACCGGCTGGGGTGTAATGGCGGGCGTTGTCAATCAGGTTAGTCAGGATTTGAGTCACCCGGTCACGGTCGCCGTATGTGGGAGGCAGACTGTCAGGTATATCCAGTTTCAGGCTGAGGCCCTTCTCTTCAATCTGCCCTCGGAGGGAGGCAGCTATTTCAATTATTATAGCGCTTATATGGATGAATTCAACGTTGAGCCTCATCCGCCCGGTTTCAATGCGCGAAATATCCAGCAAGTCGTTTGCCAGAAGGGCCAGGCGGTCGGCGTTGGATTTGATGATGCTTAGGAACCGTCGTTGAGCCTCGTTGATTTCTCCCACTGTCTCCAAGTAGAGCAAGTCGGTATAGCCTTTGATAGAGGTCATGGGGGTACGCAGTTGGTGGGAGACAGTGGAGATAAGCTCGCTCTTCATACGGTCAACGGCCACTTCCCTGGTGATGTCTCGGAATACAGAGACCGTGCCCAGGAACTCATCCCCCATCAACACCGGAGCCATGTGCACGCTGACCACATCTTCTTCGGTCTCAAACTGGCTTTCGAAGGAAGTTGGTTCCCTCTTCGCTGGTAGGGCTTGCGCCCATTCCTTTATCAAAGCGAGCCAGGTATCGCCTGCTGCCCCATAGAGGCCGCTCAGTTCATGTATCGGCCGCCCGGTAATTTCCTCTCTCGACATACCCAGGATCTCTTCAGCCGCAGCGTTAAGCAGAATAACGTTGCCTCGAGCATCGGCGACCATTACTCCATCGGCAATGCCTTCTAGGATGGCCCGGATTTTGAAGGCCTCCTCTTGCTGGGCGCGCAACATGCCCCCCATTCTTTCGGCCGACTCCCTGATCATCCGGTAGAGCTCAGCGTTGTTGATGGATGCGGCGACCTGGCTGGCTGCCGCCGAGACCAACTTAAGGTGAGTCTCAGTGAAATAGCTTGGCTGGGGATGGTGGAGAAGAAGCACTCCTAAGACGTCTTCGCCTACGGCCAGGGGCACGGCCAGAGCCGACTTGCTCACCCGTTCCTGGCCGGGACGCACTATCCAGCGCTCATCCTTGGCCACGTCCTCAATGATGACCGCTTCGCGGTGCTCCAGGACCCAGCCAGCCAGTCCCACACCCTTTCTGAAGTCCGTCATATTGCCCCCACGGGGCAAAGGCTTATCACGGCCCAGGGCAGCGCGGTAGATGAGATTACCCGTTTCATGGTCGAGCAACATGATAGAACCGTGCTCTACCCCGACGGCCTCATTGATCAAAGCCAAAGCTTGAATCAAGACGCGATCGAGGTCCAGGCTAATTCCTAGGTCCCTGGTGATGCGGTAGAGAGCCTCGACATGGTCACGCTCCGCAGTGAGTTCTTTAATAGCCTGAGCTAGTTCCGCAGTCCGCTCCTCAACCTTTTGTTCCAACTCATGGGCAGAGCGAGTGATTTCCTCGTACAAGCGTACGTTTTCAATGGCAATGACCGCTTGATCAGCCAAGGTAGAGAGAAGGAGTTGATCAGTGGTGTCAAATCCTCCTTTCTCCTTCCTTTCGGCCGTCAATACTCCTATCACCTCATTCCTGGTGGCTAGGGGAACCATCAGCATAGAGCCTATTTCGACGGGCCCAGGCAAGAACCGTGGGTCAGCGCTGGTGTCGGGTATGATCAGCGCTCTTCCTGTTTCAGCCACACTACCGACCAGGCCCTCGCCATGAGCGAAACGAAGGTTCTTCGTCCTCTCTATCCCATATCCATAGTTCATCCGAGGAGCAAAGCCCCCGTCTTGAGAATCAAGCAAAAAGATGGTCGCGTAATCGCAGCCCAGAAGTTGAGCACTGGTCTCGACGATGGTACTCATTAGCGTTTCTGGATCGAGCGTGGCATTTAGGGCCCGCCCTACCTCGTTGATCACAGCCAGGTTATCAACGCGGCGTTGCAGGTTGGCGTAGAGACGAGTGTGGCCAGTGACAATGGCTGCCTGCGTGGAGAGAGCCTGCACGAATTCTACGTCATCTTCGTCGAAAGCAGCGACCTCGGTACTGTATAAGTTGATGGTCCCAACCACGACTCCCTCATAGAAGATAGGCACCACCAGGGCAGAGCGGGTGTCCGGTTTGATGCATACCGGGTGGGTTTCTTGTTCCGCATCGGCTACAATCTGCGGGGTGCATTCCTTCAAGACCTGAGCAATGACACCGAACCCTGATTCCGGCCGCACCGTCTTTAATTGATCTGCCTCCTCAGAAGTGTATCCGTGAGCTAACGCTATCCGGTAGTCTCCTGTGGCCTCGTTGCGCATGGCGATATTACCGTGGGTTGCGGGGGTGAGGCGCAGACATTCACTTAACACTAGATCCAACGCACGTCCCTTTTCCAGATTAGCAGTGAGCTCCTGGCTGATGCGCTGGAGGGCAGTGAGCTTCTCTATCCTCTCCTGGAGCCGCTTGTCGGTCAGGCTATAGAGTTGCGCGTTCTCAATGGCGACGGCTGCCTGATTAGCCATTATGGACAGGAGATCCAAATCGTGGTCGGTAATCACCGCGCCGTCCCTGGGATCGCAGATGTTGAGAACACCGATTACCCGCTCGCCCACCATCATCGGCACGGAAGCGAAAGCAGCTTGATAATGTCGCTCCATCTCGATGCCTTGCTCAGACAGGTATCTGGCAATCTCATCGGTGATAAAGGGTTTGCCGGAGTCAGCCACCTTTCCGGAGATCCCCTGCCCCCGTGGGATCCTTCCAGGCGAGATATCCTCTGGCAGCCCTACCGCGGCCACCAGCTCCAGGTGGCAATCATCTTCTGACAGCAGCATCAGGGCGGAAATTTGCGCCTCAAAAATCTCCGCTGCGGTACGGACGATAGCCTGATATAAACTCTCCAGCCTCTCTCGAATGGAGAAATTGAGCGAGGACAATTTGGCGAACCTGACTTGGTCTATTTCGTTGTCATTGTTGTGGGACACGTTCACTTTCAAATACCCTCTGAGGGTCTTACAATTTGCCCCTTTAAATTTCTATTCGACTCAAACCCTCAAAAACGCTTATCTCTCAGACAAGGCCGACGCCCTTGCAAAGCATTCCCGGAGGACAGAGGCGAGATGATTCAAATTCATTTGTCTTCACGCCTGGCCTCAGCGGCCCTCTCTGTGATCTCTCTTATGTCAGCAAAAGGGCCATCATCTTGCGTTATGACACCCACGGCCAGGGTCATCAAAGGCACCTGCTTCTCCTGCCCCTCGGGGCCTTGAACGGTAATGTAACCCTGCTCCCGATGCTTGAAATTGTAAAAGGTTCCCACCTCAGTGGCAAAGCGGTCCGTGACCTTTTCCTTGATCGCTTGAGCTTGCCCGGCCGTGGTAATGACGACGAGATCATTGGCTGCCGTATGGCCGATGAAGTCATCAGGCGTCCCCAACTCGTCAACGGCCTCTCCTATCACCATGGCCGTGAAGCGGAGGACGTCGTCACCGGCTACGAAGCCGTAGACCTC